>ERZ779637.130-NODE-130-length-54146-cov-11.653362_pt1 | contig 54146 bp, 37 predicted proteins | sample MGYA00514196_ERZ779637 | MGnify/ENA primary metagenome ERZ779637 (study PRJEB29562, sample SAMEA4376700) | mouse gut metagenome | isolation source: Cecum | study: EMG produced TPA metagenomics assembly of the A DSS colitis mouse model was used to assess the...
CAAGCACCGCCTGCGTCATGTCCGCCCTCGTGGTATCCATGGTCATGCCGATAAAGGTGCCTCTCGCGTCGGGATCGTTGTGGGGAGAACGTTCCCCCATCAGGTACGGCAGGAAATACACATGATTCTCGCCAAGTTTATCATCGGTGATCGCCTTCTGCTCGTCCGCGTATTTCTCCGTGCCGATGATATCGTCCATCCACCACTTATTGCAGGAGGCCGCACTGAGCATACAGCCCATCAGATGGTAGTGCCCGTCCGCATGGGCAAAGGCATGAAGTGCATTGAACTTATCCACCCCGAACTTGTCGGAGGAAATGAAAATTGTGCCGCTGGTGCCGAGAGAAATATTGCACATGCCGTCTCCCACGGTACCCGTGCCCACAGCCGCCGCCGCGTTGTCGCCGCCGCCGGCCGCCACTTTCACATTCTCGGGAATACCCAGTTCTTTCGCAATCTCAGGAAGTACGGTTCCGACTGTCTCATAGCTTTCGTAGATCTTCGCAAGCTGTTCCTCTTTCACGCCGCAGATCTCGCACATCTCCTTCGACCAGCAGCGATTCTTCACGTCAAACAGAAGCATACCGGAAGCGTCGGAAACATCCGTACAGTGTACTCCTGTCAGTTTGTAGGCGATATAATCTTTCGGGAGCATGATCTTTTTGATCCTTGCAAAGTTCTCCGGTTCTTTGTTCCTCACCCAGAGCACCTTCGGCGCGGTAAAACCCGTAAAAGAAATGTTCGCCGTATATTCGGACAGCTTATCCTTTCCGATCTCGTTATTTAAATAATCGCACTCCTCCGTGGTTCTGCCGTCATTCCAGAGAATCGCGGGACGAATCACCTCGTCCTTCTCATCCAGAATCACGAGCCCGTGCATCTGCCCGCCGAAACTGATGCCCGCAATCCGGCTTTTATCCACATCCGCAATCAGCTCCTTAATACCCGCGATACTCTGCGCATACCAGTCCTCCGGCTTCTGCTCAGACCACCCCGGATGCGGGAAATACAGCGGATATTCCTTCGATACGATATTGACGATCGCCCCGTCTCCCTCCATCAAAAGAAGCTTTACGGCGCTGGTACCCAAATCCACACCAATATACAGCATTTTCATCCTCCAATCCTTTTACGCCAAAATTTTCCGTGCCCGTGCACGCTCTCTCTGTTTCCATGATAAGCCGTCCCGTTCGGAAAAGCAATACCGTATCTGTTTTTCGTAATTTTATACAAATTACAGCCAAATGCATTGTCTATTTCCACTTGATATGCTAAAGTGAAAAACGCGAGAAGTACTTCTAAAGCTCAGCAGCAAAGGCTGCATCGCCAAGTCAGCAAAGCTGACTTGGAAGCACTAAGTCTCGCGCAAGAGATGCCTGAAATACGGTATTCTCCGCACTGTTAGCATGAACCCAAAAAGGAATCCCGCCATGGCAACGATTAAGGAAATCGCCGCTCTCGCCGGCGTATCCCGGGGGACGGTAGACCGCGTTTTGAACCACCGCGGCGACGTCAATCCCCAGACAGAAGAAAAAATCATGAAGATCGTCCGCGCCCTCGACTACAAGCCGAACAAGGCGGGTATCGTTCTCGCCGCCCAGAAAAAGAATCTGAAGCTGGGCGTTATACTGCTGGGCGTGGGCAACCCCTTCTTTGACGACGTGCTTGCCGGCGTGAACGAAAAGGCGCAGGAGCTTGCCGGTTACAACTGCAGCGTTCTCATCAGGCAGACGGAGTACAGCTTACAGCAGCAGCTCGACGCCATAGACGGGCTGCTCTCAGAAGGCATAAACGGCCTTGCCATCTCCCCCTACAACGACAGCGCCGTGCGCGAAAAAATCGACGTTCTAAACAGACAGGGGATTCCCGTGGTGACCTTAAATACCGATATCGAAAACGCCGGCCGCCTGGCCTACGTCGGCAGTAACTTCTACCGTTCCGGGGAGGCCGCCGGGGGCCTGATGCGCCTGATGACAAAGGGAGAAGTGCGCGTCGGCATCGTCTCCGGCTCGCGGGATATCCTATGCCATACCGAACGCATTGCCGGATTCGCGCATATCATTGCGCCACACCCGAATATCCGCATCGTGGACACCGTCAATAATAACGACGACGACCGGATGAGCTTCGAACTGACAAAAAAGCTTCTTTCGACCCACCCCGAAATCAACGCTTTTTATTTTACCGCAGGCGGTGTAAACGGCGGCTGTCGTGCCATTGAGGCCGCTGCACGGGCAAACGACACAACTGTCATAACCAACGATCTGGTTCCCACTACCCGGGCATATATGGAAAAAGGACTGATCGCAGCCACCATCTGCCAACAGCCCTTTCAACAGGGATCCCTTTCCCTCGCCATCCTGTTCGCCTATCTGGCAGCAGGAGAAATGCCCGTCTCAAAAAACAATTATGTGGACGTGGACATACGGATCAGAGAGAACCTGTAGCCTGCAAATAATCCTTCTCAAACTGCCCTGCCGGAGTGGGTTTTCCGAAATAATAGCCCTGTATCATATCCGGCTTAGTAGCCATCATTTTAGAAAGCTCTTCTTTCTCCTCTATGCCCTCCATGCAAACCGCTGATCCCAGACTATGCACCATATCTATGATGTGACTGATGATATTAAAATCATATTCATTTCTGAGCGCCTGTACCACAAAAGTTCTGTCTATCTTCACGGTCTTGGCGTCAATCTCCTTCAAATATCGCATATTCGAATAGCCTGTGCCGAAATCATCCAGCGCCAGATCAATATTTCTCGATTTCAGATCCTTAAACAGTTCCTTGATCCTGTCATTCGTCTCGATATAGCCGCTCTCCGTCAGCTCCAGAACCAAACTTTCCGGATCGATTCCCACTTCCTGAATGCAGCGCTCCACATCCCGCATCATATCGCTCTTATAGAGCTGCACATAAGATAAATTCACGTTGACATGAAACTCCGGTATATACTGCTTCCATTTCTTGCAGGTTTTCGCAGCCTCCCAGAGAACATACTGCCCTACCGGGATAATCAGACCACTCTCCTCCAAAATCGGGATAAAGAGCGCAGGCGACACACTGCCGAATTTCTCGTTTTTCCAGCGCAGCAGCGCCTCCGCGCCGATCAGCCTGTAATCCTCAGCCGAGACAATCGGCTGGTAATACACCTCAAATCCACGGAAATCATGGCTGACATCCTGTCGCAAAGACTTGCGGATATCAAGCCGTTCCAGATAAACCTCATAGGCCGCCCTGTCAAACATGATCATCTGGTTTCTACCGTTGCGTTTCGCCTCATTTAAAGCAAACTCCGTAAATCGCATAAGCTCCTCTACGGTTCTGCCAGCGAAATCCTCCTCCAGCACGCCCGCAGACACGGTATAAAATCGACTGTATTCCTTATTTCTGGCCATAGCGGCTATGGTCTCCTGAATCTGTCTGTAAACGGCGCGCGGCTCCCTCTTTCTGCCCTTTCCCGTGTCCACGATCATAAATTCATCGGCCACCAGACGATAAATATCCACGCTCTCATCCACTGTCTTTATCATGCAGTCCGCCAGTTCGCGCAATACTTCGTCGCCTGCTTCCACGCCCTCTTTTTCATTGATCTCCTTAAAATTGTCAATGCCGATACGCATCAGATAACGGACAGATTCCGGGTGATCCCGAAGCGTGGATTCCATATTCAGCCGGAATCTCGCCTCCCTGCGAAGTCCCGTAATATTGTCGGCCTTCGCCTTCGTCCCCAGCTCGCTGACAGCGCCGATCAGGAGCCTGTGCCCCTCTGCGCCCGACACTACCGTACCCTTGCAGCTGATCCAAACCACCCGGTTCATGCGATCCAGCCAGCGGTATTCCAGCTCGTGGCTGTCCTTCTCCCCCGAGCGGCACTTCTCCAGATCCGCAGCTACCATCTCATAATCGGAAGTATATACTACGCTTTTCAGCGTCTCCGTACAGTTTTCAATCACGATCGAGTGGAAGGGAAACCGCTTCGTCGCCTTCTCCGACAGCATATATGTATCCGCAGTCAAATCCAAAATAAACAGATAGGCATCAGAAGATTGCTGCATAATTTCAATGACAGACCGAATCTGTTCCAACGTCATCCCCTGCAATGCACTCAGATATTTCATCTTCGTACCGGCGCAATCCAAAACCAAACGTGACGCCGGTTTCACCTCCTTCCCCGCTTATTTACATTTTTATTCTTTCATTATACTGCCCGCCCTATATAATGTCAAACCATTTCTTGTATATGTTGCATAAATGTATACAAAATTTTACCCATATATTTGTCTAATATGCATATTTGATTTACATAATATTGACAACATTTTTTGACTAAGGTCACCGGATTTTATTATAAAATCAGACAACTTGCAAGATTCAGACATACTCCCTTCACTGTTCAGATAAGTTTACATAAGCTTTTTCGCAAAACCATTGTATACAAAGACACGCCATTTTGATATACTTGCAGTGTACGGGCCAAATCATACCCGAAAATATGTAACAGTTCAGCCTTCGGCTTCACTGTCACGTTTGATGCACACAAAATGCTCCAAAGTCGCATTTTGGCGCTTGCACAACTCGCAAAATCGCATAGAGAGCGATTTCACTCGCGGAATAGCATAAGGCTGAACTGTTACGAAAATATACGTTTGAAAGGATCAGTGTGAAATCATATGAGCAAAAAGAAGGCGGTCGTCTCTCTCGGCCATGAGGCGCTCGGCTATACAACGTTAGAACAGTGGGACGCGGTTAAGATGACCGCCAAAGCTCTTGCGGATCTGGTGGAGGCCGATTATCAGCTCACCATCACTCACTCAAACGGCCCTCAGGTCAGCATGATCCACAAGGCCATGACAGAGCTGCGGCGGGTTTACATCGACTACACCCCCGCTCCCATGTGCGTGTGCTCCGCCATGAGCCAAGGCTATGTGGGATACGACATACAGAACGCGCTCCGCGCCGAGCTTCTGGGGCGCGGCATCGTGAAGACCGTCAGCACCGTTCTGACCCAGGTGACCGTAGACCCTTACGACGAAGCTTTCTACGCCCCCACCAAGGTGATCGGCCGCTATATGTCCGCAGAGGACGCGGAAACGGAAATCAAAAAAGGAAATTATGTGAAAGAGGAGCCGGGCAAGGGCTTCCGCCGTGTGGTTGCGGCTCCCCGTCCCATAGATATCGTGGAAATCGACGCCATCCGCACGCTGGCTGATGCTGACCAGGTCGTAATCGCCTGCGGCGGCGGCGGGATACCCGTGATTGAACAGAACCATGTCCTGAAAGGCGCATCTGCCGTGATTGAAAAGGATGCCGTGGCCGGAAGGCTGGCAGAGAGCCTTCTGGTTGACGAACTGATTATCCTGACGGGCGTGCCCTGCGTGTACCGCAATTTCGGGCAGCCGGATCAACAGGCCATCTCCTCCCTCACCGCCGCGCAGGCGAAAGCACTGTGCGAAGAAGGCCAGTTTGAGGAGGGAACCATGCTGCCAAAAATCGAGGCCGCCATCGCTTATCTGGAAGAAAATCCGCGCGGAAAAGTGTTAATCACCTCCCTCAAGAATGTAAAGGATGCCCTGAAAGACAAGAGCGGCACGGTCATAACCGCCTGAACAAAGCAGTACCATAAAAAAAGCCGGAAATTCATCTTCCCGGCTTTTTTTGCACTCGGGCACCCAGAGGAAGATTGTCAGCATACGCTGACGGGTGCCCGGCGCGCGAGTAGGGGAAGAAAAATCTTCCCTACTCGATTGCGCAGACCCGCATAGGAAGCTCCACAGTTGGCACAATATGCGCCCTGCGCCTCCTCACTTCCGTCTTGCTTCCCCCAGCGCCAGAAGCAGCGCCCCGATCATGATGCAGAAGTCAGATACATTGAACACAATCCTACGAAACCGCTTGCTTTTCACGGGAAAGCTGACGTAATCCACCACGTATTTCCTCGTCAGGCGGTCGTAGGTATTGCTGTAGGCGCCGCCCAGCAAAAGAGCCAACCCTACCTTAAGGGTAGAGTTCCCGCGAATACTGAATGTTGCGAGAAAAACCACCGTCATAAACAGGGTTAATCCGAGGGAAAGCATGGTCACAAGCCCCTGCCTCTTTTCCCCCACATCCAGAAAGGCGCCTCTGTTGTGATATTTTCTGATTAAAAGTCTTCCCTTGCAGAAGGGTTTCTCCTCCCCCTCCTTCAGACTCTTTTCAATATAATTTTTCATAAGCAGATCCAGCACGAAAATTCCGAATGCCAGAGCCGCAAAGCCGATCGCTGCCATACCACGCCTCCTGCTATTTTTCCGCCGGCATCAGCGGCGGCTCCCAAACTGCGAGAGCACCCGCAGCGTCCTTCTCAACGTAATCCAAAGCGGATGGGGTACCTCGTTTTTCCTAAGCGCCTGATACCCTTCCTTGAAGGATACCAGATAATTCTCAAGTCCTGCGTTGCTTGTACCGCCGTAGAACATGGCCACCAAAATCTCCGGCACATAGGCCAGCTTATTTTGTGGTTCTTTTAAAAAACGCACCATAAACTCATAGTCCGCCGCACAGCGGTAGGAGGTATCATAGAGTCCGTATTTCTCATACACCGCCCGCCGCAGAAAGAGGGTCGGGTGACCGGGCATCCATCCCTGCGTGATCCTTCCCTGCCCCATGCGCCACTCTCTTACAATTCGCTCACCTTCCACATAAACCAAGTCTGCATGGACGCCTACACACGCGGAGCCGCCCTGCCGCAGCGCGTCCATCATTTTGCTGATGGCGTTCGGCTTACATAATTTATCATTGCATACGGCGACCACTTCTCCCGTACTCATGCGAAACGCTTTGTTCATCGCATCATAGAGCCCGTTGTCCGGCTCCGAGACCCAGCGCACCGAATAGCCCTGCCGCTCTTCCATCCGCGCGGCAAACGCCCTTATCAGCTCCACCGTGCCATCCGCAGAGCCGCCGTCCACCATCACAATCTCTATATCCGGATAGTCCTGCTCTTCAATACTCCTCAGCGTGAGGGGGAGCGTTTGTTTTGCATTGTAAACCGTCACCAGTAAGGAAACCTTCATTTCTATTTTACATTCCTTTTATATTTGAAATTCCATCTATCTCAGAGTTCCGCCCTTTCCCAATCTTATCTGGCTTTCAGGACTGTCCCGATTGGGCATTTCCATCCGCCTGCGCCCAGGAAAGCGCCTCCTCCAGACTGTCCGCGCCGAGAATATTGAGCATAAAATCCATGTACTCTCCAGCCCTGTCCGTGTCAATATAGCAGAAAACATCTTTTATATATTTCCCCGAATGGTCATACTCATACACGCCGAAAGCCAGCCCCGCCATCACTTCCTCCGGCGCGTCCGTCTGCCGGTTCATCAGAAAAGCGTCCACGTAAGGATTATTCTCCACAATATAATAGCAGTACGCAAAAGCCGCCGCCTGCAGCCGTTCCCCGGAGCCCGAAGAAAACCCAAGTTCCGTGATCGTGACGCTGCGCACCTCGCCCGCCCTGTCCAGATACGCTTCCTCGGACAGCATATCCGTCAGCACATTCAGATTCATAATGGACAGATGAGGCGCATTCCTTGTCTTATCATACTCCTGCGACCAGTAATTCACACGGGTAAGTGGTTCCGGATACGGATGGATCGCAATGCCCCAGTCATAATTTCCATGCGCGAGCGCCGCCCCATTAAAGCTTTCCAGAATATCCCTGCCGTTAAAAAAGCCGGAATTGTCGCCGTCATTGCTGTTCCATGCATGGTCAATGCTGAAATATACACGTCCCTGCGCATAATGGCTTTTTACCGCCTGATAAAAAATGCGGAAGGATTTTTCAAATTCCTTTGTATAGTAAATCACATCCCGGGTATTCATGAAATTCCAGACACGGTTCTGGTTGATCTCGTTGGCGATCACCCAGCTGTGTATCATACCATGCTCACCGCTCGAATAGCGCTCCGCCAAAAACCCGGCCACTGCCTCCAGCGTCCTTGCGCCCTCCTCCTCGGATGCATTAAACATATAATAGTACGCGCCGCTTTCCGGCTCACGCGCGTCCGGATGAATCAGCTCCGGGAAAGCCTCATTCCAATCGTTCAGCACCACCGCCGTGGCCGTCATCCCCATGTCGGACAGGTAGGTAAACAACCCGTCGTAACCGTTGATCGCTGCCCCGTTAAATGCATAATTTCTTCCCTTATATGTATAGGTGATCGTGGGGAAAGTCTGATCCGTCGTCTCCCCCATAATATGAGAAAGGGGAATATTATAGATTGCGTGTTTGATGCCAAGATCCGTCAGCTCCGGCGTCCCCAGCATCGTGGGATCTAACAGAATCCCCTTCTTGGAGCCTGTCTCCGGGTAAGGCTCCTGATTTCCCGCAAGCGCTTCCGGATTCGATAAATATACGCTCCTGCCCGCCTGCACATAGTTGCCTTCCATCTTGACCGCCGGAATAAACCGTTCATACAGATAGACGTCCCGGTAAGGAAAAACTGCCTCCCACTCCCTGTCTTTGCGGCCCCTTGTGACGGGTTCCTTCGCCAGCGCATCCGCGTCCTCCTCCCAGGCGTCCGCCCGAAATAGATACAGATACGCGTCGTCACTGGCCGGAACCAGCGGCATGGTAAGAGAATACCTTACCTTTTTCAGCTCCGTATCATAAACGAAAGCCACATCCATCGCATAATCCGAAAGCTCGTCCGACGACAGTCTCGTCTCCCCCGCCGTCAGTTCCGACAATTCCTTTTCCCGCTGTCCGGCTTCGCTGTCCGCTGTCGTCTCCTCCAGTACGGCCGGCGCGCTTGTCGGCGCCGTCTCCCCTCCGCAGCCGCCAAGCAGCGCAATCGCCAGACAAATGCCTATGAGCAGGGGACATCCGGAACGGATTTTACTTTTCTTCTCCTTATACACTTCCAAACCTCCCGTGCTCATTCAAAATTGACTGCAACAGCGATCTCGGGCGGCGCGTCGATTGCATCCGACACCGTCCTGTCTCCTCTTTTCATCTGCTTATAAATTTCAAAAAAGTGGGTCGTCGGAATTTCCTTAAACCGCCACTCCGAATCTACCACCGGAATTGCCGCGCAGCCTTCCTCCACACCGTAACGTTTCACCTGTCCGGCATCCGCCTCCGACCAGCCGCCGTCCGCATAGTATTCATCGAGCGCATCCGTCACAGCCGCACCAATATTTTTAACCGCGCTTGTCAAAACCCGGTCTGAAATCCTGCACTGGTCTACATCCACCCCGATCATCAGGCCGTCCTGATTTTCCGCCGCCTCCAGCACGGACTCATACAGGCCGCCGCCGCAGGCAAATATAATCTGCGTACCGCTCTCATACCAGCCGTCGGCCTTCTCCCTCACCGCGATATCCGCTGCGTAAGTATCCGCATACCAATAGTTGACCGCCACGTCATCCAGCGATAAATCCTTGGCCGCCGCATTGATTCCCTGCAGATAACCGTAACCGTAACGCAGCACGGCAGGCTCCTCTCTGCCGCCTATGAAGCCCAGATTCCGATATCCCTCCCAGACTGCCATATAGCCCGCCAGGTACCCGGCCTGTTCCTCATGGAAAAGGATACAGTGCACATTCTCCGCAATGGGAAGTTCCTCCCCTTCCCCGTCGTATGGCACGGCATCCACCAGCAAGAAGGAAGTCTGCGAATACATTCCCTGCAAGGCGCCCACGGCCTTGCCAAAAACATCTCCTGCGCAGACAATCAAGCCTGCCTTGTCCTCCACGGCCCGGTGTATGATCTCCTGATAGCTCTCCGGCGCGTTGGGATCAGCACGATAGCAGGAAAAGGAAGTTCCCGCCCCCAAAGCGTACATCCGCACGCCGTTAAAAATGGCCTCATTGTAACCGCCATCCTCCACGGAGCCGTCTGTCAGAAAGGCGATCTCCCCGCCCGTTTCGACATAATCCCCGTATGGGTCTTCAAACATTTTCTGCACCGATTCCCGCCAGGAGCTCATCTCCACACCCGATCCGCTCTCCGTATCCTCTTCGGTTCCCTGCCCGGTCTCCTCCGATGTTTCGTTCTCCGCGGGCGATGCCGTCTCCTGCGCGGACTTCCCGCAGCCCGTCAGAAACAATATTAAAATCAGCCCGGCTAATCCAAGCTTACCTTTCCACATTCCACTGTATCCGCCTTCCGTAAACATTCAAAACCGCCGCGTGAGCATAGTGCTCCAAATGTAACACTCACATATAACACCTTACCACAAGTGGGGTGAATCAGCAAGTTTAGATCAGAGCTGATTCCCCTCCTAATCCCCTCTAAAATCAAAACAAACTCATCTGCCGGTATTCCTCCCCGCTCCTTTTCCTCCGCAAGTCCGCGAAATGCATGTCCAGCAATTTTTCGGCTTCTCTCCCTGAAAACAGCCACGCCTCCATGTCTTCCCGCCGAAGGATTAGCGGCATCCGGCTGTGTATCTCCGTCATACACCCCTCCGCCCCGCGGGTGAGGATGGCAAAGCGGTCGCCCGCCGGGTCTTTGTGATAGATTCCTGCCAGATACAAAACCTCTCCCGGCGCAAAAAACTCATACTTCTCCTTTTTCTTTGCACCGGTATCTTTCCACTCATAAAACTTACATGCCGGAATCAGGCAGCGGCGCGTTTCATAGTCATGGCGGAACATGGGCCGCTCCCTCACCGTTTCCGTTCTGGCATTAAAAATCAAAGTGTTTTTTCTCGCTGACTCATAGCCCCACCTGAGTACCTCAGCCACTGCGCTGTCCTGATCCGCCCGCAGGATGAGCGCAGGCTCCGAGGGATGTACATCTCCCGTTTTCGCCATCTTACGGTCAATCCTACGGGCGATCTTCTCAATCTCCCGCGCCGTCTCGTCATCTATATAAAATCTTCCGCACATCTTCTTTTCCGGATTCCTCCCTGCCATTTCAGCGATCCCTGCCCCGAGCCTTCAAAGCTCCCGGACCTTTTCGCCCTCCACATCTATTCCTAATGTAACCCCGCTGCGCCTCTCTTTATTCAGTCCGCCGCTCATATGGGATACATTTCCATTCAGGAAACTGGCGCGGAAAATCGCATCCTCCCCGTATTTCCCGCGAATCTGATCCACCGCCTTGTCCAGCTTTTCCAGCCTGTCGCTTTTTCCCAAATCAAAAATACTGTACTGGCGGGCCGCTTCCTCCTGCACCTTCGAAGTGTGGACTCCCATCTGTCTGAGGGGTGTCTTTCTGTCCCACAGCTTACTGAAAAGCTGACAGGCCGCCCCAAATATTTCCTCCGTGATATTTGTGGGTGAATCCAGCTGCATCTGTTTATTCATCCGCTTAAACTCACAAGTTGTCAGATGTACGCTGACCACGCCAATCATCACTCCGTCAGCCCTAAGCCTTGTCCCCACCGTCTCGCTTAAGGAGAGCAGCAGATGTCTCGCATACTCCTCCGTCACGATATCCACCGGCGCGGTCATACTGTTGCCGTAACCCTTGTTTGCCTCATGGGAAATCATGGAAGAATCAAGGTCTGCGCCCTGGGCAAAGCCCTGTATCGTCTGTCCGTGCTTTTTTAACAGGGAGCGTATCATCCCCTCGTCCGCCTGCGCCAGTTCTCCGATTGTCCGTATGCCTACGCCGTGCAGTTTCTCCACCGTAGCCCGTCCCGCAAGAAACAGATCGGAGACGGGGAGCGGCCACATCTTCTGCCTGATTTCCTCCCGAAAAAGAGTATGCACCTTGTCGGGCTTTGAGAAATCACCCGCCATTTTAGACAAAAGAAAATTTTCGGAAACGCCCACATTTACAGTAAAGCCCAATTCCTCCCTGATCCTGTCCTTCAATTCATAGGCCAGCTTTACCATCTGATCACGGCCGTACAGCTTTTCAAAGCCCTCGAACACCACCCACGCCTCGTCTATGCTGTACTGGATCACTTTGTCGCTGTACTCCTGCAATAGTTTCATAAAGGCACGGGAGGACTTGACATACAGGCCATAATCCGGCGGTACGATCACCAGTCCCGGACATTTCCTCTGCGCCGCCACAATGGGTTCCCCTGTCTGTATGCCATATTTTTTCGCAGGACTGCTCTTGGCAAGAACAATCCCATGCCGTTTTTCCTGATCTCCGCCCACAATGCTGGGGATCAGCCTGATATCCTCTTTTTCGCCCAGCACATTCACCCGGTATGCCGCGGTCCAGGCGAGAAAAGCGCTGTTGACGTCTATATGGAACACATATTTCCCCACCGCTACAGGAATTGGAAGATCCGCCATTTCTGTGTCTCCACGCTGTAACGCATCTCGAGAGTTTTACTGACGTTTCCCAGCCTGATCTTACAGACAAACTGTTTCTCCCTCACGCCCACATACTTCTTTTCATCCCGGGATACTACCTCCTCAATCCGGCACAGCCTGACCTCATGTTCCTCCGTCTCCAGCCGGAACCAAAGCGGCGTCATTCTCCCGTCGCAGTCGGTCAACGACATCATCTGAATCGGAATATTTGCCTGCCCGTCCGCCAGTATTCCCTTGCAGAGCATCTCTTCCATTCCTTTCACCTCCTCCCTGCTGATGAACATACTACTATGTTATCAAACATACGTTCGCGTGTAAAGATGAAATATTTTCCTGTCAGCCTGTGTACATTCAAAAAGAGGATCGCTGCTATTGATCCCCCTCACAGCCTCGCCAGCGTCTCGAACGTCCCGTTAATATTGATCCGTCCATAACCCCAGCGCCTGTCGGGATAGCTGATATCTCCCGGCCTCTCCGCCCCTTGAATCAGAAAACTCTTCGTCCCCCGGCTGTCCACGGCGTAAGCGTTTCCGTCCACCACCGCCCACTCCAAAAACTGTGCCACACAGCCGGAAGCCAGCGCCGCCGCCATACAGGAGCCGTCAGCCACCCCCAGCACGGTATGTACCCCCACGCCCGGAGCCGCGAGATCCGGCTTGATGCTGCCGTTTCTGGTAAACCCTCTGCCCGAGGGCGCATACCAACTGTCTGTGTAGCTGTCGTAGGTGGAAATGCTGATTACCTGTGAGGCGTTTGCCGGCTCCGTCAACGTCACGTCGGGACTCGGCTGCAGAAACGTAACGCTGTCTTCCAGAAATGCTTCGATCGGCAGCCACATATGATACTGCCCGTCACCGCTCGGTTTCCGCACGGAAGCCGTCAGCGTCACTGTCCAAATGCCGGGCGTCGGATCCTGAAAGCGCAGGAAAATAAGCGGGTCGCCGACATCTTTATCCACCAGAACTACCCCCACCTGTATGCGGGTTCTCTCAAAAATAAAGGAGATTCTCCTGTCTGTTCCATTCCGAAAATCAATCACCGGCGACACTTCCCCGCCGGGCGAACGAATCGAGACCGCATAGACATCCGGGATACTTCCCCAGATTTCCGCACAAAATCCCTTCATGGGTCCCGCGACACGGATCTCCACATTGCTTGGCATGAAATTTTCGTAGTGGTGTTCCTTATCCCCTTCATTGCCGCAGCCGACTACCACGGCCAGGCTTCTCCTGCCCGCCACGATATTTAAATAGGAATCCAGCGCGGAAGTGCCGTCGTGGCTGCCCATATTCGTTCCAAGGCCGATTACAATCACCACGGGCCTGCTGAATGCCACCGCCATCTGCTGCAGATACTTCACGGCCTCCATGATATCGTTTTCCTCGAACGCTTCCGCCTGATCGTCTATGAGATAATAATCCCGCAGATAAGGCTTTGCTCCTTTTAGCTTCACCACCGCAATATCCGAAAGAGGCGCCGCTCCCCGAAATGTCAGCCCCTGATTCAGAAGGCTCCCCGCTGCGGCGGAGGCCATTTTCGTGCCGTGTCCGTTGGTATCGACGCTGGGGACTACCGTCTCCGGCTCCGCCGAGGCAAGCGCCCTGTCAATGTCCGCCCGGCGGTATTCCGTGCCGTACGCAAAACCCGTCGGCGGCTCCCCGGCCTGTATGGTCTGATCCCAGATGGAAAGAATGCGGGTGCTCCCGTCCTCTCTCCGGAATACATCCTCCCGGTAATTGATTCCTGTATCAATAAATCCCATAATAACGCCGCTCCCCTGCAAGGCGAGCGGCGGATTTTGTATTTTGATATTGCCCATTGCGGCTAACGGGGAAGCGTCGAAGGTTCTCCCCTCCGCCTGCATCAGTCCATACAGCTTAGGAATCGTCGAATAACCGTAATAGCCTATGGAAAGCGGCTGCACCTGGCTGCGCCGCACATGCGCCACACCGAATCCGGCATCAATTTCCCGGTAGCAAAATTCTACATCCGCGCCCTCCAGGATCTCCACTATTACGTCATAATCTACAATAATATCCAAAAAATCGTCCGATAAAATCATTTCCTGACAGGTCAAGATTTTCCGCACACATAAACAGGACGGGCTGTTTACATGCCCTTTCCACCCACCGCTCCTTACGTTATCCTATGCGGAAGCAACATGTCCTGATACCGAACAGAAACCGATGCGGAGCGCTTTGCGAAGCTTCACGCAGCGCGCGTGCCAACCGAAGCGCCCCGACAACAAACCTACGACCCGTTCACGGGCTGTTGTATCACCTTGAGACGATCCGGGTGCTCCGCGCTCCTGCTGCGGATGTCAATGATCGGCCCGCCGTTTCCCTCAATATATTCTCTGGTGATGGTCACTCGTCCTATGTTATCGTCCTTCGGCACCTCGTACATAATATCCAGCATAAATTCCTCGATAATAGCCCGAAGCGCCCTTGCGCCGGTCTCCTTTTCCATAGCCTTATCCGCAATGGCCTCCAGCGCGCCTTCGTCGAAGATCAGCTCCACCTCGTCCAGCTCGAGAAGCTTCTGGTACTGTTTCAAAATTGCGTTTCTCGGCTCTTTCAAAATCTGCACCATCATGTCGCGGCTTAAGCCCTCCAGCGTAAAGATCACCGGCAGCCGACCGATAAACTCCGGAATCATGCCGAATTTCCTGATATCCTCCACTGTGACCCTGCCTAAAATATTCTTCTCTTTGTCATACTTATCCTTAAGCTCCGCGCTGTAACCGATGGAAGTCTTTTTGTTCAGTCTCTGCTTAATAATCTCATCCAGATCGGGAAACGCGCCGCCGCAGATGAAAAGGATATTTCTCGTATTCACCGTGGCGAGGGGCACCATGGCGTTTTTGGAATTAGCGCCAACAGGCACCTCCACCTCCGCACCCTCCAAAAGCTTCAGCATTCCCTGCTGTACGGATTCCCCGCTCACATCCCGGGAGTTGGTATTCTTTTTCTTGGCAATCTTATCAATCTCGTCGATAAAGATAATGCCGCGCTCCGCCCGCTCCACGTCATTGTCCGCCGCCGCGAGGAGCTTCGACACCACGCTCTCGATATCGTCACCGATATAGCCCGCCTCCGTCAAGGATGTGGCATCCGCAATGGCCAGCGGCACGTCCAGGAGCTTCGCCAGCGTCTTCACCAGATAGGTCTTGCCGCAGCCTGTGGGACCGATCATCAACATATTGGACTTCTCGATCTCAATTTCGTCCATGGTGCCGGTCGCCACGCGCTTATAATGGTTATAAACCGCAACGGACATGACTTTCTTGGCGTGCTCCTGCCCCACCACATACTCGTCCAGCTTCTGCTTGATCTTGTGAGGCGGCAGAATATCCCTGATATCAATCTCCGCCGCTTCCTTCTTCTTTTTTTTCTTCGGCTTCTGCTTGTTTGGAATGCCGCCGTCTCCCTGCAGATCCGCCAGATTTACAAAGCTGATATTCGGAAAGCCCTGCCCGTTACCCATATTGGGGTTGTTCAAAAGCCCCTGATAGTCAAACTGGCTGACCGTATCCATGGTCTTGTGCATACAGTCGTCGCAGACGCAGATATTGTTGGGGAGTTTAAACATCTTTCCCGCTTTGCTCTCCGGTCTGCGGCAGATAAAACAGACGTCCTCGTAATCGCTGCCGGAATCGTCGCTTTTTTTCTCTTCTGTGCCGGAGTCCTTCTTCTCCAACTCCGTCTCTTCGTGTTTATCGTCCTTGTGCTCGTCCATACTCTCCTCCATCCCGCCCACGGGCATTGGTCTGCCCAATATCCTTTTCATATGATCTGGTCATATCCACCTTACTTCCCGCATTACTGTTTTATATGCAGAATACTTAGTTATCGGCAGCCCATTTTCTGTTTTATTATACTGTAAAGGCCGGTAAATTACAAATACCTGTAGAAAATGAATTTTCCAAAATCAACATCCCCGACAGTCTGTATCCTTACGATACCGTCCTGCCGGGGATATTCTTCTTCGCTATATCTTTACATTCCTTTTACTTTTACCTATTCGCTCACCTTATTCCCCAGCGTAAGCGTCTTCGTCACTTCCTCGTATCCGGCCACGGTCATGGTCATCACCTTGACCTCAACCTGATCTCCCTTGGCATAAAACTCCAGTTCCTTCTGCAGTTCATCCATGGTTCTGATCGTATTGCCGCCAAACTTAGTGATGATATCGCCCTGCCTAAGTCCTGCTGCCTCCGCCGCCGTGTCAGGATAAACCTGGGCGATATACACGCCCTCCGGCATACCGTAAGCCTGTGAAACCTCCTGGGTGACGCTGATACCGGAAATGCCGAGATATCCTCTCTCCTCCTCAGCCACCTTGCTCTTGGTCTCCTTAAGCATCAGCTCCGCGATGATGGGGCTTGCCGAGGAAATCGGGATCGCATAGCCCATACCTTCCACGGCGCTGCCGCCAATCTTATTGGAATTGATGCCGATTACCTCGCCCTTGATATTCAGGAGCGCTCCGCCGGAGTTGCCGGGGTTAATCGCTGCATCGGTCTGGATAAAAGTACCCTCCACGCTGTCTCCGCCGTAACCGTTATTTGCGGAAAGGCTGATGCTTCTGTCAAGCGCGCTGATCACGCCCGTCGTAACAGACTGTCCGTATCCTAAAGAATTGCCGATCGCAATGGCAGGTTCTCCCACCTCCAGCGCGTCAGAATCGCCCAGCGTAGCCACCTCTATCGCCTCAAGCACAGAATCTGACAGTTCTGTCACCGGTACCGCAATGACCGCCAGATCCATCTTGGAATCCTGCCCCTTAATAAAGGCTTCCGCCTCGCTGCCCTCGTTAAACTGCACCGTCAGCTTATCGGTATCCGCCACCACATGATGGTTCGTCACAATCAAAAGCTCTGAATCGTTCAATCCCACGATAATCCCGGAGCCGCTGGCGTCCGCCTCGCTGTCCATGGACTGTCCGAACCATGACATGGTCTCCGTATAGTGGTTATTCACCGCCACGATAGAGGGCATCACATTTTTTACCACTTCGGTTACATCCGTAACCACCATCGTTGCTGAGTCTGACTGCTTGATTGTCGGCACATCCGTCGGCGCCTGAATCTCTGTATCGACTTCCGCCTCCTCCATGGGAGCGCTTTCCGTCTCCGTGAGCGCCGCACTGTCTTTTCCTGTCATACCCGTAACAGCATCCACGGCATACAGCCCGATTCCCGCGAAAAGCCCGAAAAACAACCCCAGTGACACCGCCACAAGGGCTTTCTTTAAATAACCGCTGCCCTGTTTTTTCTCCCGGTGTTTCTTTTCCTTCTTCTGTTCCATCTGCGCATAGCCGTTCGGATATGTGCTGCCGTAGTGATAGCTCCCCGCGTTTCCCTGATAAGCGCCGCTGTTTCCATAAGCGCTCTGTCCGGCATTCGCACCGTATGCGCTTTGCCCGGTACCTGCCCCGTATACGCCGCCCGTCTGGCTTCCCGCATTCTGGTAAGAGCGGTAACCGATTCCCCTCTGTTCCGTCTCATTCCCTATCTGCAGTCCGGTCTGCTCCGAACCCGTATGATTAGAATAGTCGTTTGGATAATTGTTGTTGTCGTACATAATCCCGCTTCCTTTCCATAAGTTACGGACTCACGCCCGCCGTCTATTTCCCCTCGCTGATTATGTCCCTAGTATATCTGTCATTTGTGTTTAAATTGTGTTTAATTCAAGAAGAAAATGTGATTTTGCGGAGAATGCCGTTTTCCGGCATTCTCCTACGCGAAATATAGTACTTCCAAGTCAGCTTGCTGACTTTGCGTCTCCGTCCTATGGCGGGACGTCTTTGGAAGTACTTTTCGCGTTACTCTACGGTCACCGATTTCGCCAGATTCCTCGGCTTATCCACGTCGCATCCCTTGCCCACAGCTACATAATAGCCAAAAAGCTGCAATGGTATAATCGCCAGCGAATTGGCAAAATATGGATTTGTCTCCGGAATATAAATCACATAGTCCGCCGCTTTCTCAATCTCCTTATTCTCCTCACAGGTCACAGCCAGCACAAAAGCGCCTCTCGCCTTCACCTCCACCATATTGCTGATAGTCTTTGCGTAGAGCGCAGGCTGGGTGGACACCGCCGCCACAAGCGTTCCCTCTTCAATCAGGGAAATGGTGCCGTGTTTCAGCTCGCCCGCCGCGTATGCCTCGGAATGAATATAAGAAATTTCCTTCAATTTCAAAGAACCTTCCAGCGAAATCGCATAGTCGATCCCCCTGCCGATAAAGAACACATCCTTCGCGCCGATGTAACGGTTCGCAAACCGCTGTATCTTATTTTTATTGTTCAGAAGAAGCTCAATCTGATCCGGCAGACAGCGCAGATCGCCCAAAAGTGACGCAAATGTCATATCATCAATTTTTCCCCGTGCTCTGCCAAACTTCATAGCAAGCAGATAGAGCGCAACCAACTGGGCGCTGTAAGCCTTCGTGGTTGCCACCGCAATCTCCGGTCCCGCCCAGGTGTACATCACATTGTCAGACTCTCTGGCGATGGAACTTCCCACCACATTGACGATGCCAAGCACCTGAAATCCTCTTTTCTTGGACTCGCGAAGCGCCGCCAGCGTATCCGCCGTCTCGCCGGACTGGCTGATCACCACCACCATGCCGCCTTCCTCCAGAATCGGGTCGCGGTAACGAAACTCAGAGGCCAGATCCACCTCCACCGGAATGCGCGCCAGTCCCTCGATCACATATTTCCCCGTAACGCCCGCGTGATATGCGGAGCCGCATGCCACAATATGAATCTTTCGCAGCGCCCTGATATCCTCGTCGCTCATGTTAAGCTCCTCGATGACGATATCGTTATCCTTGATGCGGGGCAGAAGCGTATCCGTCACGGTTTTTGGCTGTTCGTACATCTCCTTCAACATGAAATGCTCATAACCCGCCTTTTCAGCCGCGTTGGTATCCCACTCAATGAAAACAGGCTCCTTCGTCGTCTCCTCCTCGTCCACAGAATAAAAATGCATATGATCCGCCCGCAGACGCACGACCTCCTGATTATCCACATAATACACCTTGCGGGTATATTTCAAAATCGCCGGCACATCCGAAGCGATAAAACAGCCGTCCTCACTCTGCCCCACGATCAGGGGCGAATCCTTTCTTGCCGCAAAAATCTGGTCGGGACAATCCGCAAAGAGAATGCCGAGCGCATAGGAACCCTCCACACGGTGAAGCACCTTTGTAACCGCCTCAAGGGGATTGCCTTTATAATAGTAGTCCAGCAGATGCGCCAAAACCTCCGTGTCCGTCTCCGACACAAAATGATAGCCGCGCTCAGTCAGCATTTTGCGAAGCGACAAATAATTTTCGATGATGCCGTTATGTACCACGGTAATCGTCTCCGCCTCATTGAAATGCGGGTGCGCATTTATGTCACTCGGCACACCATGGGTCGCCCAACGGGTATGCCCGATGCCGCAAAGCCCCGGCATGGTCTCTCCGCCGCGTGTTATATTCTCTAAAATCTTAAGCCTTCCCACCGACTTTGTGATATTGATTTTTCCCTCGCCGTCATAAACCGCCATCCCCGCCGAGTCATATCCGCGGTATTCCAATTTAGACAGGCCGTCCAGAATGATGGGCGCCGCCTGCTTCGTCCCGATATAACCTACGATTCCACACATCTCACCATATACCTCCTTATTCTTTATGCGGAAAATGCTTCTTTTGGCATTCTCCTATGTGAGACTTCCTCCTTCCAAGTCAGCTATGCTGACTTTGCGATACAGCCCCTGCTGTGAGCCTGACTTTCTTCGCAAGTCGAGAAGTACTTCTCACATTTGCCAATACTCTTTGTTAGAAGAACATGCCGACACCAGCCGCCGCGGCAGCCGCCGATAACGTTTTCCCATCAAATATCCCATGTACTTAAATCCGCTCTGTATAATAACACTCGGTATTTTACTGTACATTCCCTTCTCTCTCAGATGTGCCGTCGTACTCTTCACCAGTCGTATTCCCTCCGACTCCGAAGGGTAGGCTGCGAACACTTCCGGGTGATCCGCCTGGGAGACCCCCAGATCAAAATTCCGCCTAAACTGCTGCCTGTATGTGTAATTATGGGAATGATATACTTTCGCCTGCGCCGCGTAAGCGATCCCGAAACCCGCCTCCACCGCTTTGGCAGCGTAGAGCATATCCTCGTTAAAAATCGCCCTGTTCACAAAGCCACCAAGTTCATCAAAAATATCTCTTTTGTATGCCGCACACACATTGGAACAAAAAAAAGTTTTGATGCCAAGCTCCGAAAGATCGGCCTTTGTCTTAAGGCGGGACTCTTCCGGATAATTAAACTGTCTCGTATACCGCTCGGCCTCGCTGCTGTCCCTTCCCGGAAGCTGTCTGGCATAAGCGACTGCTGCCTTTTCCCCGCGCAGCCCCTCCAGAAGCCGCTCCACCAAAAATTCATCCGCAGGAATGGCGTCCTGTGTCATCATCACAAACACCTCAGCATCCGAAAGCTTCACCCCCTGATTTCTCGTCCGTCCGTGGTCAAACTCCCTCTTTGACAAATGCTTCACTGTTATATTATGATGTTCCCTTTCCAGCGTAGTACCGTAAAGAAGCCTGTCCAGATATTTCTGCTCCGTATTTATAAGAATAATCCGGTTCACAGGCACTGTCTGCGCCTGCAGCTTCTCCACCATCGTCAAAAACCCGCGATCAGGCTTGTAGACGGGAATAATCACGTCCACTTTCTCCACACATTTATCCTCCATCTGTCACTTTCTGACTCTGTACAGCGAATAAGCAGACTCGAAATGCTTGGCATTTCTCGTTCGCGTTGCTCGTCATAAAGTGCCATTGACCGTCCTGCGTGCAAGCACGCGTCCTGTCCCTGTCACTTTCTGACTCTGCTTATTCGCGCAAATAAGCAGACTCGAAATGCTTGGCATTTCTCGTTCGCGTTGCTCGTCATAAAGTGCCATTGACCGTCCTGCGTGCAAGCACGCGTCCTGTCCCTGTCACTTTCTGACTCTGCTTATTCGCGCAAAGAGGGGCCTGCAAAGCAAGCCCCTCTGCTTTTATTTCAGATATCCGTTTGTTTCCTCATAAATCTTCTCACTGCACTTTTTCACTGTCTCGGACGGCTCATAGTTGTCCGCGTCAAACAGGAACTTATGCAGCCACTTGACATTATCCTCCAGACTGGTCGGAATGACGCAGGATCCCTTTGATCCGATGGTGCCCGTCTGCCGCATATCCTCCTGCGGGAACCCGTCGGTCTCTGTAATCTGGTATGCTCCCACATCCCCAAGCATATCGACAATCTCAGACAGATCCAGCGAGGTGTATACCTCCTCAAATACGGAGTTGGCCGTCTCTGTCAGCTTCGGCAGCGATGCTTTCTTCGCCTGATCGGCCACCGCGGTGAGTACTTCCCGCTGTCTCTCGGCACGCTTGAAGTCGTCTCCCGCCGTGTAACGGATTCTGCAGTAACCCGTCGCCTGCAAGCCGTCCAGACGCTGATAGCCTGTCTGCGTCACCGGCGTGTACTCTCTCTTCAAATCCTCCGCGATACAGAGCTGATAGTTATTCAGATGGCTGATCTCCGATTCATCCACTTCAATATCCACGCCGCCCAGCGCGTCGATGGCATCTGTCAGTCCGGCAAAGCCGACCGTCACGAAATCTGTGATATTCATGTCCAGATTCATGTTTAACATATTGATGGCCTGCTCGGGGCCGCCCTTTGCGTAAGCCGCGTTACATTTATTGTACGAGTCGTTGCTCAGGTTCAGGTATGTGTCACGATAGACGGAAACCAGCTTACACTCTCCCGTATCCTGATTGATGGACGCGATCATGATCGTGTCGCTTCGGGTATTCTTCGTCAGCGCGCCCGTGGTGGAGTCCACACCGAAGAGGGCGATGTTTCGATACCCCTTCATCGTCGTCTCCTCCGCCTCCTGCACGGTCTCGTTGATGATGATATCCTTCTCCTTCAATTCCACTTTGCCGCTTCCCGTTCCGGCGAGAACCATATAGAGCACCATCACCGCAATAATCAGAATTATAATCTCTACAATAAAGAGAATTATGCGCCTGCGCTGCTTCTTCGCCTGCGCCTTCTTTCCCGATTTCTTTTTCCCGGAGCCTTTCCTGCCGGAAGAACTGCTCTTCCCGGAGGATTTCTTTCTGGGCCTTACCTCGTCATCGTAGTCGTCGTCATATCTCTTAGCCATATCTTGTACTCCCTCAGTCTCTGATCTGATTTCTAAAAGTCCGTTTTTTTCATTTTGTCACATATTGTCCGAAAAAGCAAGTTTTAGTGGACATTCTTCTCCACCTTTACATGCTCTCAAGACTTTGCAGCAAGTGCAAAGTCTTGAGCCTGACTGTTACAATTATACTACATCTTGATATAATTGCAATATGGTTCCCGCTTTCTTCCGAAAGTCTTTCACAATTCTTAAGATTTTAGTATCTCTTCTAATAGGCATTTTTATTGATAAATCCTCTGAAAATCGTGAGAAACATAATCTTGATGTCAAAAGACATCGTCCAGTTCTCGATATAAAAAATATCGAACTCAATCCTTCTTTTTATGGAAGTATCGCCGCGGTAGCCGTTGATCTGCGCCCAGCCCGTAAGCCCCGGCCGCACCTGATGCTTGACCATGTAACGGGGAATCTCCTCCTTAAACTGCTCCACAAACTGCGGTCTTTCGGGCCTCGGCCCCACCACGCTCATATCCCCTTTCAAAATATTAAAAAGCTGGGGCAGCTCGTCTATGCTTGTCCTCCGCAAAAATTTTCCAACCTTCGTGACGCGCGGATCATCCTTCGTAGTCCAGCCCTTTTTCTCCGCGGACGGCTTCTGCACCTCCATGGTGCGGAACTTGAACATGCGGAAAGGTTTATTGTGCAGGCCGATCCGTTCCTGCTTAAAGATGACCGGTCCTCTGGAAGTACAGCCAACGGCAATGGCGGCAACAAGCATCACCGGCGACGCCACCACCAGGCCCACCAGCGACACGAGAATATCCACGATCCGCTTCATCCACCAGTTCAGCGTGTTGGTTAACGGCACATAGCGGATATTGATGACCGGCAGCCCCATCAAATCCTCCGTGTAGGGACGGCTCGGGAACAGACTGTTGTAATCCGGGATAAACTTGGTGTGCACGCCGGATTTTTCGCACAGATCCACGATATGCTCCAGATTATCGTAATCCTTCAAAGACAGCGTGATCGCTATCTCATCCAGCTTGTTCTCCGGGAGAATGTAGAGAAGATTTTCAATGGTGCCCACCACCTTGACACCCTTGTAAAGCGTACCTGCCGGCACATGATCGTCCAGAATGCCGCGCACCACATAACCCCACTGAGGATTGGCGTTAATGCGCTTTATATACTCCTCCGTGGCGCGGGAATACCCAACCAGCAGAATGTATTTCAAATTATAGCCCTTTTCGCGAAAATACTGCAGAAGAATGCGGATAAGCGAACGCCCCAGTGTGGTCAGAATAATATTGATTCCGTAAAACATCGCCATCATGGTACGTGAGAAATGGATCTGCGCAACCATGTACCAGCCCGCCATCAGCACTACCATGCCCACGGTGTTTGCCTGAAAGATATTCAAAATCTCGTAGCGGTGAACGGTTGCCCGCTTGGGTGTGTAGAGATTGAAGGCGTAATACAAAATGAGATAGCCCGGCACGATAAAGTAAAGCATCCCAAAATAAGTGGGTATGTCAAGAGCACCGACATTGGGGTCGGCGTTCACAAACGGGCTGGCAAACTTCAGATACCAGGCCAGCGTATAGGACGCAGCGATAATCACGGCATCCAGCACAACATGCAGTCTGTTGAAATATTTCTGGTTATCTTTTATCATAATCGGTCTTTGCTCTACGCTTTTTTACTACGTTTTATCCATATGCCGCATCACACTTACCATACTCTGTTCATGCTATAATTATTACTATTTTACAATAAACCGCTCAAAAATACAACTGTCGGAATCCCGCATCCGCAGGCGGCTATTCAGCTCCCTGCAGAGCTTCTCACAGTCATAGTCGATATTTTCCGCAAAAAACACCTGATAGAGCGCCTCCTCCTGTTCATCGCTGATCTCCACATGGCAATTTTCTCTGATCCACGCAAGCTGCTCCTTCAAAGTGCGCTGCATCCCAAAATCCCTGTCTTTCTTTACCGCCGCTTTCTGCAGCCTCCCATATGCCAGCTTCACACGCTCCCTGTCCGGCAGACGTCTCTCTTTCTCTCTTCTGATCGTTCTGATTGTCATAAGCAGTATGACGGCGATCAGGAAAACGGCAAAAAGCACGTAACCCATGACTCCCAACGCATTCTCAATATATCCGCCGAGAATATCTTCCCCCAGCGCAAGCTCTGTTCCTCCGCCTTCACTTCGCATAAATACATCCCAGAAGGAAGTCCTTTCCTCCTCGGCGGAGGACGGCGTGGGATCCACGACAATCCATCCCCTCTCACTGTCAAATATTTCTACCCATGCGTGGGCGCTTGCTTCCGGAATCTCTATCTGAACAAGAGCAGTCGCCCCGATCTCCGAAAAGCCGCTATAATAATCGTTATAATCGGCCCCCGGCACCAGCTCGCCGTTTTCGACCACATTTGCATACGAAAAAGCGTACCCTTCCACATAGCGGGCGGGAATGCCCATCTGCCTGAAAAGCATGGTCGCCGCCGACGCAAAATGCGCACAGTACCCCTTTCGGCTCTCCAGCAGAAAATGCGAAATATAATCGGGATTTCCGTAATAAAACCCCGGTCTCAACGTATAATTGTAGTTCTCGTCAAAATACGTTACAATCTGCCGCGCAATCTCCTCCTCCGTTCCCGAAAAACCGGCTTCCTCACATATCCGGCGCACCGCCGTTTCGCAGCTTGCCGACACATTCAGATACCTCATATACGGCTCTTCCCCAGACGGTATCGCAGTCTTCCCATTGTCGGGATAATAGCGATAAGTGTACGTGCCGCCCTCCTCTTCTATATTGCAATAATCCGTATAATACGGCCTGTACTCAAACGTATCCTCCGCCCCGGTCTTCTCCACCTCCATGATCCCCATGCCCTGCCCCGCTGTGCCGCTCTCCTCAAACTGGCGCTGTCTGCTGTACAGGGACATCTCCATGTTGCCGTCTTCCGGCGGCTCCATCGCCGCTTCCGTCCACGAAGTCCCGATGTAATCCAGTCCCGTAAATGCTTTCAGATATACGGGGGTAAAGCTGTAAGGCGTATACCGGACGATCAGCGCCGTCTCATAGTTCGGCATGATGGCGGAACCTTTGCTCAACTTCCCCCCGCTGACCCCCGAACCCGCGGTATTCTGCGGAAACAGGGCACGCATACCATACCGGGCAAAGTTCTCCATCCCCCTTGCGGATGCTTCCTTTGCCTCGCTTTGCGGTACCATGCGGGCATAGTTCTGCTCGGGTATGAGAAACGCCAAAGCCCTCACAAACAGTGCGACCGCCGCTGCCGCTGCAGGCAGAATATATCTCGTCTGCTTTGAGACACGTCCCCTGCCGTAAGACAGCATCATTACCGCCGCATACCCGGTCAGCAGAAAAATCATATACAATAATGGCGGTGAACACGCAAAGTACATCGGCAGGACATACGGCGGCAATGTCAGCAGCATAACTTTGAGAAGCGTACATCTGTTATGCATCTGTATATTCAGCAGAATGATCCCTACCATACCGAGAAAGATGGCGAAAGTCGTCACCGCCCTGTACCCGTCCTCAACGATCAAGGTATATTCCATACCGGCGGACAGGTCAAAATAGTCTCTCGCCACCTCAAATATGTGATTGAGCATATAATAATAGCCGTTATTTATTACCCAGTATTCCGTGACCGCCATATATAAAAAGAGCAGAAAGACGAGCAGCGTCGTAAGGTTGACAAGCCATTTTTTTCCCGTCTCATCAATCGCGCTCAGCGCGAAGGAAAGCGCGAAAAACACAAGCATACATAAACCCGAATGAAACTCGATCCCGAAGGCGGCGAGAAACCCGCCAGCCGCACCATAGACAAGCAGGAACAAAAGAAGCGCCCTTGTAACCGCCGCGAAAAGATCATACCGATCGCTTTCCTGTACCTTTTCACAACGCAATGACTTTTTCGCCACCGTGTCTGACGGGCGCATACGCTCACCTCGCCCGCTCCCGTTCGCCGGTTGACATAACAGATACGGCTCGGCAGGATGCTCCATGGACATCTGCGCCTCTGCGGAACCGGGAGCATGGATGCCGTATGTACTAAGAATCTCCTCCATTGCATTCTCAAGCTCGCCCGGTTCCACGATATACCTGCTGCAGAGCTGCTGCCTGCCGCCCTGCCAGAACAGTTGAACCGGATATTCCTTAGCGAGCAGAAGTCTGCACATGCCATACAAAGACTCCATCAGCACGTCGTTTTCATCAGGATTGTCCCCCAGCGGCAGCAGCACGCTGACCTTCTCCCTCCCGGCCGCCAGACGCTCCCGCACCATCAGCTTGTCCTGTTTTGCCGATAATTTCCAATGAATATTTTTTAGCTCGTCGCCTGCCGCATACTCTCTGATTTCATAGTCGGGATTGTACTCCACGCCCCGCCTTCTGCTCTCACTCTCCCCGGGGAACCCTTCTATGCTCGAATAGCGTTCTTCCGTCTCTTCCCCGTCCGCAAACGCTGTCCATACCATCACTTCCCCATCTTCCGCCGCCCGGTATGTCAGATAAAACAAATGCAGGAAATCATATACCCTGCATTCTTCCACACGAATCCTCACCCGTCCCGCATAATTGCTGTTTAACAGGCACCGGCATTTTCCGCCTTTTCGGGGAGCCGCCCACATCTTTTCCCTTTTCTCCTCTATGCTCCCCGTAAAAATATTTTCACAGCGGTACGTGACGTCAATCGCCACCCCCGCAAACCGCAGCGGATTCGCAAAACAGATATCGACCGGAAACTCCGTATTTTTTCCGACGCGGTGACGAGGCGCCCCAATCTCCGCCCGCATTCCGCCGCGGACACGCCATAAACCGACCGCGGAAAGCATAACACCTGCTATCATTAAGAGGATCGCCGCAAAGAGAAGATAGCTTCTGAAAAAGCTCCACAACCAAAGCAAAATAGCAGCTACCGTGAGAAATCCGATTATTCCTTTTATATTCAGCCGCAGCCCCTTATCCATCAAACTGCATGTATCCTTTCCGTGATCCGCATAATCATATCCGACACATCCAGACCCTCGGCACGCGCGTGGGCATTCAGCCGGATACGGTGCTTCCACACATCATCTATCACACTGAGAACATCCTCCGGGACAACATAGTCGCCGCCCCGCATCATAGCCATCGCCCTTGCCATCTTAAGAAGCGCAATACTGCCGCGCGGGCTTACCCCGAGCGCAATACGCGGCTCCTTTCTCGTCTCCTCCGCCAGATTGACAATATACTCGTGGATTCTGTCGTCCGTATACAGATTTTCCGTCTGCGCGCGCAGCTCCATCAGACGATTTACCGTAATCACACTCTCTACCCGGTCCAACCCCTGCCCCACACTGCCTTTCAGGATAGCAAGGGCGGCGTCGTGGGAGGGATACCCCATACTTAAACATATCAAAAAACGGTCAAGCTGGGATTCCGGCAAAAGCTGCGTACCCGATGAGCCGAAAGGGTTCTCCGTCGCTATGACCGTAAACGGGGGAGACAGCGGATAGGACACGCCGTCCACAGTGACTTTTGCCTCCTCCATCACCTCCAGCAGCGCGGCCTGCGTTTTGGAAGAAGTGCGGTTCAGTTCGTCCGCGAGAAAAAGATTGCAGAATACCGCTCCCTTTTTATACGCAAACTCCCCCGTCGCGCTGTTGTACATGGTAAATCCGACGATATCGCTCGGCAGCACATCCGGCGTAAACTGCATTCTCTTACAGGAAAGCTCCATTGCCTTCCCCAGCGCCATTGCAAGGGTTGTCTTGCCCACGCCCGGTATATCCTCGAGCAGCACATGCCCGCCCGCAAGGATCGCGGCAAGCGCCTTGCGGATCACCCCGTCCTTGCCCTTCACGACTTTATTCACTTCGACGACAATCTGTTCCAGTTCCTGATGCACGTTTATAATTCCTTTCGATAAAATAATTGCAAACAACATCTTTTTGAATATAAAGTTCCCAGACAGCCTACAGACGGATGCGGTACCACATGTTCCGCCACAGTTCCCACTGGATCCTCACGTAAGCCGGAAAGCGCGACCGCACAAAGCGCACCCGCTTTGCCCTGCCTTTCTCCGAACAGGCGAGGCACAGCCCCTCCGCCGTTCCCTGCAGCCAGCTTTTTGCCAGTCCTTTTTTCAGAAAGAAGAGCGTCTTGACCAGAAAGCCCGCAAGCAGAAACGGCAAATTCAAAAGAATCTGCACAGGCGCCATATTCTTATAAACGAGATAAACACTGTTTTTTGCGGACAACTTCACCTTAAAATCGTTGTGACGGGAGCCCGAAACGCCGCTTCCCGCATGGCGCACCACCGCCTCCGGCACATAGAGGTTGCGATAGCCGTGAATCCTGGCGCGGTATCCGATATCCACATCCTCCAGATAGGCGAAGTGGTTCTCATCCAGCAGCCCGATCTTCTCAAGAATGCTCCTGCGGTATATGCAGGCGCCCCCGCAGGCGCTGAAAACTTCCCGTGACCGCCCATAGTCCGCCGCCGGCTTGTCCTTTCCCGCGGCAAAAGCCCAGCCCAGCGCACAGTAATAGTCCCCCGCATCGTCGATCAGCTCCGGGCGGTACATATTCACCATCCGCGCCGCCCCGGAAAAGGCTTTTTTATCCTCGTCAAGCGCTTTTTCCAGCGCGCAGACAAAGCCGGATTCCACAACCGTGTCGTTGTTCAATAAAATAACATATGGCGATTTATCTCTGCCGCTCTCCGCAATCCCCCGGTTCACCGCCCCGCAGAAACCGTAGTTCTTGTCCAGAGAAATCACCTGCACATGCGGAAATTTTTCCCGCACAAGCTCCCTGCTCCCGTCCGCAGACCCGTTATCCACCACAATCACACGGGCAGGCTCATCCGCCAGCGAGGCAAGGCAGTTCTCTATATACTTGATACCATTATAATTCGGAATAACAATCGTCGAGCGGATTCCATCCTTCTTTGTTTCTTGTGGCATTCTTTCCTTCCTCAATTTCTATACGTTCGCTTCAGGTAATTGTGCAACTCCTCGTAATCCTATATTGGTCGTGCGAATCACATAATCATAAGCAGACCCTTGGAAGCCGTTTAAATCCTTCGGATTAAAACCGCCGGTATTTAGCGAGGTTCTTTCGCGCTTAGTACCGCTGCGCCCGGAACGGAGCGCCAGCGCGTCTGTGTTGATTATGTGATTTGCGCGGCCTCGGCAAATATAACGGAGTTTCGCAATTACCTGCACATACCCCCCTATAATCGGATTGTAATGCCCGGATCCCAGACAACCAGATACCCTTCCCTGCGCACCGCCTCCCCGAGCGCCACGCTCAGTTTCCGATATCCCGCCTCGTCGCAGGTAAGCCCCGACACATCCGCAGTGCGGATTTCCCGTTTTTCCCTACCTTCTCTCACCGTAAGGCTTTTCTCCCGATACGGCAGCCCAGTAATCTCGGAAAATAACGGTTGTAATTCCTCTCTCAGCCTCATACAGCGGATATCCACTGCGGCGCAGTCCTGCCGCAATGCAGCAAGATGCGTACTTCCCCCTGTAAACCGCGCCGGCAGTCCCTCATACAGACAGCGCCCCGCCTCGTCGTAGCCGCCCGCAAGAAGACATCCCTTTCTGTTTAGAATGCGTCCGCCCACCATGCCCACATCCCGCCTGACGCCCAGCAGGTCAGGCTCATAGGCAATTCGGTAAAACCCCAGATGCAGACTGTGCCCCACTTCCGCCTGAAAGCCTCTCTTCGCGCAGAAGTCCGCAAGCGCACGTCGTCCCGCCTCGTAGGCGTAAGTCTTGCTCCCCGTATTCAGCGCCGTGGAATCCCTGTGGGAGCGCCAGTGGTAGAGCACTTTCGGAATATGGCAGATGCGCGCCGTTTCCGGGACAAGAGCGCTGTCCGGCCAAAGGCTGTCCACCACCCGCAGCACCAGATCATAATCCTGCGCGCCGTCGTAGTCCGCCCGCAGCCTCAGCCGCTTCATCAGCCCCGTTTCCACCGCCATAAAGTGGCAGATATAGTTGTTTGACAAAATTAAATCCAAATTAAATTCTCTCTTTTTATTAGGAAACACATAGGTTTGCGCCCCCTCGTCGAACTTGTCCTCGTCAGAATACAAAAGTATCGGAGAGACCCCGGCCCGCCTGCTTTGATGTACACAGACCGCCATATTATATAACGCATCAGGTGTTATGAAATCATCATGATCGAGAAGCGCAATGTACTCTCCCGCCGCCGCCGCAATTCCGGCATTGGTATTTTCCGCAATTCCCCGGTTCTCCGAAAGACGGCCGTAACGAATCCGCATGTCGTCCGTGTCGTGAATGATCTGCCGCACCGTGCGCTCCACATCGCTGCCCATGCTCGCATCCATGATAAGCAGCTCCCAGCGCACATAGCTCTGTGACTGCACGGAAGCAATCATTTCCCGCAGATAGGTCTCCTTCGTCTCGTAGGCAGGCACGACGATACTGAACAGATACGGATAATCTGCCGTCTCCTCCCTCTGCTTTGCAAGCGTCTCCGCATCGGGGGCAGTGTAGCGGTAATCCGCCCTTCTTTCCTCCTGCACGCGCTCCGCCGCCGCATAGAAGGTGCCCGCCAGCCCGTTCTTTTTCAGATAATTTACGGTTTTTCTCACATTGTCGATTCTCAGTATCCGATTTCCCATTACGGTTCTCCCTGTTTTTCAATCGGGCGGGGAAGCTTATCCCTGCCCGCCGCGCCGCCCGCATGTCGCTGTAAGCCGCAATATCCCTTTCGCGGGCGTGTGGCATATAAGGTAAGCCGCCCCGCACTTACATGCCGGGGCGGCTTTTTTCTTAAATATTCTTTTTTACTTCCTCGGTCAGCCTGTCAAGCTTCGCCTGCGCGTCCTCCAGGCTCGTGCCCTTCACGCCCATGTAGAATTTGATCTTCGGCTCCGTGCCGGAAGGTCTTGCACAGCACCAGGAGTCGTTCGTCAGATCGAAATAGAGCACGTTCGACTGCGGCAGCCCGGTTTCTCCCGTCTCACCTGTCTCCAGATTCAGCGTCTTTCCTGTATCGTAGTCCCTGAACTCCTTCACTGTAAGTTCACCGAAACTCTTCGGCGGATTCTGGCGCAGCTTGTTCATCAGATCCTCGATCTCCTTCGCGCCTTCAATGCCTTTCTTGGTGATGGAATACTGGCTCTCTTTATAGTACCCATACTTCTCATAAAGGTTGATCATCTGATCCCAGACAGTCCTGCCGTTCTTCTTGCACCATGCCGCCATCTCGCACAGACACATTACCGCCACGATCGCGTCCTTATCCCTCGCGTGTGTGCCTGCCAGACAGCCGTAGCTCTCCTCCAGACCGAACACATAGTTGTTGGAGCCGGTCTGCTCAAAGAGTTTGATCTGCTCGCCGATAAACTTAAAGCCTGTCAGCACCTCGATAAACCGTACCTTATAATCCTCCGCGATCGCGCGCGCCATATTGGTGGTCACAATCGTGGTCACCAGAGCGGGGTTCTCTGGCATTTTTCCTGTCGCTGTCCGCTCACGCAGGATGTATTCCGCAACGAGCATACCGGACATGTTACCCGTGAAAGGCACATATTCGCCGGACTTGGTATCCAGCGCGTAGATGCCGAGTCTGTCGGCATCGGGATCGGTCGCCAGCACGATATCGGCATTTTTCTCCTTCGCCAGTTTAAGCGCGAGGGTGAATGCCTTGGGGTCTTCCGGGTTGGGGTAATCTAACGTCGTAAAGTCGGGATCGGGCATCTCCTGCTCGGGCACCACGTATACGTTCTTGAAGCCAAGCTCGGAAAGAATCCGCCTTACAGGCACATTGCCCGTACCGTTAAAGGGAGAGTAAACAATCTTCATGTCCTCCGCCATCTCCGCGATCACTTCGGGATGGATGATCTGCTTTTTCAGTTCCGCCATGTACTTGTCGTCGATCTCCTTGCCGATGACCACATAGAGACCAGCCTTCTTCGCCTCTTCCTTGTCCATGGTCTTCACGGTATGGTAATCGGTCACATTGTTGACCTCCGTGATAATCTCCTTATCCTTGGGCGCCGTCACCTGCGCGCCGTCCTCCCAATAGCACTTGTAACCGTTATACTCCGGCGGATTGTGGCTCGCCGTGATCACGATACCCGAGATACAGCCAAGCTCTCTGAGCGCGAAGGATAACTCGGGCGTGGGCCGAAGCGCATCGAACACATAAGCCTTGATGCCGTTCGCCGCAAGGCAGAGCGCCGCCTCGTCCGCAAACTCGGGGGACATTCTTCTGGAATCGTAGGCAATCGCCACGCCCTTCTCCTCGCCGCCCTGTTTCTTTATGTAGTTTGCCAGCCCCTGCGTCGCCTTGCGCACCGTGTAGATATTCATGCGATTGGTACCCGCGCCGATCACGCCGCGAAGGCCGCCTGTGCCGAAAGCAAGCTCCTTGTAAAAGCGATCCTCGATCTCCTTCTCGTCATTTCTGATCGCCAGAAGCTCCTGCTTGGTCGCCTCGTCAAAGTAAGAATCCTCCAGCCAAAACTGAAACTGCTCTTTGTAGCCCATTTTGAAACCCTCCTTAAAATATAATATGATATTATAACAAGTGCTATTTACACGGCAAATCCCGCTTACTTCTGGTCTTTAGCCACCGCAATCTTATCCAAAAGTTCCACAATCTCATCTGTTGTATACTCTTTTTTATCCCCCTGCGTAAACAGCAGTCTCAACTCATAAAGCGTAGACATTTTTACGCTCTGCATCTCTTTTTCAGTCATATCAGTATCCTCCATATTTATTACCCCCTTTCGGATTAGCCGCCCTTACAAAGATTATAGTAAAAGCGGATGATTCGGTCAAGGTATTTCACATTTCCGTTTTATCTGTCTTATTTTCAGAAATCTTCAGTGCAAAATCGCTGCGGTCCAGCGAGAAATTCGGATTGTAATAGGGATCGCCCTGCGCCAGCAGCTCCTTCCACCGCTCACGGAACAGCGCCGACTCCTTCTCATACCGCTCGGCATTCGCGCCCGAAAGATCCGTTCCCCGGGAGGCCGACTCATAGTGGTAAAGCTCCGCAAACGGCGTAAAGACGTTCACCCGCCCGGCCTTCCAGGCGCGGATGCAAAGATCCACGTCATTCAGCGCCACGGCGAATTTCTCGTCCAGCCCACCCAGCTCTTCGTACAGCGACTTTCGCATCATCAGGCAGGCGCCCGTCACCGCCATCACGTTCTGCGCATAGCAGAGCCGCCCCATGTAGCCGAGGTTCCGATGATCCACGCGGTAATGGCTGTGCCCCGCCGTCCGATGCGCGCCGAGCCCCAGAACCACGCCCGCATGTTGGATCGTTCTGTCCTCATAATAGAGCTTCGCGCCCACTGCGCCCACATCCTTCCGCTGGGCATACATCAATAGCTCCTCAATCCAGTCAGGTGTTATGACACTCGTGTCGTTATTCAGGAGAAGCACGTATTCACCCGCCGCCTCGGAAACGCCCAGATTGTTGATCTTGGAATAGTTAAATTCTCCTTCATAGGTGATCACCCTGACAGCAGGATTCTCCTGTATTTTCTTATAAAATGCAAAAATTTCTTCCGAAACGCTGTTATTTTCCACCACAACGATCTCATAATTGTCATAAGTGCTGCGCTCTAATATAGAAGAGATACAGCGCGTCAAATCCTCGATGTGGTCTTTGTTCGCAATCACAACGGAAACCTTCGGATTGCCCAGAATCTCATATTTGATCTGAAAAATTGTCTCAAAAGCCTTGGTGGAAGTGATCTCAAAGTTTTTAAAGCCCTGCGCCGTCAGGTGGGCCGCCACCGCCCCTTTCGCCGCCTCAATGGCGTAACTCTTCGCGTTGATATCGGAAGCCACGCTGCCCGCGTGGGAACGCCAGTAATACAGCAGCTTCGGCACATGCACCACACACTTTGCGCGGGAAGTGAGCCGCAGGATCATGTCGTGATCCTGACTGCCGTCAAACTCGGAGCGGAACAGCTCCGTGCCGTCCAAAAGTCTTCTGGCAAAGGCGCTGAAATGACAGATATAATTGTTTGCCAGCAGATTGTCCGGCGCGTAATCCGGCTTGAAATGCAGCGTAATCATATCGTCTATGGTGCCGCTGCCCTTGAAGGTGGCCTCGTCGCAGTAAATATAGTCCGCCCCCTTCTCGCAGATCATCTTCATGTACTCGTAGAGCACACACGGATGCAGCACGTCATCGTGGTCGAAGAGCGCGATATAATTTCCCGAGGACATGGACAGACAGGCGTTGGTATTGCCGGAAATACCCTCATTTTTCGGCAGCTTCTTATAGAGAATCCGGCAGTAGAGGCTGCTGCTGGGACGCAGATATTGTTTATCCCTCTCCATATATTCCCGGCAGATCTGCTCTACATAGGCGTGTTCCTCGTCCGACCCGTCCGCCAGACACAGTTCCCAGCCCTCGTAAGTCTGATCCATGACGGACTCGATGGCCTGACGCAGAAACTTCTCCGGCGTGTTGTAAAGCGGCATAAGAATGCTGAATTTGACCTCTCTGTCAAACTTGTGAAGGCGCTGTCTCGCAGCCTCCTCAATCTCCGGGAAGCCGGCCGTCCCGTGCTGTGCTCTCGCCTGCCGCTCGATCATCTTAGCGTTCAGCTTGCGGGCAATCCCCTTGAGGCTCCCATAATAACCGAGCCGTTCCTTCACCCTGGCAAGCTTGTGAAAAAGCATACGAAGCGGCTTAGACGCCCGCCACAGAAAGCTCCCCTTAATTCTGGCCAGCCTGCCTTCCGTCTGCGCCCTGTTGATCTCCGCCTCCGACAGCTTTACCGTAAGCGCGCGGCCCCGGCGCTTTTCCCGCCCGTAAGCCTCCTTATAAAAGCGGAGCGCCTCCGTCTCCGTCATCCCTTTTCTGTCCATATCGTTCCTTTCTAAAATCCCTACAGAGAATGCCCGCTTTTTTATACCGTCAGCGTGTGTTCGGACCATGCCGCGAAACACATTCCCGGCTCCGTCTCACTCGCCGCTTCCGTCTCCGCCAGCATACCGACCCGATACTCTCCCTGCGCCAGTTCTTCCCGCCGCAGACGCAGAACAAATCCCGCAAGCCCGACACTGTTTTCATGCGGCAGGATCGCCTCCACATCCGCCCTGTGCCAGTCCGCCGGAACCGCCAGATAGCCTGCCCCGTCCGCTCTCTGCAAAATCACCCTGCGTCCGAAGGCCGCGTTGTCGGTGCCGGGAATATAGCTCCATCCCATCACCCACACGATATCCGGCTCGTCAGCCAGTATCTTGTGCTGGGGTTCGGCCAGATCCACCGTCAGTTTTAATACGCCTCTCCCCGCCTTTTTCAACAGCTTGCGCAGGGCAGGCCTTGACAGGAAGGACGCCTCCTGTGTGCAGAGGTGATCCTCGTGGGGAAACTTATAATTACACATATAATTTGACGCGTTGTCGATCAAATCTTTGTGATAAAAGGGGTCTTTCCCACGAAGCTGCGAATGTTTCTCATAAAGCGCTTCCTTCTCCGCAAGCAGCCTTTCCCACTTCCCCTCGTTCTGCTCGTCCAGACCGCGGCTTAAGGACTCATGATGCCAGAGAATCGCGTCGTTTCTCTGCACGTTGACATAGCCCGCCTCCAGCAGCTTAAAGCAAAAATCCACGTCATTATAGGCCACCGGCAGGCTCTCATCCAGACCGCCCACCTTCTCATATTTTTTCCGCGACACCATCAGACAGGCCGCCGTCACCGCCGCCACATTGTAGGTAACCCGGTTTCTCCCGAAATAATAATCCTCCTCGTCCGGGAAGGTAATCAGCTTATGGGATGGGCCGATTTTCAGGTTGGTAACGCCCGCGTGCTGAATATTTTCCGTACCCGCATACCACAGCTTCGCCCCGACGGCCCCCACATGGGGCAGCAGAGCCTGTCCCGCCATACGCTCCAGCCAGCTCCCCTCGATGATTTCCATGTCGTCGTTCATCAGGAGGATCAGGTCTCCCTTCGCCTTCTTCTCACCCAGATTACACATTTTTGAAAAATTGAAGGGCATCGGCTCATAAATATAGGTAAAGCCGTAAATTTTCTGCAGCGCCTCCATCTTCTCCCGGTTTTCCTCACTGCTGCCGTTATCCACCACAATCCACTCATAAAAACGGTACTGCGTCTTTCTCTTGAAGGAACGCAGACATTTCTCCAGCACCTCGGGATGATCTTTGGATGGAATAATCACAGACACCACACGGTGCGGCGCAATCGCCATATTTTCACTCCCCGACCGGGTGCACCGCTCCGTGCCGGAAACGGACGTGTCGTAGAGCAGATGGTAAATATCCGGGTCTGCCCCCTGCCGCAGCACACCGCGGCCGCCTCTGCGTAACAGCATATCCTCCTTGAGCGTCACATATTTGGCGGACGCCCCCGTCAGGAAACGCCCCTCGGCAAGTTCCTTTTTCAGACACGCCTGTGCCCGGGCAAACTGCTCCTCCTCCGATCTGTTCTTTCCTGCCGGGTCAGACTCCTCCTTTGGCAGACAATACCTCCTATGATAAAGGATGGAATCCAGATGGCCGATCATCGCCCGTCTTCTTCCAAAGCGTCCCTGCGAAAGCTCCTCGATTTTCTCCTCCAGACGCAGACAGAGCTCATAAAACCCAAGATCCGGATCTTTCATGCTCACCATCCGATAACTCATGCTGTCAAGCACGCCGACCCGGACTGCCACAAAATGCCCCCAGTATTGGAAAGCGAGAAGCGTATCCGGGGAATAAGCCGGTTTCAGCCACGGCTCCATCCGTTTCGTCAAATCCTCCCAATAAAAATCTTCATCCGCGTAAGCGAGAAGACAATTCTCATTTTTCTTAAAATAAGCCCGCACCTCGGAAAATACATAAGGTGCAAGCAAACCGTCGCCATAGGTCAGAATACGGACGTCCGTCTCCGGCACGGCAATTTCCCGAAATCCCTGTACCGCAATCGGCTCGGGAAGTTCCGTAACGCCCGTTCCTTTATCTTCACAATCCGCAATCCATTGCAGATAGGGATTCGACTGCCGCCGAAGAGTCTCCTCATACGAAAGCCTTCTCTCCTGCGAAGCCTGAATCCTTGACAACATCTCTTCCGAAACCGGCATTCCTCTCATCCGGCCTGCAGCGCGCCGCAGAGGAGCCGCCGCTTTCACCGCCATCCTGTATAACGGATTGGAACAGATACGATTCAGATTGTCCTGCAGATCCGCCTGCCGTCTCTCCGCATCCGCAATGTGCCCGGCCATCTGGGTATTCTTTTTTTGTTCCTCCTCATAGGCCGCCTTATAGTAGGCCACCCAGTCGCAGTTGTTTTTCTGAATGCTCATCAGTTAAACAATCCCCTTTTCTGCAAATGTTTCATGGTTTCCGTCGGCATAGGGGTTATCTCCATAACCGCCTCCAGATGATTTTCTTCCTCCGAAGACAGACCCCAGAGCGAGAGTGTGATATTCGGATCCTCCGTGGGAAAAGCATAGGTGTCTTCCCCGATCTTAAATCCGTTCATCTGAAGCTGCTTCCCTTTCAGGGGAATCTCCGCGCCGTTCCATCTGATTTTCTTTATATAAATCACACAGGCACGGCTGCCGGGATCAATCCGCACCGCACTTCTTCCCCTTGCGATGCGCACGGAAACCTCCACCGTTCCCTCCCCTGTGCGCAGAATCTGTTCTCCGTCCTCATCAGGGAAAAAAGACTGCTCCTCCAGAAATCCTTTCCCGGTATCCTCATAGACCTGTATGCGGCTGTCTGCAGGTTTATTTCCTAACCCCTCGCAGAAATCCGCCAGTCTGTAAACGGGTTGTCCGATGGCCTCCCGAATCTCTGCCATGGAAAGGCGTTTCCCTGTCACATATTTCTGGAACTTCATCTCCTGTCTGCGGTACTGTTCCGCTTCGGTCGGATCGATTTTTAGCTTTTCCATTATCAAATCAGGATTTAATCCATTCCTTTTTTCATCCTCCAACAAATAACAGTAGAGCGCACGGAAGGCAATTTCTCTCGTCTCAATGGTCTTGTCAAAGGTCCATTCACAATCGATCAGCCCCCACTTTTCCTCGTTTAAATAACGAGTGATTTCATTTTCCTGATTTCGGGCATCCTTTTCATCACACCCGTTACTTCCCTGTGGAATCAACAGATTTGCAAAAATCATGTCGCAATCCGCGATCTCCTTCTCCTCACCCCACGATATCCGTTTCAGGTACTCATCGAAGAGACTGTGAAACCCTTCCAGATCATTTTTCTCCAGCCGCTCATCCAGAATTTCTTCCAGCGTCCTGCCTTCTAAAAATTTAATCGTGATATAAGGTGTGTCGTCCGCCGATCTTTCCAGCTTACATTCATTGACAGTCAGGAGACTGCCCTCATACCGTTCGGCCAGTTTCTCACAAGCCGAAACCGTGGTTTCGATATGCGTCCACGCCGCTTTTGATAACGGGTGTTTCTCTATTATTTTGCCGAATCCCGTCCCCCTCTGCAGCGTTTTGATCTGAAACTCTTCCCTTCTGTCGTTGGAATACTTCACATATTCTTCCGACAGCGCCGGCCCCAGCAGCAGCATATAGGAATTGGAAAAGAGAGGGAACTGCCCCTCCTTCAGTATTGTGTCAAAAACCCGCTTTTCGTCAAAAAGCTGCATCCTGTCACGGTCAAAATTACGCATGTTATTTGATAGTTCTCCACGCTTCGGCAGCCTCCTGTCGGAATAGAGGGTGGTCATAAACTTATAGTCCGGATAGGGATAATACATCTGCGTCTCAGAAAAGCCGCAGCGCTTTGCGATTGCCACCAGACCGTCCTTCGTGAAGGTGCGCACCACGCCGCCCTCCGGATAGTCCTCTATCCCGCCAAAATATGTGCCCAGATGATCTTCACGGCAGCCCGCCCAATACTTTAATCCAAATTTGTTCTCTATGGCGATCGCGATATGTCCTCCGGGCTTCAAATGCTTTTTGATAATCCGCAGGAAATCATCATAGGGCGTCTCGGAACCGATATACGCCTGCGCATACTCAAAGACACCGATCAGGCAGATATAATCGTAATCCTTCGGCAGCTCCGGCTCCACATCCTGAAAATTTCCCACATGGATCGTCATATTGTCCGCCTCCATATGGCGGTAAGCGTTTATCATGCTCCGCTTTTTGGACAACTCCACGCAGGTCACTTCCCCTGCCCGCCTCGACAGCGCCCCCGTGATCGCGCCGCATCCCGAGCCCACCTCCAGCACCTTCATAGCGCGGTTAATCGGCAGCCATTCCACGATATTCTCCCGCAGCGGCGAAAGGTGGTACAGAATCTCCCAGCTCCTCCGCTCCTCAATAATCTTCCGGTACTCCACCTCCGCGCAGTCTCTCGCAATCGCAAGAAGCTCGTCCTCAATCTCCCCGTCGCAGTACAGATCTTCCCCAGGATATTTTGTTAAATCCAGTTTAATTTTTCCGATCCATTCTATTTTATCTTCCGCCATACCCTGTTCCTTTCCATCCGACGCCACGGAATCTCTTTTTCTACAATTCACCCCTTATTTCCAAAATCGGCTTATTTTCTATATTTATACCATATGATATTCTATTTTTTCTATAAAATAACGCTCATAATTCGTCTTGCAATAACTTATACTATTTTGACGTACAGCCATCTCATTGTTATTTAACCAAAACCGTCGAGTTCATATCGTAAAACCCAACCGTATCCTTATCCGAGACCACCGTCACGCTCAGCACATCATACAGCCTGTGGTACACCGTGAAGTCGTCCTCCTCATATCCTGTCACGCCCAGAGAGAGCAGATATTCTCCGCACTGCAGATTCATCTCCTGGGTAAAGGTGATCTCCTTCGTGTCCCCCGCCTCCACGGAATCCAGAAACGCCTTCTCAAACATGGTGTTGGTGCCCGTGATCTCCGTGCCCCGCACATTTTTGATGGTAAACGCGAAAATAGGCGCGGCAATCCGCTCGGTCATCTCCACGCGCATGTGAATGCTGAAGATGCTTCCCTTTAAAATGGCAGCGGTTCTCGTCCCCTTTTCGTCCGTAATATAGTATTCCGTAATCTGTGCCTTTTTAGAACCATACTCCAGAAGGTCAGGATTTTCGGTGAGGCCGGTAATCCGGTTTTCGGCTGTTCCGTCCTGCTGCCGGCCGTCCAGCTTGCTGCCGTCCACGCCCTTCGCCGCCATGGCCCGAAGCTGTTCATCGTCCAGCAGACGCTCGCCCTCTGATTCCGTCGGCGTGTACTGCCCCACAAGCACCTGCTTGTAAGTGTCTATCATCTGCTTGGGAGCGCCCTCCCCCAGCTTGACTCCCTGATTTAAGAGCACCACCCGGTCACAGTATTTGCTGATGCTGCTCAGGTCATGGCTGACGAAAACGATGGTCTTGCCCATCTCCTTAAACTCTTCAAACTTGTGATAGCATTTGGCCTGAAAAAAGACGTCGCCCACCGAAAGCGCCTCGTCAACAATCAAAATCTCCGGGTCAATGTTGATAGCGACCGCAAAGGCCAGCCGCACAAACATGCCGCTGGAATACGTTTTGGCCGGCTGGTAAACATAGTCCCCGATATCCGCAAATGCCAGAATTTCATCCAGCTTTTGATCGATCTCTTTCTTGGAAAAGCCGATCATCGTACCGTTCAGATAGATATTTTCAATGCCGTTGTATTCCATATTGAATCCGGCGCCCAATTCCAACAGGGCAGAGATGCGCCCGTTGACCTCCACCTCTCCCGCTGTCGGAGAAAGAACGCCCGTAATTATTTTCAAAATCGTGGATTTCCCGGAACCGTTGGTGCCGATAATCCCCACGCACTCCCCCTGCCTTATGGTCATATTGACCCCTTTTAAGGCCCGATGCTCCGTATGGTGCTTTCCCCGGCCGATATGCAGCGCTTCCTTAAGCCTGTCCGAAGGCTTGTCATAAAGCTTATACACTTTTTCCAGGTCCGTGACCTTTATGGCGATATCATTTTCCATGACTCTTTTCCTCATATTATTTATGAGCATTGCTGCAGTTCGAATCCGCTTCGCTCTTATCTGCACATATTCCGGCAGCGCTTACAGCACATCCGCGAAATGGCTGCGCAGCCTTCTGAACACCAGCGTCCCGATACAGAACATACTGATCGTAAATATCCAGAAATAGGTGGACGAGTAAAAGTGCTCCCAGAACCATTCCTCCTCAAAAATCGCGCTCCGATAGCCATTTACAATGTATACGAGAGGATTCAGTTTGAATAGCGTCTTCATGTTATCACTCGGCAGCATCTTAATATTCCACATGATAGGCGTCGCCCACATGCCGATCTGGAGCGCAATGCTGATCACCTGCTGCAAGTCCCTGATAAAGACCACCAGCGCGCTTGTCAGATAACTCAGCGCCAGCACAAAGAAAACCAGACAAAGGCTGTAGTAAAGAAGCTGTATGGTGTAGATGGTGGGCGTATAGCCGTAACATACTGCCACCACCAGCAGGATTCCCACAAAAAATACATGAATGAAGGTGGCCGCAATCACCTTAATGATGGGCAGAATACTGATGTTAAACACCACTTTTTTTACCAGATAGGTATATTCCACGAGCGCCATTGTCCCCTGAGAGATCGCCTCGGAAAAATAGAACCAGGGCACCAGCCCCGCCATCAGGTAGAGCACATAGGGCGGCGCTTCCCCGTCCGCCGCCACAAACTCCACCCTCGCCTGAAATACCTTGTCAAATACAATCCAGTACATCAGCACCGTCACCACAGGCTGAGCCAGCGCCCACACAATCCCCAGATAAGAGCCCGCATACCGCTTCTTAAAGTCGTTTTTCGCCAGCTTCCAGATCAGTCCCCTGCTCTGGAAAAGCTCCACGGGAATCGTCACGATTCTGTCATAGTAAATCGTAAATATCGTGCATGTAAAGGCGATCAGCACACAGCCGCTGACCTTTTTCATCTGCTCCGTCACCTGATCGGCCAGCGGATTGTGGTGCGTAATAAGCACGGAAGCCAAAAGCAGACCCAGCCCCCAGAATATTGTTATCGCCGCGGACTTCGGAAACACTTTCTTCTTTGTGAAATTTTTCTCTGTCTGCTTCTTTTCTCTCATGTTATCGCCTTCTTTATTTTATGGAAATCGCGGAAATCCCCTCCCACTTTTTGTCCTTGTCGGACATCACAGGCTCCATCCCCTCAGGGATGGGCCATTTGACCCCGATCTCAGGGTCGCTCCAGAGGATGCCGCCCTCATCGTTCGGATGGTAAAAGTCTGTGCACTTGTAGGCAAATTCCGCATAGTCCGACAGCACGAGAAAACCGTGGGCAAAATTCTTCGGAATAAAAAACTGCTTCTTGTTTTCCGCCGAGAGCGTTACGCCGTGCCACTTGCCGTAGGTTGCGGAACCCGGCCGCAGATCCACCGCCACATCAAAGACCTCACCCGCAATCACCCGCACCAGCTTGTCCTGCGGATAATTGATCTGAAAATGCAGCCCGCGCAGCACGCCCTTCACGGACGAGGACTGGTTGTCCTGCACGAAAACCTGATCGATTCCCGCCGCCTTGTAATCCTCGTAGTGGTAGGTCTCCATGAAATAGCCTCTGTTATCCCCAAAGACTGCGGGGGTGATCACCTTCAAGCCCTCGATTTCACAAGTCTCCACCGATATTTTTCCCATCGTAATCTCCTCCTTACTTATCATTCCGTCCAATACGGAGAATGCCGCCTTTTGGCGAAGTTCTTTTCACTCTGCGACCGGTACGTTTCCGGTATCCCCGTTCACCACCCCGGAATATCCCGCCGCTCCTTTGGCGTGGTTGATCGAGGTGTCTATGTTCATATAACACAGATTCAAATCTACATTCGTGGAAATGCCGTCCACCGTTCCTTTCGAGGTATACTGCCACATATGATAGTAGTGTTCGTCGTATGTAGGCGCATCCGCGTACTCCGCAAGCCAGATTCTATAATCTGACAGTTGTGTCATATCTATCCTGTCATTCAGCCAGTTGCGGGAAGCATATACGCCCGTCTCATAACCCGCCGCCTCTATCGTCTGCAGGAACGCCCTGTGCGCTCTGGTACGCTCGTCGCTGTCCAGTCCGTCGGCGCGACCTCTGCCTCCTGCGCTCTCGCTGTCGAGGAATACCGGATAATCCACATCATAATCCTCGATCAGACGGATCACCATGGACGCTTCCTCCACCGCTTCAATCTCGTCTAACGCCTGCGTAAAGAAATAAACACCCACAGGAATACCCGCCGAGATGGCGCCCTCTATGTTCTCCTTATATCTGGGATCAATGACCAGCGCACCCGTGGACGCGCCCCGGTATCCGCAGCGGATGATGGCGAACTCCACGCCCGCGTCCTTCACCGCTTCCCAGTCAATCTCCTGATTCCACTTGGACACGTCGATACCCAGCCTGGCGCTGCCGTTATCAAACTGAAGCGCCGTATTCTCCGTGCCGTCCGCATCCTCCGCGGCGCCATTGACCGCTTTATCCTCCTTCTCGGGATCAATATCGTCCTCAGTCAGCATCAGATACTCAATATTGTCGAGCACCCGATACTCGATATCCTGCCGCACCTGTATCGTTGTGATGGTATTTGGCACGCGAAAGCCGTCCTTCTCATTGAGGGACACGCTGTACTCCCCGGAGCGCAGGCCGTCCACGTAGATCACGCCGTCCTCGTCGGTATCGGTGTACTCGCCCACACCCTGAATCGTGACGGTGAAGTCCGCTCCCGTCACCAGACGGCCCACACTGTCCACCACCATGATACGCAGATCTTTGGACACAGAACTCATGATCAGAGACACATTTCTGCCGGAATAGGATTCGATGCTCTTGAACTTCACTTCCGGGTCAAAGAAGGTTTCATCGCTCAGAAAAGCAGACAAATCGCCTCCTATCTGCCCGTTTTCCGTCTCCGCCTCTTCCTCCGGCGTCGATGTCTCCTCCTGTACCGGCTCCTCTTCCGCAAAGCCCAGCTTGCGCTTCACCATATCTAAATTCACAATGGCAATCACCGCAAAAACCGCCACAAATACGACGATCATGCAGGCCATCGCCCGTCTCATCCGCTTAGAGTCCATTTGCAACCTCTACTATATACTGTCCGTAAGCAGTCTTCATAAGCGGCTCCGCCAGCTTGAGCAGCTGCTCCTTCGCGATAAAACCTCTCCTGAACGCAATCTCCTCAATGCAGGAAATATAAAGCCCCTGCCTCTTCTGAAACGCCGCCACGAAATCCGCGGCGTCAAGCAGCATGTCATGGCTGCCCGTATCCAGCCATGCGAAACCGCGTCCGAGCGTTTCCACCCGCAGGGCTCCTCTCTGCAGGTATGCATTGTTAATGCTTGTAATCTCAATCTCACCTCTGGCGGAGGGTTTTACATTCCTTGCAATCTCCACCACGTCGTTGTCATAAAAATACAGTCCCGGCACCGCATAATTGCTCTTCGGATGCTCCGGCTTCTCCTCGATGGACAGAGCCATACCATTCTCGTCAAACTCCACCACGCCGTACTCTCTCGGATCCCTCACGTAATAACCGAAGATAGTCGCACCGCTCTCTCTGGCCGCCACTTCCTTAAGCACCTTGGAAAAGCTCTGCCCGTAGAAAATATTGTCGCCCAGAATCAAAGCCACTCTGTCCGTCCCGATAAAATCCGCACCGATAATAAAAGCGTCGGCAAGTCCTCTCGGCTGTTCCTGCACCGCATACTCCATACGGAGTCCGAGCTGCTCTCCCGTACCGAAAAGCTCCTCAAATACCGGAAGATCCCTCGGGGTGGAAATAATCAGAATCTCCCTGATACCCGCCAGCATCAAAATGGACAGCGGATAATAAATCATCGGTTTGTCATATACCGGCATGATCTGCTTGGAAACCGCCTTTGTCAAGGGATAGAGTCTTGTACCCGAACCGCCCGCTAAAATAATTCCTTTCATCGCTTTCTCCTGTTCCTGAAATTTTTTCGTTATCGCTGCATTTCTATCAAAAATGCACAAATACGGCTGTATGATCGTTTAGAATGTCACTTCCCCGTCGTGATCCACCAGAGACGCCAAGGTAACGCTCTCCAAATCCATCAACTCTTCCACCAGACTGCCGCCCTCTCCTGTTTTGACCTCGACCGCCATACTCAGCTTATCTTTCGTCAGATTGCGCGCCTTCACCTTGGACATGCCGCAATGCTTTTCCACAATCTCCATAATGCGCCCTTCCGTCTTATAATCGGAGGCATTCACGAGAAGGATCACCGCCGGCGCGCCGGACGGCACCCTGTCAAATAATAATATTATCACAGTTATGACAATTGATGCAACTACCGCCACCACAGCGAAGCCCGCGCCGCATATGATGCCGACGCTGATCGACCAGAACAGAAACACCAGATCCATAGGGTCTTTGATCGCGGTGCGAAACCGCACAATCGACAGCGCGCCCACCATGCCAAGAGAAATCACGATGTTTGACTGAATCGTCAGGATCACCGCCGCCGTAATCACGGAAAGCGCAATCAGAGAAAGGTTGAAATTGCGGTTATAGAAGGCGTTTTTGTTTACTGTGCGGTAAATCAGGAAAATATAACCCGCAATCAGCACCGTAATCAGCATACATATCACAATCTGCGCCACATCAATCCGGACGGATGCATAACCCTCCAAAAATGATTTTTTAAAAATATCTATAAAATTCATACCCTCACTCCTCCGCAGCAATTATATTTTCGACACAGATAGTATTTGGAAAAGCTCGTCCACTGCAGGGAAGCGAGCGCCATCTGTTCTTTGACGTAGGAGGGCAGAAGCTCGTCCCACTTTACCTCCAGAATGCTCTCCCCCGTGCCAAGCACGCTCCGAAGGGGAATCTCCGGCTGCAGAAATCCCGCGATATCATTGGCGGAAGCGATACTGTCGTCAAAAGTCACCCGCACATTGCCCGCATCGCACACAAAGGGCATACGGACATACTGCACGATCACCACCGGGCGCAGACTTTTTAACCGCATCTGCGCGAACATGGCCGGCTGTCTTGGCGATACCTCCCCGTCAGGCTCCGGAATCTCACCCGCCATAAACCGTTCACACTGGCCGCGCGTGATCGGGCAGGCAGTCTTTCGCGTCATACCCCGCCGCTTCGCCTTGCATTCCAGACTGATTCGGGATGCATCACAGTTGTAAAAGCGGATGCGGTACTTTTCCCGCGGATCGTCCCCGTTCTCATTTTCATAAAAGCAAGCGTCGTCCGGGCTGTCAAAATAGAGACTGCGGATCAGATACGCCCCGTCCGCCCCCGCATGGGCGTCCCGCTCCAAAACGCCCTGCGCCCGAAGCTTCAGCACCGCCTTCTGCCCGGCATCTATCATATATTTATACTCATGTCTGTACTCTGTCACAGTCCCTGCACCCCGTCCGCAATATAGGCATCGCCTTCCGCCCGCAGCTTTTCCTCCACCGCATTGACGCTGCACCGGCCGCCATACAGATACAGGTCGGAAGCCGCGCTGACACCGTTCTGCCCCGCTATCACCGATATCGCGCCGCCGTTTATCTCTATGACACCCCTGTCATTAGCGCCCTGATTTGCCGTGCGCAGTCCGTTTTTCTCACTCTCGATATCCACGGAGGCGTTCTGCATGTAAATGCCGTCGTTACCCCGGATGCCGTCGCCCTTGGCCTGCACCGAAAGCGCACCGTCCAGCACTTTGATCCTGTCTTTGCCGCGGATGCCGTCCTCGTGATAGCCAAACACCCGAAGCGCGCCATCCCCGTTGATGGTGAGGTCACAGACACTGTAAAAGCAGGCCGGCATCTCCTCATATCCCGTGTAATCCGGGGAATCCGAAAGCACATTCTCTGTATCTGACACAAGTGTCACGATCGTCTTGGCCGCCTCCCGTATTTGAATCGCCGGGCCGTTTGGCGAAGTAATCTCCACCCCCTCCAGATACAGGTGCACAAGCTCATCTTCCTCCGCATCGACTATGACCTGTCCCTCCAGGCTGCCGGAAAGCCGAATATCGCCGCCTTCTGCAAGGATCACCCGCCCGTTTTCAAAAGCGTTCAGGTCAATCTGCTCCGCCTTTTCCATATCCTCCGGCTCCGTCCGCAGGTCGTGCTTCGTTCTGCGGTCCTGTTTCATCCGCACCGCCAGCCAATCCGCATCCTGCTGCCCTGTCACGGCATCAGGCCCCTTCAGAGCCGTCCCGCCGTCCTGGCCCGGCGAAGCCTGCCGTCCGTTTGAAGTGTCCTGCCCCGCAGCCGCGTTTTGCCCGGCGCAGGCCGTAAGAAGCATGGCCGCAAACAGAACCGAAGCCGCACAGGCCGCCCTGCCCCTATGCCTTTCCGCCTTATCTTTTTTCCTCACGCCTCTATTCTTCCACAATACACCGACAGCCTCCTCATCCCGTTTTTCCTTTTCCGCCAAACAGCTTCCCCAAGACCCGCTCGAAAATGCCCAAACCTGACGCCGCCAAAAGCGCCAGCGCGGCATAACGGAACACAAAACCGATATCATAAACGGAATAATAAATCTCCTCGTTCGGATAGTCCGCGGAAAAACTGATGCTGACTGCTCCCTTCATCACATAAAACGCCGCGTACACCAGACAGGCGATGACGAGATCATGCACCAGCCAGTACACGGCCGCCCTGCAGACATCCTTCCAGTCCGCAAGCTCTTTCTCTCCCGCAAGCTTCCATGTAACCATTCCCGGTACAAGCAGTAGTAAAATCGTGATACAAACCATAGATACCTCCTGTCAGAGCATTCCCCCGACGTGTCTCACTTCGGTTTCCGCCTTTTGCACTCCGGCCGTTTACTGCACCTTCTCCGGTGCAAATACCGCGCGCAGGCAGATCCCGTCTCGCGTTACGGCAGCCTCTATCGTCTCCTCGTCGGACTTGTAAGTCCCCTGCCACTCCACAAAACGCCAGTCTTTAGCCGGAACAGCCGTTGCCGTCACGGGATAGTCGGTGAAATAAGTCCCCCGCCACTCCCCGTCCTTCAAATCGGGGCTGATGGTATTCAACACAATCGTGCCGCACTGCACATCTGTGCCTGCCTGCATCTGTTCATCCGACGTTTCCTTGAAAGAACCGGCTCCGTTTTCTGACATATCTGTCGTTTCTGACACATCTGTCACACAGGCCGTCTGCAGCGTAACTTCCCCGGTCTCCCCGGAAAGTCCCAAAGCCTCCGCAAAATACGGCACCGCATAATCCGCCCGCTTCTCGTAAAACTCGTCTATCACCCCGATATTGTTCCAGAATGTGTCCGAAGTGTATACGCCCTCATTAAATCGGTGATAGCTCTTCTCCATAGGCGACGCGTAGCGGGCAGCCATCTCATATAGTTTATCATGAACATCCTGATACGCAAAGTTTTTATTTACCATATCCATGAAAGTCAGGCCAAACTGCCGCCGGAACGACGTATTTTCGATCAGATTGGACATTAACGGCGTCGTCAGCGGGGTGCCGAACCAGTGTGATTCCTCGGAAAAAGGATTGGATGCACAGGTACCCATACCATCCTCGTAAATGCCCGTGGACTCGTCGGTATCATACACACCCCAGCGCCATCTGCCGTCCCGGTATGTCTCCGTTTCGGCCTTTTCCTCTTCGGTTCCTGCCGTTTTAGCCACATCTTTATGTGCTTGTCCGGCTTTCTCCTCCACCCCGGCCTTCTCCCTGCTCCGCCAACAGCACAGATTGTTCAGCGGCCAGTCCGTATTGGCAATATAGATTTCAAAGCAGTAGTGGTCGATAAAGCTCTGGATATCCATCATCCCGCCGATCTCTTCATAGGCTTCCGCCCCGGATAAATCCTCCCGCTGTGCATAGGACACAAGCTCCTCATAAAGCGCCAGATCCTCATCCCGCCCTACCGATATGCGGTTATCCTGCTTCACCACAATAACCTCGTCCTCGGAAAGCCCGTATCTTTCTTCAAAGTATCCCGCGCCAAAGCGCGCCTGCAGATTATAGAGTCCCCAGTATTCCCCGTTTAAAAACACGGCGCAGGGCTCTCCCGGCTGGGTTGCTATGTCCCGATCCGCCACAAGCGACTGGTTGAACACATCCCGCAGCATGGTCACATTGGTATCGATGGAACCCGAAGTCCGCAGCATCTTTGACCGCAGCCCCAGCGTATCCTTCCCGTACTCCTCCCTGACGTAAAAATTAAATCCCTTCTGGCGCAGATTTCTGGACGATCCGCCGCGTACTCTGACGCCGATCCGCTCCTCTCCGAGCAGCTTCTTTTCCTCATCAAACAGAGACACCGTAACCGGTCTTTCCTTTGTCTTGTCGGCATGTGTATAGTTTGCCATAAAGGAACGCCATGCCACGCTCCCGTAATCCCATGAACGCCCCTGCTCCCGGTATTCCTCCTGCTTCCGATAATTCCTGTAATTCACCAGCCATTCCCGATAGTCATTTCCCAGCACATAAATGCCGCGGTTCTCGGAGAAAAAATCCTCCGGCGCCACAGTCAAAGACAGCGTCATGATATCCTGATATCCCGCTTTCCCTTCAAATCCCACAAAATATACCGCCGACGCGGTTTCGCTGACCTCTCCCGCCTCATTGACCGCAGCCGCCTTCACCACCGTGCCCTTGTCAATGCGGTTCTTTGGCCGATAATCTCCGTCCCGCGAAATGCCTTCGATGTCGGCATAACAGTTCTCCCTGCCGCTGCCGTCCTCTATGAGAAACGGCTCCTCGTAAAGCGTCGATTCCGCCGTCGGTTCACTTCCGTCCGTGGTATAGTAAATGCGCTGTCCCTCCTCCGCCGACAGAGAGAGCGCAAAGGAATCTGCGTAAAAACCGCTCTCTGCAGAAAAAGCCGGCGCCTTCAAGGTGGGAATCACATAGGCCGCCAGCTTCTCATTGCTCTCCCCGGGACTGCCGTTTTTGACGACGCGCCATGTGTCCCGTCCGTCCTTCTGTCTGGCATAGGAGACATCCGTCGTCAGGCGCGGCACCTCCACCCTGTCCACCGTATTCCCACTGTCGTCCGCGAGTGTCAGCGTCTCACCCGCTTCATTCAGGCGGAATCCCAGATGATAATTGCTTTCCCCGCTCTCCTCATCCACAGTCCGTCCCGCGTTGCCATCCGCAAAGAGCATAAGATACGAGCGCGGCCCGATCTCCACCTGTTCCAGACGGGCACTTTCCGAAAGCGCCTCTTCCTCCGTCAGATACCATCCGTCCAGCGATACCGCTGTAAAGGACGGATTATATAATTCGATATAGTCGCTGCTTTTTCCCCTGTCGTCCAGCGCAAGGCTCAGATTATGCGCGCAGACCTCGTTAATCACGATATGGCGTCCCGCGTAATCGTCGTAGGCGATTCCTGCGAGCAGAACCGCCCACAGACCAGTAAAAGCAAGCAGAATCCTCCGTCCGCCAACCGCCCCGCCGGTTCTCCCGCGCCGCCCAAACAGCCCCAGAACAAACGAGAAGCCGTATGTCCCCACAAAGCAGAAGACATACAGCAGCAGGTTTGCATTATATGGCAGGGAAAAAACGGCGCTGCCAAAAAGAGCGTACAGCATACCGGAAGCGGCGGCAAGAATCAGCAGCGCATAACAGAGCGTATCCGCCGCAAGCTGCAGCCGGTTCTTCTTTTCCCTGTTCCTGCATCGCAGGGCGGCCGCTATAAAACCCGGCACGATAAATAAAATAACACACGATACGAATTGCCGCATATCACACCTTTATTTCAGATACATTTCTTCATAATACTTCTGGTAATCGCCGCTGGTCACATTTTTCATCCAGTCCTCATGGGCGAAATACCACTCGATCGTGCGGCGGATGCCATCCTTAAACATGGTCTCCGGCTCCCATCCGATCTCCTCACGGATCTTGTCCGGCGCGATTGCATAACGCCTGTCATGTCCCTTGCGGTCCTCCACATAGGTAATCAGCTCCTCCGTCAAATGGGCTCTTCTCGCATCCGTCTCGGGAAGCATGTCCCGAAGCGTCTCTATGATAATCTTCACAATTTCAATGTTCTGTTTCTCGTTGTGTCCGCCCACGTTGTAAGTTTCGAACAGCCGTCCCTTCTCCTGCACCATGTCGATGGCCTTGGCGTGATCCTCCACATAGAGCCAGTCGCGCACATTTTTGCCGTCCCCGTAGACAGGCAGCTTCTTCCCTTGCAGCGCATTGTTGATAATCAGGGGAATCAGCTTCTCCGGAAACTGGTAAGGCCCGTAATTGTTGGAGCAGTTGGTGATGTTGGCAGGGAAATGGTAGGTGTCCATATACGCCTTCACCAGCATATCCGATCCCGCCTTGCTGGCAGAATAGGGGCTGTGCGGCGCGTACGGCGTGGTTTCATAGAAATAGCCGCCGTCATCGTCGAGAGACCCGTACACCTCGTCGGTGGACACATGCAAAAAGCGCTTGTCCTCCTTAAAGCTGCCGTCGGGAAGCTCCCAGGCCGCCTTCGCGCAGTTTAACATCACCGCTGTGCCGTACACGTTGGTCTGCACGAACACCTCAGGATTCTTGATGCTTCTGTCCACATGACTTTCCGCCGCGAAATGAACGACCCTGTCGATGTCGTTTTCAGCGAAAATTTTCTCGATCGCCGCCTTGTCGCAGATATCCGCCTTGATGAAGGTGTAGTTGTCTTTTGTTTCCACCTCTTTCAGATTTTCCGGGTTGCCCGCATAAGTCAGCGCGTCCACATTGATGATACGGATCGCGTCGCCGTACTTTTTAAACATATAATGAATGTAGTTGGAGCCGATAAAGCCCGCACCGCCTGTTACCAGATATGTTTTCATGATTTGCCCTCTGCCTCCTTGTAAAATCCTTTTCTTCCTGTTATATTACCCACAAAACGGCCTGAAATGCAAGCGCCCTTTTGCCTTAATAATTTACATAGCTTATATTCATATCCACATGGGTGCTGATGCCGCTGACCTTTCCCTTTGAGGAATACTGCCACAGGTCGTAGCGTGTCGCCGTGTACGTCGGCGCACTCGCGTACTGCGCCAGCCACAGCTTATAGCTTGTCAGACTCCCCGTATTGATCTTCTCGGTAAACCATGTCTTGTTCGCGTATACGCCCGCCGAAATGCCGGAGTTCTGCACCGTCTGGCAGAAGGTTTTACAAACCGCGGTTCTGGTTTCGCGGCTGATACCGTCGGCTCTGCCGCCGCTGGCCTCCACGTCGAGGAAAAGCGGGTAGTTCAAACCGTAGCCCTTCACCAGATCAATCGCCATGGAAGCCTCCTCCACGGCCTCCACCTCATTGACCGCCTGACTGAAGAAATATGCCCCCACTTTCAGCCCCGCCGCTTTCGCGCCCTTAATATTGCTTCTGAATTTCGGGTCTTCCACCAACACGCCCGTGGAATAGCCGCGGTAGCCGCAGCGGATGATCACGTAGGAAACGCCGGAGTTTTTCACCGCGTTCCAGTCGATGTTGCCGTTGTGCTTGGACACATCAATACCCATGGCTCCCGAGCTCTTCGCCAGTTTTCCGTCGCTGCCGAAGCTGTACTTTGCGCCCTGGATAACCTGTTCGCCCGTCACATAGTTTCCGTTTTTATCATAAAAATAAACATGTCCGTCGATGGTCTGCCAGCCGGTGTACCTGTAGGCCGATGACCCTTTCACTTTTTTGTAAAAGGCATCCCTCTTCCCGTACTCCTTGTAGGTTGCTTCCTCATAATCCCCGTCTGCATTTTTAAAGTAAAGCTGATTGCCGTCCTTATCCTTCAGCTTTGTATTCTCATCCATGACGGCCGCCGCCTTCACCACCTTTATCTTGAAGGATTCCTCAAGATCGTCACTGTCTTCCGGATTCTCACATTTGACGCGAATCTTCACCTCGCCCTCGGCAACGCCCGTCACCTCGCCCTTCTCATTGACCTCTGCGATCTCCTCATCATCGCTGCTCCAGGTCACCTTGCCGCCCTTGGGCTTCGTCTCCGCAGTCAGGGTCACCTGCTTACCGACCGCCACTTCCTTTTCGCCGCTTATGGAGAGCTTGGTGTAGACCGTTTCTTCCTTATCCTTATCTTTGTCCTTATCCTTGTCTTTATCTTTGTCTTTGTCCTTATCCTTGTCTTTGTCTTTGTCCTTATCCTTGTCTTTGTCTTTGTCCTTATCCTTGTCTTTATCGGGCTCTTTGTTTTCGTCCTCTTTGTCCTTATCGTCGCCCCCCGCTTCATTCACCGTCACAGAGCAGTTAAATTCCTGAATCATACTGCCCACAGCTACCCGCGCAGTAACCGTTGTGCTGCCCGCCGCAACCGCCGTCACAGTACCGCCGTCCACCGCCGCGACCGCTGAATCCGCAACGCTCCATTCCACCGAGTACTCCACCTCTCCGCTGACGGATATTTTCAGGGAATCGCTCTTCCCCTTATCGAGCGTCATACTTTCTTTATTGATGGACACTTTCACGTCATCATAGGGATCGTCCTCCCCGTCCTCAACCATCTTTCTGAACGCGCCGGCAGTCTTCCACGGATCCGTAATTTTGTCCATGGGCACCTTCTCATACTCCGTCTTCTCATCTCCGATCGGAGTCTTCGTGGACTCCACCCACTCCACGGTATCCTGCAGAGCAGATTCCACTACGGTATTCTGCTGGGTGGCTTCCTCCTTGGCCACATTGATCTCCGCCTCGGTCTTCACCTCGTCCGCCACAT
>ERZ779637.132-NODE-132-length-53565-cov-7.945786_pt1 | contig 53565 bp, 47 predicted proteins | sample MGYA00514196_ERZ779637 | MGnify/ENA primary metagenome ERZ779637 (study PRJEB29562, sample SAMEA4376700) | mouse gut metagenome | isolation source: Cecum | study: EMG produced TPA metagenomics assembly of the A DSS colitis mouse model was used to assess the...
TGAATTTCTCCGCATTGTCGGCTGACTGCAAGGCGGTTCGGTCGGATATTCTTCTTAGGTGCTTTCCGCTGACAATCGGCAAGTCAAGTCTGCCTTTGCGCTCCCTCACTTTTGCAATCATCTCCATGACTTCATTTTTCACGCTGACCGCCGTATTTTTAATGTAGCCGCGCAAAATTTTTGTCAAATTCGTTTATTTTATTTGTCAAAAATTTTACCAAAAGAAAAAAGCATTTTTTTCTTCTTTTTATATTTTTCTCTATAATAATATTCTATTGCATCTTACATAGAGAATACTGCAACGGGAGCAATATATTCTGCAACATATTCACCCTTATGTTCACTAATACCCTGTATCGACCCCTCAAATACTAGAATTTTTATAACTTTTTAAAGAAATGTTTTTATTGACTTTTCTAGTATTATAATATATAGTAGAAAACAGGAAGGAGGATTTAAAATGCTGAAATATAAAATTAATATAGCAGACGCGTTGGAACGGAAAGGATTTAACACATATAAAGCAAAGACAAGCAAGCTGTTGAGTCAAGATACGTTAAAAAAAATAAAGCGAGAAGATACTAATATATCATTAGAAAGTATCAACAGAATTTGCATGATTTTAGATATGCAGCCGAAAGACCTAATAGAATATGTGGAGAATGAGGAAGAAAAAAACAAATATAATTTTTGAAATATCTCTTTACAAAGTTACAAAAGTATGCTATTGTATAATTGTCCAAAGAAAACAAGGACAATAAAAACTGAATATAGCAAAAAAGCAAGAGCCGCAAAGGTGAAAAGTATGAAAATTACAACATTAAATTCCATCAAGACGAAGTGAAGTGGTATACTAAAACTGGACACGGAGGGGGTAGAAATTAGACAGTGTACATGATAAGATTGAACACGGCTTATCTTATACATAAACACGATTCCCCATGAAATGAACAGGAGGTTTATTAATGAGTTACACAAGGGAAGAACGGCTGGACATCGGAAAGCAGATTTACAACAATGAATTAAGCAAAAGCGATGCAGCCATAAAATACAGCATCAGCGAGGGCACAGCCAGAGATTATATGAGACTGTACAGGGATGTGAACAGCCTGCCGCCAAAAAACAGGATTCAAAAAGATGAAAATACAGTAAAAATAAACATACATTCCTGCGAACCGGATCTGTCTGAATATGAATCCATGACAAAAGAAGAACTTATTAAGGAACTGGTGAAATCACGGATCAATGAGGCGCGGTTAAAAAAAGGATACGAAGTGAAAGGGGATGGTGCAGACAGGACAATTACAATCTTCGACAGCTGGAATATGAAATAATACTGGAATTATCCGGTGAATTTCCAGTCAGCGTGTTATGCGAATTCATGGGTATCCAGCGGAGTAGCTTCTATTATTGGAAGAAACGCCTTTCTGATCCGGCTCCTAAAATAAAGGCACTTGCAGACAATGTCATTCTGTTCAGAGAATATCATTTGAAATATCCGTCACACGGATACCGGTGGCTGAGCGCAAAGATAAGACTTGATACAGGACTGAAGGTTTCTGATGCGTATGCGCATAAATGCTGTAAAATTGCTGGCATAAAAAGCGAATCAAAGCATTACCGGTATAAAAAACCAGGCGAACCCCGCAAAGTGTATCCGAACCTGATCCTTGCAGGACTCAAGATTGACGGGCCGATGCAGTGCATTGTAAGTGACATGACTGCATTCCGGTTAAAAGGCATTTATTATGAACTGACACTGTATATGGATCTTTGGAATAACGAAATACTGAGCCATTCACTTTCAGCAAAACGCAAAGACCGCATGACATACATCAGCGGCCTGCATGACCTTATGGAACTCAAGAAACAGCATCCGGAATATAAAACAGTGCTGCATTCGGATCAGGGATCGGTATATGCATCAAAAAATTACAATGACCTGCTTGGAACATGTGGCATCATACACTCAATGTCACGCGCTGGGACGCCGACGGACAATGCAGCAATGGAATCCATCAACGGATGGATAAAATCAGAACTGTTTACGGATTTTCATCTGCAGGGTGAAAATGTCAAAGAAGAAATGGCTGCGTACATAAAATTTTTCAACGAGGAACGGCCTGCATACTCACTGGGGTATTTAACGCCCAAACAGTACAGAGAAACATATGCAACTGTATAATACTTATAGATTGTATGTCAAAAAATACAATTTAAGTGTCCAATTTTTGTTGACCAGTGCAATACTTTTCTGCTTCCCAAATCACGTATAGAACGCACCAGCTTTCTGGTATCAATTCCATAAATCCCTGGAATCTGGTATTTCTCCATGATTTCGGATAATGTATATTTACTGCGGAAGTTGGATGGGTAATTGTTATAATCCCTTACAGCCAATCCTCCAATCGTTGGTGTCTCTGCTTCAAAATCTTCTTCTGCAATCCCATAGTTGCCAATCAGCAGATATGCCATCACTACTGTCTGATAAGTGTAAGATGGATCAGAAATAATTTCCTGATATCCTACCGGAGAGGTATTAAATACGACTTCTGTGATCTTCTCATTACCAGAACCAAAATCATATCCATAATACTCACTGCCATCTTCCATGATTAGTTTTCTGTCAAATATTTTCATAATGTTTACACCTCTTTATCTAACCCCGTTCAGACAGTTTCCCTTCAAAACGGTCTTTGCGGAGATCAGTTGGAATTTTTGTTGGATATTTTCCATGAAAGCAGGCAGCACAATAGTCCTCGCTGTCAATCAGCTTACTCAGTTTCCATACCTCCAAATATCCCAAAGAATCCACTCCGATAATCTCTGCTATTTCCTCCGTACTATGATGACAGGCAATCAGATTTTCTTCAGAGTCAATGTCCGTGCCATAATAGCAGGGATGTAAGAATGGGGGAGCCGAAATTCTCATATGTACCTCTTTCGCTCCCGCTTCACGCAAAATCTTTACAATACGCTTACTGGTTGTACCTCTTACAATGGAATCGTCAATGAGAACAACCCGTTTTCCATCGATTACATTTTTTACAGGAGAGAGTTTTATCCTGAGTTGATCCAAACGTTCATTTTGTCCCGAAGAAATGAATGTTCTCCCGATGTATTTGTTTTTAATCAGTCCAATCCCATAAGGAATGCCGGATTGATTTGCATAACCCAGAGCTGCATCAAGGCCGCTGTCCGGAACTCCAATGACAATATCCGCATCTGCCGGATAACTCTCTGCCAGCAGCTCGCCTGCTCTCATTCGTGATCCGTGGACGGACACACCATCTATGGCCGAATCCGGTCTTGCAAAATAGATATATTCAAAGATACAGGTTTTCTTCTTCTGTTTCCCACAGTGTTCTTTCCTTGATTCCACGCCATTTTGACTAAACACAAGAATCTCCCCTGGAAGCAAATCTCTGGTAAATTCTGCCCCTACCGCTGACAATGCACAGCTTTCTGATGCCACCACATACGCTCCATCCGGCATCTGTCCATAACAAAGCGGTCTGAATCCATAAGGATCTCTTGCGGCAATCATCTTTGCAGACGACATCAAAACCAGTGAATAGGCGCCCTCCAGTAAATTCATGGTGTTGCTTACCGCATCTTCTATGCTGGGTGTCATCAGCCGTTCTCTTGTAATCACATAAGCAATGGTTTCTGTATCACTGGTGGTATGAAAAATCGCTCCTGATAACTCTAACTTATCACGCAACTCCAACACATTACTCAGATTCCCATTATGCGCCAGCGCCATTTTTCCTTTCTGGTGGTTGATTTCAATAGGCTGACAATTATTTCGTGTTGTCCCTCCGGTTGTTCCATATCTTACATGTCCCACTGCCATAGTCCCTTCCGGCAAATGGGATAATGTGTCTTTTGAAAACACCTCGCTTACAAGTCCCAGATCCTTATAGGAAGAAAACACACCATCATCATTTACAACGATTCCGCAGCTTTCCTGTCCTCTATGCTGCAGGGCATACAATCCATAGTAGACAATCCCTGCAACATTTTCTTTTTTTCTGCTCATCACACCGAATACACCGCATTCTTCATGAATAGCCATAACCTTATTTCCTCCTGCGCATCATTCTACCGTAACAGATTTTGCCAGGTTCCTCGGTTTATCAATATCACAGCCACGATTCAATGCAACATAATACGCAAAAAGCTGTAATGGAATCACTCCAAGAACCGGCTGCAAAAGTGAATGTACTTTTGGTATTACAAACACTTCTGATGCTTGACTTTCTATCAGGCTTACAATCCGTTCCGTAGTCATTGCGATTATTTCTGCACCTCTGGATTTTACTTCAACAATATTAGACAAGGATTTTTCCACCAGCGGTTCATAGGTTGCCAGCGCAACCACCAGTGTTCCCGGTTCTATCAAAGAAATCGTTCCATGTTTCAGTTCTCCCGCCGCATAGGATTCTGAATGAATATAAGAAATCTCTTTTAGCTTTAGAGAACCTTCCAAGCCCAGTGCATAGTCCAGATTACGGCCAATATAGAAAACACTGTTATGGTTGAAATATCTGGATGCCGCTTTCTGATACCGATCCAGATCATTCATGACAACACTTATCTTTTCAGGCAAATCCTGAAGTTCTCGGATAATTACCGCATATTCTTCCTGCTCAATTCCGTTTAACTGTTTTGCAAGATAAACTCCCAACATGAGCAAAAGTGTCATCTGCGTCGTGTACGCTTTTGTAGTTGCCACTGCAATTTCCGGTCCTGCCCAAGTATAAAGTACATAATCCGCCTCTCTTGCTATGGAACTTCCCATGACATTTACAATTGACAGGACTTTGGAGCCTTTTCGCTTTGCTTCCCGAAGTGCCGCCATAGAGTCCAGTGTTTCCCCTGACTGGCTAATCACAATTACGAGTGCTGATTCTCCAAGTAACGGTTCGCTATATCTGAACTCTGATGCAAGACAGGCTTCTACCGGAATGTGCAGTAATCTCTCCAATGCATATTTTCCTGTCATACCTACATGATATGCCGATCCACATGCAACAATATAGATTCTGGAAATATTCTTCATTAACTCGCTTGCATTATTCAATTCTTCCATCACAATTTCTCCATCTGCCAGTCTCGGAGAAATTGTTTTGCGTACTGCTTCCGGCTGTTCCATAATTTCTTTCAACATGAAATGCGCATATCCGCCTTTTTCTGCCGCTGAAACATCCCACTCAATCAAATGTTTTTCCTTTTCCAGAAGAAATCTGTCTCTGTCAAATATTTGAACCCCATCTGCCGTAATGACTGCCGTCTCCCCATCTTCCATATAAGAAACAGTCTTCGTTTGCGCAAGAAGTGCAGTAACATCAGAAGCAATATAATTTTCATTTTTGCCATAGCCAATCAGCAACGGTGCATCCTTTTTCGCTGCAACCATCTGTCCTGGAAAATCAGAACAGAGAATCCCCATGGCATACGCACCTTTGATACGATTTAAAACCGCATATACTGCATCCATCAGGTCTGATTTTTTTCTATAATAATATTCCAGTAACTGGACGATTACCTCCGTATCCGTATCAGAAGAAAAAACGACTCCTTTACGAATAAGAGAATTTTTGATCTCCAGATAGTTTTCTATGATGCCATTATGGACGACCGCTATCTTTCCTTCCTGCCCAACATGAGGATGTGCATTTGTATCATTTGGTTCCCCATGGGTTGCCCATCTGGTGTGACCAATGCCGATATTTCCCGACAAAGGATTTTGAGAATCCAGCAATTCACGCAGAACAGACAGACGTCCTTTGCTCTTTTTTACCTGTAATCTCCCATCCGCTGATATGGTCGCAACTCCTGCCGAGTCATATCCTCTGTATTCCAGTCGTTCCAGACCATCAAGCAATATTGGAACAGCTTCTGTCTTTCCTGCAAATCCAATAATTCCACACATTTTTTCTACTCCTCTTTTCTTTTTATTCGAGAACACTTCATCACTCTTGCTGCCGAAATGAATCCTTTAAACAGTGGATGTGACCGATTGGGACGGCTCTTAAATTCCGGATGGAACTGTACGCCTACAAAAAACGGGTGTCCCTGCAGTTCTACGGTTTCCACCAGCCTGTCATCCGAAGAAGTCCCACTGACCACAAGTCCGGCTCTCATCAGTTCCTCACGATATTTATTATTAAACTCATAGCGATGGCGCTCATAGATCAGTTTATTACCATAACATTTTTCCAATTTTGTTCCTGCTTTAATACTGCATGGATAACTTCCCAAACGGAGCGTACCGCCTTTATCAATTTCCTCACTCTGTCCCGGCATAAAATCAATTACTTTATGCTCGCATTGCTCATCAAACTCACCTGAATGAGCGTCTTTCAATCCGAGCACATTCCTTGCAAATTCGATGACAGCAATCTGCATACCCAGACAGATACCAAAGTAAGGAATCTGATTTTTACGCGCATAGTTTGCTGACTGGATCATGCCTTCGATACCACGATTTCCAAATCCGCCTGGTATGATGATTCCATCCAGCCCTTCCAATATGCCATTTACATTTTCCTTCGTAATATTTTCTGAATCAATCCAATGGATTCTTACAAATGTATTCAGTTCATACCCGGCATGGCTCATTGCTTCTGCCACAGACAGATATGCATCATGGAGCTTTACATACTTTCCAACCAGACCGATATGTACTTCTTCGGAACGGTTTCGGATGCGTTCCACCATCTGTTCCCAATCTGACAATTCCGGTTTTGGTACATCGATGTGAAGTTCTCTGCAAACAACATCTGAAAATTCGGACTTTTCTAACATCAGAGGTGCTTCGTAGAGGTTCTGCAACGTCCTGTTTTCAATCATGCACTCTGGTTTCACATTGCAGAAAAGAGAAATCTTCCGGAAAATCGATTCTTCTAATGGTTTATCAGAACGCAGCACTATAATACTGGGATTAATTCCCATCCCTCGAAGTTCCTTGACCGAATGCTGCGTCGGTTTTGACTTATGTTCTTCAGAGCCACTCAAATAAGGTACTAACGTCACCTACATTACGCGCAGAATACACATGCTGTACAAACGTCGGTTTTGACTTATGTTCTTCAGAGCCACTCAAATAAGGTACTAACGTCACATGGATAAATAAACTGTTTTCTCCGCCAACCTCCAATGAAAGCTGACGTACCGCTTCCAGAAACGGCTGGGATTCAATATCGCCAATGGTTCCGCCGATCTCTGTGATTACTACATCTGCGTCCGTCTTTTTGCCCACACGATACACAAATTCCTTAATCTCATTTGTGATATGTGGAATCACCTGAACTGTGGAACCAAGGTATTCTCCTCTTCGTTCCTTGTTTAATACATTCCAATAAACCTTCCCTGCAGTCAGGTTGGAGTATCGATTCAGATCTTCATCAATAAATCTCTCATAATGCCCCAGATCCAGATCCGTTTCTGCTCCATCTTCAGTCACGTATACTTCACCATGCTGATATGGACTCATTGTTCCGGGATCTACGTTAATATATGGGTCTAACTTCTATGCTGCCACTTTCAGACCTCTTGCTTTTAAAAGCCGTCCAAGAGAAGCGGCAGTAATCCCTTTTCCCAGACCGGATACTACACCTCCAGTCACAAATATATATTTAGTCATAATTTTTCATTTTCTCCTAAAACATTGTGATACAGGCATCACGCTCTGCATCGACAGACACATACTTAATCCGGCTCTCGATTGTCTTCTCAATATAACGAATATATTCCAGCGCCACCATTTTCCACAGTCAGGTTTTTCCATTCCACAAGACCACCAAGACGTTCCTTTAATGCTTCCGGATAGAGTAAGTCACTCATACGCAATGCTTTTTTCATATATTTGTCTGCATATACCGAAATTTCATCTAAAAAATCTGTATTTCGCTTTATGTTCCACTATTACCATAGTTAGATAGTACCCTTGCAGAAGGATCTTTTACATCGCAGCCTTCCCATTCCTTGTTTGGCATCCAGAAATCCAGCACCATCTCGGCCTGACCCGGATAATACTTTTCGAAAATCTCTCTATATAATAAGGATTCTTTTGTAAATGGTCTGGCATGCGTGTAGCTTTCACATCTGCTTTTAAATTCTGCATCTGTATATTGCTTTTGTGCATACTCCTTTAAATAATCAACCATGGAGTGTCCAACAGCATCTGAAAACGCAGCTTTTTCTCTCCAAAGAATATCATCCGGCAGATACCCGTCCTGTTCAAATGCATGACGGAGCAGATATTTCCCTTTTCCATAAGTATTCAGTTTTAATTTCGGATCTACTGCCATAACATATTTTACAAAATCCAGATCACCAAACGGAACTCTTGCTTCCAGTGAGTTTACAGAGATACAGCGATCCGCACGGAGAACATCATACATATGAAGTTCACGGATTCGTTTCTGTGATTCCTCTTGAAAGGCTCTCGCATCCGGTGCAAAGTCCGTATATTTATAACCAAACAATTCATCAGAGATTTCACCGGTCAAAAGGACACGGATATCGGTCTTTTCATGGATTGCCTTACACACCAGATACATACCCATGGATGCACGGATTGTAGTAATATCATAGGTTCCCAACAACTGAATGACTGTTTCCAGTGAAGAAAGTACTTCATCCGATGTCATATAAACCTCTGTATGATCACTTCCAATATAATCTGCCACCTGTCTTGCATATTTTAAGTCAATGGCATCTTCACTCATGCCAATCGCAAAGGTCTTAATTGGTTCGTTACTTTTCTTTGCTGCAATAGCGCACACCAAAGAAGAATCCAATCCGCCGGAAAGCAGGAAGCCTACTTTTGCATCAGCTACAAGACGCTTTTCCACGCCGGCCACAAGCTTATCACGAATACCCTTGCAGACTGTTTCCAAATCATCATGACAAACCGTATCTACTTTAGCAATGTCACAGTAACAGATAAACTGACCGCCCTTATAGTAATGTCCCGGTGGACACGGCATGATCTTTTCCGTGAGTCCTGTCAGATTTTTCGCTTCACTGGCAAATATCACAGCGCCTTCTTTGTCATATCCATAATATAATGGACGGATTCCTATCGGATCTCTTGCAGCGATAAATTCTCTTGCTTTCCCATCATAAATGATACAGGCAAACTCTGCATCAATCATGCCAAACATGTCTGTACCGTATTCCTGATATAACGGTAAAAGTATCTCACAGTCCGATTCACTTTCAAACGTATAGTTCACTGACAGTTCTTCTTTCAGCTTCTCAAATCCATAAATTTCTCCATTGCAGACCACATAACTGTTCCCATACTTAAATGGCTGCATACCGGATGGAGTCAATCCCATGATCGATAATCTGTGGAATCCAAGAAGACCATCGCCTGTTTCAACCACCCGGCTGTCATCCGGACCTCTTGATATGGTCTTCCCAAATCCTTCCATAAAAACATCAAAAGCAGCACTGCAGCTGCAATAACCCATAATAGAACACATATGAATCCACCTCCGTAAATCTTAGTAATTCAGCATTCTATAGGGCAAGTGCTGTGCTCGCGGTGCCACCTATCTTTTATCTCATTTCCAAACCTTTTCATGGTTCTGCCATTAACGCCTGACCAACGTCGCACCTACTAAGGAAAATCTGTTCGGATTGCAGCTTAAAAAGTGTTATTCATACAGGCTCTGCCGGGTGGCTCTCACTGTTCCACCCTCTCTGTAAGTGATCGCCTGTACTACTTCTCTTTTCTCAAATGCCTTTACAATATTTAGTTTCTGTCCATTCTGATTTTTATTCTACGTCCTGAAGAGCATCAAATCCTTCTTCTCCGGTTCTTATCTTTACAACATTTTCCACATCGTAAACAAAGATTTTACCATCCCCGATATGTCCTGTGTAAAGCGCCTTCTTCGCTGTTTCAATGACTTTACGAACCGGAACTGCGCTGACTACGATATCCACCTGCACTTTGGGAAGGAGGTTTGCTTCGACCTGTACGCCTCGATAATACTCCGGTTTTCCTTTCTGCGCACCGCATCCCAAAACATGAGATACTGTCATACCAGTAATACCAAGCTTCATCAGGGCATTCTTTAATGTCTCAAATTTAGATTCCTTACATACAATCTCAAGCTTTGTAAACTTCGGAGTACCTTCTTCAAAAGCCGGAACTTTTTTAACCGGGATTGCCTCTGCCATCGGCGTATCGCCCGCCACCATAACCGGCATACCCTCATCCTCCGCTGTCACTGTATCCGGAAGCATTGCAAAACCTGCATATGCTGTTAATAAACCATGTTCAGATACATCAAGTCCCGCAATTTCATCTTCTGCATCAGCACGAAGTCCAATCGTATATTTGATTGCTAAAAATACAATCGTGATGATAATCGCTACATATGCCGCTACAGAAAAAACGCCTGCCGCCTGAACTCCAAGGAAGTGTAAACCGCCTCCATAGAAAAGCCCTGCTTCTGTTGTTACACCTGTCGCAAATAATCCTGTAAGGATTGTTCCGACTGCCCCACATACACCATGAACAGATACAGCGCCAACCGGGTCGTCAATTTTTGCAATCTTATCAAAAAATTCAACGGATAATACAACCAAAACACCACATACAAAACCGATTATGGCTGCACCAGCCGGACTTACTGCATCACAGCCAGCCGTAATACCAACAAGTCCTGCCAATGCTGCATTGTATGTCATGGAAACATCCGGCTTTTTGTATCGAATCCATGTGAAGATTAACGTTGTACAGCAAGCTGCCGCAGCTGCCATATTTGTGTTGAAAAATACGCTTCCTGCCGTTTCCATTAAAGCGTCGCTGTCCATACCTACAGTAGAGGCGCCGTTGAAGCCAAACCAACAGAACCAGAGGATAAATACGCCAAGCGCCGCAAAAGTAAGGTTGTGTCCGAGGATAGCCCGCGGTTTTCCATCTCTACCATATTTTCCAATACGAGGTCCTAATATTTTGGCTCCGATCAATGCGCAGACACCTCCTACCATATGCACGGCTGTAGAACCTGCAAAATCGTGAAAGCCCATCTGTGAAAGCCATCCGCCACCCCAAATCCAGTGTCCTGAAATCGGGTAAATCAAAAGAGAAATTGCTGCAGAATAAATGCAATATGCACTGAATTTTGTTCGCTCAGCCATTCCTCCGGACACGATTGTTGCAGATGTGGCACAAAAAACAGTCTGGAAGATCGCAAATGCCCATAGTGGAACCCCCGCCGGCAAAATGTGATTGTACTCTCCACGAATCAATGGGTCAAAGGTTCCTATGATGGCAGAACCGCTTCCAAACATCATCCCAAACCCTGCCAGCCAGAAGACCGGTGTGCCGATGCAGAAATCCATCAGGTTCTTCATCAAAATATTTCCTGTATTCTTTGCCCTGGTAAATCCGGCTTCACACATGGAGAATCCCGCCTGCATGAAGAACACTAACGCTGCCCCAATCAATACCCAAATTGTGTTGACTGCACTGTAAGTCATAAACATTCCTTCTTTCTATATCTTTTTTGCACTCTGAAATCTTCGATTCTATCACTAACGTATCAGATGAACATACGGCCGCCCCATTCCTGCCGGTACGTTATTTTACGCCAAACAGTAAATCGCCATAGGTTGGAAACGGCCAGTATTTCTTTGCTGTCACTATTTCCGCCTCGTCACAGGCAACCCGGAGTTCACCCATCTTACTCAAAACAACATCACGAATCCTATAAGATTCTGCTTCAATGTCCCCGGCATCCTGCAGCTTCATCACTGTTTCTTCCAATTCATCGGCTTTGACCGCAATCTGTTCTTCCAGTCTTGCCAGTTTCTTTAACAGTTCCACTTCATAGCTATAAGGAATAGAGGCATCCACTGCTTTTTTCGCTGCTGCTGTATTTGCAAGTTCCAGTACATATGCGCTTACCGCCGGAGCAATCTCTGTCTTTGCCATATCAATCATGGTATTTGCTTCAATCAGTACAGTCTTGCAATAGTTTTCCAGCATGATCTCACATCTTGATTTCAGCTCAGCTTCAGAAAATACCTTATGCCCTGTCAACATCTGTACATTTTTTTCATCCAGCAGATGCGGCATACAATCCGGTGTGGTGCGGTAGTTGAGAAGTCCTCTCTTTTCCGTCGCTTCCTTAACCCATGTATCATCATAACCATTGCCGTTGAAAATGATATGCTTATGGTCTTTGATCGTTTTTCGGATCATTTCATGTAATGCTTCTTCAAAGTTCTCTGCTTTTTCCAGTCTGTCCGCATAGATCTTCAGGCTTTCTGCAACGGCGCTGTTCAGCATCATATTTGCACATGCAATGCTGTTAGAAGATCCCAGCATACGAAACTCAAATTTATTTCCGGTAAATGCAAACGGTGATGTGCGGTTGCGGTCTGTCGTATCACGGTTGAATTTCGGGAGCACATCCACACCGAGCTTCATCTGTGCCTTTTTCGTCCCTTCATATGGAGTGTCTGTTTCAATCGCTTCCAATACCGCATTTAATTCATCTCCAAGGAAAATCGATACCACTGCCGGAGGCGCTTCATTGGCACCGAGCCTGTGGTCATTTCCTGCTGTCGCAACAGACAGACGAAGCAAATCCTGATAATCGTCTACCGCTTTGATTACTGCGCACAGGAATATTAAAAACTGTGCATTTTCATACGGCGTCTCTCCCGGTGATAACAGATTCACGCCGTTATCCGTCGCAAGGGACCAGTTATTATGTTTTCCACTGCCGTTTACTCCGGCAAATGGCTTTTCATGAAGCAGACATACAAGTCCATGCTTTGCCGCCACTTTCTGCATGATTTCCATGGTTAACTGGTTATGGTCTGTCGCAATATTTGCTGTCGTATAAACAGGGGCAAGCTCATGCTGCGCCGGAGCCACTTCGTTATGTTCTGTCTTAGCCAGAATTCCCAGCTTCCAAAGTTCTTCATTCAGTTCTTCCATATAAGCGGCAACTCTTGGTTTAATCACACCAAAGTAATGATCGTCCATCTCCTGTCCCTTCGGCGGTTTCGCACCAAAAAGTGTGCGTCCTGTAAATCGAAGATCTTTTCTCTGTTCGTACATTTCCTTTGTAATGAGGAAATACTCCTGTTCCGGTCCTACAGATGTATGGACATATTTCACGTTCGTCTTTCCAAACAAATGAAGAATACGAAGCGCCTGCTTATTTAAAGCTTCCATAGAGCGAAGCAACGGTGTTTTCTTATCAAGCGCCTCGCCTCCATAGGAACAAAACGCTGTAGGAATACATAATGTTTTCCCTTTGATAAACGCATAAGAGGTAGGGTCCCATGCTGTATATCCTCTGGCCTCAAAAGTAGCCCGAAGTCCACCGGACGGAAAAGAAGATGCATCCGGCTCGCCTTTGATCAGTTCCTTTCCTGAGAATTCCATAATCACACCGCCATCCGGGGATGGAGAAATGAAACTATCATGCTTTTCCGCTGTTATGCCGGTAAGCGGCTGGAACCAGTGTGTATAATGCGTAGCGCCATTTGCAACCGCCCAGTCCTTCATTGCTGCTGCAACTGCATTGGCGACACCAATATCAAGCTTTGCACGCTCGTCAATGGTTTTTCTCAAAGATTGATAAACCTTTGCAGGCAAATTTGCTTTCATTACTCTGTCATCGAAAACTTTACATCCAAAAAATTCTGAAACCTTCTTCATAATGTCACTCCTTCCAATTTGAAAAGGCAAGGAGGTCTTTCACAGTACATGATCTTGCACACGAAAGACGCCCTTGCCTTTTGAATCAAATTGCATCTATTTTAAATTATTAAGAAAAAACGCCTCTGAGAACTTCATCTCAAAGACGCCTTTGCCTTTACATGTTGGATAATACACCCGGGAAAATCATTTGTCAATCCCTTTTTATAATTTTTGACGCAACATATAAATTTACAGTTACAATTCACACCCACGCCAGTTTTTATCATGTTATAAGTTATTGAGGTGTGAATTATAACAGATTTTGCACACAAAATGCTAAAAGGCAAGCATTTTGGCGCATGATTCCCACTACTTTGGCGCGGGTGTGAAAAGTAACAATTTACACTCATCCTGTTCTTGTCTCTTGACAAAACTTGCTATTCGCTGTATATATATTATATTGAGTATGAGCAAAGGCGTTCATTTTCAGAGCAGGAATTTTTCTGCCCTAAAAATGGACGCCTTTGCCTTTTTATTGATTCTGAAAGGAAGGTATAAGATATATGAAAATCGAAGGTCAAGTGAGAATCCCTTCCGGATGCGCAATCTCAGCTGTCATTTCCAAAGAAGGAAATAAAATGTCCGGTGAACTGATCACAGATTCCATGAAACCCATGCATGACCGTTCCAACGGATTAGGCGGCGGCTTTGCAGGTTATGGCATTTATCCTGAATATAAAGAGTTTTATGCATTCCATATGTTCTTTGATACCCGCGACACAAGAAAGGAATGTGAAGCTTTCTTAAAAGAACGGTTTGAGATCATCCAATCCGAAAGGATTCCGACCCGCAGGATTCCGGCTATTACAGATGAACCGATTATATGGAGATACTTTATTGCTCCGCTAAAATCCGTTTTGCTTTCTTTGCAGCTGGATGAAAAAGAATTTGTTGCCAGAACAGTTATGAAGATCAACGCTGAAATGTCCGGTGCTTATGTTTTCTCCAGTGGAAAAAACATGGGAACCTTCAAAGCGGTAGGTTTTCCGGAAGATGTGGGTATTTTTTATAAACTGGAAGAATATAAAGGATACTCCTGGACTGCCCACGGACGCTATCCAACAAACACCCCCGGATGGTGGGGCGGCGCACATCCGTTTACGCTGCTTGACTATTCTATCGTACATAATGGTGAAATTTCCTCTTATGATGCGAACCGCCGATTTATCGAAATGTTTGGCTACAAATGTACGCTCCAGACCGATACCGAAGTCATTACTTATATCATGGACTATCTGCTCCGTGTACAGGGACTTACCCTTGGTGAAACTGCAAGTGTCATTGCTGCTCCATTCTGGAGTACCATTGCAGCAAAAACAGATTTGGAAGACCAGAAAAAACACACCTATCTCAGAACCATGTTCCCAAGTCTGCTTGTGACTGGTCCTTTCTCTATCGTTCTAGGATTTGATGGCGGACTGATGGCGCTGAACGACCGGTTGAAGCTGCGTTCTATGGTCGTCGGGGAAAAAGACGACAAGGTATTTATTGCCAGTGAAGAGGCTGCCATCCGAACCATGGAGCCAAATGCCGAAAACATATGGTCTCCTGCCGGTGGTGAACCAGTTATTGTAAAAGTAAAGGAAGGTGCATTTTCATGAGCGTAAAATTTATCTATCCGGAATTTGAAGTAATCAGAAATGAAAACAGATGCATTGCCTGTCGGGTATGTGAACGGCAATGTGCCAATGAAGTACATAGTTACGACGAAGAACATAAGATTATGAAGTGCGATGAATCGAAATGTGTCAACTGCCAGCGATGTGTTTCTCTTTGTCCGACCAGGGCATTAAAAATTGTAAAAAGTGACTGTACCCTGCGTGAAAACGCAAATTGGTCAAACGATACGATAAAAGAGATTTATAAACAGGCAAACAGCGGCGGCGTTCTTTTATCTTCCATGGGTAATCCCAAACCACTGCCTGTATACTGGGATAACATCCTGATCAATGCATCACAGGTAACAAACCCTTCCATTGATCCCTTGCGGGAACCGATGGAAACCAGAGTTTACCTCGGAAAGAAGCCTCGAACAGTGAGTCGTACAGAGGACGGAAAATTAGACTGCAAACTGCCGCCGCAGCTGGAGCTTTCCATGCCTGTCATATTCTCTGCCATGAGTTATGGTTCTATCAGCTACAACGCCCATAAATCCCTTGCGCTGGCGGCAACAGAGCTTGGTATCTTATATAACACTGGTGAGGGTGGTCTGCATGAAGATTTTTACTGCTATGGAGAAAATACCATCGTACAGGTAGCATCTGGACGTTTTGGCGTTCATGAGGGTTATCTGAATGCGGGTGCTGCAATAGAAATTAAAATGGGACAAGGAGCAAAACCGGGCATTGGCGGACATCTTCCCAGTACAAAAATTGTCGGTGATATATCACGTACCCGTATGATTCCGGAAGGCTCTGATGCAATTTCACCGGCTCCACATCATGATATTTATTCCATCGAGGACTTGCGTCAGCTTGTGTTCTCGTTGAAAGAAGCTACAGAGTATAAGAAACCTGTCATCGTTAAAGTCGCAGCCGTTCACAATATTGCTGCCATTGCAAGTGGTATTGCCCGCAGCGGAGCTGATATCATCGCCATTGATGGTTTTCGCGGCGGTACAGGCGCCGCTCCTACCAGAATCCGGGATAACGTCGGCATTCCCATCGAGTTAGCACTTGCTTGCGTTGACCAAAGACTTCGTGACGAAGGTATCCGAAGCAATGTGTCACTGGTAGTCGGCGGAAGTATCCGAAGCGCTGCCGATGTGGTAAAGGCCGTTGCATTTGGTGCGGATGCCTGTTATGTGGCTACCGCTGCTCTTCTGGCTCTTGGCTGCCACCTTTGCCGAACCTGCCAAAGCGGTAAATGTAACTGGGGAATCGCAACCCAGCGTCCGGAGCTGGTAAAGAGACTGAATCCTGAAACGGGAAGCGAACGCCTGATTCATCTTATGACCGCATGGAAACACGAGATCAAAGAACTGATGGGCGGCATGGGCATCAATTCCATAGAGGCTCTACGAGGAAACCGTCTGATGCTGCGTGGCATTGGCTTAACAGAAAAAGAGCTTGAGATACTTGGTATCTCTCATGCAGGAGAGTGATGAATATGTTACAAAAAACTGCTTCTACAGCATTTTCCGTAGAAAAACGTAAACAATTTTTTGGAGGTGTGGTATAATATGAAAATCATTGATGCTGCAAATTTAGATTACAGAGCTGTAAATGAAGCACTGCGCGAGACAGACAGCGACTGTACGATTAACGGCTGCTGCGGTCAGAGATTTATAGCTGCCGGTATGTCTGACCGGAATCTTATCATCAATGGAATTCCGGGTAATGCACTGGGTGCATATTTAAACAATGCCCATATTACCGTAAATGCCAATGCACAGGATGCTGTAGGCGACACCATGAATGAAGGAAAGATTCTAATCCATGGCAATATTGGTGATGCTGCCGGTTATGCCATGCGCGGCGGCAAAATCTATGTACATGGCAATGCAGGATACCGTGCCGGAATCCATATGAAAGCATATAAAGAAAAAATTCCTATCATGATCATCGGTGGATGTGCCGGAAGCTTCCTTGGGGAATATCAGGCTGGCGGTGTCATTATCGTCCTTGGACTTCACAAAGACGACAAACACATCGTAGGAAACTTCCCATGTACCGGAATGCACGGCGGCAAAATGTTCCTGCGCGGCAACTGTGAAGATATCCGCTTTCCGGAACAGGTAACTGCAAGATGTGCATCCTCAGAGGATTTTGAGGAAATCCGGGAATATCTGTCCGAATACTGCGCAGATTTCGGATATTCTGTGGACGAACTTTTGTCTGCTCCTTTTACAGTCATCACACCAGACAGTAAAAACCCATATAAACAAATGTATGTAGCAAATTAAAAGAAAGTAGGTAGGCTTATGAAATATTCCAAAGAAGAGGTCATACAATATGTGCAGGAAGAAGATGTAAAATTCATCCGCCTCGCCTTTTGCGATGTATTTGGCAAACAGAAAAACATATCCATCATGCCAGAGGAGCTTCCCCGCGCTTTTGAATGTGGAATTGCCATTGATGCCTCTGCCATCGCAGGCTTTGGCGATGAAAATCATTCCGATCTGTTTCTCCATCCGGACGCGGACACACTGATGCCCCTGCCATGGAGACCAGAGCATGGCCGTGTGGTACGAATGTTCTGTAATATTACCCGCCCGGACGGAAAAACATTTGAATGTGACACCCGTTCTATTTTAAAAAAAGCAATTCAGGATGCCCAAAACGCAGGATTCCACTTCTTCTTTGGTGCTGAACAGGAATTTTACCTGTTTACTCTGGATGATAATGGAAACCCGACCAAAGAGCCTTATGATAACGCAGGCTATATGGATATTGCCCCAGAAGACAGAGGCGAAAATATCCGCCGTGAAGTATGTCTGACACTTGAACAGATGGGAATACAGCCTGAAAGTTCTCACCACGAAGAAGGTCCGGGACAAAACGAAATTGATTTTCGCTATTCCGATCCACTGACTGCTGCCGACAATGCCATGACCTTCCAGACTGTTGTGAAAACAATCGCCAGACGTAATGGGCTTTTTGCTGATTTCAGTCCCAAACCGCTGGATGATAAACCTGGAAACGGATTCCATGTCAATATATCCGCAAAATGCTCTGGTGATACAGACTGTATGAATTACATGATTGCTGCTATTCTGGATAAGGCTGCGGATATGACTGTATTTTTAAACCCAACGGAAAATTCTTATCAGCGTTTTGGCAGCAATAAAGCTCCAAGATATATCTCTTGGTCCAGCGAGAACCGTTCCCAGCTCGTCAGGGTTCCTGCTGCTGTAGGCCAATACCAGCGTGTGGAGCTTCGATCTCCAGACCCATCTGCAAATACTTATCTTGCATTTGCCCTGCTGATTTATGCCATTATGGATGGCATTCAAAACAAACTGGAATTACCAAGCCCCGCTGATATGAACCTGTATAAAGCAGATGCAGATACACTGGCAAAATTTGAGCAACTGCCCTGCGATTTTAAATCTGCATGTTCTACAGCCGAAAACAGTAATTTTATAAAAGAACATATACCAAATGCCATCTTAGATATATATTGCAATAAATAATTGAAACCAATGAAAAAGGAGGAGGTGTAAAATGAGTTTAAAAGAACGTTTTTACAGTATACTCATCGTGTCTGCAACAGATCGTTTCACCTCTGCCTTTGCGGACCTACTTCCCGAAACAAGATACTACCCTATGAATCATGTTACAAGTGTCAGTGCCGCCAAACGGGCGCTTGCAGAAAAAACATTTGATTTTGTTATTATCAACGCCCCTTTGCCTGATGATGCGGGCACTCGTTTTGCGATTGACATCTGTACTACCAAATCATCTGCTGTGTTGCTTTTGGTAAAAAATGATGTTCATGCCGGTATCCACGATAAGGTTGCAGAGTATGGCGTTTTCACTTTGCCAAAGCCAATCTCAAAACAAACTATGACTCATGCCCTTAACTGGATGGAAAGCGCCAGCGAACGACTGAAACAATTTGAGAAGAAGTCTCTGTCCATCGAAGAAAAAATGGCTGAAATCCGTCTGGTCAACAAGGCAAAATGGATATTGATTCGTGAACTCTCCATGAGCGAACCTGATGCTCACCGTTACATAGAAAAACAGGCAATGGATCGCTGCATTGCAAAGCGAACTATTGCCGAAGAAATTATCAAAACTTATACCTAACCCCCTTGCCTAACCTTTCAATGGAAAAACTTCTCCATTTCGTTCCACTTGAAGGATACACTCCATACATAATGGTGTGCATCCTTTTTCATTTATCGACTCTTACCAATTTGTTTCTCTTATTTTTATAGAAAAAGATGCCTATTTCTTTACCTGAAGCAAAACGCAGGCAATGCTCTGCAAACATCTGCATTTTCTTGAAGAACACGTATCAGAAAAGACCATGCCTTCAATATAGAATGCCAATAGTTCACACTGTATCTGAACTATTTTATCCTTAATTGAAACAATAAGAACTATTGACATCTCTATGTCTAAGAAAGCATAAACAACTAAATACTTCGAGCCGCTCAGTTTGCTGCTGGTCCGTCTTTCCAAACTGTTCTTTTGTCTGCCGCATCTGCTCATGCACCTGCTCCTGCTGGCAGTTAAGGGCACTTACAAGCCGCCCGCCCCTGCTCCTTTACATTGCCCTTCCCCTGTCATGCTTTTTTCCTGTTCCAGACTTAATCGGTAAAACCCTTTAAATCAAGGTTTTCTGATTAAGTCCTATTATATCTGCATCATCGGTAAAGTGGCGTATACCCATAAATCCGTTCTTTTCCGCATAATCCTCTAACATTGCCTTTTGGTTAGATATGCTGTTGCTCTCGCCCTGTAACTCGTCATCATGGCTCAACCTCTCGTATAATGCTGTTAAATCGTGACTCATAATCAATTCCCTCCTTTCCGCCAGTACCGCATAAATGCTATGCTGTGGCTGTTTTGTATTTATTTTGATTAAGAAGTCTTTTATATTTTATAACTCCAGGCACCTGTCAGCTTCTGCTGACAAATTTCACTTGGGTGCCCGTGTGCAATCGAGTAGGGAAGATTTTTCCCTACTCGCGCGCCGGGTGTCCGTCAGCTCTGCTGACTATTTTCCTATGGACACCCGTGTGCAATCGAGTAGGGAAGGTTTTCCTACTCGCCGCGCGACCCGTGCGCCGCTTTCGCGGCTTATTTCTTCTGCACGGGTCTGTGCATAAAAAAGACCAGGCACCTATACCTGATCTTTTTCTCAATAAATCCCTTTATTCCATTTTTGCTTTTGCTTCTTCCATTGTCATTGCTGGAATAAGAATAAACGCGGTTGTTCCTTCTCCTAAGACACTCTCATAATGCACTCCATATTTCTCGCCAAAACAAAGTTTTAACTTAAAATTGATATTCTTAATACCATATCCACCTTTAATCTGGTCCATATTAACAGAAATTGCATCTTGCATCTGTCTCTCTGTCATTCCCGGACCATCATCTTTCACTGTAAACAAAATATCTTCTTCTATCATTTTTGCACAAATCACAATAGAGCAGCGCTGAATCTCCGAATTTTCCCCAATTCCATGCACAATCGCATTCTCCACAAAAGGCTGCAAAATAATATTCATGCATGCAAGATTTTTAAGCGTATCTGGAATATCTGTCTTCAAATCAATCGCATCATCATAATGAAACTTTTCAATATTGACATACACCTGTACATGCTCAATCTCCTCCTCAATGCTAATCAAATCTTTGCCATGATTTAGACTAAGTCGATAAAATCTTGCCAGATTCCATGCGATTTTCTCAATATCATTCGCGCCATAATCCATAGCAATCCAATTGATTAAGTCCAGTGTATTATATAGAAAATGCGGATTAATCTGTGCTTGCAATGCCCGTATTTCCGCTACGTGCACATCCTTACCAAGTTGATAATGCTCTTGAACCAACCTGCGAACCTCACCTACCATAAAGTTAAAATTACTATATACATCCTCTATCTCATCTCCTTGCTGATCGGAAGGAATCTGTACATTCAAGTCCCCATCCTGCAAATGTTGCATTTCGAGACTTAATTTCTTTAGCTTTCCCACATAGTAATTTGATAAAATAAAAGAAACAATCACAATCATAAGCGCCATAACTACAAGTACAATTACAGCCGTCAATATCAGCGGAAAATATTGTTTGTCATATTCATTCAAAGGAATGAGCGACACCATCTGCCAGCCTGTATTCTCTACATCTTTTCGGTCCATATAGTAATCTATATCACCAATCTGTATCAGTTCCCATGCTGTTTTGCCTCCTGCCAACGGAAAATGCTCTTGTTCCCTCAATATTTCAAACAAAAGTGGGTCGGACGAAAGAATCCCTTCTCCTGTCGCATTGACTAGATACACCAATCCATTTGGCGTAACGTTTGTATTTTCCATCACCTGTACAATCCATTTCTTATCGATGCTGATACTACATACGCCTAAAACCCGCGAATTTGTATCACTGCCCGACCTAATTTGATGGTACAAGGTTGGCACAATACTTGTCCAAATACTGTCTTTACAGATTCGCAACTCGGGAATCTATCTTTTCCTCCTAAAAGGAAAGACAATGTTCTGACATCAGAAATTTCTACTAGAATATTAAGATTATTTTCCTCCAACCATGCATCCAGACTTTCTGTCAGTCATTCTTTCGCCGCCATAAGTTTATCTCGATATTCCAAACGCAGGATTCCAACACAAAAAATATTTTTTCCGCTGGTATAAAAGGGCTGTGATGAAGAATCCAAAAATAAAGTATGCAACCGCGCCTCTTTCTGTTCTCTTGTCCTAGCAACGCGCTGTACCGCCTCTCCAATTGCCTCTGAAATATTCTCTCTGCTAATTGGTTTTTCCACATAACGCACCGCATGCAAATCAATTGCTGCTTTCAGATATTCTTTATCCGCATAGCCTGTAACAAATATAATCTCAACCTCTGGAAACAGTTTTCTCAGCCGTTTGCATAACTCAATACCATTTTCACCAGGCATAAAAATATCAGACAACACAATATCAGGAATATAATCCTGACAGACTATGTATGCTTTTTCCGCGTTCTCAGCCACTTTTATTTCGTCAACGCCAAGGCTTTCCCACGAAATATGTTTTAACAGTCCATTTCTAATAACGGTCTCATCTTCAATAATCAATATTTTCAAAGCAGACTCTTCCTTCCCACTTAGGAACCCGGCACGATGCAATATCTGCATCATTGCAGACACATCTCTACGTCTCTTTTGATTATACATGGATTCAAGATAAATGCAATGCTTTCGCCAGAAAATAAGCGGTTTTATGTCACAGTTCAGTTTAGGACTTTGCAGTAAATGCAAAGTCCTGAAACGAACATAATAGTTGAGACACATCAAACCACTACAAAATGGTTTTGCGTGGCTTGATGTTTGTGACAGAAAGTAAAAAACTAAACCGTTACGGTTTTATTAATTCATTCCTTTCGTCTTATCTGCAAGGTATTCAAAAAAGTCAAAGTCCGCATAACGTTGATGTTTTATTCGATCAGCACAAGTAATCCCCACCATAGTTCCTGTAAATTCACCGTATTTACAATATTCGTCGGAAAAACGAGTCGTGTCAAATACCTTTCCAATTTTCTCATACTGTACATTATCATAGCTCCATTCAAACCAAGAGCGTCTGCCCTCTATATAAAGACGCAAATAAATTGGTTTGTCTTCAACAGGAATGCGCGTATTGAGAAATTCAGTCTTCTCTCCATTCTCAAGATGAATGATAGAGATTGCACTCTGACCGAGTGTCTCACTGTAATACTTACGCAGATTAATATAATTCATATTATCATAATATAGTATTAGCCCAGCACTGTGTTGATGAACCTGCGGTACAAACTCCATCTTTGTCGTCACTCTCGCATATACGCTTGTTAGTTTCCGCGCCAGAATACTCACTTTGTTTAGAGAAGTGCGTGATTCTTGCCCGCGTATCCGCACATAACCCGGCCGCACATTCACATCTGCAAAATGCTGCGGCATCATACGTGGAGCGTAATAATAATTGCCCAAAGTTTCACTGTCAAAATCATCAAAATCTGGAATTTGGGGCATTGGCACCTCACAGAGCATACTTTCAGGCACTTCCATCTTTGCCAGATTGCTGCCGTCCGCCATGCGTAGCCACCCGTCTTCAGTCCACATCATTTTCTGGATAGCAGTCTCTCTGCCAAGCGTACAGCGCAGTTCTGGCACAAAAGGCCGCGCGCAGAGATGGACGAGATAAACTTCTCCTGTCGGAAGTTCCACATAACTTCCATGACCTGCTTTTTGTAAAATAGAATCTGGATTATAATACTTTGGTTTTAGATGATCAGGGTCCTGCCTTTCATAAGACTCACCTGGAACACTTGTCACAATCGGGTTTTTTGGGTCTTTTTCATAAGGTCCCCACACATTTTTAGAACGCCCCATTGTCACACAATGATTGTATCCAGTACCGCCCTCAGCGCACATCATATAATAATATTCTCCTCGCCTAGTCAAATGCGGTGCTTCAATGCAACCTCTGTCTGTACCACCGCGCCATATTCGCTGTGGATATCCCAAAATCTCTTTTTGCTCTCTGGAATATTCCACCATACAGATTGCACCCGGTTTTTCGTACCCCTCTCTTGTTTCCCATTCCAGAGAAACAATATATTTCTTTCCATTTTTATCATGGAAAATCGACGCATCAAACCCAGAGGAATGCAAATACACCGGCTTACTCCAAGGTCCTGTAATATCTTCTGACGTAATCAGATAATTATCTACATCAAAATAGCGCGCATTCATAGAATTCATAATTCCATAAACGACATAGAAAAGTCCTTCCTCCTCGCAGTAGGTCAAACATGGTGCCCAGATGCCTTTTGCACTAGGCAACTTCTTCAAATCCACTTCTGTGTCATCTGTTAAAACATGCGTTAACAGTTCCCAATTTTTAAGGTCTTTTGAGTGGTATATGGGTATTCCCGGAAACCATTCAAAAGTCGAAACTGCCACATAGTAGTCCTCTCCTTTTTTGCAGATGCAAGGGTCTGGATTAAATCCTGGAAAAATTGGGTTTTGAATCATCTTATCGTCCTCCTTATTACCAATATAATCTCTCGAAGTCCATTCATACAAAGTATTATAGAATATCACTCGTTTGCTGAATAATCATTTCTATTTGCAGGAAACCAGCCAAAATCCACACATCTTCCGAAATCCCAACTATCCCATCCAATCCAGCCTTTATCATTCACTGTATCTGTCAGCAACTTATAGCTCCAATAAAAATAGCCACTGCCTTTTTCCCATGCTGCAAGTTGCGCCTTGGCAAGCGCGCGGTAGATTTTCTTTTTTTCTTCAGCTTCAAGTTGTTCTGTATCATTTCCTTCTATACCATTTAATACACTCTGACCACCCTTTGTGTCGCATCCACATGCAAGCGAATTAAACAGACACCACTCGCCGCAAATAACCGGAAAATAATTCTGCATCTCCTCAATATCTTTTTCATAGTGCTCTTTGATATAAGACAAATAGGCATCCAACTTTTGTGCACAGCCATCTGCTTCTGCCATCATCAAATACTGATGCGTATCAAGCACAACATTGACGTATTTTTCCTCACGCATAAAATCTTTCCAAGCCATCAACTCAAAACCATCATGAATCACAATATATTTTTGCTCTGGGAGATATTTGCGCATTCTATCATATGCGCTGCAATAAAATTCTCGCAAAAACTCGAGCGTATTTGGCCCGGAACCTTCCGCCATCTGTTGGTCCACTGCCGGATATCGATTTGGTACATCCATTGAATGCCACGCGCGCTCCGTAATCGGCTCATTCAAAACTTCAATTCCCCAGAGTCCCTTTCTCTTGGCATAACGCTTTGACAGTCTCTCAAGTACAGTAAGAACAAACTCCACTTCCTCAGGAGACTTTGACCATTTACACACACCACATATCCCGCCATTGTCAAAGCCATTTTGTCCCATTGGCGCAGTATGTAAGTCGATTAAAATCTGCAATCCATATTTCTCCGCCCAACAAAAAGCTTTGTCCAGTTCTTGCACACACCCAATAAATGGTTCTCTGTCCCCAAAGATAAAATATGGCACTGGGATTCTAACGATATTCATTCCCATAGATTGAATTGTCACAAAATCTCGTTCCGAAATATATTCCGCACGATGTATTTGGATTCGCGCCTCATACACTTCTCACGAAAGCTGACGCGGAAGATAGTATTCATCTTCCGCTGTTGTTCCCGCAAATAATGCCGGACTCATCCATTTCTCCAAAACCAGCCAGTTACCAAGATTTACTCCTTTTACTTTCATATGCATTCTCCTTTTTTATAATTCTCAAGAACGTTCCTTCAAATCTTTCATAATACCTGCAAACTCCTCGTCAAGATGATAAAATTTCATAATAATCAATCCTGCAATATACACTACAATTAGTATCCAAACAAAACACACGCGAATTGATGTGAGTGCTGATGCAGTCTGTGTTGCTGCCTCACCAATATAACCGCCAATTTCAAGAATTAATCCCAACAGTGCAGAGCCAATTCCATTTCCAATCTTATAACCGAAACTGCACGCACTATTGACCAGTCCTTCTGTCCGCACACCTGTCTTCCACTCTCCATAGTCAATAGTATCCGAAACCATTGCCCACATAGTCGCACCGCCGCAGGCATTTCCAACTCCCCTAATGACACTAGACACAACAATCATGCCCATCATTCCATTAGAAAAGTTTAAAATCAACATACCAATAATATCCAGTATAAGACCGATTGAAAAAACATTGCGCTTTCCATACTTTTTCACCAACATCGCAATAAAAAACATTCCCGCAATCTGCACAATATTGAAAATACCATTGATGGTTCCGACAAGATTTCTGTCACCAAGAATATCTTTTGCGTAGTATACAGTCGCACCGCCATTTACAGAGTACATCAGGAAGAACAGTGCAAGCATTCCAGTCATCATAATCCAATATTTATTTTGAAATAATGCCTTGATTCCTGTCATAATTGGCACATCCGCCGTCTTCTGTCCTGCATTTTTGTTCTGCGCTGTACCAGAAGGTCTAACACGTTCCTTTGTTACAAAAAAATTGATTAGAAATGCTACAACAGCCAACAGTCCAAGAATACAGAAAGTTTTTGTCCACGCAGATGCATTGTCGCCAAAATACTCTACAAGCGGAAGTGTACAGAGATTGATTGTCAGTGTCCCGGCTGTCGCCAAAAGGTTTCTAAAAATGCTTAGCACAGACCGTTCATATGGGTTGCAGATTGCAAACGATATCCGTCCAGAGGGATATCTTCTGCGGTTTAACAGCTTACTTTTTGAAATTCTGTTCCAACTTTATCACAATTTTAGTATAAAAATCTTTCAGGCAGACTTAACCCATAAAGCAAAAGATTTGAATCGCCTAAACCTTGTCCTAGACTATACAAATCAAAATTATAATCGTCCTATCTCCATTGATGAGATTTCTCAAATTGCTTATCTTGATTCAGGGTACTTCTGCCGCTTCTTTAAGAAGCATATGGGACTTACTTTTCTGGAATACTTAAATGAAGTACGCTTATCTCACATTTATCAAGATTTAATCTCAACGCAAGACACATTACAGCACATTTTGGAGCGTCATGGTTTTACCAACTACAAGTTATTTCGTAGAGTATTCCTAGAACATTTTCAAGCAACTCCCTCTCAAATCAGAAAACATTTACACAATCGAGTAGGGAAAGTCACTTCCTCTACTCGCCGCGCCGCCGATACGCCATTTTAGTGGCGTATTTCCTCTACATCGGCGTGTACACAAAAAAAGTAGGGGATTACTTCCCTACTTTTTATAAAACTACAAATACTTATCCCTCAATTGGAATATATTTGCGCTCCTCGACAACAGGTTTTATTTCTTTCTTTGGGACAGAAACTTTCAAAATACCATCTTCAAATTTGGCCTTGATATCTTCCTGATTAACTTCCTCACCTACGTAGAATCTTCTACTACAAGTACCATAATATCTCTCACGGCGAATATACTTTCCGTCCTCATCTTTCTGGTCATTGTTTTGACTTGTCTCCGCGTTGATGGTAAGATATCCATTTTCAAGTTCTGCCTTCACATTCTCCTTTTTGTAGCCTGGTAAATCGATATCCAACTCATAGCTAGTATCACTTTCTTTAACATCTGTTCGCATAATCCCTGTGGTAGTATTGTAGCGGGAAGCCGTTCTCATAGGGCGGGCAAAATCCTCAAAGAAATCGTCAAATAAACTCTCTCCAAAAATACTATTCATAACATTTGCACTTGGTAATAACATAACACATACCTCCTAAAAATATAAATTATTGTGTGGCAGCTTTAAAAGCTGTTGTTTTATTTGTTATATATGTATTATAACACACTTATTAGCACTCGTCAAGTAGGAGTGCTAATAATTTTTCTAAAGAAATTATAAACTTGTTTTATTCTTGTTATATCTGTTTCGACACAAGAAGCTCCTTTCTGTATTTACAGGCAAAATTATGTAATATTGCAATGGGTACTTTTACACAAGGCATTTTCTTCTTATAGTTCACTTTTTGTTGTTTATCAACTTCAATCAACTATCCTATACTCGTTACACCCTTCTCCCAATCCCAGCTAAAAACTCAAACACCCCTGCCACATCAAGCCTGCCATACCCCCACTCCCGATTTGGATACTCCAAATATTCATCTCGTTTTGCACCTCGTATGAGATAATTTTTAATATTAACAGAATTGACAAGAATATCATTGCTGTTTACAACTGCCCACTCCATAAGTTGCGCACATCCTCCCGCTGTAATTGCTGCCGCCATACTGGTCCCACTCCTACTTCCATAAGGTGTTGAAATATCAACTCCTGGTGCAGCGATTTCAGGAACAATAGCGTTATTTCGAGCAAAACCACGCCCTGATGTCGCTGCAATACTGTTGTTACTAGTCTGATAAGCAGCCACTGTCACCGCACTATCTATATAACCGGGCTCTGTAATCGTTGTGTATGGACTGGGTTCAAGAAAATAGGTATCCGACAAAAGAAACTCTGTAATTGGAAGCCAAATATCAAACTGTCCGCCAACTGTATTTCCTTCAGAAATAATCCGAATATTCCATACGCCCTGTGATGGGTCAGAAAAACGAAAACGAATCACCTCCGCACCAGATAGACTTTCCACAAGTTGATATTCAATTACCACTCGTGTCCGCTCATAAACAAATGCAAATTCCTGCGGGATATAACTTCTTGGATTATTCCATCGAGCAGTCTCACCGCCCGGTGTGCGTATAACTGCATTATAAAAATATGGCACGTTCCCCCACAAATCCATAATGAATCCCTTTTCGTTTTCTCCTACGCGAAGCTCCACATCCTGATAAGGCTGATTCTCACTAAGTTTTCCAAAGAAATGATGGGATGCATTACCCTCATTTCCCCCAGCAGTCACAATGACACGACTTTTCAACATACTAATATAATTAATGTAATTTCCCAACATACCACTGCCTGTATGATCTCCAAAACTTGTTCCGATTCCCAAACAAATAACAAGGGGCTTTGTCAAAATTAACACATATTTTTGCAAATATTGAATTGCTTGCAAAATATCAGCCTCACTATAGCAGGGTACACCTGGCGGGATCTTATAATAATCTCTTAAATATGTTTTTGCTTCCTTAAGCTTTACAACAACAATCTGGCTGTCTGGTGCAGCCCCAATAAAACTCCCATTCTCAATAGAACTTCCCGCCGCAATACTTGCCATAACGCTTCCATGTCCATTCGCATCTGTACTCGGAACAATGGACAGCGGATTATCACTTGCAAGGGCTTCATTAATCATCTCGTTTGTGTATTCTGTCCCATAATGAAACCCTTCTGGCGGTGTCCCTGTCTGAATTGTCTGATCCCAGATACCTGCTATTCGACTTCTACCTGCAAAATCGCGAAACACATTATCTTGGTAACGGATTCCTGTATCAATAAATCCGATTGTAACATTTTTTCCTGTCAAATTTAAAGGTTCGCCTTGAATCGATAAAATTCCAGATGCGGTCAAACTCAAGGTATTTAAATTTCTATCCTGCGCTGCTGTACATTCCATCAATCCATAACATTTGGGCAGCACAGAATACGCGAATTGTCCAGCTCTATTATATTGCGCATTATTCCTATCCACATATAAGATTCCCCACTCATTTGCTAAATGATGATAACAATAATCAATGGGCAAATCATAATTATATTCCTCAGGTAGTAAAATATATACCAACGTGTCCGCATAATCATTTGACAAAATACGTTCTTTACAGGTCACTATTCTATCCTCAACAGAAGGTTATTATTGTAATATATGCGATAACAAACACAATGTATCCTAAAAATTGTACATATTTACTTTTTATATCCATATTTGTGTTAGCAATCGAATAGGAAACTTCCCCTACGTCCCGCACGACCTATGCGCCGTTTTAGTGGCTTATTTGCGCTGCATGGGTCTGTGCAATCGAGTAGAGACCCCTACTCGCGCGCCGGGCACCCGTCAGCGAACCGATAAATCGGTTTGATGACAAATTTCACTTGGGTACCTGTGTGCATAAAAACAATAACTCCCTACAATTACTGTAGGGAGTCATTACATATTTGCTTTTTTAATTGTTTTCTTATTTTGCTTTACACACCAGAATATGCAGCAAATCCTGCGTCAATTGGAAGCACTACACCTGTAATCGCGCTTGCTGCCTTATCATCACAAAGGAAAAATACGCCGCCAAGCAATTCCTCACTCTCGACAAAACGCCCTGTCGGTGTGCCACTCAAAATCTTGTTAGAACGCGCTGTTGGAGTACCATCTTCGTTAAATAGAAGTCTACGATTCTGATTAGATACTAAAAATCCAGGCGCAATTGCATTGCAACGAATACCTGTTCCTGCAAAGTGTGTTGCAAGCCACTGTGTAAAATTAGAAATCGCGGCCTTTGCACCAGAATATGCCGGAATCTTTGTCAATGGTATATAAGCATTCATCGAAGAAATATTTAGAATACAACCTGATTTTTTCTCCACCATATCCTTCGCAAATACCTGTGTCGGTAACAATGTTCCCTGAAAATTCAATTTAAACACAAAATCTACTCCACTTGGGTCCAAATCAAAGAAAGTCTTCTGTCCTTCTACTGCCTCATGTTGATATTCATTGTCCGTCGTCGCACGTGGATTGTTTCCACCTGCGCCATTTACAAGAATATCACATGGTCCTAAATCCGCACACACCTGCTCATGAACCTGCGCAAGTGCTTCTGGTTCTAACACATTTGCCTTGTATCCCTCACAGATTAATCCCTCTGCCTTGCACTCGTCAGCCAACGCCTTGACTGCATCCTCATTTAAATCAAGTGCTGCTACCTTTGCACCTGCTTGCGCAAATGCCTTTGCCATTGTACCGCACAGCACACCGCCTGCACCTGTCACAACAACCACTTTTCCGGTAAAGTCTATCTTTAATGGTAAATCCATCATATGAACAACCCTTCCTTCCTAATTTCATTTCCAATTAACATTTGGTTAAATACAATGCTCTTAAAGTTTTCCATCCAGCCGTTCTAACATATCCCAGCAGCCCCACATATACATGATACCCAGTGCGCGGTCATACAACCCATAACCTGGTCTGCATTGTTCTCCCCAGATATGTCTTCCATGGTCAGGGCGAATATATCCATCGAAACCACAGTCATGATAAGCACGCATAATCTCAAGAATGCCCACATCACCATCACAGTCACGATGTGACGCCTCTGTAAAATCCCCATTTGCAAAATGTTTTACATTGCGGATATGCGCAAATGCAATTCTATCACAGTAAGTGCGAATAATATCTGGAACATCATTTTTCGGATTCGCACCAAGTGAACCAGAACACAGACATAAACAGTTGTACTCGTCATCTACCATGGACAGAAAACGTCCAATTGCTTCTTTATCAACTAATAAACGCGGAATCCCAAAGATATCCCATGGTGGGTCATCCTGATGAATCGCCATCTTGATGCCAGTCTCATGACATGTTGGCATAATTGCCTCAAGAAAATATTTTAGGTTATCCCATAGTTTTTCCTTTGTCACTGGGCGATATGCTTCAAAAAGCTCGTCAAGTTTCGCCATGCGCTCTGGCTCCCAACCAGGGAATGTCAACCCATGAAGATTTTCAAGGATATAATTTGCCATCTCCTTGTAGTCCTCTTGAATTTTAGCCTTCTCATAAAATAATGCTGTGGAACCATCCTCCATTGGGTGAAATAGGTCGGTTCGTGTCCAGTCAAAGATTGGCATAAAATTGTAAGTTACTACTTTAACACCAAACTTTGCAAGATTACGCAACGTCTGTTTATAATTCTCAATATATTGGTCGCGTGTCGGCAGCCCAATCTTAATATCGTCATGAACATTCACACTCTCCACTACATCCATGTTAAATCCATGGTCTTCTATCTGATGACGCATCTTCTCAATCTCGTCAATTTCCCACACTTCACCTGCTGCCTTGTCGTGCAATGCCCACACAAGACCCGTCACGCCAGGAATTTGCTTAATCTGCTCTTGCGTGATACTATCATTGCCCTCGCCATACCAGCGAAAAGTCATCTGCATAAAAACACCTCCTATTTTTTATATTCTTGTATCAAAAATGCCACAGAAGGAATCCACTGGGTCTTTGCCGGTAAATGCTTCTTCACCTGTCATCAACTTTGCAATTAATACATCCAGCGTAGACTCATTGCTATCATAGGTATTAATATAAGTGCGCGCCTGCGGAATATCAGCGAGCACAAATGGATGTTGTACACCAACCACCACAACCGGAAGTTCAAACACATACCATGGAATCTCTCCACCACCTTTTGTCATGCCAAACGCAGGACGCGCAACTGGTTGAAATCCACCTGGAATATCCACCAAAGTAATAATTAAATCCTGATTCTCACGGAACTCCTTAATTGGTGTTTTCCCTGCAAAATACATATTAATATCTGGTTTTTCACCTGCCTGAATCTGTTTTTGCATTTTTTCGATAGGACTCTCGTAAATAAACGCATCAAATCCCTTGTCCACCAACTTGTCTCGCAACACTTCTGCTGCGGATTTCTTTGCTCCAAATAACGCGCCAAGCCCCGGAGCAGACAGACCCTTTACATAGACAATCATAATCCGTTTATAGCGCTCTGGTGTAACTGGTAGAACATCTTTATCCTTATATTTTACAAGTGTGATAGACTTGTCAGAAATCTCTTTCTGCATCGCAACATGCGCTTTACAACCGACAATCTCATGCACCTGATCCCGCGGCGGCATCAACTCATTCTTTGCTTTTTTGTGCAGTCCCATGTGTGCTTTGAGCGCGAGGATACGATGCAACGCATCATTCAGACGCTCCTCAGTGATGCGTCCATCCAAATACCCCTGCTTCATGCTTGCAAAATCTTCGTCCATCTCATTGAAGAACAAAAACATATCCACTCCGGCAGCAATTGCAGCAGGAAGTACATCACTGCGTTTCATACGACAAGTCAATCCTACCATATGAGACGCATCTGTCAAAACCATACCGTTAAATCCAAGTTTTTTGCGCAACAGTCCATCAATCAGTTCTGACGAAAGTGTCGCAGGCATCATCTCGTCATCTGTGATATCTGGGTTGAAATGGCGCGCATATGCAGGCTGCATAATGTGTCCTGCCATAATTGCCTCAAGCCCATTGTCAATTAATGTCTTGTAAACCATTCCAAAGGTTTTATCCCACTCCTCACAGCTCATGTCGTTGACACTGTTTGCCACATGCTGATCGCGGAAATCTAATCCATCGCCAGGGAAATGTTTTGCCGCACAACAAAAACCTGGATTGGCATGTGCACCTTCCATATACGCCTTTGCCATCTCAGCCACTCGCTGTGGATCATTGCCGTAGGTGCGTAGTCCAATAACTGGATTCTCCCAGTTATACATAATATCACTAACTGGCGCAAAAGACAAATTACAGCCAATTGCAGCAGCTTCCTTATTTGCCATATAACCTAGTTGATATGCATAGTCAACATTTCTAGTCGCACCAATTTTGGTTTGGCCTCCAATCATTGTACCATCTGTGCAGGCGCCATTTCCACCATTCTCTGTGTTACAGGCAATAATCAATGGAATCTTACTGTTCTCCTGTAAAATACGATTTTGCTCGTAAATCTCGTCTGCTGTACCTGGATTGTATCGGATTCCGCCAATATGGTAATCGTTCACAGTCATTTTCAAATAGTCCTCTGTGCGCGAAGACCCCATATTAAAAAACAATTGTCCTATTTTCTCGTCGACATCCATACTTGCGATAGTATCCTCTACCCACTTACAATCCTCATCTGACAAGTTAAAAGGCTTTGCTTTGATATCTACCATTCTGTCACCTCTTTTTTCCACTTATTCTTTACTTCCAAGATTTTTCAAAAATTGATCTTTTTTCTGCTGCTGATAGCCATCTCCATAAGTGCCATTTAGGAAATGTACAATCCCTTCTCTAACAAATTCGTCCCAACTATGCGCTTCATTTCGCACCAAAATTGGATAGTAAAATACGCCATTTTTTTCTGCCGCATCCAAATCTCCTGGCGCATCACCACACATTAACACATGGTCTGGAGCATATCCTCGTTTCATCAACTCGCTGATGCAAAATGCCTTGCTTCCAGAATCTTGTGCCAACACCACATCTGTATATTCTAGCAGTCCATAAAAATCCCACTCATCTAATACTGCACTCAGATTCGCACTGGACACAATGGCAATATCCGCGTCGCGATATGCCCTTTTTAACGCTTCTAGAACTCCCGGAAAAGGACGCTTGTCTTCTTCCGGCAGTCTATCTATCGATTGATTTACAGAGTTACTCCAAGCCAATGCCTTGCGCAGACAAATATTGTCATTTCTGGCAATTTCCTGCTCCAATGCAACATTAGATAACTCCGATGTCTCATTGACCCATCGTTCCAACGCATCAAGTTCTTCAATCTCGCAGTACTTTTCTCGTATTTCATCAAGTGCTTTCACAAGTCCCTTAAAACGATTGACACCACGCGTCATTGTATACAAATTAATCTCATTCCAACGTGCTAAGATTGCATCACGCCACTCCTCTAGCCCCCACTCTGCAACCATGCAAGGTCCAAAACAGCGAATATGCTTGATATCCATTGTATCCATGGCACAGCCATCACTGTCCACACAGACCAGAAAATCACTTCTTTTTGTATAAGTCAAAAATTGATTTGCCATCGTCTGCCCCCTTTTTGTTTTCTTTTCGTTTCTTTTAAAACAGTTGCAAAAATTTATCACTACTATCATTTATTGTGTTTGCGTGCAAGGATAGCAACATTCTCCTCCACACGCTTCTTATTCAATGGATAGATTGTAATTAAAAATACTGCTACAAGTGCAAAGCCAATGATTGGTGCAATACAAGAGAGCTTAAAAATTCGATCTGTCACTTCTGGATCAAATGCTGTTGCATTAGAATATCCAATCATGGTCAGCAGTGAACCTGTAAGTCCTGCGGAAAGTGCCTGCCCTAGCTTTCTAGCAAAAGAATATACAGAATAGATTGTACCATCTTCGCGCACACCATTCTTCACTTCTGCATCGTCAATAACATCTGTAATCATCGCCCAGATAACAGTATTAAAGAATCCAAGCCCTATATATGCAACGGTAAAAAATCCAACATATACAAATGCATTTTGTGGATGCACAATCAGACATACCAGATACACAACTGCAGCCACTGTACAGGAAACCACAGACAATTCCTTCTTGCCAAACTTAGCAGAAAGCTTGGACGCAAGCGGAGCACAGATTACAAGCATCGCAATTGTTCCAGTCATAGAAGACATTGACTGTGCAGATGCGCTCTTATAATAATTTGGGAACACATAACCTGCCATACCTTGCATTGTCAACATTGCAAGAAGCAAAGCAATCGCTGCTGCTATAATACCAAGTAACGAACGGTTTGTAACAAGACTTTTTAATAGATTTCCAATATTCAATTTCGTGTTGTTTGCAGGAACTTCCACGCGCTCTCTTACCAGACTAAAGCAGAGTAGATAGCAGATAATCGCCATCACACCAAATACGCCTGCGATAATTGTCATACGAGGACCAGACAGAACTGTGTTTCCATTTACTGTCTCATAAGCAAACATCGGAGTACCTACACCAATTACCAACCCTGCAAGTGTCGCGCCAATCGTTCTCCATGTGGAGAGTTCTGCGCGGTGTTTTGGGTCTGCAGAGACTGCTGAAGCCATAGAACCATATGGAATATTAATGGAAGTATAGAAAATAGAACCCCATAAAATATAGGTGATAACCATCCAAAATACCTTGAAGCCATATGCCATATTTGCAAATCCTGACTGATAGATTAAAAACGAAGCAATCGCCACGGGTCCGCACATACGTTTAATCCACGGTTTAAATTTACCATCTTTTGTTGGCTTAGAACGGTCGACAATCTGCCCCATCGTCACATCTGTAAATGCATCGATAAATCGTGCCGCCATCATTAAAAGCCCAACAACTGCCGCATCAATTCCCATAACATCTGTATAAAACTTCAGCATAAAGCTCGAGGATAAAATAAACGTAAAATCATTTCCAAAGTCTCCAAACATATACCCCAATTTGTCCCTCATGCCAAATGGAGGCGCTGTAGTACTTGTACTTTTTGCCATAAAAATCCTCCTCTCGGATTTACTGCTATCTTTTTGTTATCAAACTTTATCAATCTTAATCAACTGTGCATTTAAGCTCTCCAAAAATCCTTCTGGCAACATATTGCCAGCCATGTTTACCATGCCTTCTGGCGCCATAGACTTCATCATATCCCACATACCAACACCTGGACGTACATCAAAATTTGTTGCAAGTTTAACAGCCTTTGCCACAATCTCCATTGCCTCTGGACATTTTGCAATTTCTTCCATTTTATATTTGACATTGTACTTGCCCTCTGGAAATTCCATCGGTGCCTTGAGATCCAAATCGCCCGCAAGTTTAAACCAGTTTGCCACACCCTCTGCTCTTTCGTTTACTTCAGGAAGAACATAGATGTCTGGCTCTTTCTCCACTTTCTCCAATGTCATACTATCCTTACAGCTACCTGCCTGTGCTAAGATACTGTTGAATCCCTCTTTCAGCGCAACTGTAAATACAAACACTTTCTGTGCTGTCATAACCTGTGCAAGTTCCCCGTTGACAAACAGAGAAACAGTTGGCTGATTTGAGTACACACGAATTTCTGTTGTTTCCCCTGCGCGCTGTGCATAACGCTTTCCACACAGATGAATCATTGGCTCCTTATTCCAGTATGCCTTATAAATATAATAACTATCCTTCTTTGTGCAGCGATCCATTGTAACCAAACCTTTGTTGTTACGTCCTGCCACACCGCCCTCATTTCTGGCCGCACATCCAAAATCAAACATATTCCACACATGGCTTGACCATATCCACGGACGCTCGTCGAGTACTTTTGCCATATGTTCATGGTACAACGCCTGATATTCCTCACTGTAATCTTTACATGCCGGATTCGGTCCATGATAAGTAATAATACCCTCGCAACCATACTCCGAGAGACCAAGACAAATTTCTGGATGTGCCTCGTGGAAATTATCAAGCCACGGACCATTGTCCTCCATCTTTCCGCCATACCAACCAAAGTAGTGATTGTAACTTTCCACATCTGTAATATTGTGAACAGGGCTGTCAACCGGCGTCATAGAAACATGTGCAATCGTGGTCAGACGCGTTGGATCTAACTCCTTGCACAACGCATTTAATTCCTTGTGGTTTTCCACTAACTGCTCAGAAATACCACCGATTAAAATCTCATTGGAAACACCCCAGAAACAAATACTCGTATGGTTATAATTTTGTAAAATTAATTCCTTCATCTGCGTAATACAGTTCTGATGTGCTGCCGGATCGGGATTCATTACGCTGATAAATGGAATCTCAGCCCACACAATAAATCCAAGTTCGTCACACGCGTCATAAAAATCCTGTGAGTGCTGATAATGCGCAAGGCGAATTGTATTCGCACCAAGTTCCTTAATAATTTTCGCATCTTGAAAATGTTCTTCTCTGGTTAGTGCATTACCCTTATAGAGCTGGTCTTGATGACGGCTAACACCACGCAGAGGCGTTGGCACTCCATTCAGTATAAATCCTTTATCTGGATCACATGAAAAACTTCTCACACCTACACGTGCAGAGACTGTATCATATGCTTCGTTTCGTCTTTGAAGAACTGCTGTGACAGTGTACAAATATGGATTGTCGCAATCCCACAGTGTCACATCTGGCACAAAAATCTTTACTGCTGTGTTATCCGCTGGACGTACACTGTATCCTACTTCTTTACCATCCGCATCACAAATGCTATACAATACAGTAAAATTTTCATCTGCATTTACTACCCAAGATTCCAATGCAAATTCTGCACCGCCACATTGAGTCGGTGTTGCCGTAACTTTCAACCCATTACTGCCCCAATACATCAATTCAAAATGCGTCTCTGGAACACTAATAAGATTCAAACCGCGATAAAGACCACCATAGAATGTAAAATCTGCGGACTGCGGATACACACTACTCTTATTTTCATTACTACATGCAATCACCAAAAGATTCTCACCATTGTCAACACATGCATCTGTAATATCTGCACGAAATGTGGAATAACCACCTTCATGGTAGCAAATTTCCTTTCCATTTACGTACACCGTTGCTTGCTGTCCTGCCGCTGGAATATCCACAAAAACACGCCCACCTGCAAGTGGCTGTTTGGGTGTCTGGAATGTTTGTGCATACCAATAACATCCCCTGTCATAACTACCATTCCCGTCATGACCATCCACCGCATTCCATGTGTGTGGTAAGTCTACCTCTCCCCAGTCAGTTGGAAGCTTGTCTGGAAGTCCTACATTTTTCTTGATAAACCTCCAGCTTTTGTTCAGGTTGGTAATTGTTCTCATGTAAAGTCCTCCTTTCAATTTATCCGGCAATTCTTATATTCTGTATTTTCTCTATCCAATTGACCTTTTCTGTTCACAGATTGTAAATTTGTATTTTTAAAAAATATATTAGTTTTTTAATATAGATAAAGTTGCCAATACATTATATGATTGCCCGATTATATATATGTTAACTTATACAATTTTCTTTGTGTTTTCACACACTTTTTGTTATTTTTGTATACTTATATCATATTTTTATTTATTTGCTTTGACGAGATACGATTTTTTGATTTTTTTGCATTATTATTATATTGTGTTGCTTTTATCTAAAAAATGTGCAAAAATAAATAAAAAATATCTAAATTTCTTGTATAAAATAAGACACTATTTTCCCTGCGTAAACTGAAGTTAAGAAAAGAGTAGATGCATATGCAAAACACTTTATCAAAAAAAGACTTATCAGAACTCCAACTGTCTCAAAAAACATTATTATCCTTTGCACAAAGCTTATTGGAAAACAATCGTATTCCAGTTCAATTTATCTCGCCCTCCTGTGAAAACCTTACACAGATGGATTATGGACTGCGCGCCACGATTCTGCATGACTACAAACCAGATGCAGTCCTTTCATTTTTAAATACGCTAAAAGATAAAACTATCTGTCATCTAAAAGACACTTTTCAGTGTTATTATAGCATTTTACGTCTACCTGACAGTGATAAATTGATGATGTGTGGTCCAGTTCTTTTTGAAGAAATGCGTTCCTCTCGCCTGAATGAAATTGTAACAAGATTGCAACTTCCACAGGATTTGTATCCCGTTTTACAAGGATATTATCTACGTCTGGCTTCTTTTTCTGCCCCAGCACTTTACTACAGTCTCTTTCTGACATTGGGGAATTTTTTATTTGGAGAAAATCAGTATGAAACAATTTATCGAGATTTAAATGATATGGATAAATGGTATGAATCCTACGCCCATCAATATCAAAGTGCAGGAAATTCTATGATGAATATTGAAATGATTGAGATGCGTTATGCCTTGGAAGCACAAATGTTAGAAGCTGTTTTCCTAGGCAATGAAGCGAAATCTATGGCACTTGTATCCAAATTATCCTCATTAGCATTGCCTCATCGCATGTCCGACGAATTGCGAGACTATAAAGACTATACAATTGCTTTTAACACACTCATCCGCAAGAAAGCAGAAGAAGCTGGTGTCCACCCGATTCATATCGACCTTTGTTCCAACCAGCATGTCCAACTTATTGAACAAGTTACAAGTAAAGAACAGTTTCACTCTATCTGGTCTCGCATTGTGCTCAATTACTGTCGGCTTATCCGCAAACATACACTTAAAGATTACTCGTTGCTAACACAGAAAATCATTACATATATCAATTCTGATCTGACGGCTGATTTGAGTCTGAAAGCAATGTCTGACTGGCTAAATATCAATGCCAGTTATCTGTCCACTTTATTCAAAAAAGAAGTTGGCATTCCACTGACAGATTTTGTGAACCATCAGCGCATCGAACAGGCCAAAAAACTTCTGATTGTAACAGAACTTCCTATGAAACTTATCGCACAACAGTGCGGTATTCCAGACATTTACTATTTTAGTCGCCTATTTAAGAAACGCACTGGTGTCACGCCCAAACTCTATCGGGAACATGCCACGCGAGAACATGACCCTTATCAGAGTAAGGGTGCAACTGTGAATTAAATCATCTATTTTTCACTTGATGAATTTTGAGTCTCATTCTGTGCGCTTTTCTGCACAGACTCGTGCAGAGAAAATATGCCGCTAAAGCGACACATGGATCGCGTAGGGGAAGTAACTTTCCCTATGCGGTCTTGGTCAAAACGTACTTTATATTGAATATTTCTATGACTAACATGATAAAACATTAAGGAGATCCCCACAATTCCTACTGCGATACCAAGTGCTATCACCAAAGTCTCCATTGCATAAGTTTTCGCATCCGCTCCTTTTCCATCTACAATCGCACGCATGGTATAATAAAGTCTACCTCCTGGCACTAATGGTATAATAGACGGAATCAGAAAAACCGTTGCTGGCGCTTTCACAATCCTTGCAAGCACTTCCGCATACAATGTTACCACTGTAGCTGGAATTAGATTCTGCATCAGCAAAGACAAGTCTGCTTCCACACACACACAATACAGAAATGTTGACACAACCCCACCAATACAACCATACACAATCTTATTGCGTTTAATATTGACATTTAAACAATAACCAATTGTTCCAATTGCAGCCGTTAATATCATCACAAAATACGTTTCCCAAAAAGTCCCTATCATCTTAACAATCCTCCAAACAACATAATCGCAATACCAAAACCTACTGCAATTGCAATTGCCATCATCAATGCTTCCGCAAGACGCAAAATACCTGTAATAATGTCACCACACATCATATCTCGCAGTGCATTCATCAGATTGATACCAGGAATCATCAGCATAATGCTTCCAATCATAACTTTATCAATATTTTGTCCAATTCCAATTAACACTGACAAGCTGCAGAGTATCCCTGCTACCACAGAGATTACCAAACTGTATACCACGCGGTTTCTACCATGAGACGCAAAGCAGTAATCCCACAGATACATCAACACTGCCACAATTCCAGCCGCCAATCCATCTCGCAGATTTCCCCCAAAAAACAATGTAAAAGCAGATGCCAATAGTACATAACCTGTCATTTTTGACTTGTAAATACGACGCTCCTCCGGCGCCATAATTGCACGAATACGCTGCTGAATTTCACTGCAAGGTGGCTTCTTCTGGCAAATATACCTAGAAAGTGCATTTAGATCCTCCAACTTATTTAGATCCGTAGGATGTGGATTAATACGTCTTGTCAGTGTATGGTTTTCTCCCGCATCTGTTTTCCAGCTTAGTATAATCAGTGACAAAATGGTAAAGATATCTACAATTCCGCCACCGTACGCGGTACAGATACGTGTGATCGTATCCTCAACCCTTAAAATCTCCGCTCCACAGCGCAACATTGTCTCCCCCATGTCCAGTGCACATTCCATCACCTGTGTGGGTGTTTCGCAAACAGTTTCCTTTTCCATATTTCCTCCGTCATTTGTCCTACAGGACATGTGATTTCACCATTTTTTCTTACTGTTTCTCTATTATACGATTTCACAATAAATTTAGCAATACATGTAAAAGTTCATTTCTGTTTGAATCGCAAATAAAATATGCCCGTGGATAAAAAATTTAAGCGCATAGTATTTATTTAATATCGCCTGAAGAAACACTAACCCTCAACTATTACTAAAGTTGATAATCAGGAAACAATACAAGTAATGGTTCATTGGAGGTAAAAATAAATATTGGAAAACAAATCAAAATATTACGTCTTGCCAAAGAAGTTCCACAAGAAGAACTAGCAAAATATCTAGATGTATCTTTTCAGGCCATATTGTCTTCTTGTTTTTAAAAAGAAAACCTTTTATCCGACCTTGACCACTGTTTTTGAAAGTGTTATTATTTTAACATAAAAATAAATTAACGAGGTGTTTCAAATGAGTAAAGGTTTTAAAGATTTGCTGCAAAAGGTTTATGAGTGTGACCGCAAAACAGTTGCTGTCGCAGTGGCGGAGGACGAGCCAGTGTTAGAAGCTGTAAAAGCTGCAAAAGAAAAAGGCATCGCGGACGCTATCCTTGTCGGTGACGAGGAAAAAATTAAGGAGATTGCTGCAAGCATGAACATGGATTTGACAGGCTTCGAGATTATTAATGAGCCCGACCATGTACAGGCTGCACACACTGCTGTAAAGCTTGTTCATGACGGCAAAGCAGACATGTACATGAAAGGTTTAATTGACACAAAGAATTTCTTAAAGAGTGTTCTTGACAAGGAAGTTGGCTTGCGTACAGGCAAGGCACTCTCTCACGTATGTGTATTTGAAATCAAAGGCATTGATCGTCTTCTGTTTTTATCAGACGTTGCATTTATGACCTATCCCACATTGGAAGATAAAGTTGCGATTATTAACAACACCGTTGAAGTTTGCCATGCATGTGGTATTGCCGAGCCAAAAGTTGCCCCAGTTGCCGCTGTAGAAGTTGTCAATCCCAAGATGCCATGCACTGTCGACGCGGATGAACTTACTAAGATGAACGCAGAAGGCAAAATCACAGGCTGTGTAATTGACGGACCACTCTCTATGGATATGGCAATTGACAGTGCTGCTGCTGCACACAAAGGTGGTACAGACAGAAAGATTGCTGGTGACGCAGATGTAATTCTCTTTCCAGATATTCATTCTGGTAATCTTGTATACAAAGTCCTCACACACCTTTGCGATGTAAAGAATGGCAATATCTTGACTGGTACAGCCGCTCCCGTTATTTTAACATCACGCTCTGACAGCTTTGAGGCAAAGCTAAATTCTATCGCACTTGCAGCAGTTGTCGCTGAATCCATGAAAGAGAAATAAAATAAAATTGCTCGCTAAATTTCTGATTAATGTCATTCGTAAAGCGAATAATAACACGATTAACTCAAAATAAGGAGGAACTAAAAAAATGGCAATCAAAAGTTTGATTATCAATCCGGGCTCTACTTCCACAAAAATCGGTGTATTTGAAGATGAGACCTTATTGTTTGAAGAAACATTGAGACACTCTACTGAAGAAATTTCTCAGTATGCTACAATTGTTGACCAGAAAGATTTCCGCAAGAAAATTATCACAGACTTGCTGACAGAAAAAAATTTCGATATCAAGTCATTAAATGTTGTCGTAGGTCGTGGCGGTATGCTCAAACCAATTCCAGGTGGTACATATGCAGTGACAGATGCGCTACTCGCCGACTTAAAAGTAGGTGTACAAGGACAACATGCTTCCAACCTTGGCGGCATTCTTGCGCGGGAAATTGGTGACTCCATCGGTGTTCCTTCTTACATCGTTGACCCCGTTGTAGTGGACGAACTAATGCCAATCGCAAGATATTCTGGTGTTCCAGAACTTTCGCGCACCAGCGTATTTCATGCGTTGAATCAAAAAGCGGTCGCAAAGAAATACGCAAAGGAGATTGGAAAACCATATGATACCCTTCGTTTAATCGTTGTTCACATGGGTGGTGGTGTATCTGTAGGTGCTCATATTAATGGAAAAGTCGTTGACGTTTTCAATGCATTAGATGGAGATGGCGCATTTTCACCGGAGCGCGCTGGTGCAGTGCCAAGTGGTGCCTTGATTAAAATGTGTTTCTCTGGAAAATATACCGAAAAAGAAGTCTATAGCAAGATTGTAGGCAAGGGCGGGTTTAACGCTTACCTTGGCACAAATGATATGCGTGAAGTTACAAAACGTGCAAATGAGGGCGACGAGAAAGCTGCAGAAGCCAAAAAAGCATTTTTGTTGCAAGTATCTAAAAATATTGGTTCTATGGCCTGTGTACTGAATGGAAAAGTTGACCAAATTATTGTGACTGGCGGCATCGCATATGGCGAAGATGTTGTTGCTGCACTGAAAGAATATGCGGAATGGATTGCTCCTTTCACTGTATATCCCGGAGAAGATGAGTTATTAGCCTTAGCACAAGGCGCTCTGCGTGTACTAAACAACGAAGAAAAAGCAATGGAATACTAAATCTGATATGCCTATGGCATTCTTGAAAAAAGAGCTGTTAGAAAACGAAATTGCAATCCTGCAACTTTCTTCTCACAGCTCTTTTTTCAACGCTTTACAGCCACTTGGCTTATTACTCACAGGAATAAATTTTACCAAAAGAGGTCACAGCTCCAGATTTGACATACGAACTGTAAGGTCTGTGTAGATTCCAGCAGGAATTTCCTCAATAAAACTATACTCTCTCATGTCATCTTGATAAAAATTATATACCATCACGCGACTCTTATCCGCATCCACAATCCAATATTCACGCACTCCGGCAGTACGATACTTAAAAAGTTTTGTGGTGTAGTCAATTCTGCGGCTTGCTGGAGAAACCACCTCAATAATCCAGTCTGGCGCACCATTGCAGCCTCTCTCATCTAATTTGTTATCATCACAAATTATACAGATATCTGGCTCGACATAACTCTTATCATCCGCGTCAATAAACACACCAAATGGGGTAATATCTACTTCACCTTTAAAATTATTTCTACGAATATGTTCTCGAATTGTCGCAAAAAGCTCTCCTACAATTCGCTGATGATTCCTTGTCGCAGGTGCCATATAATAAACCCTTCCATCAATCAGTTCAGCCCGCTGCCCATCTGGAAGATTGTACATATCATTTATTGTATAAGTATTCAATTCTGTTAATGCCATTCCCATTCTCCTTATCTTTTATTATTTATTTCTATTATGTAGTTCTTGAATGATTTCTTTCCTGTCAAATACAGTTGCATGATACTCCTATCCAAACGCTATCTACTTGATTATACTCCATCTTTCAACAAAAAAAAACCCCAAAGGATAAATTCTTTGAGGTTTTATGTAAAATTCATAATTTGTTACAATCCACACCCACACCAAATTTCATATTAATTTACGATTATCCGATGTGAATTGCAACAATGATGCACACAAAATGCTAAAAAACAAGCATTTTGGCGCTGGCTCCGACGCCATGCAGCAAGTGCATGGCACGGGTGTGAAAGTAACCATAATTCTGCAATTACTTGTTTACAACAGCCGCCTTAATCTGCTCTGTAAGCATTGGTACAATCTTATTCAAATCGCCTACAATGCCATAATCAGCAACGTCAAAGATTGGCGCTGTCTCATCTTTATTGATTGCAACAATAATATCAGATTCTTCCATTCCTGCTAAATGCTGGATTGCACCAGAGATACCAATTGCAAAATATACATTAGGACGAACAGTCTTACCTGTCTGACCAACTTGTAAGTCTTTATTCTTCCAACCAGCATCTACTACAGCACGAGAGCAGCTAACTGTACCGCCAATTGCCTCTGCAAGATCGTCAAGAATCTTGAAATTCTCGGGACTTCCTACGCCACGACCACCAGATACAAGAATCTTTGCATCCATAATATCAACGGTATCTGTAAGGTTCTTGACAACCTCTACGATTTCTACATACTTATTGTCTGGTGTAAATCCAGGATTGAATTCTTCAACAACAGCCTTAGCGTCCTCTTTCTTCTCAAGTTTCTGCATAACACCAGGACGAACCGTAGCCATCTGGGGACGGAAATCTGGACATGCAATTGTAGCAATTGTATTTCCACCAAATGCAGGACGCGTCATAAGCAACTGATTGTGTTTCTGCTCCTTGCCTGGAATTGGGTTGATTGGGAAATCACCAATCTCAAGAGAAGTACAATCTGCTGTCAAACCTGTATGTACTCTAGCAGATACCCTAGGACCTAAGTCACGACCAATCGCAGTCGCACCTACCAATAAAATCTCAGGTTTATACTGATTGATAACAGATGCCAATGCATGTGCATAAGGCTCTGTTCTATACTCCTTTAATTCAGGATCATCTACTACAATCACCTTATCTGCGCCGTAAGCAGCAAGCTCGTCTGCCAACCCTTTCACGTCGCTTCCAACCAATACTGCTGTCACTTCTGTCGCTAATTTCTCTGCAAGTCTCTTTCCTTCGCCAATCAGTTCAAGAGCAATGCTGCTTACCTTGTTATCTACCTGCTGTGCGAAGACAAACACGCCTTTATATTCTTCTAAATTCATGATAAACCTCCATTATACTCTAAGCATTTATTAGATCACATGCTTCTCTTTTAACTTGTTCATAATGTATTCTACAGATTCAGAAGGGTCTAATGTAACCTTCTCACCCTTTCCTTTTCTAACCTTGTCAGATGCTCTTGCAATCTGTGTTGGTGAACCCTTTAAACCAAGATTAGAATCCTCTACATCCTTCAAGTCAGCTCTGCCCCATGTGGTAATCTCAGCCTTATATGCATCAAAAATTCCACCCGGAGTCATATAACGAGGCTCATTTAATTCCGCAAGCGCTGTAATCAGACATGGCATTTTAGCCTTTAACACATGATATCTGTCATCATACTGACGCTCAACAATAACGCTGTCGCCCTCAATCTGAATCTTCTGTGCATAAGAGATTACAGGAATTCCAAGATGCTCAGAAATCTGAGGACCAACCTGTGCTGTATCACCATCAATTGCCTGACGACCTGTAATAATCAAATCATAATCAAGATTTCTAATTGCACCTGCAAGCGTCTGTGAAGTAGCCCATGTATCTGCTCCTCCAAGAACTCTATCTGTCACAAGGATTCCTTTATCTGCACCCATAGCAAGTGCCTCGCGAAGAACCTCCTCTGCCTTTGGAAGACCCATTGTAACAACAGTTACTTCTGCGCCATACTGGTCCTTTAATCTCAATGCTGCCTCAAGACCTGCCTTGTCATCAGGATTCATGATTGTCAGCATAGCTGCTCTATCAAGTGTACCATCAGGATTAAACTTTACACCACCCTTTGTGTCAGGTACCTGTTTTACACATACTACAACTTTCATGTTTATTCTCCTTTATTATTCTTTTAAGTTTCGTTTCTGAAATTTACACATTTCTACTTTAACAGATTTGCGGAGATAACCATTCTCTGAACTTCACTTGTTCCCTCATAAATCTCTGTAATCTTGGCATCTCTCATCATACGCTCTACTTCATACTCTCTTGTGTAACCATAACCACCGTGTAATTGCACTGCCTTTGTAGTCACTTCCATAGCCATCTCAGCAGCGTATAACTTCGCCATAGCTGCTTCCACATTATAAGAAGTCTTGTGATCTTTTGTATACTGATCCTTTGTGCATGCTGCCTTATATACCATAAATTGTGCAGCTTGTGCCTTTGTTGCCATATCAGCAAGCTGGAACTGTGTATTCTGGAAAGCACCAATTGCACGTCCAAACTGCTTTCTCTCCTTTACATACGCAATTGTTCTCTCCAGAGCACCCTCACCAATTCCAAGTGCCTGTGCAGCGATACCGATACGTCCACCATCAAGTGTATGCATAGCAATGCCAAAGCCCTTACCCTGCTGTCCTAACATATTTTCCTTTGGAATACGGCAATCAGTAAAGATTAACTCATAGGTTGAGGAACCGCGAATACCCATTTTCTTTTCCTTTGTACCAAATGAGAATCCAGGTGTACCCTTCTCCACGATAAATGCTGAAATCTCTTTTGTCATTCTTCCGCGCTTCTCAATCATTCCTGTAATCGCAAAAATTACATACACATCTGCCTCTTTACCATTTGTAATAAAAATCTTAGAGCCGTTAAGTACCCACTCATCACCTTCCAAAACAGCCTTTGTCTGCTGTCCCTGTGCATCTGTACCAGCACCTGGCTCTGTCAAACCAAAAGCTCCAATTTTCTTACCACTTGCAAGGTCTGGCAGATACTTCTGCTTCTGCTCCTCTGTACCATATGTAAGAATTGGGTCACAGCAAAGAGATGTATGTGCGGAAACAATAACTGCTGTTGTACCACAAACTTTTGCCAATTCCTCAACACACATTGCATAAGTCAAAACATCACAGCCCTGTCCGCCATACTCCTTCGGAATTGGAATACCCATAAAACCAGCTTTTGCCATTTTTTCAACAGTCTCTCTTGGGAACTCCTCTGTCTCGTCTACCTCGATTGCAAGAGGCTTTACCTCTTTTTCAGCAAATTCTCTGAAAAGGGTTCTCGCCATCTCATGCTCTTTACTTAATGTAAAATCCATGTTATTTTCCTCCATTTTATAAAAACATTTTAGCGCCACTCCAATGGCATTCTTCTGCTACGTCGGCGCGTGCACGAACAGCAAGCCACCATGCATCACGCACAGTGCCTTGCCGCAATTTTGTCAATTCAATTATTTCTTAGAGTAATCGTAGAATCCAACACCTGTCTTCTTTCCAAGTTTTCCAGCGCGCACCATCTTTCTAAGAAGTGGTGAAGGCGCATACTTAGAATCGCCAGTTTCAGTATAGATTACTTCCATGATTGCAAGTACAATGTCCAAACCTATGTAATCGCCAAGTGCCAGAGGTCCCATTGGGTGATTTGCACCGAGCTGCATTGCAACATCGATATCTGCAACACTTGCAACACCTGCTGCATATACATTAATCGCCTCGTTGATCATTGGAATAAGGATTCTGTTTACCACAAAGCCTGCTGCCTCGTTCACCTCAACAGGAGTCTTGCCAATCTCAGAAGCGATACCTTTAATCTTCTCTACCAAATCCGCAGGTGTATTTGCACCAGCAATCACCTCTACCAACTTCATTCTGTCAGCCGGATTGAAGAAATGCATACCAATCAATGGACGGTCAAGCCCAGCACCCATCTCTGTAATAGAAAGAGAAGAAGTATTGGTTGCAAAGATACATTCTGGCTTTACAATATCCTGTAATTCCTTAAATGTTGTCTTCTTAATTTCCATTTTTTCAGGAGCAACTTCAATCACCAAATCACAATCTGTACAGATGTCTTTTAATCCTGTAGCAATCTTTGCTGCAATCGTATCTGCTTTCTCCTGTGTCATCTTCTCTTTGCTTACAAGGAAATTCAAATTCTTTAAAATCTTAGCCTTTCCGCCATCTGCAAACTCCTGCTTAATATCACATAAGCATACTTCATAACCATCTGTCATCGCAAAAGCCTGCGCAATACCAGAACCCATTGTTCCAGCACCAATAATACCTACCTTCATTGTTTCTCCTCCTTAAATATTTCATTATTTTATTAGCAATTTTTAAACGGCTCTTTCACCTTTTCCTTATTCTTGTCAAGGAAAAATGCCATACCATATTTCTGATCCTCTGTCTCAAAGCAATCTCCAAACAACTTCTCCTCAATCACAATTGCCTTGTCCATATCCACATCAAGGCCTTCGTTGATTGCTTTCTTACAATTGCGCACAGCAATCGGCGCATTCTTTGCGATACCTGCTGCCATCTTTTCTGCCTGTGCCATTAGCTCATCAGCAGGATATACTGCATTTACCAAACCGATTCTAAGTGCTTCATCTGCTTTAATATTTCTAGCAGTATAAATCATCTGTTTTGCCATTCCAGCGCCCACAAGACGCGCAAGTCTCTGCGTACCACCAAATCCCGGCGTAATGCCAAGACCAACTTCTGGTTGACCAAACACTGCATTTTCAGAGCAGATTCTAATATCACAGCTCATTGAAATCTCGCATCCGCCGCCCAGTGCAAAACCATTGACTGCGGCAATTACTGGAATAGGGAATGTCTCAAGCTTCCTAAATACATCGTTCCCCTTCTTACCAAATGCCTCACCCTCCGCCTTTGTAAGTGTGCTCATCTCACCGATATCTGCACCTGCAACAAATGATTTTGTACCTGCACCCGTAAGAATCAGACATCTTATCTCGTTGAGATTTACTGTATCAAGCGTCTCATTCAACTCGTCCAACACCTGAGAATTAAGTGCGTTCAAAGCCTTCTCACGATTGATGGTAATCTTGCCAACTGCACCATTTACCTCATAAAGTATATATTCCATACTTACCTCCATATAAAGTGTTCTTTTCTCTCATACCAGAAACTCTTAGCTGGTAGATTTACCAGCTAAGAATTTCTATCGACTGATTCCTCTATCGATTATTCATATTTCTTTACTACTGTCGAGCAGCCCATACCGCCACCGATGCAAAGCGTAGCAAGACCTGTCTTAGCATCATCTTTTGCTTCCATCTCATGAAGCAGTGTAACTAGGATACGGCAGCCTGATGCGCCTACTGGATGTCCTAACGCAATCGCACCACCATTTGGATTGAGCTGCTTATCTACATCAATGCCCAAATCTCTGCCAACTGCGATAGACTGTGCAGCAAATGCCTCATTTGCCTCAATTATATCAAAGTCCTCAATCTTCATGCCAGTTTTTGCCAAAACTTTCTTTGTTGATGCAACAGGACCGATTCCCATCACTTCTGGTCTTACACCTGCAAGCGCACCAGCAACCCACTCAGCCATTGGTGTAACACCTAATTCCTTTGCTTTCTCCTCGCTCATAACCACAATTGCAGCCGCACCATCATTGATACCAGATGCATTTCCTGCAGTTACATATTTATCCTTGTTGATCGGACGAAGTTTTGCAAGTCCTTCTATTGTAGAACCTGCTCTTGGTCCCTCGTCAACCTTAAACTCAACCATTTCCTTTTTCTTCTTAACCATAACAGGTACAATTTCCTTGTCAAACGCACCAGATTTCTGAGCTGCCTCTGCCTTCTGCTGACTCTTTAATGCAAACTCATCTAATTCTTCGCGCGTAATCTTCCACTCGTCACAAATATTATCTGCTGTCTGAATCATATGATAGTCGTTAAATGCATCCCAAAGTGCATCCTTAATCATGGTATCTACAAGCACACCATTATTCATTCTATAGCCGAAACGTGCATTAGGAAGTGCAAAAGGAGCCATTGACATATTTTCCATACCGCCTGCTACCACAATGTCTGCATCCCCTGCCAAAATCATCTGTGCTGCCATATTAACGCAGTTAAGACCCGAACCACATACTACATTCACCGTGACTGCTGGTGTCTCGATTGGGAGACCTGCCTTGATAGATGACTGACGAGCAACATTCTGTCCAAGACCTGCCTGAATAACACATCCCATATACACGTGATCCACTTTATCCGCTGGAACACCTGCTCTGTTCAATGCTTCTTTAATCACAATTGCGCCAAGTTCCTGAGCCGGAGTTGTGCTGAGTGAACCGCCCATAGTACCGATTGCTGTACGACATGCACCTGCTAATACAATTTTCTTTGCCATTATCTTTTCCTCCATCTAAAAAAATTCCCTCAATAAGCTATCTGTGATTCACAGTAGCCCATTTGTTTCCGTGTGACTATGATCGCTATTTTATCACAACAAACAAAAAAACAGAAAAAAGCACAAAAAAATATTGCAGATTTGCCCGACACATTTTATATATGTACAAACGCTTTGTGCAGTATTTATCATTTGCTCGTTTATTGTAGTCATCACAGTCATTGTGCTTATTTTATCACATTGTTAAAAAAAAAGCAATCTATTTATCTTTTGTTATTTATTACAATATTAACGAATTTTACTTGTGAAAATTATTGATTTTTATCTTCTTCCACTGCAAAGACCACAAATTATTTTTTCCAATATTGTGCACTGTTCCCATTTTTTGTCTTTGTCTATTTTGTATCCTTAGGAACCATTGGGTCTTTCATAATATATTTTCTATCCCACTCTTTTGTTGTGTCATCTCTCTCTACTTCACATCGATTGGCGCTCAAAAAGTTGGCTAGCTGATAAAAATCAACCCAGATTTCGTTATTTCCATCTTTTTGGGATTCGTCAAAAATTAACTGCAAACCAACATGCAAATGCACCGCCTTAATATTGTTTACATTCTCCTTATCGCTGTAACCAGTATGCCCCATATACCCAATCACATCACCTGCAGTAACAAAATCGCCTTCTTTGAGTCCTTCTGCATACGGCCTATTCTGTCTTAGATGTGCATAGTAATAATAACGTTTTTTGTCAAAGCTGCGGATACCGATACGCCAGCCGCCGTATCGGTTCCAACCAAGCGCCTCCACATATCCTGACTCAACCGCGATAATTGGCGTGCCGACCAGAATATTAAATAGAATCTTTTCCTACTTTTTATTCATATGTTTATTTTGAGTAAGATGGGCTTATATTATTGACTTTTTGAATTCACACTGTTATATTATTTAATAAATATTTAATTAATAAATATATTATATGGAGAATACAAATGATAGACTTTTCTCACTGGAAAGAGTATGATGGTGCTTCAGAAGGCAGTGGCAGAAGCGAAAAAATTTGGTTGATAGAACCAGATACACGGAAAGTGGGTTTATTTAAATATAAAAAAGATATAAACACGACTGATCATATATCTGAATGCATTGCCTATCAATTAGCATGTCTCCTTAATATAGAATGTGCCAAATTTGAATTAGGAACATATAAGACTCGAGAGGGTTCAATGAGTTACAATGTTATAGAAAATCCTAATCAAAGTTTGATTGAGGGAATAAACTATATCATTCTAAAGTATCCAACTTATGATGTAAACATTTTAAAAGATCTAGCCACCGGAAAAATATATTCCTTGGAGATGATACAAGAATGCCTCCCCGCAACCATACCATTTAAAGACTTTCTTAAAATTCCTTTGTTTGATTATTTAATAGGCAATACTGACAGACATCAAAATAATTGGGCATTTATAATGGAAGACGGCACTTTGCGCCTTTCTCCATTATATGATAATAGTTCTTCATTATGTGCATACATGAACGATCATGATTTAAATGCCTGCCTTGGCAACGATAAACTAAAATGGAAATCAGTTGTGGAAACAAAGTCGCGTTCCATAATAAGAAAAACTTCCAACGATACTCAAAAGCCAACGCACTTAGAAGTTTTAAGATATCTTCACGATAATTATTATTCTGAAACAATAGAACTTGCCGAAAAAATTGCAGTTTCTATAACTGCTGATACAATAGATAAAATACTATCTACTTTTCCTAATAAACAATTGTCCATAACCAAAAAAACAGTTATAAAAAGATTTTTATTATCAAAAGTAGAAAAACTTAATGAAGTGTATATATTAGGAGGAAATCCACATGGCTGTTAAAGAAAATAAGGATTGTCTATATTTAATTTGGAAATCTGAAAAGAATAGAACACAATATATCATCGGTGAGCTCTCAAAAAATACACAGTACGAATTCAAATACGGCACGGAAATTTCCAAAGCTCAAGATGCAGGTTTTATGCCATTAATATCTTTTCCAGAATTAGACACCACTTATCGCAGCGATGTGTTGTTTCCAGTATTTGAAAGCCGACTGCCTGATAAAAAAAGAAGAGATATGGATAGCATTTTAAACAAATACGGTTTAAAAGAATATGAGCCTTATCAATTATTGAAACGAAGTGGTGCACGTTTACCAATTGACAGCTTATACTTTATTGATCCAATTTTTGAAACTAACAAACCATTTAAAAGAG
>ERZ779637.134-NODE-134-length-53204-cov-7.046925_pt1 | contig 53204 bp, 49 predicted proteins | sample MGYA00514196_ERZ779637 | MGnify/ENA primary metagenome ERZ779637 (study PRJEB29562, sample SAMEA4376700) | mouse gut metagenome | isolation source: Cecum | study: EMG produced TPA metagenomics assembly of the A DSS colitis mouse model was used to assess the...
TAAAAGCGCAAGTACCGGGATGTCTTGGTTGACATAATACAACACGGCATCCAGAGGACACCCCGTTAAGTCCAGCACCCGGTAATCTGCAAGGCTTCCTGCCAGAATTTCATAGGGACTTTCACCCTGGCTTAACTGCAGTCCTGTATTGCGGACCACGCCTTCTAACGCCAGGATTGTATCCATACAAACGGATATACTGCTGCCGCCTTCCGTGACTTCCTTTGCAGTAATTGCCATAATCTGATTTCTGCTTACTCTGCTTCCCCTGCGGAAAATGTAATTTCCCATATCATCTGTTACCACTCCGGATTTCTCATATGCCAGTTTTACCGCGTTGGCAGGATTCATGGAGATTCCCTCCACACCCTTCGGGCCGTATACATAATATCTTTCTTTTTTACTTTCCAGGTCTGGCAGTCTGACCTCTCTGCCGCCCTCAAACAACACTTCTTTCGGAGTCAATATTTTGAGTCCCTTTGTATCTACCGTCTCTTTCAGAACAATCTGCACCTGTTTCTCATAAATGCCCGCGTTAATCACCTCAACGGTATTTTTTCCGGTATCAGTCCCTTCGCTGTTCATAATCTGATCATCGCTGATCTGCGTGTATCCGCCGTCTTCTTCTTTTCTGACACGTGTCATGGTAATCTGATTCCCTTGTATAGCGCAGCCGGTTATATAGACATCCTGCTGCTGGTACTTCTTTAAAATTTTACCGTCCGCATTCTGAATATAGACCACATACATCGGAAAAAACGTTCTTCCCGCGTTATCCTTTGATATATCGCCGCTTTTTGTAAGACCGTAAATCAGATCTTCTCCCATAAATCCCAGAGGCATAATATAATCGCCGCCGCTGGTTTCAATTTGTATCTGTTTACCGCCGCTAAGATCCATCAGCAATAGTTCCCGGCAGTCATATAAATCCGGGCTTTCCTGCCATACTACCATCTTGCCGCTTTTGGATACCTGTACTGCGCCGTCGTTCACATCGGCCGCCAAAATCTCATAGTTTTTGCTTTGCAAATCAACCCCGTAAACGGACCCGTCCAGCATAAAAAATATTTCATTATCCCGGTTCATATAAAAAAGGGATTCCAATTCACAAATCAATACATCCGCCGATTTATCATACGGTATATAAACGGCTTCTTCCACGGTATTGAGTGTCCCGTTATAGTAATATACCTGAATCCCGACATCTCCTTCGTGCCGTCCCCGATTCATGTAACCGTATACCACAAACTGAATATTCCCTGCCTCATCGACATTGAGCACCCGTATTCTGTGTTTCTGGTAAAGCGTTCTGGAATCCTGATTATCCCTGTTGTAAAAACCGAATAAAACCGTAAGTTTATTATCCGTCACATTATAACTGAACAATCTGCCAAGATTCTCAAATACAAAAATATTGCCGTCTTCGCTCTCCACAAACTGAAAACCGCTTCCGTTCACACCCAGGTTCAGTTTATTATTCTCAAAGGGTACGTCCTCTTCCGATACAATCTGCTCCATGGTTCTCTCAAAATCAAGCAAATAGGTTCTTTCAGCGGTATAACGAATACGGTAATATTCTTCTATCCGATGATATTTCTGGTCTTTTCCGCTGCCTGTCGCCACAAAATAACTTTGCAGGATACCGGCTGTCTGGGCGGTGATCTCTCTGACATCGGGAACCGGCTCCGTCAATTTTCGTACCTGAAGCTCACCCCATGTCACCTGTGACAGACTGCTGTGTATGTTAACCGTATGAAAGGTACTGTTATCTCCCTCGGAAATAGATTCCAGATATCTGGAAATTTCACTTGCCCGCTCTTTATCGAACGTTCTTTCGTGAAAAAAGCGGATAAAATCCAGTTTTTCTTTCAAAGCATAATCATCGGACCAGACCGCTCTCGTATAATAGCGGACAGGTTCCCCGTCGCCGCAGTCGAGCAAAAGCACCAGACAATACTCTGTATTTTCCTCTATCAAATCCTTTAACGCTACCTGTAAAACAATTTTATCTCCTTGTTTCTCAAAGTCGGTCAGTTCTCCGTTTTCTATCAGACGCTGTCCGTCCAGGCTCCGCACTTCGAAACCGATTCCGCTTATTGCTCTTCCAAAGGTATCTATTACTATGCCCGTGCTTCTTTTCTCATCAAGAACCGTAATGGTTTCGCGCTCAAATCCGGTTGCCACAGGTTTGGCATATCCATGCAGGCAATTATACTGAATCCCGTCTTTTTCTATATATACAAGCGGATAGGACGCCTTCGCCATTTCTACGGTTAAATCGTTATTTCCCTGATTCACAAAATATCCGATCAGTATCAGCGCCATAAAAAAAACAACGCCGATCACAGCCCCTTTTATCACTGCTTTTTTCATAAAAATCCTCCAGCTGCCCCGTCCGCCGGTTTGGACGTAAGCACTAATTACTTAACTTCGCAGCAGCTTTTGCAGCGTTGTGTCTAACTGCAAAAACTCGGCAAGCCGCTCCGATTTCTTACCGCCTGCCGCAGGCTGCATTCCTTTTCTTTTTACCGCACGGATCAATAGATTCTTAGGCGTATGTTCCATATCGATAAATTCCAGGATCTGCGTGTCATATCCCTGCTCTTTAAGCAGCTGGGCACGCATTACGTCCGTTACCAGTGCGGACAGCCGTTCTTTTATAATTCCGTACTCCAGCACCGGCGCCAGTTCTTTACAGTGAATCTGTCTGTTGACTTCATGCTGGCAGCAGGGAACGGCTAATATTACGGAAGCGCCCCACCGCACGGCCTGAGCCAGCGCGTAATCCGTAGCCGTGTCGCAGGCATGCAGCGTTACGACCATGTCCGCGCCGGAATCATCCTTATATCCTGCAATATCACCCAATTTAAAATGAAGCTTGTCATATCCCAGCTTTTGGGCAAGCACGCTGCAGTTATGAATTACTTCCGCTTTCAAATCCAGTCCGGTAACCGTAATATTCAGTCCCATCCGTTCGTGAAGATAATAATACATGGCAAAGGTAAGGTAAGACTTGCCGCATCCGAAATCAATAATACGAAGTTCCTTCTTATCGGGAAGCGACGGAAGCACGTCGTCAATAAACTCCAGAAAACGATTGATCTGCCGGAATTTATCATAACGGCTTTTTACCACAATACCTTCTTTTGTCATAACGGATAATTCTACCAGAAAGTCTGCCGGTATTCCTTCCTGAATTATATAATTCCGCATACGGTTATGGGATAATACAGGCTTTTCCATCGTTGCCCGGCTTTCAGAAATCCCGCCCTTTCTTTTCTTTTTAACGGTAACGGTTCCCTTTTTCCCCGTCAGAACCGTTCCCCGGTAATGTATGCTTTCCAATTGAACCTGCCGGAACGGAGCGCCCGTCCATTCCGCAATTTTTTCCATTGTTTCATCGATCCCGCAATTACTGTGAAAAACCTGGCTGTTCTGAAAGACCGTAATCTGCCATAAATCCCTGTTTTTAATCCGTACAGGACGAATCTGCACTTTCTCCATGCCTTCCGCTTCAGCGGGAGAACTTAAGGACGCTTTTATTAACCCGTCTTCTTTGATTTCCCTCAGCAATTGTCCCAGTTCCAAACCTGTAACCTCCCGCATAAAAATATAGCCACAGCAACAGGCTATGACTATATTTTACCGACTTTACCGGAAAACCACAACTATAATTTAAAATAACTTCTTTTTTCCGCATGGCGCCTTTTATAAATCTCATAAAACATTAAAATCTGGATCATATCAGAAAGCCATTCCCACTTTTCCGGCAAAACCGGTTTATACTCTTCTCCCTTTTCCAGAGCTTCTTCCTGCGCTTCTCTTTTGAGGATCGATAAAATATTGTCCCGAAGCTGATATAATTGGCATTTATCCGGATACTCATCATAAATCATACTGCCTTCATAATCCAGCTTATCCAAAATCTGGCAGATACGTTTCTGACAGCGTTTTGCCTCTTCCGGATACATCTGCTGCAGATATTCCAGATCCCGCATAACCGTATCTTCATTCTGATAATCGTTAAGCAATCCGTTCCCCGTTATCGGATAAGTCATGTAGAAAGGAAGGATATGACGATTCATTTCCATATTCTGCTTCTTTCTCTTTTTATCATTAATATATGCATTTCCGTTTGTTTTGACTTTATACGATAAATAACGGGAGCGCCTCATCAGGCGCCCCCGCATTATTGTTTAGAAGAGGTTACGGAAGAAATCTGCAATGCCTTTGGCTGCTTTCTGAGCCCAGTTGCCTTCTATATCCATGTTCCTCGTTCCGATCTTGAAGGTTACGGTCTTCACTCCTCCGTATCCGTTTCCGATTCCGGTGATCGTGACTTTCGCCGTTCCTTTCTTTATGTTGTTGCTGTAATTTACACGGTAGTCCACTCCCTCGGTGAGTTTCTCGGTCTTATTCCTGTCCTTATATACTACTACCTCCGGTTCTATTGCCTTTCCCGTGTAAGCCTGCTGTTCAATCTTCTCTACCGTAAAGGTGGATGCCTTCACTTTGTACAGACGGAACTGTGTCCTGATCGCAGACGCTGCTTCGCCACTTCCCGCATAGTTTCCTTTCAGGGTGATTACCGCATGGATGATCTGGTCTTCTTTCAGATCTTCTGCCGTAACATCTCTTTCCGTTCCGTCCTCTTCCAGTATATAATACCGGAAGGTTTTGTCATAATCGCTTCCCGCTTTCAGCGCTTTACCGGTAGATGCTTCATAGACTTTCAGCGATGCTTTCAGTTTGTTCAGTGTCCGGGGTACTGCCACATCTGCGGACACCGCATAGATGGTGCTTACGTCCGGTGTGGTTACCGCATAGGTCTCTTCAATGGTTCCGCTGAAGTTTCCTGCTCCCTTTATGGTAATGGTCGCTGTCTTTCCATCCGTTACCGCCGCGTTCTTTTTGCAGGTCACTTTGTAGTCTTTCTTTTCCGTTAACGGCACTCCGTTATAAACCAGCGTATATCCCGGTACGGCTTTATTCTTGGTGTGCACCGCGCTCTCCGCACAGCTCCATTCCAGTCCTGATCCTTCCTGGTTCTTCTTTCCAAGATCCATCTTATTGATCTTAAAGGTCTTTGTGAAGCTTCCCGTATACCCGCCTTTTCCTGTCAGGGTTATAACGGCCGTTCCCGCGTTTACGTTCTTGTTGTAGCCGACCGTATAGTCTTTTCCTTCCTGCAGTTCATACAGGTCCTGGCTTCCTTCTGCCGCTTTCCGGTTTTTGTCGTATACTTTCAGTCCGTCCACGGTCACTTCGCTTCCCGTATAGGTATAGCCTTCTGATGAGATTCCCTGTACGTCAAAGTCTTTTGCCTTAAAGGCGGTTCCCGTTACGGTGTAAGTCTGGCTCTTGCTTCCGTAGTATTTGGTTCCGGGAATCGCCGTTACGATTACCGTTGCTTTTCCTACCTGGCCTGCATTTACGTATTCTACACGATAGTCTGTTTCAGGATCAAGATTTACCTTCTTTGCTCCGCTTCCGTAAGTAACGCTTACTACTTCCGGTCTTTCAGTCTCTCCTCCGTCTTTATAAGCTACCGTTGACTTTGACAGACTGATTTTTACCTTGCTCATCAGAATGGTGTCATTAGCGCACACGTCGTAGGCAATATTCCTAGTTCCGGTGTAATTGCCGTGGCCCGTTACGATAATGGTATAAGAGCCTGGTATCAGTTTTCCTTCCGCATCTTTCGGGATCTCATTCCAAGTCAGCGAGTAATCGTTCTCTTTTGTCGCCGTTGCAGCCCTCAGAGTCTTTTTCCCGAATTTTACGGTTACTTTGGGATTCTTTTTCACGGTTCCCGCTGCCGTCAGGATCGTGTATACATCTGCCGCCGTAATATCCTCATCTGCAATATCTTTGGCCACAATCTCAAAATGTGCAGTATGGGTCTTTGCATAGTTGCCTTTTCCTTTGACAATAACGTCTGCCGTTCCCGCATTAACGTTCTTCTTAAAGGATATTGTATAGTCTGTCTTTTCTTTCAGGAGTCTTTCTCCCTCGTAAACGCGTACCACCGGTTTGATTGCCGCTCCCGTATAAGTCTGGTCCGGAATCTCCTCGATCCAGAGACCTTCTTTTACCGGCCCGGGTCCGGGCTGGTCTGCCTTTACAAGTCCTGCCGCCGCTGCTTCAAGGGCTGCCAGCGCGTCGGCAATTTCCTGCTGGGTCGCACCTTCTTTGGCTGCCACTTCTTTTGCCGTTTTCAGCGCTTTTGCAAATTCTTTCCAGCTTTCCGGCGTATAATCTTCTTCCTTATAGCCTTCATATTTTACAACAGCCTCATTCAGCTCTTCCTTATCAGGCGTCTGCTGAGTCGCCGTAACTTTAACCGTAAATGTCTTAATAGCTCCTGCTCCGGAAGTAACCGTAATTTTTGCACTGCCTTCCGCTACTGCTGTAAGTAATCCGCTTTCGCTGACTGTCACAACCTTGTCGTCACTGGACGCATATTGATAGGTCTCATAAGCCGGATTTACTTCTACCGCATGTCTGACATTCAACTGAACCGTTTCACCAACCGTTAATTCAGAAGGTACAGAATCCATTACTAAATACGGTCCGTCAACAACTTTCAACGTAACGTTTCTGATACTGAAATCACATTCTTTGTTTTTACTGTTGGAGAACAGGAATTTTAAAGCGCTTCCGCTTCCTATGATCGATTTAAAGGTTGTATTTACCGTCTGCCACTCCGTCGTCGTTTCAACGTTTTGCTCCAATGTAGCAGTATAGGTTCCGTCTTCAATTGTAGCCGTTACTATCTGGGCATCCACAGAAGATTTAATATCAAAACTAAGCTCATACGAATAACCAACCTGAAGCGCCGCATTGGTCATAATCATATAAGTCCATGCATTGGTAGCCGGTTTTCCCTTTTCCGTAACGACTCCGTCAGCCGGAACTTCCTTGTCTTCAACAGCTCCGCCATTGTCGGGATCCGCAAGGTACGTATAATTTGACCATGTTTCTCCGCCTAAAGGATACAGAAGGGATGTGTTCCATTCTACATTCCTGTTAGAAGTTCTCTTCATGGAAACGTCATCGATTTCTACGGAAACCGTATCGCCGCCAAATGCAATAATCAATACTGCCTCTTCGTCGGTTACTTCTTTATCCATAGTAAACTCTAAGGCAAGCTCTGCCATTTCAGCAGTAATTTCCTTTGTCATTTCGGCATAAGCCCTGCCGTCTTTGGAATACAATCCAACCTTAATATTTTTCGGCGAATCTGCCCTGGCCTTTAATGTAAGTTTATAATCATCGCCTTTCAGCAGCTGGATTCCCGGCTGTTTCAAAGCCACGTCATCAATCGCTGTTGAATTGGTGATCGTTGCTTTCATGGTACGATTAGATGTATCTACATCATATTCGCCCACTTTATTCCAGTAAACAAATCTGCCGGCGCCCTGATCGAATCCGCCGTTGTAAATATGCTCGCCGTTGTCTAACGGTTTTTTCTTTCCGTTAAGTTTTTCGTTTTCGATATCTTCCAGCTCTTTGTCTGAAAGAGCAACCAGCTTCACATTACCGACATAAACCGAACCTGTCGTATTTCCAAGGTTCATTTCAATACGCGCCGTGGGATCGGAATCACTGGTCATCGTAAAGATATATTCAAAAGACTGAACCTCTGATGTAAGGTTTGGAGTAATACCGCTGTCATAACCTTTCCAGCCGTTATCCCCATCTCCTTTGGGCGCTACGGAGAAGTTTCTTCCGCCCGCTGCGTCCGTGTAAGCGTCAAAAGTTAATTTGTACGCATACCCTTTTGCCAGAGGCACATGCTGAATCAGCTGAACGTCGTAATTATTGGCTCCCGTTTTTGTAACGTCAATCTTTGCAAACTTCGCGCCGTCTTTGTCCGCTACAGAAATATCTGTTGCCGCTCCCAATCCTGTGTTGGTCGCAGAACTCCAATATCCAAGCCCCGGCTCTACCGTAGCGCCGTCGCCCATCTGGTGATCTTTTAATGTCTCAAACTCAGGATCTTTAATATAGTTGCCGTTCTCATCTGCATGTTTCTTGTTTGCCTCAAAAAATTCGCTGTCACGGTCTACATCCGGAGCATCGGGATCTTTATCATAATCCGCGTTGGTGTCTTTGTACACCCTGACATAATCCACCTTCATGGACTTACCCAGATCCTCTGCGGAGGGTTCTACGTTTCCTATATAGTTGCCGCCCAAGGCCAGATTAAACAGGATATAAAAATCTTCGTCAAAAGGTGCGGGATATGCGTAATTGGAAGAAGCGCCTTCACCTTTTGCATACCAGTTATTTTCCACATGATACAGAATATCATCTACATACCATCTGATTTCACCGGGCTCCCACTCAACCGCATATACATGAGAATTAGCAGCTGCTCCCGGTTCCGGGAAGGTATAGTGTCCGCCGCTGTATACGTTATTCGGCCATGTGCTTCCGTAATGGATCGTACCGTCTACAGTGTCAACGCTTTGCCCTGCTTCCATGATGTCAATCTCGCCGGAACTTGCCCACGTACCGTAAATATCCACGGTTTCGTTGGTGGGAAGCATCCAGAATGCCGGCCAGTAACCGGTCGCATTAGGAAGCTCCATAGCAGCCTCAATCCTGCCGTATGTAGTAGCGAACATCGTATCGGAACCGTCCTCGGACACCGTACGGATTCTGGCTGATGAATATTTAACCGTATTGTCGGTAATGTTATATTTTTCCTTCAGTTCGTCCGTAAGAGCCGAACCGGTAATTACCAGTTTACCGTCTTCCAGTTTCACCGCTTCTTGTGTATAATACTGCTTCTCATTATTTCCCCAGTAAATCGGAGAAGATGAAGTTTCGTCGTCGCCGGACTTAAGACCTATTTCATAATCCCATTTCGTAAGATCCAGTTCCGTTCCGTCAAACTCATCCGCCCATTCCTTTGTCCAGTTTTCATTGGCAACATCTGCCGAATAAACGGGAAGGGTCATGGCTGTTTTATCGTAAGCTTCCGCTTCCACTTCGATTTTATATACATTCTGTTTTGCAAAAAGAGAACTGTCCAAGGTCAGTGTTCCCTCTGCCAGCGTATATTTATCTTCCGCTACTGTTTTATTATTCACTTTTACTGCTGTAACTGCATTTCTCCACGCTTCGTCATCCGCAAATGTCAGTACGGGAGATTCTCCGATCTTATATCCGTTCTTCTTGGATACTTTATCGGTCGTCAGGGCAGGCGCCTCTGCTTTCTCTGTTCCCGGTGTTTTTACCCACTTCACGTTGGAAATGGTTACGGTTCCTGCACCGGTTCCGCCTCCCAGATTGAAGAAAAGACGTACTGTTCCGGTTTCGTCAATTGTTTTAGTCGCTTTAAAATGTTCTTTCTGATTCGCCTTTAATTTCCAACCGCCTACACCGCCGGAACTCTCCATAAGAGGAGTATCGTTATCAGCACCCGTTTGATGTCTGGTCACTTTAAAATATGCCGGCTTATCAATGGTAGATAAAATATCAAATTCTACCGTCCACTCTCCGGGAGTCAGCTCCACGCCGTTAATTGCCCACTGAATACTCCACCAGTCTATATTCCCCCAGTTACTGGATGTCAAAGTCGCTTCCGTACCTTTATAAGACCAGTTTGCTTCAACCCCGGTCCATGCTCCGATTCCTAACGTGGTATCGCTAAGATCATCTCCGACACCTATGTTAGCTTTGGCTTCCAAATCAATATACTCGGAAGGATCGGAAGTATCCTCCTTCTCAACCAAAGCCTGCTTTGCATCATTAATCGCATTTGTTGCGTCTTCTACTTCTTTTGCGGTAGCTTTTTCATTGTCAAGCACCGCCTTGGCAGCCGCTACGGCATCTGCATATGTCTTCCAGGATTCCTCCGTATATTTATCATTACCAGCTTCGACAACTGCATTTTCCGTATCATATAAAGACTGTAACGCCTGTTTCTGCTCTTCTGTTGCAAGATCGTTTTTAACGCCTGCCTGTTCTTCCGTCAAAGTAAATGTTTGCGTAATTCCTGCACTTTCACCGCTGGCATTTACAGCCGTCAGCTTTACGGTATGTTCTCCTGCAGTGTATTTATTTTCTACAAATACTTCTGCACTTTCCGAAACGGCAATTCGTGCCACCTCTTCATCGTCAACATAAACGACCCAATTTTCCGGTATTCCTGCACTTCCCTGTTCCGAAGACCAGGTTACTTTTATCTTTCCTTTATTCTCGTCATCAGTTTCCCAGTATGTAACCTGCAAATCTGCCGGATCAGCAGGTACCGTACCTTCTGTCGGTTGATTTCCCGACACGGTTCCGTCATCGGCTTGTGCCTGAATGTCAACGCCTGCCGGCAGTTCCATTGCCTGCGCTGTAATCGGCGAAATATTTACCGAAGTAAAAATCATTGCCAAACTCAGCACAAGAGTTAACAAACGTTTGCAAAATAATTTCTTTTGCTTCATTTAAAATTACCTCCCTTTCTTAATTTTCAGCCGTGTCCCCTAGCAAAATGCTTAACGGCGTAAATTTTTGGTAATTTAAATTATATATATTTTACAAATATTTTTTGAGGTCTCCTTTTTCAAATAGGTGTCTTTTTTTTATGTGAAAAAAATCTCCGTCAAATTGACCCGGACATTCTTGTTTTTTTAAAAAAATTATATAATTCACAAATCAAAAAAGGACATCCTATACAAGATAAGATGTCCTTTTTATATTATTTTTACAATATTATTATTTCAACACTTCAATCCGTGCCATAGCGCGCAGCAACGCAGTCTCCGCCCTGGCCAGATCCGTTTCAGGCGTTTTGCTCTGCAGACGCTCCTGTGCCCTTTTTCTGGCTGCCTCCGCTCTTTCTGCGTTAATTTCTTCGGGCCACTCTACAATCTCAGCCAGTATAGTGACTTCATCCTCCAAAATTTCGGCAAATCCTGCATGAAGCGCCGCTTCCTTAATTTCATCCTCTTTTGTGATTGTAAGGATTCCGGGCTTAATAATAACCGTCGTGGGTACATGTCTCTTATAGATACCGATTTCACCCTCCGTGGTATTAAATTCCACCATGCTTACCGCATCATCTTCATAGAAAACACGGTCCGGCGTAATGATTTTTAAAGTAAAGTTTCTATCCTCTGCCATTCCAATCCATGCCTTTCTTACAGCTTCTGACACCGTGCGGAATGCTATTTTACTCTGGCAAGCACATCATCAATGCTGCCCGCATTCAGGAAATAGCTTTCCGGCACTTCATCGTGTTTGCCTTCCAGAATCTCTCTGAAACCACGGATGGTCTCGTTAATAGGTACATATTTTCCGGGAAGTCCGGTAAACTGTCCCGCCACGAAGAAAGGCTGCGACAGGAATCTTTGTACCTTCCTGGCTCTGGATACTACAAGCTTATCCTCTTCGGACAGTTCATCCATACCAAGTATCGCAATAATATCCTGCAGTTCTTTGTATTTCTGTAAAATTTCCTGCACACCGCGGGCTACCTTGTAATGCTCTTCCCCTAAAATTCTGGGATCCAGAATACGGGACGTGGACTCAAGAGGGTCTACCGCCGGATAAATACCAAGCTCTACAATCGAACGGGACAAAACCGTCGTCGCATCCAGATGTGCAAAGGTTGTTGCCGGCGCCGGGTCTGTCAGGTCATCCGCGGGAACATAAACGGCCTGAACGGATGTAATGGAACCGTTCTTGGTTGACGTGATACGCTCCTGTAATGCGCCCATCTCAGTCTGTAAGGTAGGCTGATAACCTACCGCGGAAGGCATACGCCCTAAAAGTGCGGATACTTCAGAACCTGCCTGGGTGAAACGGAAAATATTATCAATAAATAACAGCACGTCTTTTCCGCCCTTATCACGGAAATATTCTGCCATGGTAAGTCCTGTAAGTCCCACACGCATACGCGCTCCGGGCGGCTCGTTCATCTGACCGAACACCATGGTTGTTTTATCGATAACTCCGGATTCCATCATTTCATGGTAGAGGTCATTCCCTTCACGGGTACGTTCTCCAACTCCGGTAAATACGGAATATCCGCCATGCTCCGTAGCAATATTACGGATCAGTTCCTGAATCAATACGGTTTTACCTACTCCGGCGCCGCCAAACAAACCGATCTTACCGCCTTTTTGATAAGGACAGAGAAGATCGACCACCTTAATTCCTGTTTCCAGAAGCTCAGCCTGCGTAGACTGCTCTTCAAAAGAAGGCGCCGGCCTGTGAATCGGTTCAAAGCTTACGTCTGTCGGAGCCGGCTTATTATCAATGGGCTGGCCCAGAACATTAAACAAACGTCCCAGTGTATTCTCTCCTACGGGAACAGAAATCGGAGCGCCCGTAGCAGCAGCATCCATGCCTCTTACCAGTCCGTCGGTGCTGCCCATGGCAATACATCTGACCGTATCATCACCCAGATGCTGGGATACCTCTACTACCAGTTCTCCGCCGTCCCGGGTGGCAATTGTAATCGCCTCGTTGATTTCGGGCAGATGTCCCTCTTCAAATTTGATATCCAGTACGGCACCGATAATCTGAGTAATCTTACCTTTATTTACTCCTGCCATTCTTTCCTCTCAATCTGCCGCGTTTTCTGCGGCTCTTTCTTATAAAATATCAACATTACTGCTAGGAAATTGCCTCTGCTCCCGCAATAATTTCTGTTAATTCCTGTGTAATAGAGCCTTGTCTTGCTCTGTTGAATTTCAGCGTTAAATCAGCAATCATTTCTTCCGCATTGCTTGTTGCAGAATCCATTGCCTGCATTCTGGCACCGTTTTCACTTGCCACAGATTCAATGAGACCTCCGTAAATAAGGCTGGTCACATATTTGGGTATAATCATATCAAGCGCTTCGTCATCCTCCGGCTCAAAACCCATCTGTGCCCTGCCCGCACTCTTTTCTTCCTGTGCGGCTCCGTCATCTTCACTGATTTCAACCGGTAAAAGCTTAATCAGCGTAGGCTCATGGCTTACGGTGTTTTTGAAGCGGGTATACGCAAGATAGATTTCTCCGATCTCACCTTTTGCATAGGAGTCCAGCAGTCTCCCCGCCAGCTGCATGGCGTCTGCATAAGCCGGTTCCTCCACAATTTCAGGATCTTCTTCCACAATGGCATATCCGTTTCGGGCCAGGGTATCTTTTCCCTTTTTACCGACAGCATAAATTAAAAGGTCTTCTTTTTTCAGTTCTCCCTTTGTAATCAGCTTGGTAATATTGGAATTGTAGCCTCCGGCCAGACCTCTGTTGGAGGTTATCACTACTACGGCTTTTTTGTCGGACTCGCCCGGACGAAGATACTTGTGATCCAGATTTCCGGCCTTTTCAAGCATGTTTTTTACCGTTGCATACATGCAGTCAAAATAAGCCTTTGAACGCTCCGCGTTCTGTTTTGCCCTCTGCAGTTTTACCGTAGAAACAAGCTTCATCGCCTTAGTGATCTGCTGAGTACTCTGAATACTGCCTTTACGCCTTTTTATATCGCGCATTGACGCCATAATATCACCTGTTCCTTTTCTACGGTTTATGCTTTAAATTCTTTTTTAAACTCAACTAACGCTTTTTTCAGGGTTTCTTCCGTTGCATCGGAAATCACTTTTTCTTTTGCAATTGCATTCGGAACCTCGGCATATCTGGTATCCAAAAACTCAAAGAACTCTTTTTCAAAGCGGGTAATTGCATCAACCGGAATATCGAGCAGATATTTATTGGTAACGGCATAGATAATAATTACCTGATACTGAACAGGCATGGGCTGATACTGGGGCTGTTTCAGCACTTCTTTAATACGCTCGCCCTGTGCCAGCTTCTCCTTGGTGTCCGCATCCAATTCGGAACCAAACTGGGAAAATGCCGCCAGTTCACGGTACTGTGCCAGCTCCACACGAATCGGCGCCGCAATCTTCTTCATCGCCTTAATCTGTGCCGCACCACCTACACGGGATACGGAAAGACCTGCGTTAACGGCCGGACGGAAACCTGCGTTAAACATTTCCGTTTCCAGATAAATCTGTCCGTCTGTAATGGAAATAACATTCGTGGGAATATATGCCGAAACGTCTCCTGCCTGCGTCTCTATAATAGGAAGCGCCGTTAAGGAACCGCCGCCGTATTCTTCACTCATTCTTGCCGCACGCTCTAACAGTCTGGAATGTAAATAAAAGACGTCTCCGGGATAAGCCTCACGGCCTGGGGGTCTTCTGAGGAGCAGGGAGAGTGTACGGTAAGCAGTCGCATGCTTACTCAAATCATCATAAACAACCAAAACGTCCTGACCGTTCTCCATCCACTCTTCTCCGATCGCACATCCGGAATAGGGTGCAATATACTGCAGCGGAGCCATCTCACTTGCCGTAGAAGCAACTACCGTTGTATAAGCCATAGCGCCGTATTCTTCCAGTGTCTTCACAATGGATGCAACCGTGGACGCTTTCTGTCCGATTGCCACATAGATACATTTTACATTCTGTCCCTTTTGATTAATGATGGTATCAATTGCTATTGCAGTTTTACCGGTCTGACGGTCGCCGATAATCAGCTCACGCTGGCCTCTTCCGATAGGAACCATGGAATCGATTGCCTTAATACCGGTCTGCAGAGGTGTATCAACGGATTTTCTTGTGATAACACCGGAAGCAACTCTTTCTATTTTACGGAATTTATCGGTCTGGATAGGACCTTTACCGTCAATCGGCTGACCAAGAGCATTTACTACGCGTCCGAGCATTACGTCGCCTACGGGAACCTCTACCACACGCCCGGTAGTCTTCACGATATCACCTTCGTTGATATTTTTGGCGCTTCCCAGCAAAACGGCGCCCACATTATCCTCTTCCAGGTTTAGTACCATACCGTAAACATCACCGGGAAACTCAAGAAGCTCTCCCTGCATCGCATTCTCCAAGCCGTGTACACGCGCGATACCGTCCGCCACCTGGATAACCGTACCTACATCCGATACTTCCAGGGTGTCCGCATATCTCTTAATCTGTTCCTTGATCACCGAGCTTATTTCTTCTGGTCTTAAATTCATGGAACTGTACGCACCTTTCTTAATTAGTCCGGTTTTACCGGCTGATTCTGAAGCTGTCGGAAATCTTTGCGTTAATTTCCGGCAGATCCAAGCTGAATTCTGTAAAGCTGTTTCTGAATTTCGGAAAGCTTGGTTTTGATGCTGCTGTCCACCACGCGGTCTTTTATTCGAATAACCATACCGCCGATCAGACTTGCGTCTACCGAATAAAACATTTCCATTTTGCGGTAAGGCGTAGTGGCAAGAAGCCTATCCTCCACCTGGACTCTCTGAATTTCATTTAAGGTAACCGCTGTCGTCACATAAGCGGTTCCGATGCCTTTCTCTTCTTTTATCCTTCTGATAAAATATTCTAATATGGCATCCAGCTCTTTATAACGTTCTTTGGATATGATTAAAGCAAGAAATCCTGTAATTTCATCACTGATGCGGCCTTTAAAAACATTTTCAACCACTTCCGTCTTTTCCTCTTTGGAAATCTTCGGATGATTCAACAATTTACTTAAATCAGGATTCTTTTTTAAAGCTTCCAGCACTGCCTGAACTTCCTCCAGAAACACATCCGTCTTTTTTTCTTCGACAGCAAGCTCAAACAACGCTTCTCCATATGTTTTTGAAATTAGCTTAGCCATGTGCTGTCACCTATTTCCTTTAATGTTTCATCAATCAGACTGTTCTGGATATTTGTGTCAATGGAAGCTGCCACCACTTTTCCTGCCATTACCGATGCGATGGAAATCATCTCTTTTTTCACATCGTCCGCCATCTTCTGCTTTTCAAGTTCCGCTTCCGCTTTTGCCCGTCCGACGATCCTCGCCGCTTCCTCTTTCGCCGCGGCTACAATCTGATTTTCATTATTCAGGGCTTTCTTTCTCGCTTCGCTTAAAATTTCCTGAGCTTCTTTATCAATCTCCTTTAACCGGAGTTCATACTCTTCTCTTAACGCCTTTGCCCGTTCCATATCGTTTGCGGCGCTCTCCAGCTCGCCTTTAATTTTTTCCTGTCTGTCGGAAAGCATCTTTCTCGCCGGATTAAACAGGAAATAGGACATTGCCAGAAACAACACAAACACAGCGATCATGGTCAGCGCCGCGTCCGCTAAAAGCTGGAAATCCAGATTAAAAAGCCTTGGTTCCATACCAGCTGTCAGAACCATCAGATTTACACTAAGTAACGTCTTCAACCTTCTGCCTCCTTTCTACATTTTTGCGAAGGCAATTATTTTGCCAAAGGTTTTACAAATAACAACAGGAATGCGATCAGCAGACCATACAGACCTGTGGTCTCCGCAACTGCCTGTCCTAAAAGCATGGTTGAAGTGATTTCAGATTTGGCGCCGGGATTACGTCCTACTGCCGCCGCTGCATGACCAGCCGCAATACCCTGGCCTACACCGGGTCCGATACCTGCAATAACTGCCAGACCTGCGCCGATCGCCGAACATCCTAATACAAAATTTGTGTTAAATTCCATTCTATTTTCCTCCTGAAATTTTATTAATTGAAAATCTTATTACCGTTTACGCTATTTAATTGTCCGCAATACTGAAATTCATTAATCTTCGCCGATTGCGTTGCTGATATAGGTCATGGTCAGCATACAGAATACATACGTCTGAATCGCGCCGGAGAACAGGTCGAAATATACATGCAGCGCTGCAGGCCATATAACTGCAAACATCTTAAGCAGTCCGTACACTAACGCCATCATAACGGTTCCTGACAATATGTTTGCGAACAAACGTAATGACAGAGAAATCGGCACCGCTATCTCACTGATCAGGTTAATGGGAAACCAGATCGGCAGCCATGGCGGCAGCGGCGAACACATATCCTTCCAGATATCTTTCGGTTTCTGATATTTAAACTGATTATAATGAATCAGGATAAAGGTCAGAATACCAAGAGGAAGCGTTACGCCATAATCTGCCGTGGGGGGACGCAGTCCAAGCAAACCGGAAATATTGCTGATCAGAATAAAAATGAAAACGGTTCCGATATAATTCAGGAACTTCGTCGCATTCTTACCCATTGTTCCCCGCACCATGCCGTCTAATTTCTCCACTACCAGCTCCGCAACATTCTGAAAGCCCGACGGAACCTCCGCCTTTTTCTTCATGGCACGGCCCGCCGCAACGGAAAAACCGATCAGGACCAGCATTACAATCAGCAAGCATATGTGCGTTGTTGTTATCCACACCGGATGACCAAAGAAATTGTACTGGAAGACGCCATGTATCATAAAGTCTATCTCGGAATCCGCAGATAACAAAATTCCATATCCCATATATTCACCTCCTTCATCTAAAGCTTAGTGAATCTTTAAAAGTTTAAGAAGCGTCTGTTTTGTTCACAACTTCTTCGTCCGGAATACCGGGCGGAAAAACATCCTCCCATCCGAACAGCTTCTTAAAACATTTATGAGTCAACGGCTGTAAGTATGCCGCGGCCTTCAAACTGAGAATTGTAAAAAATGCGGCAATGGGACTGCCAAAATCCAAGATCGCCAGAATAATATATGCAGCCGCCACAACAAAATAACGGATACTGTTTGCCCTGGCAAAATATTTGGGCGCTCCCGCTTCTCCCAAATCCAAACCCCTGTCGAGACTGCGCCACATGTGCCAGGCCATAAACACCGCAAGCAATATTCCGTACCATGCCCCGATTGTATAATATATTTTGTTTTTAACAAAAAATATCCCAACCGTCTCACAAATTACTCCGTATAGCAGAATTCCTGCAAAAAGTTCTGATAAAGTACGATCAATTTTTACTGTTTTTTTTATTTTTCCTGTCATGCCTTCTATCACTGCTTTTACTGTAAATCTGTTTAGCAAACACAAAAACGTTCCGGAAACCGGCCAGCGCCCCTGCAAAGAAAAGGATAACCACCCAATAGGAAGTACCTGTTTTCCGGTCAATATACATACCCAAAAAGGCACATAGAAAAATGGGCACCAGCATATTAATACTAAATTGTGTAATCAGCGCAAGCGCCCGAAAAACACTTTTATCGTATTTCATGCCATGCCTCCCTTTCTTTTTACACCTACGGTAAATTATACTTAAAAAATTTCGTATTGTCTAGCAGAATTCCTCTGTTTTGCCAAAAATTACATTGACTTTTTACAACCGGGATAGTAGTATTTTGTCATATTCTTTATTCTGCTTTGTTTTGTTAAGAAAACGTTAAATTAATCCGGGATCTTTCCGGTTCAGTAAAGGAGGTTTTCATGACTATACCCAGGCTCTATCGCAGACGGCTGATTCCCGATCAATTAATTCCCCTGAAAGACGATGAAATTCTATACTGTGATCCCGAAATCATCGTAACCGGATGGAATACCCTGAATCCGAAGACCGAGTTTACCCACGGAACTTCCTGTTATTTTTTTGACAGGGGGATTAAAGTGAGTAAATTTTATATGGAAAACGATGCTTTACTGTACTGGTACTGCGATATCGTGGATTATGTATATGACGAAAACCTGCAGCGGCTGACGGTCGTGGATCTGCTGGCAGACGTAATCGTAAAACCGGACGGAACATATAAAGTCGTAGACCTGGACGAGATGGGGGATGCCCTCAGCCAAGGACTGTTGTCGGCGGAATTGCTGAACAAGGGACTTCACCGGCTGGACTGGCTTTTGAAGCAAATTTATACCGGTCGGTTCGGTACGTTACAGGCAGTACTGGAAAAATATGAAAAACGCAGGTAAGAGCCATTTTTTACTACACACATGTATAATATGCTCTTCCTGCGTCCTTGATTTCTAATAAAAGACATGTCCTCCTATATTAATTCCGTTTAATCCTTCCACCGGCGTTCTGAAATAAACGCATCCTCCTACATTTGTCAATCCTGCCATAGCCTCATCCGCCGCTCTGTAGCAGGATTCCGTAGCGCGGTTTTCGCCCAGCGCCAGCGCCAGTCTTCCGCTTGCCACCGGGGAAAACTGCCTGTTTGCGTAAATAACGCCTACGACCGTATCCGGAAACACGGAACTTAAGACTCTGTTAATCACCACCGCGCCAACCGCCAGCTGTCCTTCATAAGGTTCTCCGCCTGCTTCACAATAAATAAGATTGGCCAGCAGATAACGGTCACCTTCCGCAAAGACCACTTCGGAAATATCGCGTTTGGTGGAATTGGCAGACAGCTGGGATAAACGGATTTCTTCCGCCAGCTTCTTTTTCAGCGCTTCAATATCGGCCTCTTTTGCCTTCATATCCGCTTCATACTGCAGGGCGGCCGCCTCGGCCTCGGAAATCTGTCCGGAATAATTGGAAATATTATTTCTTGTCCGGCTGACCAGACCGGATACACGGCTTTTCTCCGCTTCTACCTGAACTTTCAATTCGTCCAGCTCTTCTTTTTCATTAATCTGCTGTTCCCGCAGCAATTGTATGGAATCACGGACCTCTTTATATTCTTCCAGCTTGTCCCTGTCATACTGCGCCAATTCTTCTATGTATTCCGCCGCATTCAGCATATTTGCAAAGCTTCCCGCATTCAGCAGGATTTCGAGATATGTTGTCTCTCCCTGTTCATACATAAACTGAATACGCACCTTCATAGCCTCATACTGCCCGTCCGCCTGCATAATTGCATCGGACAGAAGCTGCGTTGTCACTTCAATTTCGGCTTCTTTTGCCTCAATGCGGGATTCCAGCTCTTCCAGGTTATTGCTTATGTCCGTCAGGTTTCCGTTAAGGACATTTAATTCCCCCTGCAGCGTATTACGCTCTTCTTTCAGGCCATCCAGATTCTCCTGATTCTCTTCCATCTGATCCTGTAAAGCTTCCTTTTCCTTTTGAGCCTGATCCAATTTCTCTTTTGTGGTCGTTGCCAGAACAACGGGAGGAACTGCGCACACCAAAAGGAGCAGTATCATTATAAACGCTGTCCGGACTTTTGGTATTCGTTTCATCCTTCCACCGCCTTTCCTGTAGATCTCCGGCGCTGTCCGCCGTTACATATCCAATATGATTTTATGGCCTGTTCTCTGGTATTGATAATACCGGACGCCGGCGGCGTCCAGCATCCGCTTGGAAGCCCTTGTTCCCGGAGAATCCGCATACTTATCGCTGTCATAGACAATCGTCTTGATACCGGACTGAATAATTGCCTTGGCACATTCATTACACGGGAAAAGAGAGACATAAATTTTAGCGCCTTCCAGCGATCCGCCGCGGTAATTTAATATGGCGTTCAATTCACTGTGCGTTACAAAAGGGTACTTGGTTTCTAATTCATCCCCTTCCCGCTCCCACGGAAAATCGTCATCCGAACAGCCTGTAGGAAACCCGTTATAACCCATGGAAAGAATCTTGTTATCTTTGCTTACGATACATGCTCCAACCTGCGTACTGGGGTCTTTTGAACGCATTCCTGCCAGATAGGAAACCCCCATAAAATACTCATCCCAGGAAATATAATCCGTTCGCTTCATTGTAATCCCCTCATTTCTTCTCCGCCTGCTTTATTTCGTGCCGAAAATCCGATCGCCCGCATCACCAAGTCCAGGAACAATATAGCCGTGATCATTCAATTTTTCATCCAACGCTCCCACATACATATCCACATCCGGATGGGCGGCCTTCATAGCTTCAATTCCTTCCGGCGCTGCTATAATGCACATAAAATGGATATTTTTGCAGCCTTTATCTTTTAACATCTGAATTGCGGCAACGGAAGAACCGCCGGTGGCAAGCATCGGATCTACCACAAACACTTCTCTGTCCGCACAGTCTGCCGGTAATTTACAGTAGTACTCTACCGGTTTCAAGGTATCCGGATCGCGGTACAGTCCGATGTGGCCGACCTTTGCGGCCGGAATCAACGACAAAACGCCGTCTACCATCCCCAACCCCGCACGCAGTATGGGAACAATTGCCATCTTCTTTCCTTTTAACTGTTTTACGGTAGTTTCACAGATGGGTGTCTCAATCGTCACATCCGCCAGCTTCAGATCTCTGGTAGCTTCATAACAAATCAGCATCGCAATTTCGCTGATTGTCTGACGAAAATCCTTAGTGCCTGTATCGGTTCTTCTGATATACCCGATTTTGTGCTGGATCAGAGGATGATCCATAATGATTACTTTTGCCATGTTGTAACCTCCTGTACCCATAAATTGTTGCCGTTTTTTCTATTTTATTACATTTTTCGAATAATTTCCACGCTTTTCTCAATCTTCAATCATAGAAACACGCCTCCGGTGTTTTTCTTCACCGGGAAATTCCGTATCCAGGAACATGTCCACTATACTCAATGCCAGATTCGGTCCGACTATACCGGCTCCCATTGCCAGAACATTGGCATTGTTATGTTCTCTGGTCATACGCGCGGAGTAGGTATCCGCACAAAGCCCGCATCGAACGCCCTTTATTTTATTGGCAACAATGGAAATGCCGATGCCGGTGGTGCATATAACGATTCCTCTCTCACATTCTCCTGCCGCAACTGCCTGCGCCACGGTTCTTCCGTAAACAGGATAATCGCAGGAGCTTTTATCAAAGCATCCTTTATCCTGGTATTCAATATTTCTCTCATCCAAATGTTTTTTTACAAGCTCCTTCAAATCATAACCGCCATGGTCGCTTCCGATTGCTATCATTTTTTTCCTCCCGCTATACGCTTTATCATAATTTTATAATTTTATGCCCTGCCGCTTTCAGCAGCCGGTTCATGATTGCCTGTCCGATTCCTTTATCTTCAAAAGCTTCCGAAAAAATAACCGTTACCTGTTCATCATCAAATTCCCTCAGAATCCGATAAAGCTCCTTTGCAATACTTTCTTCTTTTTCTCTGCTGCCGGCGCTCTTAACAATTCCTGCCGGATACTTGTGAATACTGCCGTCAGTTCCGATAATACCGACTTTCTCCCCGGCCTTTTCCAAACGTTTTGTCTGTTCGTTAATAAAGGCCGTCACTTCCCCGCCGGGACCCTCCACAATGGTCAAATCTCCCTGGGGCGCATAATGACGATATTTCATTCCCGGCGCCCTGGGAACGCCTCCTGCATCCGCCGACAGAATGGTCCGATCCGTTTCTACTGGTCCTGCTATTTCCTCCAGCATCTCACATGTTATAAATCCGGGCCTTAAAATTACGGGATCGTTTTCGGACAAATCCACAATGGTAGATTCCAAACCGATTCCTACCGGACCTCCGTCCAGAATCATTTCAATTTTTCCGTCCAGATCCTCAGCCACATATTTCGCCAGAGTCGGACTCGGTTTCCCGGAAACATTAGCGCTCGGAGCCGCAATATAGCCGCCGGATGCCCGGATCAGCTCCAGCGCCGCCGGATGATCCGGCATACGTACCGCCACGGTGGACAGACCGCCGGTTGTTGTAATCGGTACTATGTCCGACTTTTCCAAAACCATCGTTAACGGCCCCGGCCAAAAGGCTTCCGCCAGTTTTTGAGCCTTCCCGGGAACCTTTTTTACAATCTTATTCAGATCCTCCAAACAACCTATATGGACAATCAAAGGATTATCCGAAGGTCTCCCCTTTGCAGCATATATCTTTGCCGAGGAATCCGGATTTAATGCATCTCCGCCCAATCCATACACGGTTTCTGTCGGAAACGCCACTAATCCTCCCTTTTTGATTATTTCCCCGGCCCGCTGTATTTTACGGATATCCGGATTTACCGGGTCAAGCTTAACAACCTCTGTTATCATAAAAACGCCTCTTTAAAATGGGGCTTATCACAACCATGCAATAGCCCCATTCATTACCACTTGAAAATATGCTGTTGTTATTTTAAGTAATAAGAACCCCATTGGTCGATCACTGTTTTTGCCTCTTCCGCGCTGATTCCCGTAATACTCCTGAGCTCCTGCATGGCAAAAACGATTTCCTTTTGCGACACAAAACGGTCTACCCCGCTGAGACTTGATTTCGGATAACTCATTCCGCCGATGGTAACCGTGGTCTGAGCCTGCGCCTGTTCTTTCTGTTTTTTATTTCCTCTAATGAGGAAAACAGCGCTCAGGATTCCGATCAGCGTTCCTACAACGCCTATAATAAACAAAGTTCTTGCCGCCTTTATTATATAAGGATCAATATAAAGAGGAAGCACATACTTATCAATATCCGATTCGTTTTCAAACCACTGGGCTTCCTGAAACCACTCTACCATATACTGATACATTTCATCATCGAGCTTTTTGAGGCCGCCCTCTTCAGAGACCGTAGTCGTTCCGGGATTATCCGTTATTCCCATCAGATAATTGTATGTATCATCACTGATTGTCGAGTAGGTATTAAAGTCTTTATCGTCTACACGAATTCCTATAAAATACAGTTCCTCTCCCGAAAACGCCGGAATAATAAAGTAATAATCATTATCTCTGCTGACAAAATTGCCATCTCTTGTTCTTGTTGTCGTTTCCGTAGCGAAATAATCCAGCGACATGTAAATATCCGCTTCCACCGCCTGCGTTGTAGAAAGTTTTGTAATATCGGTATCTTCCGCATATAAATCAACCACAGGCTTAAGCGTTGCGATGCCGTCGCGTCCGTTTGCAATTAAAATAATCACACTAAACACACCGATTATAATACCTAAAATCTGCAATCCCTTTTTCATTTTATAACCCTTCCTTTTCTCAGCTTATTTCTTTGCCGGATAACCCGGAAGATAGGTCAGCAGTCTTTCCACTTCATTTTCCTGATAAAATCCGAGAGGTTCGCTGCTGTTTTCGATACCGCTGCTCTTCATAACGTAAGGAACAAACATGGGAATCGCCGCTCCCGCAATGCTGAATTCCACACGGATGTCTTTTTTGGACGGACGGTATTTTAATGACGTTTCTTCCCAATTTACGGGCATCAGGTTTCTGAACCGGATCTCCCCGTCTTTTACGACGAAGGGAATAATTAATACGTCTGCCGCATTAAAAGCCAAAGCATAACTGTAATACCAGTAATGCGTCGTGTTTCCGCGTCTCTCGGATCTTGTATACCGGCCCACTGCATAAGTAAAATCACCGAACTTATCACCCAAAAGATCCGCTACCGCTTTCATCAGCCTTTTTCTGTCGGTGCCTTCTTCTTTTTGCGTTTTCATATACTTCTGGCCTTTAACCAGACCCAGGACAGCAACAATAACAACAAACGCAACGACGGCGACCGCTATTAATGTTTTTATTAAATCCGAATCCATACTATATCCTCCTTACAGTATCTATCTTATACCATTTAAAAAATAGCATAATCATCGAAAAATGTCAATATAAGTCAGTGACGTCATTCTACTTCCGCACTGCATTGAGATACCGCATAATTCCCATATGTATTGCCCATGCGATCTTCTCCTGGTACTCCTCCGTAACCAGTTTTTCCGCTTCCGCATAATTTGACAGAAATCCACATTCCACGATCACTATGGGGGTGTCGGTTTTTTTCAGTAAATAGTAACTGTCGTTGGCTTTTGTTACCCGCGTATTTTCCGGATCGGCCGTTTGAATCAGACATTCCTGCAGACAATCGGCAAGGGCTTTCCCTTCCTTGCTGTCTTTATAGTAAAACACCTGTGCGCCGTGCACATATTCTTCCTGATAACTGTTTTGATGAATGCTGACGGTAATGGCAGGTTTCGCCTCTTCTATTAAAGCAATGCGGCGCTTCATATCCTGTACTTTTTTGTTGGACACCCCTGCGTCATAAAGTCCGTCTTCCGTTTCCCGGGTCATAACGACTTCCACATCCTGCGCCTCCAAAAGTTTTTGAACCCGCCTGGCAATTTTTAAATTTATTTCCTTTTCATTCGCTCCGTTAACCCCGACTTTTCCCGGATCATCACCGCCATGCCCTGCGTCGATTACCACACGGATTTTATTTGCATTAACTTCTTCACCGGCTTCTCCCGCAGTGCTTTTGTACCGCGCCGCTTCCCTTCCAAGGGCAAAGGCGCACCCCAAGATCAGTGCGCCCATTAAAATACCCAGAAATTTTTCTCTTTTTTTTCTATATTTGTTCCATTTCTCTTTCATCAAAAGACCCACGCTTTTTTTACTAGTTTATGAGTCCTCAAATCCAAAAATGAAACCTTTTACTGACCGGAAGCGCCGCCGGCTGCATAAGCGCTGATAAGTTCCCATACGGCAGGATCCTCGTAACCAAGCCTCCATACGGCTACGCCGCCCAGATCATAATTGTTCATAACGTTTAATTTCACCTGAATCGACTCCGGATCTTCCAGCCATATCTGATATGTCGTCTCACTGCCTGCAAGCTCCCCGTAATTCTGACAGGCTTCCTCGTCCCATATGGTCTGCATCCCCATACTGTCAAGCATGCTGCGCTGGTTCACCATGGTTACGTAATCGTCCGTCACTTCCGTTCCGGTAGTCTTCCATAATATAGTGTAAAACGGAACCGCATTAATTACCTTATGGGAAGGCACTTCCTCCAGCATTTTTTCGATGCCGTTTCTCACGTAGTTAATGGAAGCTACGCTTCCCACGTCTTTGGAGCCGTGCCAGTGCTCGTCATATCCCATAATAATCACATAATCCACAACAGCTCCCTGCTCCCCGCGGTTATAATAATCGTTAAAGTTGAACGGTACATAGTTATCCACGGAAAGTACCAGATTATTTAAACGGCACTGAATGGATAATTCCCTTAAAAACTGGACATAATGCGGACCGCTGTCATTACCGATTTTTTCAAAGTCCACATTAATGCCGTCCATACCGCAGTCAAGCGCCGCCTGTACCAATCCGCGTACCAGATTATTCCGTTTTGTAGTGGAAGACAGAACCGCATACACATCTACATCATAGCTGAAGTCATCGACAAGTCCCCATACCTCCAATCCCATATTGTGCGCCTGGCTCACATAGCCCGAAGTTGCAAAGCTTGTAAAATTCCCCTCGTTATCGCTCAGTTTAAACCAGGTCGGCGATATTACGTTCAATCCTTTTGTCCTCGCCACCGTCTCCGTCAGCGTATCGTTACCTGCCACGCCGCCGATTACATGCCATCCAAGAGAGATTTTATGGTCTCTTGTAAGCGATGTATATTCCGGAACCTGGTAATCCGTCACGGGTGTCGGCGTCTCCCGCGTTATTTCTCCCATTCGTTTATTTTCAACATAACCGATGAAACCGTCCGATGTTTGAACCTCGCTCCAGTCTTCCATCTGCTCCAAAACAATCAGACGTTCCCCTGCCGGCACTTTTTTCAGGATAGGACTTTTTACACCGCCCCTGAAACGCACGGCCGTAGCCTTTTTAACTTCCGCCACATCTCTTTCCTGCCACTGCGTATATACCTGCATACGGTTCGGCTCCGTAAAAGGTTCATAAGAAAAATTGGTATACTGCTTCACATAATCCGCCGCTATATACAGCACGGTATCCGCTTCCTCACCTTCTGTCTGTCTGGTAAAAGAAAGTACATATCCCGCATCCTGGGGCGTTCCGTCCACATTATAGGAAGTCTCTCCCACAACCGCTGTTATCACTTGCGTAGGCGTCGTATAAATCAGAAGATTCTCCCCTTTATCCCAATAAAATCTGGAATTCATATACGCATGCACCGTGGCAAGATCAAAATAATACACGCCGCCCGAAAGCACCGCCTTTTCTTCCAGAAGCTCGTCCTGCAGTAAAATTGCCACTTCGTCTTCCTTATATATATTAAAATATTCATTCAAATCGGCTTTCTCGTCAGAATATGAATACTTTTGATAAATCTGTCTGCCTAATGCTATACCTGCAATCAAAATAATAAGGACGATCGCAGTCAATGCGGGAATTAATTTTTTCATCGTCACATTTCCTCCTAACCGTCCCTATTATAACAAACTATTTGCATACCGTCATTACAAAAATTTTTAATTTTTTATGTTTTATCGATTCTTTTTTATTTTGTTTAAATACTCAGGCAACCACACGGCGCCGAATGCAAGAAGGGGCCTTCCCGTATATAATGCAGGCGCTGAGCGTTGCGGCTATTATGGCTTACATAGAATCGACCGGGTATCCGGATCACTGGATTTTTATTCTGTCATATCGGATTTCCTTTAACTTTCCGGTTTCGGCTATTACATAATCTGCCATGTAGACAAAATTTTCTCTGACACATTTTCCAGCAATTTGTTCCGGCGACGCAGGTTTGCCGTCCATAAAAAGTTTAATGCCTGCTTCCCGCAGAGAACGCAGTGACGCCTGTGTGTCTGACCGGACCTCATTTTTCAATATTTTGATCCCCCCTTTACGCATTGATCCAAAAGAAGGTTCCGTGATATTTTCTTTTTTTAATGCATTTGTTAATTTTTACTTAAAAATGGCATACTAATAATAGTCTGCAAAAGATCCCCCCATACCGCACCTCAAAAATAAAAACATAGCAAAAAACTTTCCTGTGAATGAATTATAACGTGGATTAGTTTATTGTTGGAAAATTCTAAGAATCCCCTGGCAGGCACATAAGCCTGTAAGACATCACCAATACTACTAAAGAAACGTATTCATGATAAGATGAAACATATAGCCGTTTTTCAATTATATTGTTTCACGATAAATAATTAAGGATATAATTCGGTGCGCCTCCTTTCCTGTGCATATTGTCTGGAGGCATCTCTTTATGCATTATAACCAAATTTTTCCTTAAACACAAGCCTTTTTATGCAAAAAATTATTAAAAAAGCCTAAACTTCGTTTTAGTCCTATTGACTTCCTTTTCATATAAGTATAATATACTTTTAATCCTTGACGCAGTTTACAGGTTTTTAGTAACAAAACCCTTGATTTACAGTATCTTATAGTAAGGATGTGATAACATGAAAATAGAAAAAGTAAATGATAACCAGATTCGCTGTACGCTTACCAGAGAAGATCTGGCAAACCGGCAGCTCAAAATCAGCGAGCTGGCATACGGCACGGAAAAGGCCAAGAATCTGTTCCGTGATATGATGCAGCAGGCATCTTTTGAATGTGGTTTTGAAGCAGAAGATATCCCGCTGATGATAGAAGCTATTCCACTGAATTCGGAGTGTATTGTCCTCATCATTACCAAGGTGGAAGATCCTGAAGAACTGGATACCCGTTTTTCCAAATTTGCGCCCTCCGTTCATGACGACGAGGAGGACGCGGAAGATGTCATGAATGATCTGGCAGACAGCGCCGACGATGTTCTTGATCTGTTTAAAAAACTGCATGAAAATCATGCGGCGGAATCAGCCAGGGAAACGCCTTCCAAACAGGAAGACCCCCTGACGCGTATATTTGCCTTTCCGACTCTGAATCAGCTCATCCGCGTTGCGCGCCTTTTAGCGCCGGCATATGAAGGCGTCAACTCCCTTTATAAAGACGGACGTTCCGAAGAGTATCTGCTTTTATTAAACCAGAGCGGCCATACTCCCGAGGAATTCGCAAAGGTTTGTAATCTGCTTTCCGAATACGGCAACATATACAGGACCGTTCCTTCCAGCGATTCTTACCTGAACGAACATTATACGCCGATTATATCGGGCAACGCAGTACAGTCTCTTGCCCGGATCGGCTGATGAAACAATAGAAAGAGAACCGTGCCGTCATCATGACGCACGGTTCTTTCATTTGCCGGTATTCCCGTTAACTCTACAGAGCGTTAATCTTGCCCATTAATTCTTCAATGTCCATGCCGTGAACCATTGCCGCTTCTTCCAGAGATTCCCCCTGAGCCGAAGGACATCCCAGACAATGCATGCCCGCTTCCATCAAGATGGGAGCCACATCAGGATTAATACGTAAAATCTCGCCGATCGTCATGTCTTTCGTTATATCTGCCATTGCAAAAACCTCCTGTATTCTCTTTTGCCCGGCTTTTTAATCCGGACGCTTCTGTTAAAACTGTTCTATCAGTATAATACTTTGCCCGCAATCTGGCAAGTTATTCCGGAAATGTCTTTTGTTCACGTATAATATTTAGCCTGCGCTTCCCACATCCGGGCATAATTTCCGCCTGCGGCACAGAGTTCTTCGTGGCTTCCCCGTTCTACGATCCGCCCCTGATCAAACACGATTATATCTTCGCAGAAACGGCAGCTGCTCATCCTGTGGGAAATATAAATGCTGGTTCTGCCTTCTACCATCCGGTTGAAACGGGCATAAACCTCCGCTTCCGCTTCGGGATCAAGCGCCGCCGTAGGTTCGTCCAGGATCACTACCGGCGCGTCTTTATAAAGAGCCCTGGCCAGGGCCAGCTTCTGTGCTTCCCCGCCGCTGATCTCCACGCCGTCCCCCAGATTTTTGTACAGATTTGTATCTAGTCCCTGCGGCATTGCCTGTACCAGTCCCTCCGCATCCGCCTGGCGCAGCGCCTTGCGGATCCGTTCTTCCAGCCTTTCTCCTCCCGCCGTAATATTTTTCCATACCGGAAAGGCAAAAAGCCGGAAGTCCTGAAACACCACGCCAAACAGAGTCCGATACTCTTCTTCGCTGTACTTTCGGATATCTACGCCGTTCAGCGTAATGCGTCCTGCCGTCGGTTCATACAAACGGCAGAGAAGATTGATAAATGTAGTCTTGCCGGCGCCGTTTCTTCCCACCACCGCCAGTTTACCCTTCATGCGGATCTTGCAGTTTACATCCTTTAACGCCAATTCTTCACATCCGGGATAATGAAAACTTACATTTTCAAAAGCCAGTTCATACTCCCCGTCCGTTCTTTTTTCCACCGGTATGGAACCGGCGGCATGTAAATTTTCCGTATCCAGAAACTGAAGAAACGGCCCCATATAAGTGCAGATCTTTCTCAGTTCCCCTTGGTCTGCAATCAAGGTAAGACAGGCGTTTCCAAACTGATTCACAACCCCGGCAAACTGTGTAAAAGCGCCCACGGTAATGGCGCCTGTCAACGCTTTTACCGCAACCAGCAGATAAGAAAACACCGTAAAGAAGCTGCTTATCATTTTATTGGAATCACATTCCCTGCGTTCCAAATCACACATATTTTCATAGTAAGCGCACGCTTTTTCCAGGTTCTCCGTAATATTTTTGAGAATCATCTCCTGCATATTATAAATACGGATAATCTTTCCTGTTTCCGTTTTGCCGAGCACCTGACTCTGCAAATAAGATATTTTATTTTCCACTCCCGTATGGGAAGAAAAAATGGCCATCTGCTTTGCGGCAAATTTTCCGAATATCTTCCATGAACCCAAAAGCATTCCTGCAAACGCCGCGCCAAACAGCAGCGCCGACGGGAGAGGCTTTGCAATCCATCCTGTCAGACCGGCCTGCTTTTCCGGCCCGGCCATACACAGGACGGCCACCATACCGACCGACAACAGTATATTTAAAAGCGCTTTCAGAATATCGCAATAGCGGCACAAAAGCACCCCAAGCCCTCCGTGCATCTCCGAGGTTCTCTCCGAGTAAAGAAGCTTCTCCGATACCTCCGGCCTTTCCATCGTCTCGTAATCCAGGGAAAACGCTTTTTCACGCAGCCAGACATAGAAAATCAGCCAAATCCTGTTCCTCATGCCCCGGAATTTTCTTCTGAGCAGGCACAATGCCACTCCAAAAAACAAGTTCATTCCCAGAAGGTACAGCGCCCATTGCGCCGCCTGTCCATATGCCCCCTTAAGTAACAGGTCAATCAGTACGGCCGTCAGGAACAACCCGGCATAAATCTGAATGGTAGAAAGGCATACTTCCAGCAGATGCAGCGGAATAATGGCCGAATCTACCGAATGTATCATTTTGAGCAGCCGGAATCCTGTTTTATGAATAGAAATAAAGTCACTCATAGATCCTTTCCTCCTCTCTTTTTTTCCGGTAATATCTGGCCTGCAGCGCAAACATCCCGGCATATGCGCCGTCCTGTTTCATCAGATATTCATGATCTCCCTCCTCAACTATACGCCCTTTTTCCATGAAAAGAATTCTGTCGCAAAATCTGGTGGAGCTTAATCTGTGAGAAATGAAAATGCCCGTTTTGGCCTGCAGCATGGCGTCATATTTTTCGTACATTTCGCTTTCCGCAATCGGATCAAGAGCTGCCGCAGGCTCGTCGAGAATGACTGTCGGCGCGTCCTTGTAAAGCGCTCTCGCCAGCATAAGCTTTTGCAGTTCTCCGCCGGAAAGGCTCACGCCTTCTTCATCCAGGTCTTTATTCATGGCGGTGTCAGGGCCCTTAGGAAGAGACGCCGCTTTTTCCCAAAGCCCCGCTTTCTCAAGACTTTCCCGAAGCCGCTTTTTATCCTCCTGTCCCGTCCCAAGGCAGGAAACGTTTTCTGCCAGAGGAAAAGAAAAAGCAAACACATCCTGAAACACGACGGAAAATTCTTTAAAAACCTCTTTACGGGTCAGCGTATCCATGTCCTGTCCGTCCAGATATATTTTCCCCTGCGTCGGACGGTAAATTCCGCACAAAAGCTTAATCAGCGTGGTCTTCCCGGCTCCGTTTAACCCCACCAAAGCCAGCCTTTCCCCCGGACGGATCGTAAGATTCAAATCATGAATTGTATCCGCATCGCTTCCCCCATATCGAAAACATATATGTTCCAGGCGTATTTCATGAATACTGCCGGGATTTTTAAGCGTTTCTTCTCCATCCTCTTTCAAAACTCCGTATTCCATAAAATCTCTGTAATCGTCCATAATCTTCTTGTTTACATAACTTTGTTGCAAAGCGTCGAATAAACCGTTCATCCAGATTTCAACTCCCGCCACAATCCCCACATACAGCAGAAATACCGGAAGCGTCAGGTTTCCCTTTGCCATTTCCATAATCAGCCATCCGTAAACGGCAGCATTTCTTATAAAGGCAAGCGCCGCTCCTGCGATTCCCGCGGCGGTCACGGCAGTCGTCCCTTTATCGATCAGGGCGGTCACCTTCCCGATCCATTCATGGAACTCCCCGAGAAACCACCGGTCCATCCGGTAAAGCCTGATGTCCTTTCCGTTTCCGGGGGCAATGGATTCCCGTTTCAAATACATCAGGCCATTGAGATTCTCACGTGCTTCCTCTTCCATTTTATATTCCCGTTTTCCGGCAAGACTGTGGAACCACGCCGTACACATAGTCTGCAAAGTCAGAAGAAGCAGCAAAAGCAGGCTGTAGCGTCCTACGATTACCCCATAAACCACAAGTCCGCCAAAATGAATCAGAATATCCCAGAAACCTGCGGCAAAAGCCTCTATTCCCTGTTCGTTACCGGAATAAAGATTTCGGGACGCCGCCCGCCGCTTTTGCTGTCCCTGTGTGCTCTCCAGGCTCTGCCCGTCCATCTCCAGACTTTTTTTGTCTAACTCCGGCCCCATTTTACCACGGAACAGAAACAAAAGTTTCACCCGAAGCTGTCTGACATGGCTTTGCAAAAACCGCACCGTCTGCAGCAATATAATATAGCCTGCTGCCATTGCAAGAATCTGCCCGGCCGGGCCGGAGCTTACCAGGCAGGCCGCCGCCACCCCCGCCAGCGCAGCCTCCAGAAAGGGCAGCAAAATACTCAAAACCGCATCCCCGGCGCATACCGCCAATGAAAAGACGCCTGTTTTTTTCCGCATATAATCAAATGTATACCGATATTGATCCCAGATGGAATATTTTTTTCTATCCTGCATATCCGTTCTTCTCCTTTCCCAAATCCGGCGATGGATTATATTGTAAAACAGGAATCCCCGGTATTGGGAATTCCTGCACGAAACGTCTCATTTTTTGCACGAAAAACTTTGCGGTGTGTTAAAGGTCCAGCGGCAGGGTCACTTCCGCCGCAAAAATTCCGGCCTCGTTAGCCAGATTCAAAAACCCTCCGTATTTGTCTACAGCGGCCTTGACCCTTTTCATGCCAAGCCCATGGTTGCCTCTTTTTCTTGTAATATAATTTCTCGCCTCAAAATCCGGCTCCCGGCTTGCGGAGTTTTGGACGGAAAGATACATCTGACTCTTATTGACGGTCATATAAACGCGTAAAAACCGGTTCTCTTTTTCCACCATCGCACAGGCTTCCAACGCATTGTCCAGCAAATTCCCAAGTATAACGCATAAATCCACATCCTCCACGGACAGCTTCTTTGGCGCCCTGGCCTTACAGTTAACGGAAATCTCCTGCCGTCCTGCCAGCGTCAGTTTACTGTTTAAAATAGCGTCTACCATCAGATTACCGGATCGGACAAAGGTATCCACCCGGTCCAGTTCCCGCTCCAGCTTATCCAGATATTCGCGTATTTCTTTCAGATTCCCCAGGGTAAGCTGAGCCTTCATCACCTGCATATGATTGTGATAATCGTGTCTCCATCCCCGCATATCCATGTAAACGCTCTTTATTTCAGAATACTGATGCTCCATAAGTTCCGTCCGAAACTGCTCCGTGCGGAAATCAAAACCCTTTTTGTAGAAAAACAGGGTTCCCTCCACCGCAAGGAACAACAGCGCTTCCAGCAAAATGCCGCCCCACAGCAGAAGCCTTCTTAAAAAGTCCGCCGTTTCTATCTGTCCCGTACAGCCGGCCAGCCATAGAAAACCGGAAATAATACCATAAGACGCCGCTGTCAGCGCCCCGTTCCACACACGGAGGCTTTCCCGTTTCTGCGCCAACAGCAGCAGAAAAAGCAGCATGATACATCCGTGAAATACAAAAACATAAGATCCGGGAACCATCGCTCCTGCAGCGATGCAAATTCCCGGCAGCAAATATCTCCACCACTGCCGTTTCAATGGTTCTCTGTCAAAAAACAACGTATACAGCAGCATAATTCCGCTCACCAAAAGCCACGCCGCCCAAAGCGGAATCAGAAAGGAGCATAGCAAAAGCCCGGCCGTAAGGCAAAAACCCAGCGCCCTCTTTCCCGCTCCTTTTTCGATACTTCCCATCTGCTCCGCATAATACCAATAGGTACACAGCCATATAAACTGAAAAATTCCCTGCTCCATCCGCATGATTGTCCCTTTCTTTCAGACCGCAAAACGACGATGCCGGTCAACATTCGGCATAGTAGGCAAGATATGCCAGATTCAGCGCCTCCCATCTGTTGCGGGAAACCGGAAGAACTTCACCGGTATCCATGCGCACTTGTCTTTTGGAAATCCTGCTTACATAAGCAAGATTTACCACGTAAGACCTGTGAATTCTGAAAAAACCGCCGCTCAATTCCGCAAGGCGGGCTTCCATCTCACGGATTCCTGTTCTGCCCGTCTGCACATCTTCCGCCCCCGCCGCCGAAACGCAGTGCACCTGCGTATCATGGGCATCGCTCTCCAGATAACAGATATCCGCAAGCTTTATCCTCGCCATGCCTTCCGCGGTCCTGAGCACAAGGACCGGCTCCTCTTTCAGGCTCCGCTCTTTGGCTTTGTCAAGACAGGCAAAAAACCTTGCTTTGTCCACCGGCTTAATCAAATAAGATACGGCTTCCACATCATAACCTTCCAGCGCATACTCCGCAAGTCCCGTCGCAAATATAATCTGTGCCGCTCCCCCTTCCTCCCGCAGTCTGCGGGCAAGGCGGATCCCGTTCATCCCCGGCATATCGATGTCCAGAATTATAATATCCGCATCCTTCTTATCTTCCCACAGGAACAAAAACTGCTCCGCATTCCTGCATAAGGTTATCTTTGCTTCACATTTCCTCTCCGCGGACCATGTCCTGACCAGCGTTTCCATAAGGGAAAGCGACGCCGTTTCGTCATCGCAGATTATAAATTTAAGCATTTACGCACCTCCGCATATCCTGTTTTCCCGAATATCCCTTCGTTCTTTGTCACGGTTCTGACGGCAGTTAAATTATAGCAGATCTAAAACGTACGGTAAACTGTCTCAATTTATAAAAGCTTTGTAAAATCAACGTTTTGTACCGAAAAAAGTACACGTCTGCGCTTGACTCAATTTCTCTATAATCATATAATGAAACCATAAGAGTTAGTTTATCAGGAACTATTAATTTCACTAATTCAATACAAATAGGAGGCTATTTCAAAATGAGACCAGAATGGAAAGATTTTGTAGGCGGCAAATGGGACAAAGAAATTAACGTACGTGATTTCATCCAGAGAAATTACACTCCCTATGACGGAGACGAGTCCTTTTTAGCCGAAGCTACGCAGAACACAAAAGACTTATGGAACATGGTGCTTGACTTACAGAAGAAAGAGCGTGAAGCAGGCGGCGTCCTGGATATGGATACCAAGGTTGTTTCCACTATTACTTCTCACGGCCCCGGCTACCTTGATAAAAGCAAAGAAACGATCGTAGGCTTCCAGACTGACAAGCCTTTTAAACGTTCCTTACAGCCTTACGGCGGTATTCGTATGGCAGAAAAAGCATGTTCCGATAACGGATATGAAGTTGATCCCGAAATCAGCGAGTTCTTCTCTACCCATAGAAAAACCCATAACGCAGGCTGTTTTGACGCTTACAATCAGGAAATGCGCGCATGCCGTTCTTCTCATATTATCACAGGTCTTCCTGATGCTTACGGACGCGGACGTATCATCGGCGATTACAGACGTGTCGCTCTCTATGGTATTGACAGACTGATTGAAGATAAACAGGCACAGAAGGATTCTACCGGACGTGTTATGACCGATGAAGTAATCCGTCTCCGCGAAGAAATTTCCGAGCAGATCGTTGCTTTAAAGATGATGAAAGAAATGGCTGCTTCCTATGGATGCGACATTTCCAAACCTTCAGGCAACGTTCAGGAAGCGATTCAGGCCGTTTACTTTGGATATCTTTGCTCCGTAAAAGAGCAGAACGGCGCTGCAATGTCTCTGGGACGTACTTCCACTTTCCTGGATGTTTACGCACAGAGAGACCTTGCTAACGGTACCTTTACAGAAGAACAGATTCAGGAATTTGTTGATCATTTCATTATGAAACTGCGCTGCATTAAATTTGCACGTACTCCTGAGTACAATCAGATTTTTGCCGGCGATCCCGTATGGGTAACCGAATCCCTCGGCGGTGTTGGTGTGGACGGACGTCATATGGTAACCAAAATGAGCTTCCGTTATCTGCATACCCTTACCAACCTCGGACCTTCTCCGGAGCCGAACCTTACGGTTCTGTGGTCTACCAGACTTCCGGAGAACTGGAAGAGATACTGCGCTAAGATGTCTATCCAGACTTCTTCCATCCAGTATGAGAACGACGATTTGATGAGAGTAACCCACGGCGACGATTACGGTATTGCATGCTGCGTATCTTCCATGGTTATCGGTAAGGAAATGCAGTTCTTCGGTGCGCGTGCTAACGTTGCTAAATGTATGCTGTACGCATTAAACGGCGGTGTTGACGAGGTTACCAAGAAACAGGTTGGTCCCAAATACCGTCCTGTAGAAGGCGACGTGCTTGATTACGATGATGTGTGGGATAAATTCATGGATATGCTGGAATGGCAGGCTGACGTTTATGTTAACACCTTAAATATCATTCACTATATGCATGACAAATACTGCTATGAGAGAGCAGAAATGGCTCTTCATGACAGGGATGTAAAACGCTACTTTGCAACAGGTGTTGCAGGTCTTTCCATCGTAGCTGACTCACTGTCCGCTATAAAATATGCTAAGGTTGAAGTAATCCGTGATGAAGACGGCATTATCGTTGACTTCAAGACCACCGGTGACTTCCCTAAATACGGTAATGATGATGACCGCGTTGACTCTATTGCACAGGAAGTTGTTCATAGATTTATGACTGCAATCCGCAGACATCATACCTATAGAAATGGCGTTCCTACCACTTCTATTTTGACCATTACTTCTAATGTAACTTATGGTAAAGCAACCGGTAATACGCCTGACGGACGTAAGAAAGGCCAGCCTTTCGCTCCCGGCGCGAACCCGATGCACGGACGTGATACCCACGGTGCGGTAGCATCTCTCTCCTCCGTATCCAAGCTTCCGTTCAACGATGCGCAGGATGGTATCTCCAATACCTTTACCATTATTCCCGGAGCGCTTGGAAAGGAAGACAAAGTCTTCTCCGGCGACATCGAATTAGACCTGAACAACTAAGGGTCGAAGACTTCAGTCTTCTCCGGCGACATTGAGCTGGACCTTAACAACTAATCGAGGTGACTTATATGGATGAAAAATCAATGATTGATGATCTTGTAAAAATGCTTGATTCCGGTGTGACGGAAGGCGTAGGTCATATCAATGTGGAATCTTCCGAGGCAGACGATAATTCAAAAGAAGTTCAGACTATGGGTTGTACAGATTGTTCAAGAACCCCCCTGGCATGCAGCGTTCCCACGCTGCATCAGGGGCTGGACGATTATCAATAGTCAATAATTGGTTCCAAATCCGATAATTTGATTCATAATACAAACACGAAAGGAGTTTTTACAATGGCAGGAGAAAATCATGCACAGGTTGATAACCTTGTAAACTTATTGGATGGCTATGCAACAAAAGGCGGCCACCACTTAAACGTTAACGTTTTAAACAGAGATATGTTACTTGACGCTCAGAAGCATCCTGAGAATTATCCTCAGCTTACGATCCGCGTATCCGGATATGCCGTTAACTTTATCAAGTTAACTCCCGAGCAGCAGGCAGATGTAATTTCCCGTACATTCCATGAAGCAATCTAGTTTTCATGTATGACGCACAGGCTTCGGACCGGTTAACGGTTTCGGAGCCTTTTTTTGAAAACTTTTTTATGAATATTAAAAAACTTTCTTAATTCCTATTGTCGTCAGGCAAAAAAGGTCTATAATCGAGTTACAGGTTATAATACGGCATAAAATTTCACGAAAAGGATGTAATTGTAAAATGAAATTTTTTAAAAATTCTTCCCTATACAAAAAAACGGATTCCTTTTTATCTTCTCAGTTTTCCAGCCCTATGTTTTCCCACAGGGAAATTTTTAATATGCTTTCTCCCTTAATTCTGGATATGTTTTTTATTAATGCCATTAATATGCTGACTACATCCATGATCAGTTCTTCAAGTCAAGAATCCGTGGCAGCGGTAAGTATGATTAATCCGATCACGACGCTGGTACTCTGCCTGTTAAACGCAATTGCTGCCGGCGGAACGGTCGTTGTCGCTCAATATAAAGGCCGCGGAAACAGCAGTAAAATTAACGAAGCTTCCGGCCACACTCTTTTTATAACCATTGGTTTATCATTTGTAATCTGCGCTCTGCTTATCATTTTCGCTTCTCCCGTGGTGCGCTTTCTTTACGGAAATGCGGAAGCCCTGGTTGTGCAGAAGTCTGTCAGCTATCTGTCGGGAGTAAGCGTTTCCCTGATTATATATTCCATATACTCGGCAATATTTGCAATTTTCAGGGGACTCGGCGAGACGAAAATCTGCCTGAACCTTACAATTTACATAAATGTATCTTATTTCATTTTAAGCTATCTATTTATTAATCTCCTTAAGCTGGATATTCTGGGAACTATTCTGGCGTTGATTATTGCCAGAACCCTTGGTTCCGCCGTTTCCATATATCATCTGTTTATGAAAAAGAAACGGCTTATTTACCTGAAAATCCGCGATATTTTTCAGTTTAACGCCGCAATTTTCCATTCCATGCTTAAAATCAGTATTCCTTTTGGTTCCGAACAGTTATTTTTCTATGGCGGTTCTATCTTAGTGCAAAAATACATGGTAGAACTGGGAACTGCCAGCATTGCAGCCAACGCCGTGGGCACCGCCCTTTTCAGTCTCTCTTTTGCCGCTCCTTTTGCCGTAGGGAACCTGGCTACCACGGTTATCGGCCAATGTGTCGGTGGAGACAGGCGCGACCTGGCAAGATGGTACGGCAAAAAGTTGATTTATTTAAGCACGGCGCTGCTGCTTGTATCACTTGCGGTTTTTATTCCCTTAATGCCATGGCTGCTTGGCTTTTTCAATCCTGACCCGGATACCGTTCCTTTGATTATGCGGTTAATGTGGATCGGCATGATCCCCATGCCCTTTTTCTGGCCCATGTCAAATGTAATGCCTTATACTCTTCGTTCCGCAGGAGATGCCGCCTATTCTTCCGTGGTGTCCTTAATAACCATGTGGCTGATCCGTGTAGGCGCCGGCTATGTAGCTGCAGTTCCCATGGGCTTTGGAGTGGAAGGCGTATGGGTATGTATGTCTTTGGAGTGGGTACTTCGCACCATTCTGTTCTGGCTGCGCTTCAAGGGCAATGCATGGCTTAGCAAGCATACTATTTAATATATATTGTTACGGTAATCAGCGCCGGATTATTTTCAAAAATATTGTTTTTATATAGAAAAAGAGATATACTATACCGTGTACGGAAAACTGTTTTTTCCGTTTCTCATTAAACAAGAAAGGATAACATATTATGCAGGGAAGAATTCACTCACTGGAAAGTTTTGGAACCGTTGACGGCCCAGGCGTAAGATATGTAGTATTTGTTCAGGGCTGTCCCATGCGCTGTGCTTACTGTCATAATCCCGATACCTGGGCTATGACCGGCGGCACCATGATGGAACCGTCTTATATTATCGAACAATATGAAAGGAACAAAGGCTTTTATAACGGAGGCGGTCTTACCGTTACCGGAGGCGAACCTTTAATGCAGGTAGATTTTTTAATTGACCTGTTTACCCTTGCCAAAGAAAAAGGGATCCATACTTGTATCGATTCATCCGGGATTGCTTTTAAACCCGGCAATACGGAATTTATTGCCAAGCTGGACCGTCTGATGAAGCTGACCGATCTGGTTATGCTGGACATTAAGCATATCAACCCCGATAAGCACAAGGAACTTACCAGTCAGCCCAATGATGGTATTCTCGCATTTTGCTCTTATTTAAACGACAGAAACGTGGATATGTGGATTCGCCATGTAGTCGTTCCCGGAATTACGGACGACGAAAAATACCTCTTTGAGCTTGGTTATTTTATCGGACAGTTCCAAAACTTAAAAGCGCTGGATGTACTGCCGTACCATACAATGGGGGAGGCAAAATATGAAAAACTGGGAATTGATTACAAGCTAAAGGGCGTTCCGGCTATGGACAAGGAAAAGGTAGTTGAGAAAAAGCAAATAATTGTACAGGGCATTAAAAAACGCCGCAGTGAGATGTAAAAAACTCTTGTATTCAGTTGGAAATTATATTAGAATAAGACTGTAATTGATGATTTTTTATCAATCATAACCGGATTATTGAAGGAGGATATTGTTATGGCATACGTAATCAGTGACGCTTGTGTAGCTTGTGGCGCATGCGAGGCTCAGTGCCCTGTTGGCGCTATCAGTATGGGGGACGGCAAATTTGAAATTGATGCCGACAAATGTATTGATTGTGGTTCTTGCGCAGGACAGTGCCCCACCGGCGCTATTTCTGAAGGCTGACCAGCGATAAACAGGCAATAGTGAATATGCAAAGCGAAAGGCATTCAAAAAAATGAATGCCTTTTTCTTTTCTCTTTCTTGTCCTTCTTTTCTTCTTTTTTTACTGTGAGTCCTCGTTTGCTTCTCTGTCTTAAAAGCTCGTCCAACTTCTGGTAATACTCATCCTGCCTCTTTCCTCTTTCAAGTTCCCTTGCATCTTCCCGCTGTTCCTGCAAACGGAACTGGTAATCCATTTCTTTCACAACACTGTCTCGTATATCCTGACATAATTCCTGATTATTCTCCCGCAGTGTTTCGGCAATCATCTGCTGTAAAAGCCATTGGAGACGCCTTGCTTTCTCCGCCTTGGTTTCCTGTTGGTCGGGAAGCACGGCAGGACCAGGCGAAGCGGCGGTCTTTTCCTGAGAATCCGGAATTTCAACAGACAGTTTTCCGTCTTTAAGAATCATACGGATTGCTTTCAGCTGTAATCCCTGCTCTTTTAAATCCTTAATTTCTTTAAAACGTTCCACATCCTGCTCAGTATAGTATCGGTGTCCCAGTTCGTTTCTCTTAATCGGTAACTTTAATTCCTCTTCCCAATAACGAAGTACATGCGACTCCACGTTAACCAGTTTTGCAGCATCTGAAATTAAATAATAATCTTTCACCATACAAATCTCTCCTTATCTTTTTTGACATTTTTTGACGTTTTTATAATAAAAGGACAGGAAATTTTCCTGTCCTCTTTTGTAATCGTTACATTATGCATTTTACAAGTTATCTTATCTTTGCAGATTGGCAAATTTCGTATATTTGGGAATCCATGCCAGTTCAATGGTTCCGATCGGACCGTTTCTCTGCTTGGCAATAATGATTTCTGCAATATCTTTTCTTTCCGTATCGTGATTGTAATAATCATCCCGGTAAATAAACATAACCACATCCGCATCCTGCTCAATGGCTCCCGATTCACGCAGGTCGGAGAGCATGGGCCTGTGATCCGGCCTCTGCTCAACTGCACGGCTTAACTGCGATAAAGCCAGAACCGGTACGCTAAGTTCCCTGGCTATTGCTTTTAAGGAACGCGATATATCGGAAATTTCCTGCTGCCTGGAATCGCCCCTGCCGCTTCCGCTCATTAACTGTAAATAGTCGATAATAATCATCGAAAGATTATGCTCCAGTTTATATTTTCTGCATTTGGAACGCAGCTCTGCAATGGAAATTCCGGGTGTATCATCTATAATCAAATTGGACTTGCCGATGATCCCCGCCGTCTCGATCAGTTTCTCCCACTCGGTATCGTTCAGCTGTCCGGTTCGGATATTTTGTGAGTCTACCTGCGACTCCAGGGCAAATAAACGGTTCACTAATTGTTCTTTTGACATTTCCAGGGAAAAAATCGCCACAGTCTGATTCTGTTTAAAAGCTACATGCTGCGCTATGTTTAATACAAAAGCAGTTTTTCCCATGGAAGGCCTTGCCGCTATCAATACAAGATCCGATGGCTGCATGCCCGCCGTCCTGTAATCCAAATCGATAAAACCGGTAGGAATACCTGTAACGACGCCGTTGTTCCTGGAGGCCTTTTCAATCTTGTCCATGGCATTCATAACTACTTCACGAATCGGAACAAATTCTCCCGTATTCCGGCGCTGTACCAGATCAAAAACACGCTTCTCCGTATCTTCTAATATGTATTCCAGGCTCTCTTTTCCGATATAACAGGTATTGGCAATCTCTTCGTTTAATTTTATCAGTCTTCGAAGCGTCGCTTTTTCTGCTACAATTCCGGCATAATACTTAATGTTGGCGGAAGTGGGCACTGCGGTAACCAGATCTCTGATAAATTCCAGACTGCTGACCTCAGGAGGAACTTCCTTTTCTTTCAGCCGGTCCTGCAGCGTCACCAAATCTACCGGTTTTCCTTCATTATTCAGTTCCACCATGGCTTCAAACAAGACGCCGTATTGCTTGCCGTAAAAGTCGTCTTCCGTAACGATCTCCGAAGCCACCACAATGGCTTCCCGATCCATAATCATGGAACCGATTACCGATTGTTCCGCCTCCACACTATGGGGCAATACTCTTCTTAATAAGGTTTCTTCCGCTGCCGGCATGTTCTTTATCCTTTCGTTTGGCTTACATCTCCTGAACCTTCACTTTTAAGGTTCCTGTTACCTTGGGATGAAGCTTTACGGATACGTTGTAAACGCCGAAACTTTTGATTGCTTCCGGAAGCTGTATTTTCTTTTTGTCAATCAGGATACCGGTCTGTTCTTTTAATTCGGTGGCAATTTCTTTCGAAGATACGGAACCGAAGGTTCTTCCGCCCTCACCTGCTTTCATTTTGACCAGTACTTCCTTCGTTCCAAGAAGCGCCGCAAGCTCCTGCGCTTTTTCCAGTTGTTCTTTGGCTATTTTGGCATCGTTGGCTTTCTGAAGTTTTAAATCGTTCAAATTTTTATTATTTGCTTCCACACCGATTTTCTTCGGCAAAATATAATTCCGGGCATAGCCGTCGTTCGCTTCAATAATATCGCCTTTTTTACCTAAATTTTTATCGTCCTGTAATAATATTATTTTCATATATACACCCTACCTTTCCCGCTAAACAGCGCCTTCCTGAATCATCGTATCCAGCGTCTGTTTCACAATTCCGATCGCCTCTGCAATCGAAGTGCTTTCCAGCTGGGCCCCGGCTGCGTTCATATGACCGCCGCCGCCTAAGCGTTCCATAATGATCTGTACGTTTACTTCGTCAATAGAACGGGCGCTGATATAAATTTTACCCTGATACTCCGTCAAAATAAAACTGGCCTTAATTCCCTTAATATTCAGCAGTTCATTGGCTGCCTGCGCTCCCACCACCGTAGGGTCATGAATATCTTCATGGGTACAAACGGAAATCGCATAAGCGTTTTTATAAATTTCCGCCTGGCTTACCGCGTCTGCCTTTGTCTTATATTCCAGCGCGTCTTCCCTGAACAGCTTTCTTACCCTGGTAACGTCCGCTCCGTTTCTTCGCAGAAAAGCCGCCGCCTCAAAGGTCCTGACACCGGCCTTGCCTGTAAAATTGTTGGTGTCGATAACAATTCCCGAATACATGCAGTCGGCTTCTTCACTGCGTATCTTAATATTGTCGCATATATACTGCAGGATCTCGGAAACCATCTCGCATGCGGAAGACGCATAAGGCTCCACATAAGAAAGCGTTGCATTTTCAATTGTATCCGTACCCTGTCTGTGATGGTCCAAAACCACGATGGATTTGCAGAATCGCAAAAGATCCGGACATTCGGTGATGGACGGCTTATTCACATCCACAACCACCAGCACCGTATTATTGCCTGCCAGTTCCAAAGCCTGCTGGCTGTTTATAATCATATCACTGTCATATTCCGGATTACCCCGGAATAAATCTACCACCGGCTGCATCGTATTGTTACATTCATTTAATACTATATGCGCTTTTCTCTCCAGATTCGTGGCTATACGATAAATTCCGATCGCCGCTCCGAAACTGTCAACATCGGCAAGCCTGTGCCCCATTACAATGACCCTGTCTTTTGCCGTTATAATCTCCCGGAGCGCATGCGCCTTAACTCTTGCCTTTACACGTGTATTTTTCTCCAGCTGCTGGCTTTTGCCGCCATAATAGGTTATAGACTCCGGCGTCTTAATCACCGCCTGGTCCCCGCCCCGGCCCAGGGCCAGGTCAATCGCATTGCGGGCAAATTCATAATTCTGCGCATAGGTAAGCCCGTCCAAACCAATACCGATGCTGATTGTAACTGCCATCTCGTTCCCGATGCTGACTGTTTTTACATCTTCCAGCAAATCAAACTTGCACTCCTGAAGCTGTGCAATGGTCTTCTTACGAAGCACCACCAGATATTTATCCTTCTCCAGCTTCTTGGCTATTCCGTCCAGAGCCGAGATATATTTGTTCACTTTCCGGTCGATCAGCGCAATCAGCAAAGACCGCCGTACTTCTTCCACGCTTTCCAGCGCTTCTTCATAATTATCAAGGTATAAAAGCCCAACTGCAAGACTCTGGTCATCCACCTCCTGCAAAGCAATATGAAGGGCTGTCTCGTCAAACAGATACAGAGCGATCAGATAGCCATTATAATTCCCGGCCTCTATAATATCACTGTTCTCCGCCATTTCTTTCAGGGAAATCATCTTAAATCTTGCAACATAATCTCTCTGCTCATACTGCAGGGAATATTCCACCTGCTCCGCATCCACTTCCCCCGGAAGCTTGTCCCTTGTCATAGACGGAAACAGAGCCGTGATAGACTTATTAAATCCATTCTCCTTATGTATAACTTTTTCAAAAGCCTGATTACTCCATATCACCTTGCCCGAATCGTCAAGCAGCGCATGGGGCAGCTCCAGATCCCGCAGCAGCCGCTTTTGTATCTGGCCGTACTGGGTCGCAAAACTAATCAGCTCATTCATTATCAGCGGTTTATTATAAAACATTGCCGACAACACTACCGCAAAATAAAAAATGGTAAAACAGGCCAGTAAAAGTCCCGCTCTGTAATCAATAAACATAACAGCCAGATTTATTACGGCCAGCAGTGCACCGAGATAAACCGTAAATTGAAGATAAGTCTTCATCCTGCCCTTTAACTTAATATGTTTTTTCATTTGGTACCTCATTAACCCCACAGTTCATACTTAAAAACTTTATTGCTTATTATAGCATTTTTTATCTGAATGTGCTATATGATTATGCATAAGTTCAAAAAATACTTCTTCTAATATCTACTATTTTCCCAATAAATCGTCAGAAAAGAACAGTTTCCGATAGCGCTTCACGCACGCCTCGATCTCCTGCCGCCTGGGTCTTGCAAGCGAACTTTTCACCTGCCCCTTATCGAAAAGACTTTCAAGTCCCTTCTCATCTAACTGCTTTTCCATAGCTTCCGCTAACTCCTGCATAGTTTTGCGGCCATCCATAACATGCAGTTCCAAATACTGCAGAATACATGCCAGCGCTGCCGTCTGTTCCGGGTCTTTCAGCTGTTCCAGATAACGAAGTTCCACCGTATCCTTTGCAAGAGATAACTCGCTGGTGCCAAATGCCTTCCACTTCAAACGTTCTTCCTTTTTTAACGCCGCATTGGGCCGGGGACTCCTTTTCTGTGACGGCATGGCAAGCTTTTCCTTACGTTCCTGACGAATCGGGAAATTTTGTGCAGCCTTGCGCGCTTTTTCCGTGATATCCAGAGGTTCATATTCTTTCATCTGAATAATCGTATCCGCCACATGAAAATAGGAACCCGAACTGCCCGCCACAATAACGGAAGAAACGCCCCACTCCCGGTACAGTTCTCTGACTCTGTCAATAAAAGGCGTGATTGGTTCCTCTTTTGCCGCAATCACCTGCTGCATCAGTTCATCCCGTACCATAAAATTGGTAGCCGAAGTGTCCTCATCAATCAGAAGGAGACTGCTGCCGCTTTCCACCGCCTCAATCAAATTGGCCGCCTGTGAAGTACTCCCGCTTGCATCTTCCGTTGAAAAGTGCACGGTGTCTTTTCTGCCAGGAAGGTCCTTAATAAAGGGGGATATATCCACATTCCGGATGCTGCGTCCGTCTTCGGCCCGAAGTTTTACCCCGCTGCCTTCTGTAATAACAAGTTCTCTTCCATCTCCGGAAATATGGTTATAAACACCGTTCTGCAAAGCCTGCAGCAAGGTAGATTTACCGTGAAATCCGCCGCCTACGAAAAGCGTTATTCCCTTTCTGATTCCCATTCCCGTAACGGTTCCTCTGTTTGGAAGAGAAAATGTTATTTCCAGAGATTCGGGAGATACGAAAGGAACGGCGTCTTTCAAGGGTTTCTCCGATATTCCGCTTTCTCTGGGAAGTATGGAGCCGTTGGCGATAAAAGCGCACAATCCGGATTGTGCAAGCCGGCTGCGTATATATTGTTGATCCTCGCAAAGTTCAATGGCGTCCTTTAATGCCCTTTGATCTATATTCTTATAGAATAGACTTTTTCTGACGCAGCCCGGCAGTATTTCAAACAACATCTTTATAAGCTCTCCTGCCTGAATAGTCCTTCCCCGGGCCGGAAATCCCGCCTCAAAACGCACAACCAGTTCCCTTTCATTCAATCTGCAGGCAGTGCGCTCCAAAATCTGCGCTCCCGGACGAGAAACGGTAAGCAGGCCGCTTTTGCCCGATCCCTTTGCCTGAAAGCTGCAAGGTGCAATCTGTCCGGCAAAAAGTCTTGTCAAATGATCCTGCAGCGTAATTCTCTTTTCTCTTGTATCGGAAAACTCACCGGGAAAACCCGACCTGGCAGACGCGATGTGAACAGACAGACGGGAGGGCGCTGCAAAAGGATCTCCCTGCACGTGGTCTATAGACAAATAATAATCCTGAAAATCATACTGCCCCTGCAGTTCCTTATAAGCGGGATAACCTTTATGGTCAATTTCCCGCAGTTTATTTTTTAAATCGTTGCAAGTTTTCATTTATACCCATCCTTCCAAATTGAAAAAAAGACCAACTACCCATTCGGATACTTGGTCTTGTTCTCTGACTTAGTCCATTACGTAAGGCATCAGTGCAATGTGACGGGCACGTTTAATTGCAACGGTAAGCGCTCTCTGATGTTTTGCACAGTTACCGGTAATTCTTCTGGGAAGAATCTTACCTCTCTCTGATACGTATCTTTTTAATTTGTTAACATCCTTGTAATCAATCACGTTGTCTTTGCCGCAGAATACACAAACTTTTTTTCTTCTGCGCATTCCGCCTTTTCTTCTCATTGGAGAATCGGACTTGTCTGTTTTATTGTAAGCCATAATAAATGCCTCCTGTCTGATAAAATCAATTAGTTGAACGGCAATTCTTCATCAATTCCATCGGGAATATTCATAAATCCATCGCCTGCCCCTGAAGGTTCCGGTCTGGAACCTCCGGAAAATCCGCCTGAGAACCCGTCGCCGGAAAATCCGCCGCCATTGCCTGACGCATTTTTGCTCTCGGCAAATTCCTGGTCTTCTACAACAACATCTGTGGTATACACCTTAACACCGTCTTTGTTCGTGTAGCTTCCTGTCTGAATACGTCCGGTTACTACCACCTTGGTTCCTTTGCGCAGATACTTCTCCGCAAATTCTCCTGACCGGCCAAACGCAACACATCCGATAAAATCCGCATTCTGATCATCGCCATTGTTATTACGGTTAAATCTGCGGTCTACCGCCAGAGTGTATCTGGCAATCGCCATAGCGTTATCTCCCTGGGTATAGCGAACCTCCGGGTCCCTTGTTAAACGTCCCATAAGTATTACTTTATTCATCTCTTACCTTCCTTCCAGATATACGGAGCCATCCGTCTATCCACGGAATACTCCACTTATGCTTCTTCTCTCTTCACGCATAAAAATCTGATAACGTTGTCCATAATGCGGATACGGCTCTCAATCTCAGCGGGAGCCTTGCTGTCTGCGTCGAACTGAATAAAATAATAGAAAGCTTCCTTCATGTGCTGAACTTCGTAAGCAAGTCTTCTCTTGCCCCAGTCGTCAACATTCGTAATGACGCCGCCAAACCTCTCGATTAAAGCTTTGCACTTGTCCACGATCGCTGCTCTCTCTTCTTCTTCGACTTTCGCACTGACAACAACTGTTAATTCATATTTGTTCATGCTAAGTACCTCCTTTTGGTCTCTGGCCCCGCTTCACGGAGCAAGGAATAATATCACGGAGTATTATGATATCATAAATACCCCCTGTTTTCAAGTATTTTACCTGATTTCACGCAAGTTTTTTTCCACCAGCCTGCGCGCTATCATGATCTGATGACCGCATCCCGTACATTTCAGGCGAAAATCCGCTCCCGTCCGAAGCACTTCCCACTCAAAACTGCCGCAGGGATGCTTTTTTTTCAGTCTCACAATGTTTCCAACCTGAATATCCATTCTGTTCTCCACCCCAATCTATAATTCCGAAAATATCTGCCCTATACTGCCCGGCACAATTAAATCCGCCTGCCCGTCTCTGGGTGTGGGCGTTTTATTCACAAGCACCAGTTTACTGCCTCTGTAATAATCGATCAGCCCGGCCGCCGGATATACCGCCAGAGAAGTTCCGCCGATTATCAAAACCTCCGCTTCACGTATAAACTTCACCGCAGCGCTTAAAATCTGCTGGTCCAATCCCTCCTCATACAAAACCACATCCGGTTTAATTCTTCCGCCGCAAACGCACTCGGGTACCTGCTTGGATTCTTTGATTTTATGTACATCATAAAATTTACCGCAGGCTTCACAGTAATTGCGAAGAACAGACCCGTGGAGTTCCAGTACGTTTTTACTGCCGGCCGCCTGATGGAGGCCATCGATATTCTGCGTAATCACAGCTTTTAATTTCCCCTGCGTCTCCCACTCCGCCAGCTTTTTATGCGCGGCATTGGGTTTTGCATCCAGAAACAGCATTTTATTTTTGTAAAAACGGAAGAATTCCTCCGTATTCCTGCAATAGAATGTATGGCTTAAAATCGTTTCCGGCGGATACGCATACTGTTGGTTATAAAGTCCGTCCACGCTCCTGAAATCAGGCACGCCGCTTTCCGTGGAAACCCCGGCTCCCCCGAAAAAAACAATATTATTACTGTCTGCAATCCATTCTTTTAATAGTTCAATGGGCCGGTTATTTTCTTCTCCCATAAAAATCTTCCTTTCCGTATAAGAATATCCGGTTCGGGCCGGTTTACGCCAAATTGCCAAAAACGAAATCTTTTATAACGCCGAAAAATTCTCTCAGCATATTGTTCGGAAGCATGATCCTTTCGGAAGGCGCCGAAATCCCCCTGACATGCTTATATCCTGCATGCCGCGCCAGACCCAAAGCGCGAAACATATGAAAATTATTGCTTATAATTCCCACTTTGTCCGATTCCGGACGAAACAGCCTGCCGCTGTATTCTATATTCTGCACCGTATTGCGGGAGCGGTCTTCCATCAGAATACGGGAAGCCTCTATCCCTCGTTCCTCAAGATAACGGCGCATACACTCCGCTTCCGACATGGGTTCGTCAGGACCCTGCCCTCCGGATACGATCACACAGGTTCTCTCATGTTCAACGAGATAATCATATGCGGTATCCAGTCTCATTTTCAGTGTTTTGGAGGGTCCGCTTTCTTTGGCCTGCGCCCCCAGGACAATCACATAATCCAGCTCTTCTTGACATACAGCCGAAAAACTGCTGACAATACAGCCTTCCACGGCCACGAAGATACCGGCTCCCACTGTCAGCATAATCAGAAACGTGATCCGAAACCACGACGGAACCGCCGTAAATAATCCCTTCTTATACAAAAAGCCGAAGGCGGTTAATAAAAGTCCCAAAATTCCCCATATCAAAAAAAAATTCGTACTGTGCCCTACAAATATGCCGATTATCAGGCAGTACAGAATACATATACATCCTGCTATATAACAAAATACTGTCATTATGGACTATGCCTTTCTATTATGCAATAAATTTTCTCAGCTTATGTCTGATTCTGAATAACCTTACGCGCAACGTACTTTCATTCAATCCCAGCAGCCTTGCCGCTTCTTTCCCCTTATACCCCTGATTATATACCAGATCCATAATCTTATATTCCTCTTCTGTCAAAACAGACCGAAGCACGTCTTCCGCCAGGGATGCAAGCATAAGCTCCGCTTTTTCGTCCCTGATCCGATCTTCCAATACATGATAGCTGCAATGGTTTTGATTTTTCTTCTGTTTTCTGCTTTCAGATAAAATCAGATACTTTGCTACAAGATATAACCATCCGACGGGATTGGGATGGGCAATGACCTCGTCCGCTTTTCTAATGGCTATGCAAAAAGTCTCCTGTACAATATCTTCCGCAGACTCTTTACTTGTAACAAATTTCTTTACGAAGGAATACAGGGCATCCGCTTCGTTCTCATACAACTGACGGATAAACTCTATTTTCATCATTTGTTTTTGCACCCTGTCTTATTCTTATTTATAAAAATTATTATAGAACAAAAAACAGTATAATGGAAGATATTTCTATTTTCTTTTTATCGTTATTGAATCGGTATTTTTTTCAAAACAATAATTTATTTGAAACATCCTATGCAATCCCGCCGTTAAGTCGTTACTTTTCCTGCGCATATTGCTTTATTTTGTCTTCGCTAAATAAAATTCATGGCACGCAATTGTATCAGACATTCCGTAAACTCCTTTGGCTTTTCTATGTGAATACCATGTCCGCAATCAAAACGAATAATGGCATTACCGATATCCTCCACATTATATTGCTCCGCATTATGCAGACTTTCTCCGTGCCCATAGCAGTCTATTGAATAAACATGATACTTTTCAGATAAACGTCCCCAAACATTTTTGAAACTTGTGGCATCTACCCCCTGGGCATGAATGAGAACTAATGGCTGTAGAGAGTTTGTTATTTCATAATAATTAAGTTCTATTCCCTGCTTTTTATAAATGTGTTTCGATATCATATCGATTTTCCTTTGCTTTATTGTCTTCCTGAATAAAGAAACGTTCGCAGCGCTATGTCCGTGTCTCTATTATATCAGATATCACCTATAAAAACAGCCCTACCTTGCGATAGGGCTGAAAATTCTTACTCGGAATCAGCGGGCAATACATAAATTGGAATACAAATGACATATATCAAATTGCTCGTTACAAAGCCTGAACAGTTCATGATTTTAGTCCGTAACCATACTTATTGAACTGATGATGTTCCCTAAAATACGTGTTACTGCTGCAGCTTTATGGTATCCACAATCGACAGTTTTCCGATTTTTTTATTTGGCCGTCGGATCGCCAGCGCCGCAGAGCCGAAACATAAAACGACGATCAGCAACAGAGATACAGCCGGAAGCTGCCAGCTAATCCCCCATTTACCGGCAATCAGGAACCGGAACATCATTTTATTTAATGGAAGCCCCAGGACGCATCCGGTGACACATCCCAGTACTGCATAGGTGACTGCCTCGGCAGCAATCATCTTATAGAGCTGCCCGGCCCCCATACCAATAGAACGCATCACGCCATACTGCCTTGTCCTTGCCGCCACACTGGCATTCATACTGTTAAATATATTGAACACGGTAATCAGCGCAATGATGAGCAGGAACCCGTAAATGAACACCGCTCCTGTATAATAGGAATTCTGGGATTCCGAATTTGACAGCCGTTTATCTGCAATGGAGCTATCCGGTGGAAGGAGGCTTCGTATCGCTGATACTGTCTCGTCACTGCCGCTGCCTGCAAGCTGTATATCCACAGCTGTATAGCCTGCCATACCAATGCTCTCTGTAAACAGCTGTTCTGAGCATATGATGTATCCAAGGCTTCCGGCCTCACTTGACGCATTTGTGGACGAAAGGATTCCCGCAATCCTCACCTGTTTCTCCCCCAAAGGTGTATGGAGCGTCACAGTGTCCCCGGCTTTCCATTGCATGCCATCCCGGTAGGTGACTAAAACATCCCCAGTCCCTCCTTGCACAGACTCGGTATTCCCCTCATTCAGTTCCTCTTCTGCCCATTTGAACTGGCTTTCTTCATAGGAAACCAGTGCAGCCGTTCCGCTCTCGGTATCGGAAGAAACGGATAACCCGCTATATTCCATTCTTCCGAAGGCACGTTTCACACCCTCCATTTCCGCGATTTCTTCTATTACAGAAGGCTCCAGTCCTGTAGCAGCTGTCACAGATACATCTCCCGCCCAGGGAGCTAACGCAGGCATGCCCTGATCCAGGAAGACAATCATTACCTGGAAAGACAGAAAGAGCATGATGCTGATGGCAAAGGAACAGGTCATCAGGAATAAATTCTTTTTCCCGGACAACGCATGGAACATGCCCATGCCTGTTTCCACATGGAACAGTTTTGTATTCGCCGCACGCTTATTCTGCGTCAGCTGGGAGCCTCCGCTGATTGCCGTGACAGGCGAAACCCTGGAGGCCTTTTTCGCCGGAGAAAGGGATGCAAGGAGGACGATCAGAAAGCCCACCACGCCCCCTGCCAGTATGCCGACGATACTGAATTCAAATAGCGGAACCTCCGAAAAACGGTCTCCGCTGATGGACCTCAGCAACAGACAGGCAGCCCATGTCACAATCTGGCCTGCCAGCAGGCCGATGGGGACCCCCTTCGCGCTCTGTCTGAGCCCTTGCAGGATCACAAAATGCTTTACCTGTTTCCTGGATGCCCCCAGGCAGCGAAGTAGCCCATAAAACTGTGTCCTCTCCAACACATTGGTGTTAAAGCTTGCGGAGATCATCACTGTCCCCGCAATCAAAACAAGGAAAACAAGGATTGCCGCAATCAGATAGAGAGCCTGCATGATATTGCTCTCGCTTTGTCCCATCAGGCCTAATAAAGCGGTATTTTCTGAAATTTGGCTGTCGGAAAGGCCAAACTGTCCCTTGATTTCTTTTATGGCCTCCTGGATATGGGCGCCATCCTTAAACTGGATACGGTAGGTGGTTCCGTCTGCTGCATTTTCATCTGCAATGGCGAGGAAGCCATCCTCACTCAGCGCCATCCCATAGATATCCGCTTTCAGCATAGAACCCATATCCGCAAGGGTCCCAGTAATCCGGTATTGTTTTTGTGAGCCGTCCGGAACCGTAACCGTTATGCTATCGCCAATTGACAGGCCCAGTTGCTCCATGGCGCTTTCATTCAGCAATGCCTCGTCCGGCAGGGAAGGGTATACCCCGTCCGTCATTTCCATTTCGGTCAGGGATTCCATTGTTTTTTCATCTACCCCTACAAAGCTGACGGTTTTGCCGGATAACATCCCCGTGCTGCCCTGATAGACCCATCCTGATAAAGCCACGTCAACCCTTGCCGATACCAGTTCTGCCTTC
>ERZ779637.135-NODE-135-length-52692-cov-13.793035_pt1 | contig 52692 bp, 52 predicted proteins | sample MGYA00514196_ERZ779637 | MGnify/ENA primary metagenome ERZ779637 (study PRJEB29562, sample SAMEA4376700) | mouse gut metagenome | isolation source: Cecum | study: EMG produced TPA metagenomics assembly of the A DSS colitis mouse model was used to assess the...
ACATATTCTACGGCGGATGGCTTTGCAAACAATGGGGTGTGGGCGACAGCAAGAAACCGACGCCTGCACACGAGATGGAGGACGGTGTGGACTATGTTCCCGCCAAGGCACCCGTGCTGATGGGCCACCACTTTTCATCTATCGCGGGAGCAGGTCCTATCACCGGACCGATCGGCGCGGCTATGTTCGGCTGGGTTCCCGTTGTGCTCTGGATTCTGGTCGGCGGTATCTTCTTCGGCGGCGTTCATGACTTTGGTGCGCTCTTTGCATCCATCCGTCATAAAGGACAGTCCATCGGTGAGATCATCTCCACCAACATGAGCAAGAGAGCGAAGATGCTGTTTACCATCTTTGCGTATCTGACACTGATCCTTGTGGTTGCGGCATTCGCATCCATCGTGGCGACTACCTTCGGCGCGGTGGTAGATGAGGCGGGTGCAATTGACAAGGCGGCGTCCGCGACCAACGCATCTGTCGCTATGGTATCCCTGCTATTTATCGTAATTGCCATCGCTTTTGGTTTTATGGTATACCGCCGCAACGCTTCCATGGCTGTCTCCACGATTCTCGGTGTGGCTGCCATTGCACTGTGTATGGTGATCGGCATGAACTTCCATCCGATCTACCTGACCACGAACACATGGATGATCATTGTAGGTATCTATATCGCGATCGCATCCGTGACGCCGGTATGGATTCTGTTACAGCCCCGTGATTACCTGAGCTCCTTCCTGCTTTACGCAATGCTTGCGGTAGCGCTGGTAGGTGTGGTTATCTCTCACGCAGGCATGGGCGGCGCGGACGGTCTTGCCGCTTTCAACGGTTTTGCGGTTGATAACGGAAACGGTATGCAGTATCTGTTCCCCGTGCTCTTTACGACGGTTGCGTGCGGCGCGATTTCCGGTTTCCATTCCTTGGTGTCTTCTGGAACGACGTCCAAGCAGCTCGACAAGGAGACGGACGCGAAACCCATCGCTTACGGCGGCATGCTCCTTGAGTGTGTGCTGGCAGTGATCACCGTATGCGCGATCAACTTCGCATATAAGAACGGCATCACCGCAGGCGCGACGGCGATCTTCGCGGGCGGTATTTCCCAGATGTACGGCAGTATCGCTTCGGAGGGCGTGGTGAAAGTATTGAATACTTTACTGGTATTGACCTACTCCGCATTCTGCCTGACCTCTCTGGATACGGCGACCCGTCTGGCTCGCTTTATGTTCCAAGAGTTCTTCCTTGAGCCCGGTCAGACTGTGGACGATATCAAGGACGGCTGGAAGAAGACACTGGTAAATCCTTATGTTGCGACGATCATCACCGTTATTCTCGGCGTTGCGCTCGGTATGACAGGCTACTCCAAGATCTGGGGTCTGTTCGGCGCTGCGAACCAGCTCCTTGCAGGTATCGGTCTGCTCGCTGTCGCTACATGGCTTGGCAATGTTGGCAAGAACAATAAGATGTTCCTGTTCCCGATGGGCTTTATGATCATCGTTACCATCTGCTCCCTGTGCGTTACCGTTAAGAACCAGATCGGTATCATCTCCGCGGGCGGCGCAGACTGGGGTCCTTACGCGCAGACGATTTTGGCAGTTCTGCTGATTATATTGGCTATCTTCCTTGTAATCGAGGGTATCCAGACGCTGAGCAAGCAGAAGAAGAAAGCGTAAGACAGAAAATCATTGAGAAGTGTAATATGAGATTTGCGGGAGGGCAGAAGTTTCTGCCCTCTTTTTTCGTTGAGTAATCACTCTATCTTTTTTGACTGGCTGTGCTAGTGTTAAGCTGTTGATTTCGTTTGAGAGAGGAGTAGTGCAGATAGTCGGAGCGGGACAAACTGCAGATTGCCCTTCGTGATTCAATATGATATAATTTTTCCCAGTACAAACTGACAAATCTCAATTATTAGGGTATTAAGTTATGCTAAAAGATGGTGTTGTCTTACAAGATAGTGGCGATAGGATAGTCGCTAATCAGTACAGCCTTTGTGAATTGATAAAACACCTATTAACTCATTAAGTAGGCATCTCATACGAAAACGCATCTGAAATGGTATCTCAATCTCATCTTGCAAAACCCATTTCAAGTGTAATGGATGCTGGATTATTAGGTCATGAGTATCCTTACTATTGGGCAATGAGCCTTTATTATGGCGAAATGTACTGGGAAAAAGGAATACCTGCACAGCCAAGTGATATTAAAGCTTATTTTGAACTGGAAAACAGTATAATGAAGCACTATAACTTAAATGAACCATTTGAATATGACATAACGAAAAAGCTAAAATAGGGCGACGGTTTCTGGTAGCGGTAACGGCTGGAAAGTTCGCTGTGTGGCGGATTGCTCGGAAGGATAAGAGAGAGATTCGGCAAAATCACTGTTTTTAGTCTTTATTACTTGACTAAATTGTGCAAATTATATATAATATATACATCATAAACACATTTCATGCTTTGGCAAAGCTTAGGGGAGCGCGACAGCAGGGGATGTATGGACGGAAAGGGGATGTATATATGAATACGATTATTACGATAGGACGTCAGTTCGGCTCCGGCGGTCGTGAGATCGGCAAGAAGGTAGCGGAGCATTTCGGGATTAAGTTTTACGATAAGGATTTGCTTACGAGGGCGGCGAAGGAGAGCGGTTTCTGTGAGGAGATGATTCAGAGTCACGACGAGCGTCCCACCAATTCTTTTCTCTACAATTTGGTGATGGACACCTATTCTTTTGGCTATAATTCCTCGTCCTTTGTGGATATGCCGATCAGCCACAAGGTATTTCTTGCACAGTTTGACACGATCAAGAAGATTGCCAGCGAGGGTCCCTGCGTGATTGTAGGGCGCTGCGCTGACTATGCGCTGCATGATTATCAGAACTGTCTGCATATTTTCATCCACGGGGAAGAGAAGTGCAAGGTAAAACGGATTATGGAGCGTTTCGAGGATATCAATACGGAGCAGAAGGCGCTCGATATGATGAACAAGAAGGATAAGCAGAGGCAGAGTTACTATAACTACTATTCCTCCAAGAAGTGGGGGCGCGTGGACAGCTACGACCTCTCCATCAACAGCAGTATCCTCGGCATTGACGGGACGGTGAAGCTGATTACGCAGTTTGTGGAGGATTTTGAAACACGTTAACAAATCGAGCTGACGCTCGATTCAGAGAATGCTTCGCATTCTCCGCATATACTGAGGGAGCGGATTTGACGACCGCTCCCTTTGTCTATCTCACTCGCCGCGTTCGCGGTAGTCCTCTGTGCTGTTGTATTTGGTCACGTAGGTCTGGTAGCCGCTGTGCCTGTCGCGAAGCTCCCGGCGGATCCGGATGCAGTCATAGGAAGCATGGTAATCCCGAACGGAATCCAGCTGTGCGGTATGTTTTTTTCTCCGTCTTGCCGAATGGCGCATATAGAGAAAGATCAGCACCACCACGACAAGTGTAAATCCAAGGACACTGTACATCGCATTCACCTAACTTTCTTTGCCGCCGTCTTTTTTCTCCTGTTTAGAGACGGCAGTTTTGGTTTTGCCAGCTGCTTTTTTCTTGACGGGCGGCACATATTCCGTAAACGCCATAGATTCCTCGATCCGACCGACTGTCATATAGGGACCGAGATCTGTCGGCAGGTTCTTCTTATGTAAAACCCTGTTGACAAGGGACTTAACGCCTGCATAGAACACCGCAAAGATCGGCACGCCGACAATCATGCCGAGGACGCCGAAAAGACCGCCGAAAATCGTGATCGAGAAGATAACCCAAAAACCGGAAAGCCCCGTGGAATCTCCGAGGATCTTCGGACCGAGGATATTGCCGTCAAACTGCTGAAGAACGATAATCAGGATGCCAAAGTAGAGCGCCTGTTTGGGGTCTACCATCAGCACGAGGAGAGCGCTCGGGATGCCGCCGATCCACGGACCAAAGAAGGGGATCACGTTGGTTACGCCGATAATCATGCTTACCAGAATGGAGTACGGCGTGCCAATAATGCTTGTACAAATAAAGCAGATAATGCCTATGATAATGGAGTCCACAATCTTACCGCCGATAAAGCCGATAAACGTACCGTGGACAAAGCGGAAGTTGGCGACGATCTCATTGCCCGCTTCGCGGTCAAACAGGGCGTAGACGATCTTTTTCGCCTGCCCTGCAAATTTCTCCTTGCTCCCTAACAGATAGACGGAGATGATAAACCCGATAATAAGATTCCAGAGCGCCTTGAATACACCGATCACGCCGAGCGATACATTCTTTAATACCTCGTTGATATGGGGCAGGAGATTGGTGTTCACATACTCCAGAATTTTCGCGGAATACTGGCTGATCAGCGCGTCAACGGTCGCCTCCAGATCCGGATTGTCTTTCAGCAGAAGGAGCGCCCAGTTCGAGAGGTTGTTGACGTAAATGGGAAACTGGAAAATAATGCTCTGTATGCTGCGGACCACTTCCGGCAGAATCAGCGCAAAGAGTTCGTACAATACAAGAAGGACAACAACCAGCGTGGCGAGAATGGAACATGCGCGCATCCGTTTTTTCACCTTCGGGGTTACTTCAATGCCGGTCTTTTTGTAGAGCGGTTTCATGATTTTATTTTCAATGGCATTTAAGATCGGCGTAAACAGGTAGGCGAGTACAAAGCCGTCGATGATCGGCATGGCGATAGTAATAAATTTGTCGAGCACGCCCATAAAATTAGAGCCGTGGAAGATGATATAGTAGAAGAGAATCGCTCCCGCCAGCGCCAGAAATCCGGTAATGCCCCAGTATAAGTATTTTTTGTCAAATTTGAATTTCATGTACAAAACCTTTCCGATAAAAGATAAATATGGATAAAACAATATATATATTGTATTATAGCAATTCGGAAGGTGGGAAACAAGTTACAATTGCGAAAAGAACAAATATTCTGTATAATGTAGAAGTCGCAAAGAAAAACAAGCGGCGCGAAGCGACATTTGTTTTTCTGCGACGATAACGAGCAAATGTCCGACGCAGGCGGACAGTAAGCGCGGAAGCGCGGATTTGCGAGTGAGGGTAGAAGTTGCAAAGAAAATAAGGGAAAATCATACATGAAATTACAGCAGGTATTAAGCCTTACGAGAAAGGCTGTGGACGATTATCATATGATTGAGGCGGGCGATCACATTGCGGTCGGCATCTCCGGCGGCAAGGACAGCCTGACCCTGCTCTACGCTCTGCAGGGGCTGCGTCGGTTTTATCCCGCGGCGTTTACGCTCTGCGCGGTGACGGTGGATCTGGGCTTCGGAAATCTGGATTTATCCGAGATTGAAAAGCTTTGCCGGGAACTGGATGTGCCGTATCATATCGTGAAAACAGATATCGGGAAAATTATCTTTGAGGACAGAAAGGAGTCCAATCCCTGCTCCCTCTGCGCGAAGATGCGCAAGGGCGCGCTGAACGACGCCATGAAGGCGCTTGGCTGCAATAAGGTGGCGTATGCGCACCACAAGGACGACGTGGTGGAAACGATGATGATGTCGCTCATCTATGAGGGCAGGTTTCACACCTTTCGCCCGGTGACTTATCTGGATCGCACAAAGATCACTGTGATCCGTCCGTTAATCTACATGAACGAGGCGGATGTGGTCGGTTTTGTGCGGAAAAATAACGTTCCCGTGGTCAAGAGCCCATGCCCCGCGGACGGGCATACCAAGCGTGAGACTGTGAAAAATCTCGTGCAGCAGATCAATCTTGAGGCGCCGGGTGTGAAGGAGCGCATGTTTACGGCAATACTTGGCGGGAAAATCGACGGGTGGGATAAGGCGGAACAGAGCGGACTGTAAGGATAGAAACGGGGAGAGCATATGGCTGGAAAGAATCGTACTTACCATGAAAAAAGGGAGACCGAATATGTGTTGCAGCTACGGGGGCTTTTGGAGGAGCTGCCGCCCTATGCGCGGGATTATTTTCGTGCGATCGAGCAGAAGTCAAGCGCAAAGACGAGAATTTCTTATGCCTATGATTTTCAGGTGTTCCTGCGCTTTTTGATCGAGAAAAACCCGGCTTTGAAGGGAAAGAGTTTGCGGGAAATTACATTCGACGACCTGAATGCGCTGACTGCGCTTGATATCGAGGAATATCAGGAATATCTGAAGTATTATGAGTCGGAAAACGGGGAACAGAAAAACGGTGCGAACAGCATCGCGAGAAAAATGTCGTCCCTGCGCAGCATGTTTGACTATTTCTTCAAGAAGGAACTGCTTGCAAAAAATGTGGCGATGCAGGTGGATATGCCAAAGATTCACGAGAAGGCGATCATCCATCTGGAGCCGGACGAGGTGGCAATTTTTCTGGACAGTCTGGAAAGCTATGAGAAGGAGCTGACGGGGAAGAAAAAGGATTTTTTCTTAAAGACCAAGGTGCGTGATATCGCCATCGTGACCCTGTTTCTCGGCACCGGTATTCGTGTTTCGGAATGTGTCGGACTGGATATCAATGATGTGAATTTCCGGGAAAACAGCATCCGTATTATCCGAAAAGGCGGCAACGAGGCGGTTCTCTATTTCGGGGATGAAGTGGAAAAGGCACTTTTGGATTACATAGAGGGACCTCGCGCCACCATAGCCGAGCAGGCGCTTCCCGGGGAAGAAAACGCTTTATTTTTCTCTTTGCAGAAAAAGCGAATCAGCGTGCACGCGGTGGAGAATCTGGTGGAAAAGTACGCGAGGGAGTTCGTGCCCCAGAAAAAGATCACGCCCCACAAGCTGCGTTCCACCTTCGGCACATCCCTGTATCAGGAAACTGAGGATATCTATCTGGTGGCGGACGTGCTTGGACATTCGGATGTAGGGACGACCAGAAAGCATTATGCGGCGATTAAGGATCAGAACCGGAGGAAGGCGGCGCGCACCATTAAATTGAGGGACAGTTGAGGAAAGGCAGATGGAACATTTTTTTCCGGTATTGTTAGAGGAATTTGTCTCTTTCGGATTTTTAGAAAAAGTCCGGGAAAAATTTCATTTTGAAGAGGAACAGATAGAGCAAATCCGAGAAGTGGCGGAAGAGATGCTGCCCGTGCTGCAAAGAGAAGCCTTTTGGGTGAGAGACGTTTATGAGACAGCCTATGAAAAGGTCGCAATGTCTCTCGGGCAGGGCGTGGACATTTTGCAGGAGAGATACAGCGAACAGGGGCGGCTGTTACACAGCTATATCGTGGAAGTGCTGGCGGGAGAGCTGTTGATGCGGGGGTACGACGCGTATAACAGGTACATTGCCGAGCATACCGACTGGCATGTGGCGCGGTATCATTTTCCGGGCAGTGAGGAGGCGTTTCCGCTCGAAATGCTGCCGGAACTGTTACAAGACCTCACGCAGGAAATCACATGCAATGCGGCTTTCTGCATGATTCCGAAAAAGAGTGTGGTATTTATTTCAGAGTTGACGCAGGATGAGACGGTGCACTGTCAGGGAATCTGCGTCGGATGCGGGAATGCGGCATGTCCGAATCGGGTCAAAGGGACTCAACGAATAAAAGAACGAATTGCAGATTTGCCGTTGACCTACGGGTACAGCAGAATTTTTGGAATAAACACATAAAAGGTAATACGGAAAATGAAAATAGTAAATTCACATCGTTTTTTTGAAAATAAGGCGTGTCAGTATTTCCCCTGCCATCAGAGCTTGCAGGATTTTAACTGCCTGTTTTGTTACTGTCCGCTGTACCCACGGGAAAACTGTCCGGGGAATCCGTCGTATATTGAAACGGATGGAAAACGGATCAAGGACTGCACGGACTGTACGTTTCCCCATCAGCCGGAAAATTACGATAAAATTTTGTGTATGCTGAAAGGCTAGAGGACGTTAAGTATGAGGAATGTTTATGCCGGAAAAGCATGGTGGTAAATGTAAGGAGTGAATCTAATAGGAACGCCGTCCAACTATGAAATAAATGTGTATTTGTTTCATAGTTAGAAATACAGCCCTATACATAAAAATTGGCTGCTACCCCGCATTAATCCGTGTATTCCAGCCCAAAGTAATCCATATAAACCTTAAACTTATCCTGCGCTGCAAGGCATGTATCGATCAGATAGCCCGGTTCATTTTCCCATTCTTTTAATCCGCGGTAATAAAATTCCTTCAAATTGTCGTCAATGATAAACGGTGTGATTCCATTTCGCAGGCATTCCTTAAACATGATCAGTCTGCCGATACGCCCGTTTCCATCCTGAAAAGGATGGATTTTCTCAAAATCATAGTGAAAGGCTATGATTTCTCGCAATGTCTTTTCTTTGCGCTGATTGTATGCTTTCAGTAAACATTTCATCTCTTTGGACACATCGGCGGGTATTGTCGTCGGCATGCCGCCCACCTCATTCTCGAAATGTTTATAATCGCCGACCGCAAACCATGTTTTTCTGCTGTCGGAAGTTCCTGATTTTAGAAGCGCATGAAGCTGCTTGACGAAGGATTCATTTAATGGATAGTTAGCCGATTCTATCATCCGCTCAATACAGCTAAAGTGGTTGGCTGTCTCAACAATATCGTCCACGTTTAAGTTTTTATTCTGTATGCCGATTGTATTTGTCTCAAAAATATATCTGGTTTGGTCATGGGTAAGCCGGTTTCCCTCTATATGATTGGAACTGTATGTCAGTTCGATTTGTACCTTATGATAGATACCTCCGGGTATTTTGGACTCTTTTTCCAGTTTCAGCCTGGTTAATAAGTTCTTTGAGACTATCCCTGCCCGGCGCTTTCTTGCGGGTTTTTCCGCATCCATCGGGATTTTCCATGTTTTACCCTCTAAAATCACATCAGGAATTTTCCCTTCCGCGCAGTAATTCCTTACGCTTCTCTCGGAGACGTTCCATTTTTCGGCTGCCGTTTTGACACTCATATATTTCATGGGCATTCTGACCTTTCATAAATGTATGATCGAGTTCTTTTTCACGCCTGCGCCATACATTTGCCTGATGCATGGTGGCGTTATCGGAATTATTATACCATTATCGGTAAAATATATCCATGTTTTTGAAAATAGATACGGATTATATTTTGCCGATACAAGTCTCGTTGAAAATTATTGCCCATAAAGGCTAAAATATTCAGTTTGATTTTTGTCGATGCTATGATTCTGCTTTTTTGACAGGATGCCGGATCACAGTTTTCATATTTTCCGGCTTACATTTTCGCGCGTCACTCAAGTAAATTTCATGATGACGGCGCACACCGTCCATATCGGGGCAAAATCCCTGCTCTTTGGCAAAGCCGTCCATGGCTTCTATGGTGGCGGGCTCATCGTCATAGGGACCTATGTGCATACACTGTACGCACAGCCCTTCGTCATAGGTCAGAAATTCTACCTTGGAAAAGTCGGTTCCTTTCTTCCTAGAGGCTTCGGCAACTGCCCATGCAAATTCTTCCCTTGTCACAAACTCCGGCAGGCGGATCATGGAAATCCACTCGAAATCCTCTTTTCTGTTATAATCGATACCGACAGTCCCTTCCTGCCACCACAGCCCCTCCAGAGGCGGCACGACATAGTCAAAATAACCTTCGATTCGGTGATCTCCCTTCTTACTCATCTTGATGGTGAACGCGATACCGTAAAGCAGGCTGATGGACTGCTTGTATGCGCCGCCTTCTTCGTTCGGATTGCCCTTGCCGCGCACCGCGATAAAGTTCATAGCCGGTACGGTGACAAGCGACGGCTTGTTTTTGGGAAGATAAAATTCTTTGCACTCTTTTTTGTAGTCAAACGCCATTTTCTTTTTGCCTCTCCTGTCTTATAAACTCTGATGACTGTTTTTAAGTTTCTTGTTTTTTCAAACACATATCAATTCTTTAATCTTCCTTCAGACCCACATAAATATGAATTTCCGCGTTATCTCCCATATCGTCGTTTTGGTATTCCTCAAAATCACACTGGAAAGCTCTGGGAAGATCCATCTGCCAGATTGCCTGCCACGCTTCTGCCACCGCCTGTACCATATTGCCGCGCACTACAAATTTTGCATACCGTCCTGCGGGGATCCGGCAGACTGCCAAATTGTTTCCGGCGGGCGGTTCGTTGGTCTCACAGCCGACAAATGCGGTGTAATCTGCCTTCTCATCCCCGGCGTAGTCGGTGTAGATGCCGATCGCCTTCGCGTTTGCCTTTTTCGGTATGGAGTCATAGATGCCCTCGTTGTAAAAACGGTTCCAAAGACCGCCGATCACGGCACCCATCTCTGGCGTGGTATTGTTTGTCCTCGCCGATACGCCTGCCGCAATTTTTTCCTCCAGCGTTACGATTTCGTATTCTTTTTTCATAGATAAAACCCATCCTTTCTTTTCTTTGTTTATTTGATGGACTTATCTTAACAAACCAAACACGACAACTGTATGTCATGTTTCAGAGGAAGTTCTGTATTTTTGAGCAATTCCCTCTGCAAAACGCAAAACTTCCTGCCGCAATTCCACGGGCTCTAAGAGTTCTGCTCCGCCGCCGAAAGAGGCAATCCAGCCGACGACACTCTGTCTATCGACAAATTTGGAGCAGAAAAGCAGCGAGCCGTCCGGCAGCGTTTGAAAACTTTCCGGTCCGAACTCTTCCACCAGCCGCCACATAAAAGAAGAATCAATTTTTGCCTTGACCTGAAACTGCGGCGGAAAGATTTGTTTCGGGCTCAGGTCGGGAAGGGAAACCGTGCGCTTTTCAAAGGTTTCCCCTACGGCGAGTTCCGTCATCCGCATCAGCTTAAACAGACGGAAATCTTCTCTCCTCTCACACCACCCCCAGAGATACCATCCTGCCCACTGGAAAATCAGATCATAAGGCTCTACGATTCGCTTGGACTCTCCCTTTGGGGAATGATAAGTAAAGGATACTTTGTTTGTGGAGAGAATGGCGCTATGCAAAAGCTCAATCTTCGGGGATAACGCGGATTTATACCATGATGACAGGTCAATCAGAATATGGGTATCTCCTGCCAACAAGTTCGACGCGCCGGCGGAAAGCTTTTCCATAAGCTGTACGTACTGGTTTGTGCCGCTCACGCTGTCCAGACTTCGTAGTCCGGCGAGGATTGCCTGCATATCCTGTGTGGTGAACAGCGCGCGGTCTATTTTATAGCCCTCCATAATGAAGACGCCGCCGTTTTGTCCAGACTCTGTCACAAGCGGAATCCCCGCCATGCAGAGCGCCTCGATATCCCGGTTGATGGTGCGTCTGGAAACCTCAAATTTCTCCGCGAGGTATGGTGCCGTGACTTTCTCCTGCTGTAACAGGATGGATAAAATGCCTATCATGCGGTCAATTTTCATGGCGGTTCTCCTCTTAAATTTCCATAGAAAACAATTGATTTTGCAATTAATGTATTTTTATCGAAAGTGCCTTATGTTATAATGATTCATAATTAAAAATATCATAAAAAAGCTAAGGTTAAAAGAAAATATATGAAATATCATGTATCGATTACGAAAAGAGAAATTCTGACGGGTCTCCTTTTTATTGTGGGATTACTCCTGTTTTTTCATGGCGTCCACTCGGCTTATAGGTGTAATCAAGCCCTCGATTTAAACACACTGGAGGAACGCGAACTCAGAGAGGGAGTCTGTGTAAGCGGTAACATTGACACTTATGTCGTAAAACATTTTCCTGAGAACAATAAGTTTCACGGCGTTGGGCAGTCGTATCTGACCCTTTCCGGGCAATCCTATGATTTTTATACGATTCCTGTCGGGAAAAAGTCTTACATTTGTATTTTGGCAAACAGCAAATCTTTAAAAGAACAGTTGGAGGCTTTTGAGGGAGGACACGGTGAAAACGTCTGGTTTGAGGGTGAGGTTATCAAACCGTTTACAGAATTAAACTGGAGATGGTATGATTCGATCGAGGGTTTTCATACAGAAAATCTTATCGGTTCTTTCGTGATCAAAGAGATTAATTTCAAAAGAAATAGAGATATCATATATATTGGCGTTCTCTTATTAGCTGTGGCAATTTTACGATTTCTCAGCGCCGGCGGTATGAAAAATTTTGTAATGGAAGAAACGGAGGATGAAAAACCTGTCTATAATAATTATGCCAAAATATACAACAATGACTACGAATTACAGGCGGAGCAAATGCAGTTGAGGACATTGGAACGAAGACTGCATTCTGTCAAAAGAAATGCGATCCTGTGTGTGCCGCTGCTGCTGGCGGGATTTTATATTATATACAGGGTTTCTCTGCTGTTTGGTATCTTATTCATTGTAATCTCCATCAGGGGTATTTGGAATTGCTTTATCAACTCTACAAATACAGCGGCAACAGCTTTGGCAAGAAAATGTAATCTTAAATCCTTGTCCGTAGAAATCGAGGAACATAAGAGAAATATGGAAAAGCTGGCGGAGACAGAACGTGAGTCATGAACTGCTAAAACCCAAAACGAATTAAATTATCTACTACTTATTTGCTGTGTCGTAATATGGCACAATCAGATGTGCGTCCGCGTAGATCGCATCGTTTGTCAGGCTGTTGATCTGCATCACCTCACGGATATATTCATAGATAGACCCGTAATATGCCTCATTCATGTACTCTTCCGCAATAGACCAGAGGGTGTCGTTGTCCGACACGACAATGCTTTTATAATATTTTGAAGCCTCCTGTGAGGGGTCGTTCTTCGCGTTGGAGCGGAAGGAGCTGACAGCGATGGAGGTGGTGACGATCAGGCAGAAAGTCAGCACAAATAAGAGGAAGTTCTTTCTCATCTCCCGTCTTCTGCGTATGCGGTTATTGCGTATTCTTCTCTCGCTTCTGATATCCTGTGGTCTTCTATATCCCTGTGTCATAGCTCTGTTCATAGATAACTCCTTTCCGCCCGATGCAATAGATGAAGCGTATTAACTGCTATTTTTTATAATTGGTGTATAACCGAACAAATGTTGCGAACGGATGTTCTTTATAGATGCATTATATCGAACGTGCTTTCGGATGTCAATACTATTTTGATAAAAAATCGAACAAATTTTCTGAATATATGTTTGCTTTTTGACCTGCGCTGTGCTATGATTGAAATATGTAAATTGTCAGAAAATATATTTTGGCATAAAGAGCCTAGAGAAAGGATAAGGATTTTAAGTATGGCACAGGGAAAAATCACTGTAAAACAGCAGCAGATTCTTGATTATATTAAGGATGAAATTTTGAAAAGAGGTTATCCCCCGGCAGTCCGGGAGATCTGTGAGGCGGTGAATCTGAAATCTACCTCCTCCGTCCACTCCCATCTGGAGACGCTGGAAAAGAACGGTTATATCAGAAGGGATCCGACGAAGCCGCGCGCGATTGAGATCTGCGACGACAATTTCCAGATGGTGCGCACGGAGATGGTCTCCCTGCCTGTGATCGGTCAGGTGGCGGCGGGACAGCCGATTCTTGCGGAGCAGAATATCGACAGCTACTTCCCTGTTCCGGCGGATATGGTGCCGAGCGGCGAGTCCTTCGTGCTGAAAGTGAAGGGTGATTCCATGATCAATGTGGGAATCTACAGCGGCGATCAGATTTTTGTAAATTGCTGCCAGACGGCATCGAACGGCGATACGGTGGTTGCGCTGATTGACGATTCGGCGACAGTGAAGACATTCTATAGGGAAGACGGACACGTGCGCCTGCAGCCGGAAAATGACTCTATGGATCCGATTATCGTGGACGACTGCCAGATTCTCGGGAAGGTGTTCGGGGTTTTTCGCCTTTATAGGCGTTGACTTTGTTTGCGTATTGTGAAAGCGCTGACATATCTTTTCCGCCTGTTTCATTTAAAATAACAGTCAAAGGAGTGGAGGAAATGAACTATCGGATTGAGACAAAAGAAGCATTCCGTATTGTCGGCGTGTCAGTGCCACTACAGAAAAATATCGAGGAAAATTTTGCGGTGATTCCGGCGAAGTGGGGAGAAATTTCAGCGGACGGCACTTTGCAGAAACTGATCGGTATGATGGATACGCCGCCTATGGGTGTTCTGGGAATTAGTACCTGTAATGACATGGAGCCGTGGAGATACTATATTGCGGTATCGACCTTAAAGGAAAAAGAAAATTTTGAAGAGTACACAGTGCCTGCGGCTACATGGGCGGTTTTCCCCGGCGAGGGCACGAACCAGTCCATTCAGGAGCTGGAGCGGCGCATTGTGACGGAATGGCTGCCCACGTCCGGTTATGAGTACGGCAATGCCCCGGATGTAGAGGTTTATCTGAACCCCGATCCGGAAAACGCAAAGTACGAAGTGTGGATTCCCGTTGTGAAAAAACAGCCCTAATCAGAACGTGTGTTCTGGAAAATTTTTAGAATCTTTCTCTTACATAAGAAAAAAGCAAAAAGCCATACTACATAGTAATCGTAACTGCACGGCTTTTTGCGGTTATGAGGAAAAATCAGTCTCTCATCTATAATTCAGGGGTTGATGTCTTATGAAGGGGGAAGGAAAATGAGAAACAGAGCTTTGGACTGCCTTGCCCTGACGATTGCCATTATCGGCGCTATCAACTGGGGATTGATCGGACTTTTCAGCTTTGACCTTGTGGCATTTATTTTTGGTAACATGTCATGGTTTTCGAGAATCATTTACGCCCTAGTGGGTATCGCCGGACTGTATATCATCACATTCTATATGTACACGAACGGCAATATGGCAGAGTCAAACAAGGCATAGACACGGACAGCGTAAAACTGCAAAACTCCAAAGAGAAAAACAGAACCGGCGTATCGGATTTGATACTGCCGGTTCTGTTATTTGAAGCGATTTCTATGAAACGGTTTATTTGTTTTCCAGCGTCTCCTTGTCAATCAGAACGCCGTCCCGCCAGATACGTTCCAGATCATAGAACAGACGGTTCTCCCTGTCAAAAATATGGATGATCACATCCTGAAAGTCCATAAGAATCCAGTTGGCGTTCTGGTATCCCTCCATCTGTCTTAGGTTTACGCCCGCTCTGCCGAGAATTTCCGACACATTGTCAGCCATAGCCTGTATCTGACTCTTATTGCTGCCGTCCGCGATGATAAAATAGTCCGCAATGGTGGAGATTTCGCTGATATCAATGATGCGGACGTCCTCCGCCTTCTTATCCTCCAGCGCGTTCACCACCAACAGTGCTGTTTCCTTTGTGTTCATAACAATACCTTACCTTTCTCTAGTTCTATGGATGTGGTATCCAGTATTACAAATGCCCTCAATGCCTTTTATAGAATTCGTAAGTCCTGCTTGTCATATCATCTACCTGATTGTCCGTGGTCCGCAGATATGCTAGCGTGTTTGCCAGTATCTTTTCCATCGTCCAGTCGAGATCCTGAAAAGCGATCCGACGGATCATTTCAAGCTCCGCTAGCTGTTTTCTCCCGGGCTCGATATAGTCCGCAATATAGAGGATTTTCTCCAGCCTGCTCATATCGGGACGTCCCGTCGTATGATAACGGATTGCATTTAGTATATCCATATCTGGGACACCGTATTTGCGCTCCGCAAGATAGGCGCCTGCTTTGGCATGTAAAAGCGCTGTGGGATTGCCGCGCTCCACAGCCGTCACATTGAGGTGCGCTTTCTCGCAGATTGCCACCAGCTCTGACCCGTGCATGGATTTGGCGCAGTCGTGCAAAAGCCCAGCCGTCATCGCTTTCTCCATATCTTCACCGTGCGCCATTGCCAGAGAGGCGGCTGTGTAGGCGACGCCAAGCGTGTGCGTATAACGTCCGGAGGACAATTCCTTTTCCATCGCCCGGCGCAGTTTTTCCATTTCCGATTGATGTTGACTATGACTCATTGAAAGCATCCTTTCTTGCCGAAGAAATATTATGGTGCTTTAAACCACGCTACTTTTCTCGGATTAATCTTAAAGTTTACGGTTTTGCTGCCGCCGTATTCTCCCACGCCCTGTATGGTGACTTTGGCAGTGCCTTTCTTTCTGTTATTCATGTAAGAGACGATTGTATAATTGTCTCCGGAAAGCTCCACGCCGTTTAATTTTACCACCAAATCCTCTTTCTTTAGCGTGACGGGCTCCAGTGAATATTCTTTGCTTACCCCTTTCTTTAAAGATACACTGGCTTTTGCCACGCTTTTCTTCGCGGCAAGCACGCGGTAGGAAACTTTGGTTTCTCCGATATAATTTTTCGTTCCCTCTACTGCTACCGTTAATATAGAGCCTTCGGGCACTTGGTCTTTCGGACCGAGCACAACGCCGTTTTCATCCGTAAAGGTATAGGTTTTCAGGAAATCCGTTCCGGAAGAAAGCGCTTTTCCGTTAAAATCGGTTATTTTCGGCGTGCTCTTATATTTTCCTTTGCCCGTGAGCCCCACTGTTTCTCCCTTTTTTGTATTCGGGGCTGCAGCCATCACATCCTCTGCTGTGATGGAAAGTTTATTGATGTCCTGCGCTATAATAGAGAATTTCTTCTCCGGCAGGGAATCTTTGAAGTTGCCTTTGCCCTTAATGGTATAAGACGGTGCCTTCGTGTCTTCTTTCGATGCCAGTTTTGTGTTGTTCTTGTAGGTGACCGTATAATCCTTTCCTTCTGTTAGTACGGTCTCTCCATATTTTACGATAATCTTTGGCTTTGCACCGCCCTTTTCGTAGGAAACAGAGTCTTTGCCATTCGCCAGAGAGGTTGTAATCAATGTTGCCGCGCTGGTGTCTTTCAGGGAATACGGCGCAATTTGAAAGGTTTTCTTTACCGTGTCTGTGTAGCCGTTTATTCCGGTAATGATAACAGTGGCTTTATTGCTGGCATTTGTAGTATTTTCATAAGCAACGGTATAGTCTTTGCCGAGAACCATAGGAATCAGCGTATTTTTGTTTTTCTTATAGGAAAGGTGCAGCGTCTGTTCCAACTGTGCGCCGCTATAAGGCATACTCGTTTTCCAGTCTTTTCCAAAGTCGAGATTGGAAGCTTTGAGCGGGGTTCCCGTAATTTTAAAAGTTTTGGTTACTGTACCGGAGTAGCCGTTCTCTTCTTTCCCTGTAAAGATGACGTCATATATGCCGACATCCTTGGCATTCTCATTATAAGAAACAGTATAATGCTCGTCTTCTGTCAGTTCGTCTTTTCCACTTTTCAGCGTAATGCCAGTTCTACTGACCGGATTGATTCCTTTTTCCTTTAGAGTCTGCCCGTTAAGTTCATCCCATGAAATATCTGCGATCTTATTCTTGCTAAAGCGTATCTTGCTCATCAATGCCTTTTGAGTAACGCGCAGCAAAATATCTCGTGTATCGGAGAAATTTTTCACGCCGGAAATGGTGACGGTGTAATCGCCTTCTTCCGTACAGCCTTTCTCCAATATATTTGTGGAAGTGGAATCACCAATTTTTACAATGCTTGTAACTTTAAACTCTGAATTGTTTTTCAGTTCCTTTCCGTTCCATGTTACAGTGGGCACCACAGACAGTTTTTTGCCCCCATTATATGCAAGATACAGATTGGGAATAACAACCTCTTCTGTCTCCGGAGCAATGCTCTGCGGGACTATCTGGAAAGCCGCCGTGTCGGTGCCGCTGTAATTGCCTTTTCCCTTGACTGTTACGGCAGGTGCCTTTTTCGGGGTGTCCCATGCCTGCATATAGGCATCTGTATTGTTCTTGTAGGCAATGGTATAGTCTGTTCCGGGCGTAAGCAGTTTTTCTCCGTCGTAAACCATCACTTCCGGATTTATGGCTTTTCCTGTGTATGGCTGGTCTGCAATCGGCTCGATCCGCAGACCTGTTTTTGCGGGAGCCCATTTTGCATACAGGGTTAGATCGCCTCTGGTCCCCGCCGGAATTTCATCGATGGGATTGCCGTCGTACCGACTGTCTCGATACCATCCTGCAAATTTATGCATAACGCTGTCGATCGGTATCGCGTCCAGCAGAGCAAAAGTTTTATCCGAAGCCATGTAGGTTGTAGGATTGGCAGCTGGATTGCTTCCTTCGGCGCCGGTCATGTAAGTGATGTTAAAAGGCTTCAGCACATAGGGTTTTGCGTAAATATCGGTATCTTTTGTGATATTTTTACAATCGCTTAAATTCTGCCAGCCGTCGAAGAGATAACCTTCCGGTGCCGCGGCGCGCATCACCGCATCTTCCGGAGGCGTGGCATTCTGCCCCCTGTTAAGAGATTCTATTTTTGCAGGCTTATCATTCCAGCCTAAAAAACGGACGGTGTACTGTCTGGGGATTATTGTCACCTCGCAGTATGCATAAGCAGATTCCAAATCCCATATATCATCGGGATCGCCCCAACCGGCAGATGCTACTATGGTTACAGTTTGTGGTTCTCTGGTATCGGGAAGCTGCTCGACAGTGACCAGTCCATTTCCGTTCGGGGCTGTTTCTACATAAACAAAAGGGTAATCGGTGTTATCCTTGACAGACCACTCAATCTCATCCCGAGGTACACCGGTCGGCATTTTTGTGATACGTATTTCTGCGCTGTCCTCCTCCGTCATTTTGATTTCTCTGGTAATTTCCAGTTTGCCGGTGACAGTTACACGGCAGTTCGCCATCTGCTCCCTGTCGGCATAGTCGTAATAGGAGGCGGTTATGGTGCAGGATCCTGCAGTGTCACCTGAAACAATTACCAGTTTACTGTCCACCACATCACCTTCACTGTCTACTATATCCTCATAATCAACATAAGCAATGTCTTCATTGCTACTATCCCAAAATACCATTTCCGGATCAGCCCAGGATGGAACAGTGGCATTAATCCGTCTGGTACTGTTCTGTGGCATGGTCACAGCAGTTGAAGAGACAGAAATTTTGGGATTGCCAATGCGAAATTCACTATCCCGATCCCAACTATCCTGATAACCTTTTAATTTTGCATATGCTCTAACCTTTGTTTTTGTCTTAATTGTAATCGGAGACTGATAAAGTTTTCCATATACAGTAGGATCAGTGCCGTTTGTGGTATAATAAATTTTTGCACCCGGAACACTGACAGACATTTCCAGTTTGCCGCCATTGTCAATCAGCCAGTAATTATTATAATCACCATTCGGCAGTTCTTCCCATATTTCCCCGCCGGATTCACTGCTAAATTCAGGGGCTGGAATTTGCATGGAAATCTTGACGGTGCATGCCGCATAGCAGTTCTGCCCCTTATGGTCTTTGACTACTGCGGTAATTTCCGTTGATCCGACAGTCTGACCAAACTGCAGCATGACGCCTTTATCTGTTTTGTCTTTAATCTTTACGAGTCTCTCATCTCCGGAAGTCCAGACAATATCCTCCATCTTTGCGCCATCCGGAAGCTGTTTTACGGTCAGCTCCCGGTCCACTCCGGCGGGAATCGTCTCAAGTGTTGTCTGAGATAGGGAAAACTCTGTCTTACAGGCAATAAAACGAATCGTATATACAGGAGAATGTTTCTTCAATTTATAGGATGCATAGTCTTTGGTTCCGATAACAAACTGAAGAGGATATTCAGGAACAAGCCAAATTCCTGAACTATAATATTTTTTTGCGTTGTCTGAGACCCAGCCACCATTTGAAACAGAAAGGTTACTACCGTCATGGGTATAAAATATAGTATCATATCCAGACTCATTGCCTGTATAAGATATCCTGATATTGTTTATATTTTGAAAAAGGAAGTGACCTTTATCAACGGTAGCTTCCCATGTCGTATCATCTATTTTTTTAGGAGTTCCCATTCTAGGACAGGTAAACTGTATGTCATCACAGAGAGGTTTTTTAACTGAATCTAAAATTTTAACAGGAAATTCTTTTTTTATCTTAGTTTTTTGCAGTATGCTGCGCACGGTAATTTCAGCGGTTACATGGTATGTAGCCGGCAGACTATTTGGAAGGTGGTTAACGTACATAACACCATTACTATCCACATTAAGGTCAAAGTCATCTGAACTCCAGCGAGTATACACATCCGCGGAAGCGCCTTCAGGCAGTACCTTGACACTGAGCTTTTTCTGCTCGCCAATTTCTATGGTAAGACCGTCTTCGGTAACTTCGTTCCCGTCCTGATCCACAATGACCACATCCTCTATCAGCGGCAGAAATTCCACTTTACAGGTTTTCTTGATCTCGCCAATCTGGGCGGTTATGGTCGCTGTCAGTGAGACGTTTTCAACTGAATCGTCAGGCGCCGGCAAAAGCGCCACCGTTCCGTCCGTAACAGAAACACGGGAATTATCAGAAGCCCACAGCACTTCAGAATAGACCGCATCTTCAGGAGTCGGTCTCACCGAGAACTTTCTTGTCTTATCCTGGTCAAGATAAACAGTCTGTGTCTCATCCAGAACATTTCCGCCTTCGTCCACAATCACAAAATCAGTCAACTCCGCTCCAGGGGTCAGTGATTCCAGCGTGTTTGTTGAGATAGAATCATCCGAGACGGAACCGCTGGGCTCTTTGTCTTCCTCAACAGGCATTTGTTCTTCTGTGACAGGATCTTCTTCTTTTTCAGAACCACTGCCATCATCTGTTGGAGACTCATCTGCCTCCGGGGCGTCGTAATCCTCAGGCGTATCGGGCGCAGGTGAATCCTCATTTTCCGATCCGGGGTTCTGGTCTGCCGGATCATCATCTGTTTCCTCTGTATCTTCGTTGTCAGATGATGTGGGCTTTTTTTCTTCATCGCCGGGAACCGTCACGGTTTCATCAACAGGCTTAACCGTAACCGTTGATTCTTCCTCTCCGCTGTCCCCCTGTATGCCCGGCGTTTCTGCTGTTTCAGCAGACGGCGCGTCCATGGAACCTTCCGGTTCCTCCGCATGTAAGGACGCTGCCTTGATGCTCAAAGGAGCCGCACAGGCAATATAGGACATGCTCTCACTCGTAAACAGCATGACCGCACATAAAATAACAGATACCAGTCTAAACATTTTCCTTTTTCTCATCCTTACATCCTCTCGCCCGATCTTTCTCTTATAAATAGATAAAACGCAGACCAAACAGCCTGCGTCCATTATACCACAACTACTTCTATTTTACGAATCCTTTTCATAGAGATGGTTCCGCCGGATATACATTTCCACCGCCTCCGGCACCATCCCCCGCAGAGACTTTCCCGCCCGAGCCCTTTCCCGAATCTGCGTGGAGGATACATCCATGCCTGCAAATTCCAGAATCTCGATAGATGCGTGGTATTTTTCCCGCAGATACTGCGCCTGCTTATTTAAACGCTCACACGGACCCTGAGGCTGGGTGGAAGCGTTTTCCGTTCTTGCCGCCGCCAAAACGGTACAGCTCTGAAAAATCAGATCCGGGCTTTTCCAGTCCTCCATGGCATACAGGCTGTCCGCGCCCACAAGAAAAAAGTAAGCCGCCTCCGGGTCGGTATTCCTTAGTTTTATCAGGGTGTCGCATGTGTACGTGTTTTTGCCCTGCACGGCGTCCTCCACCTCCATCTCGGACAGCACAAAGCCGGGCGTATCCGAAATAGCAAGCGCCGTCATTTCACAGCGCGCCTGTATGGGCAGGACCTTACGCTGGTCTTTCATGTAGGGAACGCCGCTTGGCATGAACAGCACTTTTTCCAGCGCAAACTGCTCTCTCGCCTTCGCCGCAATCGTCAGATGCCCGTTGTGGATTGGATTGAAGGTGCCTCCCATAATGCCGATTCGTCTCATGCGGTTCCCCCTCTTCGCTTCTGTTTCATCTGGGCAGCACGATCTTCGGATTCTTCTTGTCCCGCTTGTAGAGGATGATCCTTTTGCCGATCACCTGCACAACCGTGGCATGGGTTCTCTCCGCCACCATATCGGCGATCATCCGGGGATCGTCCGCACAGTTTTTCAGGACGGCGATCTTTATAAGTTCCCTTGTGTTGAAAGCGTCCGCCACCGACTCTGTAAATTCCGGCGTCAGACTGGATTTCCCAACCTGAAAAATGGGGTCAATGCTGTTAGCCAGACTTTTTAAATGTGCCCGCTGCTTACTTGTCAATTCCATGTATCAAAATCTCCTTCTCTGTTTCCGGGTTTGCTAAACATTCCCGGGATCGAACTTTGTCCGATCACTTGTAGTAATCAAAGGATAGCCCGTACATCCTTACGGTGCTGCCCTCCTCTATGCCGAGCGCCTCAAGCTGCTCCAAAATGCCCTGTTTGCGCATAAAGTCCTGAAAGAACTTAAATCCCTTCTCGGATTCCAGATTGGTGTAGGAAAGCATCTTTTCAATGCGGGGTCCTTCCACCACATACTCGTCTGCCTCCTCGTCATAGACAACGGTAAAGGGCTCGTTTTCGATATCAAAATGAAACTCAGGGAAAAACTCCTGCTCAAAGGTCAAGGGTTTGCTGTCCTCCATCTCGCCCAGACGGTTATTAATCGCATAGAGAAGCTCCCGCACACCCTTGCCGCTGATCGCCGAGATGGCGTAGACCGGAATGCCCTGCGGCTCAAACTCCGCCTTTAACTTTTCCACGGGATCATCGTCCTTTTCGTAGATCATATCAATCTTGTTTGCGGCGATGATCTGGGGTCTCTCAGCAAGCTTCTGGTCGTAGGCGGCAAGCTCCTTGTTGATGGCATAGATGTCTGCCACGGGATCGCGCCCTTCCGTGGACGCGGCGTCCACGATATGCACAATCAGCCTTGTGCGCTCGATGTGTCGCAAAAACTCATGCCCGAGCCCTACGCCCTCCGACGCGCCCTCGATCAGACCGGGAATGTCGGCGATCACAAAGCCTTTGGCGTCCTCCAGATCCACCACGCCCAGATTGGGGTTCAGGGTGGTAAAGTGGTAGTTGGCGATCTTGGGTCTGGCATTCGTCACCCGTGACAGGAAGGTGGATTTCCCCACGTTGGGAAATCCCACAAGCCCCACGTCGGCGATCACCTTAAGTTCTAACAGCAGTTCCAGTTCCTTTGCGGGCTGACCGGGCTGGGCGTACTTGGGCGCCTGCATGGTGCTGGTGGCGTAGTGCTGGTTGCCGCTTCCGCCGCGTCCGCCTCTCAGAAGAAGAAAGCGCCTGTTTTCGCCGGACATGTCGGTGATGACTTTGCCGCTCTCCGCCTCACGGATTACGGTGCCCTCCGGCACTTTGATGACGATATCCTCGCCGTTTTTGCCGGCGCAGTTCTTCTTGCCGCCCTCTTCGCCGTTTTTCGCGCAGTATTTGCGGACGTGCCGGAAGTCCGTCAGAGTGTTTAAACCCTCGTCCACCTCGAAGTAGACGCTGCCGCCGTTTCCGCCGTCGCCGCCGTCGGGACCGCCGTTCGGCACGTATTTCTCGCGCCGGAAAGAGACGTGGCCGTCGCCGCCCTTACCGCTTTTTACATATATTTTCGCATGATCTGCAAACATAAATTCTCTCCATATATAAGGGGAATAGAAAAGCTCCAAACATCAGTATGTTCGGAGCTGTCTTTATGGTCTCTTACTTCTCTACGGGATAAACGGACGCCTTTTTCTTGTCTCTTCCCATTCTCTCGAAACGAAGAACACCGTCTACCAGAGCAAACAGCGTATCGTCCCCTCCTCTTCCTACGTTTACGCCGGGATGAATCTTGGTTCCGCGCTGTCTGTATAAGATGTTTCCAGCCTTAACAAACTGACCGTCAGCCCTCTTTGCGCCTAATCTCTTGGATTCGGAATCGCGTCCGTTCTTGGTGGAGCCGACACCCTTCTTATGAGCAAAAAACTGAAGGTTCATATTCAACATGGTATTACACCTCCTTAAATGTCAATTTACAATGTTTTTTCCCGTACTGTGCCTGAATCCGGCTCAGTCCGAGCGACAGAGAATCCATTAACGCGACGGAGGTTTCCAGCAGGGGCTGTCTCAAAAAAGTACAGTCAATTCTGCCCGCCTTTTCATCCGCCTCCACCTGTATCGGTTCCTTCGTGACCTCCTCAAGCGCGTTCACAGTGTTGATCACGAGAACCGAAATCGCCGCGCAGACAATATCCTGACCGTAGTCCGCATACGCCGCGTGACCGTCGCACATAAATTTCCGGTATTCTCCCGCCTTGTTTTTATAGATGGTAATCTCGGTCATTACGCGTTGATCTTGTCAATCTTGATCTGCGTGTAGGGCTGTCTGTGACCGTTTTTCTTGTGGTAGCCGGTTTTTCTCTTATACTTGTAAACGATAACCTTGCGCGCTTTACCCTGATCCATAACGGTTCCGGTAACAGTCGCGTTCGCCACATCGCCTGCAACTTTAAGATCCTTATCGCTTACAGCGATCACCTGATCAAAGGTAACGGTAGAACCAACCTCAACATCAAGCTTCTCCACTCTGATCTCATCGCCCTCGGATACCTTGTACTGTTTTCCGCCTGTTGCAATGATTGCGTACATATCTGCACACCTCCTATTCATGAACTTACGTTCATTTACTCGCTAACTGTGGTGATACCCAAAAGGGCATACTTCTACCTCGTTATGCGGCACACTTAATAAGCATATACAGTTTATGCCAATTTGTCAACCAAAATTTTATCTGTTTTCCAATCTTTTTTCCATTTCCGACTTTAAGACACGCTCAATCCTGTCATGCAGATCCTGCGTCTTAAAAGGTTTGAGCACATAGTCGTTGATCCCAAGCTTGGAGCTCTCCAAAATGTTCTGCTTTTCACGCTGCGACGTGAGCATAATGACAGGGATCCCGGCACATTTTTCCATTTCCCGAATTTCGCGCAGCGTCTCTATGCCGTCTTTTGGTGCCATCTGGATATCCAACAGAATCAGATCCGGAGGCGTCTGCTGTTTTAAATACTGCAACGCACGTACGCCGGAATTTAAGGCAACCACCTCGTAAGTGCCTTTGAACTCCTGCTCGATTGTTGCAAGGCTGATGCTGTTGTCATCCACGGCAAGTATGGTCAGTTTATCGTCCCCTTTGATTTTATCATCCACCTTCTTCTATTCCTCCCTTTGCATCTGTTCTATCAACTCACGCAGCATCTGCTCCGCGGCGTCGTCCTCATATAATTTGAGCTGTTCCCGAATCTTTTCCAGTTCCTCTTCTATGTACGCTTCCATCCGGTATTCCAGAAGTTCTTCTATCTTGTGGGCACAGTCTTTTGCCTTGAAATTTTCAAGACTGCGCAGTGCGGTTTGTATCTCCTCCTGAAGCGCTGCCTTCGGCATATCCTTGTCTTTTTTCTTTTTGTTCTCTTTCTGTTCCGCGTCCAGATAGGTCTGGATATGGACAAGCTGCTCTTCGTATTCCCGCAGAAGTTTTTCCGCGTGGCTGTCCACAAAAGTGTAATCTTCCCGCTTGACTGCCTTCTCCTGCTCTCTCGCCAGAGTGGAAACCTGCATGGCACCCACATTGGCGGAAGCGCTCTTCAGCGCGTGCACCTCAATGCCGTATGCCTTATAGTCTTTTTCATCCCAAAGCTCTTGCAGAACTTCCAGTTTCCGTTTCCCGTCCAGACAGTAGAGCTCCAGAAGTTCGTTGAACTCCTCGACGCTGGCGGAAGAATGCTCTGCCACCTCATCTGTGTCGATTCCCTCAATGATGATATCCTGAAACTTTGACAGGTTGTTGCTGCTCGACTGGAGACTGTCCAGCCAGCCGCCGCCCCTCGTCTGTTTCTCTTCGGGAATCCATTTTAGAAGTACCATATGGAGGGTCCTTCTGTCAATGGGTTTCGTAAGAAAATCCTGAAAACCGTTTGCGAGGAAAGTCTCACGGACACCTTCCATAGCATTTGCCGTCAGCGCGATAATGATTGGAAGCGTGCCGTTTTCACCGCATTCGCTGCGGATATGCTGTACCGCTTCTATTCCATCCATGCCGGGCATCATATGATCCATAAAAATAATATCAAACCGCGTGCCCTTGACGTACTGGATTGCCTCCAGACCGCTCTCCGCTTCAGTGATTTCCAGATCATAAGTCTGTAAGAGCGATCTTGCCACCTTCCGGTTGATCATATTGTCATCCACAACCAGTACTTTGCAGTTCTTCGCTTTAAAGGGCTCCAGCGGCTTCTCCTTGTGTATCTCCTCCTCCGGGACGTCAGACAGGGGTCTGCTGTCCACGATCTTTTGCAGAACATCCACCGTAAAGGTGGAACCTTCACCGTACAGGCTTTTTACTTTTACGGAACCGTCCATCAGTTCCGCCAGATGCTTTGTGATGGAAAGCCCGAGTCCCGTTCCTTCCACGCTGCGGCTCCGCTTTGAGTCAAGCTGTCTGAAATTTTCAAATATTTTTTCGAGATCCTCCTCCTTGATGCCGCAGCCGGTGTCCTCGATACTGAAGACAAGCCGCTGCGTATCCGGCTCCTCCCCCGGCATACCCGCAACGTAAATTTTGACATGCCCCTTCTTGGTGAATTTGAGGGCGTTGTTTAAAAGGTTGATGAGAATCTGTTTGATTCTGCCTTCATCCCCCAGATAACGGCAGGGAAGGGACATGTCAAACTCGCTCAGAAGCATAAGCCCGTGCTGGGATGCGACGATATCCATCATATTCAGCACTTCGTTGACTAACGACTTCAAGTGATACTCCGTCAACACAAGATTCATCTTCCCGGCTTCTACCTTAGATAAGTCGAGAATATCGTTGATCAGAGCAAGGAGGTTACGCGAGGACGCCTTGATGTCGCAGGCATAACCGTACACTTTCCTGCCGATGCTCTCCTCCATAATGATATCGCTAAGCCCTACGATCGCGTTCATCGGGGTTCGTATCTCATGTGACATGTTGGCGAGAAAGGCGCTCTTTGCAATGTTTGCCTGCTCCGCCTGCTCACGCACCTGCTTGATCTCCTCAATGTAATTTCTCGTCTCCGTCACGTCGAGAATCAGAATGACATATCCCTTTATTACATCATATTTATCCGGGATCTGCTGTATATGCCCCAGATAAAAACAGCCGTTTAAGCTGAACTCCTCCCGAAAATCGTCATCCAGCATATTCTGCGGAAACCCTTCCAGCTCTTCTATGTGCTTTCCGACGGCATGAGGGGTCAGATCTTGAAAAATCGCCGCGGCAGCCGGGTTAAAGCTGACAATCCGTTTCTGCTTGTCAATCGCGATAACGCCGTCGTTCATATTGTCGAGCAGAATACCTGACGCGAGGCTGCCGAAATCATACACCTTCCGGCTCCAGATCAGAATGACGACGCAGGAAAGAATGATTCCCAGCACGAAAGGCGTCGGATCGTAAACGCTGACCAGTTTCAGGACATAGGAACACAGGACGAGCACAGGGAGGAACGAAAGCCCCAAAATCAGCAGGTATTTCCTGTCCGCGGCGTAATCCGGCTTCTTTCGGCAGACATGAATCAGGGCGAACAGGGAGAGCGAGTAAGGGATGATCGTGCCGCACACCATAAAGAGCCAGTAGCCGGGACCGTATTCCAGACGCAGATAATGATGCCCCTGCGCCGTCTCAAGCCATTCCATGCTGCGGTAAAAAAGCGTATGGTAATCACAGGTAAAGACAAGCGCAAGTATCAGGTAATCAGCAATCTGAATAAATTGCAAAAGCCTTGCGGGGGCTTTTAAGAAACAGTAACTGAACATGAAATAACAGTAGGTGATCGGAACAATCAGAGAACCGAGATACTGCATTTTTACGGATACCATAGCCGCATCCAGCGACGGCGCCGTCAGCTCCAGAAAATATCCCGCATTCTGTATCAGAGAACCCATCAGAAAATACTGCATCAGTTTCTGCTCTCTGGAACCGTCTCCCTTCAGCAGAAGGGATAAGGCAAACCCTATCACACAAATGCCCGAAATACTTAGCCCTACAAAAACAGCAGTCATACTCTGGGGCCTCCAATCAGCTTATCCAGTTCCTCATCCTGATAATAGAAAAACAAAAGAAGCGCCAGTATCGCCACGCCAACGGTAATATAAATGTCCGCCACGTTGAATTTCGGGAAATCGATGGGCACAAAATAGATAAAGTCCACCACATAGTTCCGGCTTACCCGGTCGATCAGATTTCCCACCGCCCCGCTTATAATGAGCAGCATACAAAAGCGCATCGGAACAAAACGTTTTCCGTCCGGCAGGGTAAGATATTTCCACAAAAGAAGCAGGGTGACAACGGTTGTCAGGCAGATCAGAAGGGTCTGTCTGCCCGCGAAGGAACTGAAGGCGGCGCCCGTGTTTTCCAGATAGGAAAATTCCAGCACGCGGCTGATGATCACAAAGGGTTCCTGTCCTTTCAGATGGGAAATGGCAAGCCATTTGGTGTACTGATCTGCAAGAAGCAGGCTGCATAACGCAATCAGGGACAATAAAAGATGTCGTTTCTGTATTTTCATGGTGAAAACAAAATATTCCTTTCTCTTGAAATTACCAATTCTTCGCAAGATAATGACTGACTCGGTCAAACAATAAGCTATTTTAAAAATGAAGGATTCCCTGCAAAAAGGTAAGCGGCAATCTGTGCGCGGGAACTGAACTCTTCCGTCTCCAACAATTCCCGTACTTCCTCTTTCGTATAAAAATCAGCGGTAATCTGTTCGTTTTCCGAGGTGTGATCCTCAAAATTCCCCTCCGCATCCACGAAAGCGATCTGCGTCTTCACGTCGGAGAAGGCGACCGCGGCGAAGGACGGCGGCAGAATGCTGTGGATTTTCTTTATGCCGAGCCCCGTTTCCTCGTAGAGCTCCCTCTGGATACATTCTTCCAGAGACTCTCCCTCATTGATCATGCCGGCGCAGAGATTGTAGACAAAACGGTTGACGCCCATGCGAAATTCCCGTAGGAGCAGCATTTTCCCCTCATGAAACGCGACGATGGAGACGCCGCTTACACGCTGCCCGATTGCCTCCGGACCTGAAATCTCGTGACGGCTCACGATCTCATACTTTTTTTCGCGCCCCGCTTTATTCTGGTAGGTCAGCTCATAGTTTTTTAAGTATTTTCCGTCTTTAACCTTCTCCATATGTAACAGCTTCATATCAGTCGGGTTCCTTTCTGTTGATGCATCGTCAGTCCCTTTTTCATGCAAAGCGGACACGGATTTTCGCGACTCCTACAGGTTTCGCAGCTGCTCCGCAAGGCTTGGTGCGACCTTCTTTCGGGTCAGCTCCATCAGCCCCAGAGCCGTCATATCAATCGCCCTTGCGGGAACAGGGTCCTTCATTAAAAGCTCTCGCATATATGCCAGCAGTTCCGCCTCACGCTCCCTGCTTTTCAAATTGATAAAATCCACAAGAATCATGCCGGACAGGTTTCGTGCCCGCAGGTGGAGGGCGATCATTTCCGCCGCCTCCCTGTTGATGCGGTAGAACGTCTCCTCCTTATCTTTGCCCGATTCATACTTTCCCGTGTTGACGTCGACGGATATAAGCGCCTCCGTTGGCTCGATCACCAGATAACCGCCAGATTTTAGCCACACCTTTTTTTCGGTAAGCTCCTGTAACCGTTCTTCCACCGCATACAGCTTATGAAGCGGCAAAAGAGAATCCTCGTAGAGCCTGATGGGAATGTCCGCCTTCCTGCACGGTTCCAGAAGGGTGTCGTACACTTCCGGCAGATCGGTGATGACCTCATTGTACTCGGTCCGGTAGGCGTTTTCCACAAAGGAGACATAGTCCGGCTTATTTCGGTACAGACAACTGTAGCAGGTGCGGGACGGCGCAATCTCCAGAATATGTGTCAGCGTGTCCTCCAGAGAGCGCGCCTCCTCCAGAAGCGGGTCGTCATCGTCAATGGTTCCGGCGTTCGTCCGCACAATGAGCCGGAAACGTTCGGATATCTGTCCAAGTTCCTTCAATTCGCGAAAATACGTCTGTCTTTCGGCGTCCAGCTTGGCGGAAACCTGCACCCCAGTCCTTGCGCCCTCCGGCTTTATACCCACCACCGCGTACTGCCCGGGCAGGGACAGTCTGGTGGTCACGCCGGCAAGCTTCGTCTTTATCGGCTCTTTGGTGACCTGTACCAGCAGCTCGTCGCCGGGCTTTAGTCTGCCGTCCGGCTTTCGGTTTAACACAAAAGCGGTAGCAGCGTCTGTGATCGGAAGGAAGGTCAGGAACCTGCCCCCCAGATCGATAAAAGCAGCGCTGATATTGGGGGAAATGCTCTGCACCTTGCCGATATAGATATCACCTACCGCTGCCGCCGCATCCTGCTGCGCGCGGGCGGCAAGAATCCTGTTGTCGCTCATAAGGAGGCTGAGGCGTTTTTTATGCAATTTCAGGATGAGAATCTTGCCCTCTGTGCCCATAGCGTGGCTGTCTCCTGTTTTGTTTTTTTATTGTACATTGTTATCGCATACATTATAACAAATTATCTCTATAACAACAAATCATTTCGCGTTTTGTGTATAAAAATCGAGTAGGGAAGATTTTTCCCTACTCGTTGCGTAACACATATTACAATTTGTACTTTACCGCCGTACCGTAGGCGATCACCTCCGCCGCGCCCTGCATGATGGAGGACGACGCGTAGCGGATGTTGATGATGGCGTCCGCACCAAGCGATTCTGCCTCATCAACCATGCGCTTGATCGCGATCTGTCTTGCCTGATTGAGCATTTCCGTGTATTCTTTCAGTTCCCCGCCCACCAAAGTTTTGATACCTGCCATGAAATCGCGTCCTACGTTTCTGCACTGGACGACGTTCCCCTTGACAATTCCCAATGTTTCGATTTCTTTTCCTGTGATAAAATCAGTATTTACGAGCAGCATCCTCTTCTCCTCCTTCAATCTCCTTCATTCTCTGTAACAGCACGGCGACAATCGCCAGAATCATAACAACGGGAACCAGAATAAACAGTCCCGCCGCGAGCAAGGGCATGTCGTCAGCCAGATATGCCCAGATTGTAAAGGCGATGATCGTGACCATCAGCAAAATGACCAGACCGCTGAAAATCACGGGCGCCAGCTTCTTTTGTAGAATGTCGTGTCTGTTTACGTTTAAGAATTTTGTGCCTTCCTGTTCCATTTCTACCATCCTTTCTAAGTATTGGTCAGGAGAAAAGGCGGTATACTGGCATGTCTCTTCACTCAGAAAGCGGCACAGGCGGGTAGTCTCTTCAAGACTTGCCCGTTCCCGCTCTAATAGGATGACCTGTCTCTGCAGCGCGTCTGAAAGAAGCAGGTCGCCCTTCTGGATCCGTCTGATCTCTTCTATGGGAAGAGACAGTTTGCGAAGCATCTTGATCTTTTTCAATTCGGTGACATCCTCCTCGGAATAGTCGCGATACCCGTTTTCCATGTTGCGTTTCGGATTTAAAAGTCCCTGCTGTTCATAGAAACGGATATTTTTCTTCGTGATGCCTACCTGCTGTTCTACCTCGTTGATTTTCATGCTGCATCCTCCTTGCCGAAACCGCCGGTTTTCTCCTGTTACGGACAGAATAAGGCTTCCACAAGGTGGAAGGTCAAGAGAAATTTTAAATTTTTTTAATTTTGCAAAAGAAGCGGCACGAGATGTCTCGTCTCCCCTTCTTTAGCAAGGTTCGCGTAGGTCTCCAGCCGCGTCACCTGTACGTCAAAGTCAGGTATGTCACAGCCCGCAAAGGCACAGAGCTTTTCAAAAACCACTGTCGGTTTGATGTTGCCGCTGCTGCTGGCATCCACAAGCATATGGACCGCGCCGTCCGCCTCGCCAATCTCATAGATGCCCTCCTTTAAGTCCAGCTCGATCACGCTCTTTTTCGTTTCTTTTGTATAAGGAATGTGCTCCTGCGCGTAAAACTGTCTGATTTTTTCTGACAGGTCGTCAATCGGAAATTCGCCCTCCTTCATCTGCAGACGGTAGGAAGCCGCAGCTACGCTTGCCATGGCATTTTTCGCCTGATCCGGCAGTACATTTACGGCAAGCACTTCCACACCCTCCACCATGACCCGGTTCAGCGCGTCTTTCATATCCTCCGGCGTTGACATCGACACAACTTCCAGATCCAAGTATTCGCCCCGGCTTTCGATTCCAACGCCTAGGGGCGCGGCAAAGGACATAATCTGATGGGGGCTGAATCCTTCCGAATATTTCACGTCAATTCCCGCCCTCCTGACCGCTTTCTGGAAAAAGCGCATCATGTCGAGATGTCCGATAAATTTCATGGCGCCGTATTTGGCGAATTTGATTCTGACTTTCATGCGGTTTTACCTCATTATTTCCCGGATTCCTTTAAATATTTGTCAAGATTTCTCTTATAAAGTTCGATCACCTGATTTTTATTTGCCACAGCATCATACCGCTTTCCTTCATAGGTAAAGCTTCGCGCCAAAATAGTCAGCGGATTGTGCTTTTCAATCTCAGCAAGAAGCTTTTCGGAATACTCCTGCGTGCTCTCCGTCTCCGTCAGTTCCCCGTCAATCCGAAGCAGGTAGAAACCGGTAAATTCGGTGCCTCTGTGGTCTATATTATGCCATGCCGCAACGATATCCGAATATCTGGCGTGCATCATGCCGTTGGGGATCTTCATCCAGTTCCGGGTAAAGACGCCCGAATTGGACTCGTCCTCTTTGCTTGCATGATTTTTGCCAAACAGGAAGAACAGATTGTCCTGGTTTTCACGGACTTCCCTGTAATAATCGCAGATCTCCTCAGGCGTGTAGAGATCATTATCATACCATTTGCTGAGGTTTTCCGCAATGGATGTCGCCGGCTGTCTGCCGATTCTGACGGCAAATACAAAGCTCGCAACACTGATTATTACCGTGGCAACGGTGACTAAAATCTGCATGACGGCGCTTTCATACAAAACGCCGAGGAAGAGATGGTTTACCACAGCCGAAATCAGTGCAAAGAACCCGAGAAACCATAATGCGCCGATTTCGCTTGTACGTTTGTGCTTTACTTCCAGCTCCTCCTGCGTATGGCTCATAAATTCTCTTTGCTCTGCGGTCATTGGTCCGAATATCATTCTTTTGTTCAACATTTTCTTATCCTCTCCTTATTTATGTGACGTTTTATGTGTACGGTTTCTATTCCGTTTCGGATTGATTGACAATCAGTACGGACTCGCCGAGCCCCTCTGTGCTTTCCAGAGGGTTATCCCCGCAGATTACTTTTTTCAGAGAAGGCATTCCGGTCAGAGGGGAAAGACTCGTGATGTAATTGTTGGAGATATCCAGAACCTCCAGCGTGGGCAGAGCTTGGGCAAAGGAAAGATCCGCCAGACTGTTTCCGCTCAGATACAGTTCTTTGAGCGACGGAAACCGGCTCAAAAAATCAAGGTGGTCCCCCAGTTCCACGTCGTCATAGCCGACTGCCTTAAAACCGCCGCTGCCGTCTACCTGAACATTTGTGTACAGCATAACGTTGTTCATATGGAGGATTTCCAGGGAATCATTTTGCCCCACCTCGTCAAAATCTATCTCGCATTGGATGTCGTTTAAATTCAGTTCCCGCAAATTCGGCATATTGAAGAGTACCGCCAAATTTTCATAGCTCATGGTCCCTTGCAGATTAAGCCGTTCCAGTGAATGTAAATCCGCAATCGCCGGGAGTCCTTCGCTGTAGTTCTGCAAGGTGACAGACAGCGATCTCAAAGAAGCAAGCTTTGACGCGTCAAATGCAGACGGCAGCGTGCAGCCGGTCAGACTGAGTTCTGTCAATTCCGGCAGACTCTCGATAAAGGAACAGTCCTGCATATAATACAGAGACAATTTCTTTAAAGAAGTCAGGTTCTTCAAATCCGGCTCAGGACAGCCGTACGGCACATCCAGAACAAGTTCCTGTAAGCCGTCAAGTGTTTCCAATGTACTCAGATTTTTCAGTTCTGTGCAGTCTGTAATGGAAAAAGCCTCCAGCGCGGCACAATTTTCCAACCCATACAGCGCCTGTATTTGGCAGTATGTGATTTCCAGTCGTTTCAGCTGCGATAAATGACTGACAAAGTCAATGGATTTTAAACCATAAGCATCCAGCCGCAGCGTTTCCAGTGCAGATAGTTCTCCGATCACAGTGAAATCCTTTAAGCCTTCATCCCCGCAAAGCGTCAGATTTTTTAGTTTTTTTAAACTCACAAGAGCGTCTATATTCGTGATTTCCGAATAATCCAGATATAAAGTTTCCAGATTCTCGAATTGACTGATCCCCTCCAGGCTTTCCACGCCGGCGTTAAATCCCAGTTCTTTTATGGCTCCCGGATTTTCCAATATGGATGCAGCCTGCGCCGGATTGTCAAAGTAGGCGCTGACGCTTACGAGCGGCAGACCCTTCACATCCTCAGCGGAAAGTCCGCCGCATACCTCAAGCTTTTGTAATCCGGTGAACATAGAGAGACCATTTGTATCTAACCCGGCGTCTGAAGAAAATTCGATCCATGTCAACCCTTCCGCACTGTTTTCAAACAGGTCTTCTGACCCGGTAAAAGGGAAAACCGGCGGTTCCGTGCTGTATCCGACATGCCAGATATTGCTCTCACGCCGGACTGCAAGCTGCTGTATTTTCGCAAGCTGGCTCTCCGTGACTTCCTTCGCCGGAATCTGGTATACACGGGAAGCAAATTCTGCCAAAATTCCCTGAAGAACAGCGTCCTCTTCTGTCAGCGGTTCATCCTGAAAATGCTGAGTCTCCATACTGCCTGTCTGGTCGGTTTCCCCCGCCATTTCCGTTTGCGTCGTTCCCGCCGCTTTGTCTTCCTGAATCATTTTTATACGCCGATAAAGACCTTTCGCATTGAGCAGCGTGATAAAGACTACAAGCGCAACTCCGCATGCCACACCCCGCTTCCATCCGTAGGGTTCCCATCCGGTTTTATGCGTTTCTGTCGGCTCTGCAATCTGATAATCAATCTTTTCGGCTCTCGAGAGAGATGGTGTCGGCGTCGGCATATTTGGCGCCGGCATGACAGCATGGGGGTTATCGCCGATGATTTTTCTGATGCCGTGCAGCAGGTCCTGCATGAACCCCAGCTGTGCCATATTGAGAGCCTGTAAATGGGAAAATTCATCCGGCAGATCATAGGGATCCATATCCCGGTATGCCGGAATCAGGATTTTCGATTCTCCTTTTTGGATGAGCGACAGATATCTGCTCCACTCATTCTTCACCCACACGGACTGAATATTCTGCGGATCGGTTCCTATGACGATCATAATTTTCGCGGAATGGAGCGCAGCGAAGATATATGGTTCATACGCCTCGCCCAGCTTATTTTGCAGGGTGATTCTTGAAAAAAACACCCGGTAGCCTTCCTTGCACAGATGATAATATATTTCGTCGGCAAGCACACTGTCTCTCGTGCGCTGCCCGTTCTCGTCCGTTTCCTTGTAACAGATAAAAATATCATAAGGCGGCTCTTTTAGCGACACCTGCAAAATCCCCTTCTGTATCGCGTCAATCTGCGCCGCTTCCTGCTCATAAAGTTTGACTTGCACAGCGTCCGCGTATCGAAGGGCGGCACGGTAATCCTCATCCGCCAGAATAGAAGTATACTGTGCCCTGTTTATGGTGGGAATCCGTTTGTGGGTCGCCGGATCTTCCACATATTCTACTCCGTAACGGCACAGGACAATGGACCAATAGGCTTCGCTGTCCGTCTGGTCTTCATGCAGAAGCTGCTCGTAAAGCGCCATTGCCATATCGTAGTCATTGCGGCGCCGGAAGTGGTTTGCACGCTCATAAAGCCGAACACGCTGCTCGCTGTCAATCCGGGGAACCGTCTGGCTTGTTCCGCAATAGGGACATCTGGCAGTAGTCATGCCGTCAGACAGTTCCAGATCGCCGCCGCACATTTTACAAGTCAAAACAGCCATTTTTGCCCCTCCTTATCTTTTTTCCTTGCAGATTCTGTCTCTTTCTTTCAAAAGTCCTGTCATCCGATTACAGAGCGCAGACGCGGCGTCGGCATCTCCCGCAAGAGATACGTCCTCAATCTCGGTGAGCAGGGTCTCTATTTCTTTTTCGATTTCCAGTGAGTTGTCTGTCGAGGTGGGATTGTAAAACCGCATTTCGTCCGCCAATTTCCGCAGGTTTGTTAAAATTTCTTCCTGATCACAGTGCAAAACCAAGCGGTTCAGCCGCTCTCTAAACTCCTGCATCTGCGCCGTGCTTTTCTGTGTTTCCGCATTTTGGCGGATGACTTCTTTACAAGCGGCTTCTACGGCATAAAATCCGACGATGGCAGCCAATAAAATGACCACCTCTACCGCGATAGCGGCAAATACGGAAATATGCGCGGAAAATTTCATAAGAAGCAGACTGGCGGCAAACTGCACAATCAAATAGAGCGCGCAGATTCTGATCCCCGGAAAATCAAGCGCCCGGTCTTTCATTTCGGCATCCTGCCTGACAAGAGCATGAAGGGTGTGAATCTGCGCGATAAATGCCGGCACGGAAAAGCCGGATGCAATCCAAAAGATGGCGCTTTTGGGAAATGATACAATAACCGCTGTATAGAGAACCAGTACAAGAAAAATCAGAACATATCCTTTTAACACTCTCCTATTCATTCATCTGATCTCCTCTTTTTTTACCGCAGTTACTGCAGAAATTACCAGTGTTTCCAAGCTGCCCGCAGGAACAGTTCCACGATGTATTCATGACATTCCCCATCGACTGTCCCATCTGCGCGCTCTGCTCCATCATGGGAGAGAGGGCGTCTTTGGCAATATTCATAACACCGCCCATTGCGCCAAGCCCTACGCCGATCCCGGCAATATCTCCGAGGACGGATGCGCCGCCGTCGCCGCTTCCAAGACCGTTTTTCATGGCTTCCATACCCACGAGACGGGCGGTTTCCTGCTGATAGGTATAGCCCTTCATCTGCATTTCGGCAGCTTCTGCGGCTGCCTGCAATTTTAGTGCCTCCGCATTGCCCTGCGCTTCGATAATTTTCAGCCTTGCCTGCGTCTGTGCCTCCACAGCTTTGCGCTCCGCCGCCGCTTCCGCCTCTCTGCGCCTGATTTCTTCCTGACGGACGAGAAGATACTGCTGTGCGTATTGATCTTTCAGGCGGCGGTAATTGGGATCATCCTCCGGCGTGAGGATACGGCTGATAAAGAAATCCGTAATCTCTAACCCATATGCCTCCAGTACGCTGTTGATCTTTTGCTGCAAAATGCCGGAAAGCTTCAGAAGTTCTGAATCTATCTCCAAAATATGCATATTTTCTTTTTTAATCGTTTCTGCAAGATTGGTCTTGACCTGAGTGATGACAATGGAACGGAAGTAACCCTTTTCCCCGTCTTCCCCAAACAACCGATTTTGACCGAAACCGGAAGATGTGCCCACCACCTTCAAGAGCAGTTTTCTCGCATTGCTGACACGGATATTAAATTCTCCGCATGCGCCGATCTCAAGCGGCAGCCCTGATAGAGGATCAAGCAGTCGAATCCGGGAATCGGTTCCCCACTTAATCCCCATCTGTGTCGCCAGATTGATATAATAAATCTCAGAGTGAAATGTTGTATCCGCATCGGAGGGAAGCCGGAAAAACTGATCTAAAAGCGGCAGCTTCTGCGTCTCCAGAGTGTGGCGTCCCGCGCCAAAGACATCCAGAGCGCGACCGTCCTTAAAAAATACCGCTTCCTGACTTTCATGAACAATCAGCTGTGTTCCGAGTTTGAAATCTTCTACCGGATGTTTCCATACAAGGGTGTCATTTTCCCCGTCATATTTGATAATACTGACAATACCGTTTTTCGTTAATTTCTGCTTCATTTCCGACTCCCTGTCATCCTTTATGACTCAATGATCATATTTTCCAGTGCAAACGCAAGACAAAGCTGCATGATCTCATTGCGCGGCCGCCCTGTCTCCTTTGCGACACGGTCGATCTCCGTCAGCATATCCACGGGAAGCCGCATGGATATCACCTTTGATTCGCCCGTATATCTCTGCGAATGAATCACAAGTTTTTTCTCCTCCAAAAGGACACCTCCATTCGCGAATACAATTATATTACAAATGTATTCTTTCGTCAATATCTCTTATTTATTTACTCTTTTTCTAGGATTTATCACTATAGCAGATCCCCGCGCCGAACCGGTTCGCGCCACAGCCCTGACACTGGACCTTACAGTTGGGGGAAACTTCCTGATTCTGCGCTTTTTTCCACTCGCGGAGCAAAAATTCTCTTGTCACGCCACAGTCGATGAAATCCCACGGGAAGATTTCGTCGTCCATACGCTGTCTGGTGGTGTAAAAGCCGATATCCACGTTGCACTCCTCGAAACTTTCAAGCCACAGGTCGTTGTGGAAATACTCGCTCCATGAATCAAACATACAGCCCTTTTCATAGGCGCGAAGGATGACTTTGGAGACACGGCGGTCGCCTCTGGCAAAGACGCCCTCCAAGACGCTCACATCCGCCTCATGCCAGTTGTATTTGATGCTCTTCTGGTTTAACTGGCTCATAATGCCTTTCTTCGTCAGGTGCGCCTTGTCGAGAAATTCTTCCTTGGTGCACATGGGCGCCCACTGGAACGGCGTGAAAGGCTTGGGGATAAAGAAGGAAGTGCTGGTGACGATCTGCACTTTGCCGTTTATCCGCTTGTCCTTCGGCACTGCCTCAAAGAAGGCTGCCGCGATTTTGTTGGAGAGGTCGCCGATCCCGAGAATATCTTCCTCCGTCTCCGTGGGAAGCCCCAGCATAAAATACAGCTTTACCCGCGTCCATCCGCCTTCAAATGCCAATGTGGCGCCGTTTATGATATCATCCTCCGTCAGCCCTTTGTTGATGACGTCACGAAGCCGCTGGCTGCCCGCCTCCGGCGCGAAGGTCAGGCTGCTCTTCTTCACATCCTGCACTTTGCTCATCACGTCCAGCGAAAAGGCGTCGATCCGCAGGGACGGCAGGGAAATATTGACGTGATTTCGCCCGCACGCTGCGAGCAGGAAATCCAGCAGCTCGTCCAGTCTTGAATAATCGCTGGAACTTAAGGAGCTTAATGAAACTTCCTCATGTCCCGTGTTTTTTAACATTTCCAAAGCATACTCTTTCAGCTTGTCCACATCCCGCTCACGCACGGGGCGGTAAATCTGCCCCGCCTGACAGAAACGACAGCCCCGGATGCAGCCGCGCTGGATTTCCAGCGTCACCCGGTCCTGCGTCACTTTGATAAAGGGCACGACGGGCTTTAGGGGATAATAGACTTCCGTCACATCCGTCACAATCTCCTTTGCAATCACGTCGGGAATATCCTCGTACTTTTTACGCCGCCCCGCGATCGTGCCATCTTCCTTGTATAGTTCCTCATAAAACTGCGGCACATAAATACCGGGAATTTTCGCCGCGCCATGCAGGAACTCTTCTCTCGTGCCGCCGTTTTTCTTGTTTTCCAGATACCAGTCAAACAACGGGCGGTACTGGGTTTCCCCCTCTCCGATATAAAACAGATCAAAGAAATCCGCGATAGGCTCCGGATTATAAACGCAGGGACCGCCGCCGATCACAAGGGGCATGTCCTCTCCGCGGTCTTTTGCAAGAAGCGGGATCTGGGAGAGCTCCAGCACCTGTAAAATATTGGTATAACACATCTCATACTGGATGGTAATGCCGAGAAAATCCATATTTTTCACAGGTTCCTGTGATTCCAGACAAAACAGGGGAATGGACTTTTCCCGCATGATATGGTCCAGATCCGCCCAAGGGGAATAGACGCGCTCGCACCAGACGTCCTCCCACTCGTTTAACATACCGTAAAGAATCTGGATGCCCAGATGGGACATGCCGATCTCGTAGACGTCTGGAAAACACATGGCAAAACGCAGGGCGGTTTTTTCCCTGTCCTTTATGACCGAATTGTACTCGTTTCCGATATAGCGGGCGGGCTTTTCCACCTGCATCAGAATGTCGTCATGCAATGCTAATTTTCTCATAAATAATGTACCTTGCCTTTTGAAAATGGAGTTGTTTAACGTCCTTATACTACCACAAATGAACAGGCAATGTCATTATATTTTGTCAAAACCCCGCCGCCCGCTTTATGTATTTTTACTTAATAGAATCAGGGAACTGCTCGCAATGAAAAAATATTTACTGGAATAAATCCGCAAGCTCCTCCATCACGGCATTCTCGCCGCCGTCGTACAGGTGAAAGCTGTCCGCCACAATCATGTCGTAGACGTCGCCCGTGCTGTACGACAGGATTTTGCTGTCCCGCGTGTCGCAGAGCAGAAATCCCACAAACAGGAGTACGGAGAGCGCCATCCGGTATTTAAAACCGCCTGTGGCATTGCCCGGAATCCCTTCATTTTCCCCGTTTCCATAGCCGGGTAACCCTTCATCCCCGGCGAGCAGCCCCTTGTCGTAGAGCGGCATGGGACTTTCCTTCCCGTAAAGAATATGTTCCCGCTGTCTGAGTTTCAGGCGGTTTCCCAGATTTTCCTCCCTGATATGTCGTGCCAGTTCCATTCGTTTCTCCGGCGTCACTTTCTTTTCTGTCATTTATGATTCCTTTCTTCGTTCTGCGCTCACTTAGGGTGTGCTGCGCTTCACTGAAAATGTTCCGTTTTGTCCCTACATTTTATGAGAAATTGCGCAAAAAAAGAACGCCTCCAAAAGGTGGCGTTCCTGTTATCCACTCTCTATGAAGTTATCTCTGCGCCAGTTCCGCGGTAATCTCCTCCCAAGTGATATTTTTCTCTGCCATCAGCACCATCATATGATACAAAAAGTCCGAAATTTCGTACTTGATTTCGTTGGCGTTGGGATTTTTGGCGGCAATGACGATCTCCGTCGCCTCCTCTCCCAGCTTCTTCAGGATCTTATCAACGCCCTTGTCGAAGAGATAGTTTGTGTAAGAACCTTCCTTGGGATGGATTTTTCTGTCCTTGATCACGTCAAACACCTGCTCGAACACCTTGAGGGGGTTCGTCTCCTCGTACTCCTTCGCCATGATCTCATTGAAAAAGCAGGAACGGGATCCGGTGTGGCACGCCGCGCCGATCTGGGAAACCTTCGCCAGAATGGTATCCTTGTCGCAGTCCGCCGTGAGGGATTTCACATACTGGAAATGTCCGCTTGTCTCGCCTTTCACCCAAAGTTCATCCCGGCTTCTGCTGTAATACGTCATTTTACCTGTTTTCAGCGTCATGTTGTACGCTTCCTCGTTCATATATGCCACCATCAGCACTTCGTCGGTCTTATAGTCCTGCACAACCACGGTCACATGTCCGTCGCTGTTTAACTTAAAGTCCTCCCAAGGAATCGCCGGTTCAAAGGTGTTCACGGTGATATCGTTATTCTGACAGAGCGCCTTGATGGCGAGCAGCTCTTTCGCGTTCTCATTGATGGCAAATCCAGAAATGCCGCAGATGTTATCGTTGGACAAAAGCTCCAGAATCTTATCGAGGGAAACTTCCGGCACAGAGGCGATCATGGGAAAACGGGAGATCGAGATGGACTCTTTCAGGCAGGTTTCCTTCACGAGAATGATCTCCGAGATATACTCGTCGATGAGCGTCTCGTTTCTCGTGATGCTGTCAGCCTCCGTCACACATGCAACAATCTTGTCCTTGCCGAATTTTTTCGATACTTCCGCCGTAATCTCGATATTGCCCGGCTTGGAATAATTGAGCGCCGCCTTCTTACAGCCCGCGTAGAGCAGCTTTTTGATGTCCTCCATGCGCTTTACATTTCCAGCGCCGATCACGGGGATCTCCGCCTCGCTGCAGATGGATTTGATGATATCCAGCGCCTCCTCGTGGGCGGCATCTCCCTCGGACATGTCGTATACGATCAGCTCGTCAGCGTTGTTATCGCTGTAGAATTTTGCCAGAGCCACCGGGTTTGTGTCGATAATCGTGCTGTCCGAAAAACCCTTGACCGCGTCTCCTTTATATAAATAAATACAGGGGATAAATTTTTTGTAAGCCATACTGCATGATGCCCTTTCTTATCTTATCATGTACAAGTTCATACGGAGAATGCCTGTTTTGGGCATTCTCCTGAGTGAAACATAGAATTTCTTAGCGAAGCAGCTATTGCTGATGAGCTTTAGAAGTTCTTTTCACTCTATGCCAAGCTTCCTTTCGTGCTGAGTACGCCCTTCACCCGCGGGTCGTAGGAGCACGCCTCGTCAAGCGCCTTGCCGAACGCTTTGAACATCGCCTCGATCATGTGGTGGGCGTTCCCGCCGCTCAGCATTTTCAGGTGCAGGTTCATGCCCGCGCTGTAGCTCACCGCATAGAAAAACTCCCGCACAAGCTCCGTGTCAAGCTCTCCCACCCGCTCCGTGGGGAAGTCGCAGTCGAATACGAAGTACGGTCTGCCGCACAGATCCACCGCGCAAAGGCAGAGGGATTCATCCATCGGCAGAATAAAGGAGCCGTAACGTCTGATGCCCGCCTTATCACCCAACGCCTCCCGAATCGCCGTGCCGAGCACAATGCCTGTGTCCTCCACGGTGTGATGCCCGTCCACGTGGAGATCTCCATTGACTTGTAGAGTCAAGTCAAAAAAGCCGTGTCTGGAAAACCCTTCCAGCATATGGTCGAAAAAACCGATGCCGGTGTGCACATCGCTCTTTCCCGTGCCGTCCAAAGTGAGGGACGCCTTGATCTGGGTTTCCTTTGTGTTCCGTTCTATCGTCGCTGTTCTGGACATATATCCTCCTTATCCATCTGGACTTCTTACAAATCAGCGCGGAGAATGCCGTTTTTCAGGCATTCTCTTATGCGAAACTTAGTACTTCTTAGCGATGCAGCCTCTGCTGCTGAGCATTAGAAGTACTTTTCGCATTATGAAAACCGCACCCGAACAGAGTTTGCGTGGGCGGTAAGCCCTTCCTTCTCGGCAAACAGTTCAATATCCTTATGCGCCTGTTCCAAAGCTTCCCGCGAATAAGAGATAAGACTGGTCTTTTTCGTAAAATCGTCTACATTTAAGGGGGAGAAAAACCGCGCCGTGCCGTTTGTGGGCAAAATATGGTTCGGTCCCGCATAGTAGTCTCCCAAAGGCTCCGAGGAATATTCCCCAAGGAAAATCGCGCCGGCGTTTCTGATCTTCGTCATCACCTGATACGGTTCTTTCGTCAGGATTTCCAAGTGCTCCGAAGCGATTGCGTTCGCCGCCTCCACTGCGCTGTCCATGGTGTCCGCAAGCAGGATATAGCCGTAATTGTCCAGCGATTTTTTGATGATATCCGCCCGAGACAGCTCCTGCAAAAAGCCGTCGATCTGCTGTTCCACTTCTTTTGCCACGCCTTCGTCTGTGGTGATCAGTATCGCGCTTGCCAGTTCGTCATGCTCCGCCTGTGAGAGCAGATCCGCAGCAACATAGCGGGGATTTGCGGTCTCATCCGCGATCACAAGGATCTCACTCGGTCCCGCGATGGAGTCAATGCTGACATAGCCGAAACATGCCTTCTTCGCCAGCGCCACGAAGATATTGCCGGGACCCGTGATTTTGTCCACTTTCGGAATACTCTCCGTGCCAAAAGCCATCGCGGCGATTGCCTGCGCGCCGCCCACTTTATAAATTTCATCAACACCTGCAATCTTTGCGGCAACCAGAGTGCCGGGATTGACCTTGCCGTCCGCGCCCGCGGGAGTCGTCATAACGATCCGCTCCACGCCCGCTACCTTGGCGGGAATGACATTCATCAAAACGCTGCTTGGGTAAGCCGCCTTGCCGCCCGGCACATAAACCCCGGAAACGGCGATGGGCAGAATGCGCTGTCCCAGAATGGAACCGTCGGGTCTTGTGTCGATCCAGCTGTTTTTCAACTGCTTGCGGTGAAACTCCCGGATATTTGCCGTCGATTTTTCCATCACAGCCACAAAATCGGCGTCTGCCTCCGCATAAGCTTTTTCAATCTCTGCGTCCGTCACACGAATATTGTCCGCGGTGCAGCTCCATTTATCAAATTGACTTGTGTAGTCAAAGACTGCCTGATCGCCCTTTTCGCGGACATTGGCAATGATATCCGCCACAACGGACTCATACTGCCCGTAATTGTTGGGGCTTCGCTTTAATAAGCTGTCAAGAAGATCCCGCTGTGAATCTTTTGTTAATCTGACTGTTTTCATAATTTTGTGTTTCTCCCTCAGTTTACAATGCTGTAATTCAGGCGGACCGTAATGGACGCCGTCTTTTTCCTTGAACTGGTGTCAAAGTAGCCGCCATAGCTGTATTCCGTATTGCTGTTCTGCGCGGTGATCTGGAATACGCCCAGATTCGCGTTCAAAAGTTCTCCTACCGTTGCGCCGGTTCCCTGCGCCATCAGGTCAATCCTGTTTTTCGCGTTCTCCGTCGCCTCTTTAATTAAATCAAGTTTTAATTCATCCAGTTTGGTGTAGTAATACTCCGGTTCCTCAGAGGCAAACTGCACACCCGACTCGATCAACCCGGAGATATCCCGGGAAATGCTCTCGATTTTATCAATGTCCGTGGAGGTGATTGACACATTCTGGTAAAGGTCGTAGCCGTCGATGTAATCCCTTATCCGATCGCCGTTTTCATTGTACTCAGACTCCCAGCGGGCGTTGATGGTAACGGAACTGAACACCATCTCATCCTCCTTCACGCCGCTGTCCACCAGATATTTACGGACAAGCTCCGCGTCCTTTTTGATGGAGCGGTATGCGTCCTGCGTGGTGGCTCCCTGCCCGGAAAAACTACCCCGCCAGACGATCAAGTCCGCCTCGAAATCGCAGTTGGCGGAACCTGTGGCTGACAACCCTTCACTTCCAGAGGTTTTCTTGTAGCTCACAATGTTCTGTGAAAAGATCGTGACGCAGGCGATCGCACATACCCCCGCAATCAACGCAATGATAATCCCCTTCCATTCTTTCATAATATGTTTCTCCTCCCTGTTCTCGGTCTTAGTTCCTGTCATTTGTCCTGTTTTCTTAATTCGTCACTTGCGAAACCCTTCTTAACGTGAAACTGTTGTGCAAATAGCATAACCATAAGCAGACCCTTGGAAAACGCCGGTAATTGGCGAGGCTATTTCGAGCCTGAACCGTTGCGTTTGGAACGGAGCGAAAGCGCATCTGCGTTGATTATGTTATTTGCGCAATCTCAGTATTTAATAATGTGTTTCGCGCTTAAATTATAGATGCGCTCTCAAATCATTGATTAACTTTTTGATCCGCTCCGGCTCCATCTGCATACTGACCTGATTCACAATCATTCTCGCGGACAGCGGGCAGATTTCCTCCAGCACTTCCAGTCCGTTTTCCTTAAGCGTGGACCCGGTCTCCACAATATCCACAATCACGTCAGACAGCTTTACAATCGGTCCCAATTCCACGGAACCGTTCAGCTTAATGATATCCACGGTCTGGTGCTTTTTATTGTAAAAATAGTCTTTAGCGATATTGGGATATTTGCTTGCCACCCGTATCATCTCATGGTGCTGCAAAAGCTCTTTCGCGCTCTTCGGACCGCATACACACATCCGGCACTTCCCGTACCCGAGGTCAAGCACCTCGTACACTCTCCTGTTTTCCTCTAAGATCGTATCCTTGCCGACCACGCCGATATCAGCCGCCCCATATTCCACATAGGTAGGCACATCCGGTCCCTTCGACAGGAAAAATTTCAGTTTCAGCTCCTCGTTCACAAATATCAGCTTGCGAGAATCCTTATCCTTCATCTCCTCGCAGGTGATGCCGACTTTCTCCAAAAGTTCCATTGTTTTATTGGCAAGACGCCCTTTCCCAAGGGCGAATGTCAGATATCTTTCCTCACTCATTTTCAAGTACGCTCTCTTTTCTGTATATTTATCTTATATGCAGAGAATGCCGCTTTTCAGGCATTCTCTCGAGTGAGACTTAGTAATTCTTGGCGTTCCGTCCTATGGCGGGACGTCTTTAGAATTACTTCTCACTCTGGGGAAGTAACTCCACTTTCTTCCCAGACGACCGCATATGCTTAGCTTCCATCAGCTTTTCCTTAAAAGTTTCTTCCGCATAAAAGAGTTTTACCGGCTCCTCTATCCCCGAAATCATCACGTTCTGCCGTCCCATTGCCGCAAGAAGGTCATCTACCACAATCACAAAGCCGATTGCTGCCGCTTCCTTGCCGAATCGCCCGAGCAGACTGTCGTAACGCCCGCCCTTCACGATGGCGTCGCCCACGCCGTATGTGTAGCCCTTGAAAATGATCCCCGTATAGTAATTATACTTGCTGAGCATCCCAAGGTCAAAGGAAACATACTTTTCCACCCCGTAATCCACAAGCGTCCGATAAACTTTCTCAAGCCGCTCAATGGCGTGCCTCGACCGCTTGTTGGAGACCGCCTTTTTCGCATCTTCCAGAATGGAGACCGTCCCAAACAGGTCGCTCACCTTGAGCAGCAGCTCCTTATCCTTTTTGTTTACGCCGACGCGGTCGAGCAGTTCCTCCGCGCCGAAATAATTTTTCCCGGAAATAAACTCCCGCAGTTCCAGTTCCGTCTCCTCATCGATCCCCGCCTCTGCGCAGATGCCCTTGAAATACTCCAGATTGCCGACGCTCAGCTGGAAATCGGACAGTCCCGCGTGGTAGAGCGCCTCGATCGTCATGGCAATCATCTCCGCGTCCGCCTGCACGGAGCCGTCGCCGATCAGCTCCGCCCCCATCTGGGTTACTTCCTTAAGCTTGCCCTGCAGCTGCGACGTGTTGGTAAAGGTGTTCCCCTGATAGCAGAACCGGATCGGCACGTCCTCGTCCATAAAATACTTGGCGGCGCACCTTGCGATGGACGGCGTAAAGTCCGGGCGCAGGACAAGCGTATTGCCCTCCTTGTCGAAGAACTTGTAAAGCTCTCTGGACGGCGTTGTCCCCACTTCTTTAGAAAATACGTCGAAAAATTCAAAGGTCGGGGTCTGGATGTCACGATAGCCGTAGCCCGTGATTTTTTCATGCAGAAGGTGCTCCACCACCGTCTTCTTCGCCTTCTCCTCCCCGTAAATATCCCGCACGCCCTCCGGCGTATGTACTAATTTTTTGCTCATATACTCCTCGTTTCCTATCGGTGTTTTGTCGTCCTAAATAAACGATACCATCACGTGACTTTACTGCTTTAAAGTGATAATTCGCTAATTCATTAGCAAGTCAAACTCATTACACTATACGCTGTTTTCCTCTGTTTGTCAATCAGTAAATCTCTTCCCATACCAATTCCTCTGCAAGAGGCGTCTCGTAGCCTTGCAGGGCAGAACGGTACGCTTCTTCGGAAATTTCACTTCCAGTTTGACCATTTTGAAAATATGTATATACGGCTTTCTCTCCTGTCAAATCGGCAGCAATATAAAAACGATCAACTAATTCTGGCGTTACGCCGTCGTTTCCTATTTTATAGATTTCAATGCATATTTCCCTTTGAGGCAGAGAGTGAACGACCTCAATCACACCGTCTCCATGAAACGAGAAATTTGACCGTCCGCCTAATTCCATATCGGGAAAAAGAGACACCACCTTGTTTCCGTCATAACCATATAAATCGTAATACCTAGGAGCAAAGGAAGGATTTGACACACCGATGCCGTCTTCTTCACCGGCGATGATAAGCTCCTCTGTCCCGTTTCCGTCTATATCATAAAGCGCATAAAAGATACCCTGCCTGTGGGCACGGATTTCTTCGCCGATATCCTTCCCAAAATGACTCTCGTAGTCGTCAGAATCCAAAAACTCCTTGTAAAAATCATGCTGCACCATGTCCCGGTACTGCGCAAGCACATCCTCGTAGACAGATGTTCCGTCGACTGGCGTTTCCGGCTGATCCGTTATGTCCGTTTCTTCTGTCGTATCTGTGCCAGCCCCATTTTCTTCTGCTACGCTGTTTTCATCTGCCGCAGCTTTGTCATCTGTTTCTTCTGTCTCATTTTCCGTTGGCGTATCCGTCTGCACCGCAGCTTCATCCGTATCCGTAATCGGTTCTATCTGCAGCTTTTCTGTGGTGCCGCCTGTATCAGCGCCGCAGCCCGTAAATAGAATTGCCGCTGATAAGATTATCGCAAACGCTATACATATTTTCGCCTTTTTCATATTTGTCTCCATAAGATTTCCCTACTCTACCCTATCCTCCAGATCCTTCTGGATCATATCCAGATACGGCACGAGAATCCCGTGCTTCTTCGGCAGCACATACGCCGGATTCAGCTCGTCAAAGCGGAAGCTCTTACGCCCGCCCTCCTTCGCCCGATCCCAGAAATAGCGCAGCATCTCATAAGGAAGATAATAAAAGAGATCCTTGTGGGAATAGTAAATAAGAAAGAAGGCGATCCCCTTCTGTTTCTCGAACTGTCCCATAAATTCCACCTGATGCTCGTGGATATTCTGCAGGGAAAAGGTATCGACAGCGCATTCCTTGGCGTCAAAGCAGACGGGAATCCCCTGCACCGCGCCGATATAGTCCACCGTGCTCTTCTGGTCAAAGTAGGCGAGTGTGATATGACGGCTGTCCTTGTCGATATTGATCGGGGTAATGGGCGTAGGCACCTTCTGAATCAGCGCCAGCCCGTTTTCCAGATATTTTTCGTTTGTCCTGTTAATCAGATCCTCCAAAGTGGAGCCGCGCAGCCCGCGTGAGTTCCATGTCGCCATCTTAATCCTCGCTCCAAAGTACTTTTCACCCTATTATACTCCTGCAGCAGGGAATTAGCAAGAACAAATGTTCTGATTTGACTCTAAAGAAAGCATCTATCCTCGCCAAACCATTCTTTGTGCTCGTTAATTAATTTTTCTAACTTTTCCAGTTTCTCCATGAGCAGTTTCTTTTTGGAACAGAAATCTGTATTATCCCCATAGTCTACGAACAGACTCCACTCTTCCACGTTTTTGCTGACGTCCGCATAGAGATATTCACAAAATTGAAGCATGCTTGTGTGGGAGTATTCATTCATGATATCTTCGGGCTTCAATGGCAACCGTTCATCATCTTCACAAATAATATGGCAGTTCCAATAGCTTACCAGACATAAAAACCGTCCTGGCTCCATAAATCCTTTCACACAAAATGGCATCATCGTCTCAAGCCCATGTATCGCCTGGTCAATCCACTCAAAAGCAATATCATCCAAATAGCTGAGACCATATACAGAAGTATTCTCAAGTTGAAAATCGCTCCAGCCATTTACAGGTTTTGTAAGCAAATCCGTTTACCTCCCATTTCCTAGATAAAATTTGAGACGCACCCAAAAATCTCCGGCACTTCACAGACAAAAGTACGCCCGCTCAAATCCGCAAAAGGCGCGTCCAGCGTTGGAAACACCACCTTGTATGCGTGCAACAGCTGTGACTTTACCCCGAATTGTTTTCGGTATTTCTCATTCCACGTTCTGTCCCCGTACTTGTAATCCCCCAAAAGCGGATGACCGATACTCGCCAAATGCGCCCGAATCTGGTGGGGCTTTCCCGTGATCAGCTCCACATCCAGAAGCGTCTTATCCGCCTCGATTTTGAGCGGTTTATATTTTGTCTGGATATACGCGGACTTCTCAAAATTCGTACGGTCACGTTTGCCGACATTCTGTACCGTGCTAATGTCATGTTTTAGAGAATCTGAAGCAGAAACCGGCTTTATCACCACTTTATTTCTTTTCTCATCCTTGACCAGATACCCCTTAATCAGATGTTCCCCCTCAATATGCCCTTTCACATAGAGCTGATAATATTTGTGAAGGATTCTGTCTTTTAAGAGCGTGCTCAGAAACTGCGCCCCCTGCAGGGTTTTGGCGCAGAGCACCATGCCGCTCGTGTTGCGGTCGAGGCGGTTGCAGACGGATGGCTTATAAAAGGAAAGATCAGCTTCAGATAAACTTCCTTTTTCAAGGAGATAGCCGATCAGCCATTCATTTAAGGAGACATCCGTCTTTTCCGCCTTCTGTGACAGGACTCCTGCGGGCTTATCTGCAATTAGAATGTGGTCGTTTTCAAAGATTATCCGAATGTCTGTGAGCATTCCGTATGCCTGTCGATATACGGTTTCTCCAGAAACCTTCCCCATAAACTTATCAAGCGTCTCCTGCGCAAAGAAAATTTTCACGCAGTCCCCCACGGCGGTCTTCTCGCTGCCGTCCGCCTTCCTGTCATTCAAGGTGATATTCTTTTTTCGCAGCATTTTATGGAGGAAACCGCTGCCCGCGTTTGGCAGAATGCGCTGCAGATACTTGTCAAACCGCTGTCCCGATTCCCTCTCCGTGATTGTTGCCTGATACATGGCAAATCTCCTTGTGGCACTTGTCAAAATGTCTGTATGCAATGCTAAGTTTTAAATGGAAATGTCATAGAGCAGATTGACAATCCCCTCCCGGTCTTTGTGTTCTTCCACCTGCATACCCACCAACCGACTCAGTCGGTCAACGTATTTATCCTCCTGAGAAAAGATATTAACCGTCACATTCTTGATGCCCTCCTGCACAAGCATCTGCTCCAAGTGCTTTTCCACCTCCCGACAGTCGCAGGAAGGGTGTTCCGTTATGCCGCAGAGCATACCGCCCTTCAACCCCATGTGGCTTAAGGGATAATTTTTCTGATAGGAAGTAAAGTACATATCATAAAAGACGGTCATTGCGTCGTCTTCATATGCCGCCACCTTATCATGCAGCGCGCTGCTGCAGCCCTTCGCTCTCATAAACAGAATGAAGTTTACCGCGCTCTTGCAGGCGGGCAGACAGCCCAAAATCGCCACGATAGTGAGCAGATTCTTGTTTGAGCCGGTGCTTATAATGCCTGCGATATACAACGCCGCGGAGATCGCAAAAAAAAGTACGGTTCGCAGAGCCGTGTATTTTTTTCTGTTTGTTATATAACCATAACTGCCTTTCGGCACAACAAGCTGTTTCATTTCATCCCTCTTTCCTGAACGCTAACCGGAATCCTGTTTTGTCAAAGTAAATGCCGCTGACAGCCCTCTCGTTAAAACCGACTCAGGCGTGTAGACATTTTATCGTAACAGTTCATCATCACATTCTGCACGCTCTGGGTTGACAGATACAGAAGTTTCACCGGAAGTCCGCAGATGGAGACGCTTTTTCCGATCTTACAGTCGTCGATCGCCTTTTTCACCACACAGGAAGTTTCCGCCATAGTCAGTTTTTTAAGAGCCCCGAACCCGGACATGTCTTCATAGGCATGTGCCAGAAAGGGTGTGTTGACGGGACCCGGACAGACCGCAGTCACAGTGATTCCCCGCCCGCGAAGCTCCTGCGAAAGCGCGCGGCTTAAGGAATACACATAAGCCTTGGAAGCTGCATAGACGGCAAAGGCGCTCTGCGGGACAAAAGCGGCGCCGGAGGAAACCTGTATCAGCTTGCTGCCGCTTTTCATATAGGACAGACAGAGCATGGTCATGCGGGTCAGCGCCGTGATGTTTAGCTGTATCATTTCGTCGATCTCCGCCTTGTTCTGTCTGGCAAAAAGCTTGTGGCTGCCGGTTCCCGCACAGTTGACCAGCACCGTAATTTTCGGGTTCTGTATGGCGAGCACTTCCTCAAATTGTTTCAGGGCGGTTTCATCGGTCAGGTCAATCACAATGACACGCGCCTTGAGCCGCAGAGCGTCCGACAGTTTTTGAAGAGGCTCTCTGCTGCGCGCCAGAAGCCAGATTTCATCGGTCTTCCCAAGACAGCGATCCAGTTGTACGGCAAATTCTCTCCCCATCCCGGAGGAGGCGCCGGTAATAACAGCGATATTCATATGCGGCAGACTCCTGTATTTCGTAGCAATTTCCTGCTTTTTTCATTTTTTGGACATGGTTTTCCCAATGCGTCATATGATATTTAGTGTACCACTTTTGACTGTTGTCCGCAAACAATTACTTTTTGACGAAGAAGGAATCGCTGTCTTGCAAAAATCGTGCAAAAATACACAAAAGATACATAAAAAACCTATCATTTTTCGTGAATATGATGTATAATTTTTATAAATTGTAAAAAGGAGGAAATCGAATATGGCAAAAGAAATGATTGCAATGCTTCTTGCCGGCGGACAAGGCTCACGTCTGTACACGCTGACCGAGAAACTTGCAAAACCGGCTGTTCCATTCGGCGGAAAATACCGCATCATCGACTTTCCGCTGTCCAACTGTGTCAATTCCGGCATTGATACGGTAGGTATTCTGACACAATACCAGCCGCTCGTGCTGAACGAATACATCGGCAACGGACAGCCTTGGGATCTCGACCGCCTTTACGGGGGTGTACACGTACTGCCGCCCTACCAGAAATCCGGCGGTTCTGACTGGTACAAAGGAACGGCAAACGCAATTTACCAGAACATATCATTTATAGAGCGCTATGATCCGAAATATGTCATCATTTTGTCCGGTGACCAGATCTGCAAGCAGGATTACAGCGATTTTCTGGAGTTCCACAAGGAGAAAAACGCGGAGTTCAGCGTCGCCGTCATGGAAGTGCCGTGGGAGGAGGCGCCCCGCTTCGGTCTGATGGTGGCGGACGAGAACGATAAGATTACGGAATTTCAGGAGAAACCGAAAAATCCCAAATCGAATCTCGCTTCCATGGGAATTTATATTTTTAATTGGGATATTCTGAAAAAGTATCTGGAGGAGGATGAGGCTGACCCGAACTCCGAAAACGACTTCGGCAACAACATCATCCCGAATTTGCTGCGCGACAACAGACAGATGTACGCCTACCACTTTAACGGCTACTGGAAGGATGTTGGGACGATCCACTCCCTATGGGAAGCTAACATGGAAGTGCTGGACGCGGAACAAAGCGGCATCAACCTCTCTGATGAGAGCTGGAAAATCCACAGCCGCAACACAGGCATGACCGGTCACAAGATCAGCGCTGGCGCGGTGGTGGAAAACACGATGGTTTCCGACGGCTGCCGGATCAAGGGCGAAGTAAAGCATTCCATCCTCTTTGCAGGCGTCAAGGTTGAAGCCGGCGCGGTTGTGGAGGATGCGGTTGTAATGGGCAACACAACGATCAAAGCCGGCGCGGTGGTGAAGCACTGTATCGTTTCGGAGAATGTGACGATCTGTGAAAA
>ERZ779637.136-NODE-136-length-52537-cov-12.468675_pt1 | contig 52537 bp, 45 predicted proteins | sample MGYA00514196_ERZ779637 | MGnify/ENA primary metagenome ERZ779637 (study PRJEB29562, sample SAMEA4376700) | mouse gut metagenome | isolation source: Cecum | study: EMG produced TPA metagenomics assembly of the A DSS colitis mouse model was used to assess the...
AGCTCTGCAAACTATGTCTCTTTTTCTTTTTGCGAAACTTATTCTACCTTATCAATTTCTCTACAATACCGCTTTTATCAACTCCACCGCGCTTTCCTCCGCCGGGTCGTTTGTCCCCAGCTCCCCACGGAACGCACGGGCTAAAATCGCCTTTTTCATTGTGTCGATTTGGGAGAGGACGGCTTCGGCGGCTTCTTTGGCTTGTTGATCTTGTGCTAAAAGTGAGTCAAGAATGCAAACAATTTCAGTTTGTTCGTTTTTTGAAGGACATAGAAATTCAATCATTCGTAACCCTTTAATCGGAACTGTGAGCTGTGCGGTCCCTGTCGCTATTTCGGATGCTTTAGTAAACATTTCTTGGCTTTGCAACAAATACCAGAGAAAATATGTATTGATAAATTTAGGCTTTAATAATGCCATATGACGTTGGAAACAAAATGGTCTTTCATCATCTACAACAACAGGTATTCCATAAGAGCCGACTAATGTATATAGAACATCACCTATTTGCGGCTTCCTTGTCTCGCTTAAAGAATCGTAATATTCTTGCGGGACAAATCTTGTGTTTTCAAAGGAAAGATGCCCATCATTAACATTAGAAATCACAAGAAATGGGATTCCGTTTTCAGACTTTGGCGGTGGCATATGGTCACCATCAAAAATGCTGCGACAAACAGAAGTTAATGTGCGATTATCCCAGCTCTCCATCCCCACCCCATGCTCTTTTCTCCACCGCTCCGTCAGCTCCCCCGTAAACGCCTTATGCAGAATGGCGGACTTCCGCAGTTCAAACCCGTCCACCACTGCTTGGGCCTTTTCCTTCGCCTCATCCAGCTTGGCAAACAGGCTTTTTATGCGGTCAACGATGCGCCTTTGCTCATGTAGTGGTGGTACAGGGAGTGCAATAGTTTTCAAGTCAGTCTTATTAAACTTCAGTACGGCTGTCCCTGTAGTAATAGATAATAATTCTTCCAAACCAATAGGTGATAGAAAAAAATAATATAGCCAGTCATAATCTTCTTCATTATAACATTTTATCATTATTGAGTTTGATGCTAATGTCATAGGACGATTTAAGAATGGTACACGAAAAACTTTTCCAATAGAGCCAATATTGCTTAAAATCAGCTCGCCACCATGCAGAGCAGATTTGTCCAGATAATCATAACCCTGTTTATCTGTGTAGGTAAGTGATTTTGAAAATCCATTAGCAAAATCTGCTGTTTTTACCATTAGAGCATAATTTTCTTCTTTGTATATTTGAACATTCTCTTTCAGACTTGCAAAACTTCCATTTGCCACATAATCTGTAGCGAAGTCGATATATGCACCTAAATTCGCCCAACACCAATTCTCCGGAATCGGATATGGCTGCTCCTCCACCGGCACAAGGGCTTGTTGCAGTTTTTCTTCTGGCGATAGTTCTTTTGCCGCCTTTTTCCCTCTTGCCATCAGTCCACCTCCGACAGGGCCTTCAGCTCATTCACCACGCTCTGCAAGAGATCCACGGCTTCTTCCAGCTGCGCAATGGCTTCCTCGCCGCTCTCAATCGGGTCGGGCAAGTCGTCATAATCAACCACGGAATCATCCCGAATCAGCCCCAGATCAAGGCTATTGCCCTTCTGGGCGATCTGCTCCCGGGTAAACACGCTCCACCGCTCATCCTGCACAGCCCGGCGGTCCGCGGCCTCAAACGCCGCCTCAAAGTCCGCGAAATGCTCCGTTTTCAGCGGATTTGTCTTGCCGAAAGAGGGCATATTGGTGCGCAGGTCATAGAACCAGACCTCCTGGGTATTGTCCTTGTCCGTCCTGCCCCGAGTGAAAAACAGCACATTGGTCTTGACCCCCTGAGCGTAGAAAATGCCGGTGGGCAGGCGCAGAACGGTATGCAGATTACACTTGTCCATCAGGTCAATCCGGATTTTCTCGCCCTCGCCGTCGGCAAAGAGGACGTTATCCGGCAGCACCACAGCGGCGCGGGCCTTTCCGTCCGCGTTCAGACTGCGGTAAATATGCTGCAAAAAGTTCAGCTGCTTGTTGCTGGTGGTGTAGGTAAAGTCGTCGCGGGTAGCGCGCTCGCCGCCCTTCTTCGTTCCAAAGGGGGGATTGGTGAGGACCACGTCATAGCCCCGCATACTTTTGCCGAGATTGGACAGGGTATCGCCCAGCGTGATGGTCCCCTCCATGTTGTGCAGCATGGCGTTCATCAGAGCCAGACGGTGGGTATCGTGTACCAGCTCCATGCCCGTAAAAGCCTCCGTGCGTTCAAAGGTAGCGGTGTCTGCGTCCAGGTCAAAGAAGTCATCGGTCTGGTCCGCAACATACCGATGGGCGGCGATCATAAAGCCAAATGTACCGCAAGCGGGGTCGTTGCAGCGTTCCTTCGGCTGAGGCTTCACCAACCGGGTCATGACATCAATCAGCACCCGGGGCGTGAAATACTGTCCCGCGCCGGATTTCTTCTCGTTGGCGTTCTTCTCCAAAAGGCCCTCGTACAGATTGCCAAGCCCCTCTTCCCGGGCAGAAAACCAGTCCAGCCCGTCAATGGTGGTGATGATCTTTTCCAGGTTCTTCGGTTCGTCGATGTTGGTGGCCGCGCCCTGATAGATTTCCCGCACACGGCCTGTACAGCTTTCGCCCAGGTGGTTCAGCAGCTCCTTGTAGAATTTCTTTAGTTCAATGCCGCTTTTGGCGGTGAGGCTGTCCCAGCGGTAGGCCTCCGGAATCTGGCTCTCTGCCCCCGTCTCCTTCGCCATTTTCAAAAACAGGATATAGGTCAGCTCCGTCACGTACTGGTGATAGGTGATACCATCGTCACGGAGAACATTGCAGAGGTTCCAGAGCTTGGAGACAATTTCTTGGGTGGTCATGCGATTTTCCCTCCATCATCGTACAGATACTCGTTGAGTTCCAAGATAATGTTTTCCAGTTTATTTCCAAACACTTTATTGATCTTCGCAAAGCCGCCTTGTGCCTTGAAGCGCCCATCCTCATCAAATACGGTCACATTCAGCACAGATTCTTCCATCAGGTATTTTTCCATTCTGGTGATCCAGTTAAGCTCCTGCTTGGAGAAGGTATGCGCCTTTTTCAGCTTGTCCACCGCACGTCTGATTCTGGCTTCGTGGGAGATCAATGTGGAGCCGATGGCGTACCGGCGAATCAGGCTGATAATATCCGCGGCAATCTCCTCGTTGGTCATCTGGGAAACAGCCGTATTCAGCTGCTGGGTGGTAAAGCCCTCCCTGTCCAGCGTCAGGCGCAGGGAGCGCAGCCCCTCGCGGGTCAGCTCCTTCGGCCTTGTGCAGACAATATTCAGTGCGGCGATCTCATTCAGATTGCTCTTGACATAGTTTGCAAATGCGTCCAAATAATCTTCGGGTTTGCTGCCGCTGCCGTAACCTCTGGTATGTTCCAAGAGCTCATCCTCGTGGTCGGAGATCACCACAGAGCGGCGGCCATCCGGCTTGAACTGCGCCAGCATTTTGAATAGCTCCGCATTGGCAAGCAGACGGTTTTTGGCATCCTCCGGCCTGCGCTGCTGAATGTCGTCAATGAACTGGGTGGGGTCTTGTCCCCCGGTCATGCTGATAAAATGTTCCATGGTTTCAGCATCCATGCGCCGCTTTTTCCGTTGCAGCTTTGCAAGGATTTGATCGATCTGGTTTTGCACCTGACGTTCATCCTCCAGAACCTCCAGGCCATCCAAAAGCTGCTCAAATGTTGCGCTGGGGTTGGCAACGACAGGCTTCATGGTGTTGACCGCTTCCAGAGAATCATAAACGCCAACGGGGTCGTAGATTTCAAAATGGGTCTTGTGGATGTCAGGACAGCGGCGGGTGGCCCGTCCCATCATCTGCTCAAACAGGATACGGGACTTCACACGGCGCATAAATACCAATGTTGTGATTGCGGGAACATCGATTCCCGTCGTCAGCAAATCAACTGTAACAACAACGCTGGGAAAGCGTTCATTCTTGAAGCGCTTGATGGCGTCCTTTACCTTTTTCTTGTTGCCGCCGCCGACAGAGCCGGTGATTTTCATAATGGCGTCATTGTCCACGCCCTTTTCCGTATAAATCTCCTTCAAAATTTTTACGATTAAATCGGCATGGTCATCATTGACGGCAAAAATCAAGGTTTTCCCCTGAACATCCGGACTATCCGGGTCAATATCACGGGCGATTTCAGCCAAAACCGTTCGATTGAACGGCTCTGTTATGACTTGGCGGTTGAAGGCGTCCACATCGAAGTCCAATTCATCTTCCAACAGTTCAGAATTGGTGACCTCACCCGTCACAGGGTCATACCGTACAACGGTATCGCCCCTCTTGTAATGAATGCCCTCCGCGCTTAATTTGGTAGACAGCCTATGGGGAGCGTCATGGTCAACCAAATACCCCTCGATCACCGCCTCCCGGTATGTATATTTGAATACAGGCTGTCCGAAAATCTCGGTTGTCTGTAGGGCTGGCGTTGCGGTCAGCGCAATTTTCACAGCGTCAAAATACTCTACAACGCAGCGGTATTTGCTCTGATAATCGATCTGATCCCGGTAAAGGACTTCGTCCTCGCCCATTTCTTTATCCAGAATATAGCCTCGGTGCGCTTCGTCGATGATGACCAAATCATAGTCAGAAACAGCGGGCATGGTATCCTCGTCATTGTACAGGATTCGCTTGACCATGCTCTGAACCGTGGCAATCTGGATACGAGTCTCACGGTCTATATCCTTATCCTCTAAACCCTTAATATTATATATATCGTCAAGGGTCATTAAGTCCTCCAGCTTGACCTCCTGGAATACATCAGAGGCCTGTTCACCTAAAGCGGTTCTGTCCACCAGGAAAAGGATTCTGCGGAACCGTCCCGTTTTCAGGAAACGGTAGATCATACCCAGAATGGTTCGGGTTTTGCCAGTTCCTGTGGCCATGGCAAGCAGGACATTACGCTGGCCGTTGATGATTGCTTCCTCGGCGGCCTTTATCGCTCTGACCTGATATTCATAGAGACTCAGACCGTCCTTGTCACGCAGCAGGTCATAGGACATCTCCCGCAAGTCCTGATTTCTTGCGGAAATATCCTTGTCAAGCAGCTCCATGATCCCCTCCGGGCTCATCCAGCCCCGCAGAGCTTTTGGCGCATGATCGGGCTGCCTCAAATCCAAAAACCATATACCGCTTTTGGTGTCGTACTGCTCTAAATACGGCCTTCCGTTGGTGGCAAAGGTGAGCGGCACTTTATAGTTTCCCCATGTTCCAATCTGATAGGCTTTATCAGCACTGCGGATATTTCGGGAGTAATCTTTGCACTGATAGTCGATGACGGATGGAATATCTTTATGGATCGCCTTTGCCTCAACCGTTGCGACCAACTGCATACCAACGAATAGAGCATAATCCACATAGCCCCGATTGCCAACCATAGAATCCGTAGGCCATTCAGCGATAGCGATATTGCGCCCTTTGGTAGGACGTGTTCCCTTGGAATAGCGCAGCTGCTCTGTGTCAGCCTCCCAGCCAACCTTGCGTAGCTGCTCGTCGATCAGATAACGTGTTTCCGCCTCGGATTTGACTCGCTGGCTTGCGGCTTTGGCGGACTGCTTCTTTCGGACTTCCTTTTCCATGGTGGGAGCCGCCGCCGCTGCCTTCTCCGCTTCTTCGATCAACTGTGTCTCCTGAGCCTGTTCACTCTGCTGATTGACGCTGACGGGTTCCAGTGTTTCAGATGGCATGACAAACGGCTGATTTTGATAATTCCAGTCCCCATAGGTCTGCATAAACCATTCGCATAGACTGTACGCCATTTGAAGCAATGTCTTTCCATCTTCTACAGAAGCGTAGTTTTCATGTGTCGCCTTATTGCGGCTGATGCGCAGGGCATGAAGGACCTCCTTCAAGTCGCGGGTAATCATACCCTCGCGGAAGAGGCTGTTGATTCTGACTGCGGCTGTGTTATCCTGGGGCAGAGGGATTCGATCATAGGTAAAACACAAATTGACTATCGTTTCGCCGATCATCCCTAATTTCATCAGACAGGAGTTAGAATCGCTATATAAATATTTTTCTGCCAGTTCACCGAAATTTGCCAGCACGGGGAAATGACTGTTCAAAAACGCAAAGTTTGATTTCATAGTACCGTCTCCTTGCTGGTATTTTGTAAAAATGAATTTGTATTTTCAGATTTATGATGCTTGAATCTTTTGTCAGATGGTTTTTTAGAATCTGCTGGGATAAGCCAGGTTTTCCCCTTTTTGATCGCACCCTCTATCCGTCCATCCGCACACAGGAACCCAATTCTGCGTGGTGAGATGTTCCACTTCTCAGATAGCTCCACTGTCGTTAAATATTCCATGTTCCTCTTCACACCTTGATTCAAAATAAATCCAGCATTTATTATACATCATATATCGGAATAACGCAACAAAGTATTCCTTGCAAAACTGTTCTACAGAAGATCATGCCATGATTATCGCCATTTTATCAGTTATATCTTATGAAACTCTATAATTCGATTGACTTGCAGCTATATTCTGTGCTATTCTACACAAGAGAGGAGTTGATCGTCATGGTTATACGAGAGAACTATTTGGCGAAAATCCGTCCCTTTATCGGCAAGGACATCATCAAGGTACTGACCGGCATCCGGCGTGGCGGGAAAAGCGTCCTGTTGGAACAGATTCGTGACGAGATAGGCAGTCCTAATACCATCTTTCTAAACTTTGAGGATTTGGGAAACCAACACCTGTGCGAATATAACGCCCTTCATGACTATGTATGTGAGAAAATCGGAGACAGCAAGGAACAATTCTACTTGTTCTTCGATGAGGTTCAAGAGGTGCATGGCTGGGAGAAGGCGGTCAACTCCCTGCGGGTGAAGTTTCATGCGGACATCTACATCACCGGCTCCAACTCCCGGCTGCTGTCCGGTGAACTGGCTACCTATATTGCCGGGCGGTATATCTCCTTTGTTGTATACCCTTTTTCCTTTACAGAGTTTCAAATGGCTGACCCCGGACTTACTTTCCATCAATACATCCAGTATGGCGGTATGCCCTTTCTGTCCAGCATCAACTTCGAGCCGGAGATCAGCAAGAACTACCTCCAGGACATCTTCAACTCGGTGGTGCTGAAGGATATTGTCAAGCGCAACAACATCCGGGACGTTGACCTGTTGGAGCGCATCATTGCCTATGCCCTGGCCAACGTAGGAAGGAGCTTTTCTGCCACCAGCATCTCCAAGTTTTTCAAGGCGGAGAACCGCACCGTAGCCCCCGAAACAATCCTGAACTATCTGAAAGCCTGTGAGGAAGCCTATCTTCTGTATCGCTTCAAGAGCCAGTAGACTGGTTGACTGGGAAAAATGTGTGAAAACTGCGTTGTATTCCCCGAAAAAATGTGTTATACTATTCTTGATCCCACACAAGAAGGGCTGGTGATGTGATGAAGCGAAACGCCTTAGACGCTCTGATCCAGTGGCAGCACAGCGAAGACCGCAAGCCCATGGTACTCAAGGGCGCTCGGCAGGTTGGCAAGACTTGGCTCATGAAGGAGTTCGGGCAAGGCTGCTACGAACATTCCGTTTACTTCAACTTTGATGAAGAGGACGAATTGAAGTCTATCTTTGAAGCCAATAAAAACCCCCAGCGGATCATCGAATTGCTGTCAATGATCGTCGGTGAGAAGATACTTCCCGGCAAGACCCTGGTGATTTTTGACGAGATACAGGAGTGTCCCGCCGCCCTCAACGCCTTGAAATATTTCAAGGAAAGGGCCAACGAGTACCATATTATTTCGGCTGGCAGTCTCCTGGGGACGCTGCTGGCCCAGCCAAAGTCCTACCCGGTGGGCATGGTGAACCTGCTGGACCTCTCCCCTCTTACCTTCGATGAATTTCTGGCGGCTGTGGAGCCTTCCCTGTATGAGTTCTACTGCGGCATCCAGAAGGAGCAGCCTATTGAGGAGATTTTCCACCGCCGTCTGATGGAAGCCTGCAATAACTACTTCATCATTGGCGGGATGCCGGAGTGCGTGGCCTTATGGATAAAATACAAAGACCCGGCTAAGGTGGCTCAGATCCAGCGGGAGCTGATTGAGATATATGAGAACGACTTCTCCAAGCACAACGGCAAGGTCAACAGCGGCCGCATTCTGATGGTTTTCCGCAGCATCGTCTCCCAGCTTGCAAAAGCCAATGAGAAATTCATGTACGGTGCTGTCCGGGAAGGAGGACGGGCCAGAGACTTTGAGGAAGCGATAGAATGGCTCGTTTCTGCCGGGATGCTGAACCGGGTCTACAATATCTCCAAGCTGGAGCATCCTCTTGCCGCTTTTGACAAGCTGGATCAGTTCAAGCTCTTTGTCTTTGACACCGGCCTGCTCAAGCAGATGGCGGGGATCGACAACAGCGCAATTCTGTTGAAAAGCGATTACCAATTCAAAGGCCCCCTGACCGAGAATTTTGTTTTGCAGCAGCTCCGAGGCCAGTTCGAGGTAGAACCCCGCTACTACTCCGACAAAAACGGTGAGATTGATTTTGTGGTGCAATACGGAACAGAGATCATCCCCATTGAGGCCAAGGGCGGCGAGGACAAATCAGCCCCTTCCTTCAAGCGGTATATTGCTGAAAAGCAGCCGGAACACGCTCTGCGATTCTCTAAACGTGGCTACCGGAAGGATGGGTATATTACCAATCTTCCGCTATATCTGGCGAAAAAAACAAGGGAACTGCTTTAGCGGCTATACTTTAGAGAAAAAAGAGGACATCCAATCATATGACCAATGAAAAAGTATTCCAAATGGATTTTGGGAAAGTCTACGAACTTCTTTTGAATAAGGCAGTCAAGAAGGGGCGTACACAAACGGAGGTTGATGAAGTTATCTGCTGGCTGACAGGATACAATACAGAAAGTTTGGAAAAGGCCCTTACATCCTCGGTCTGCTACGGAGACTTTTTCCGCAACGCACCCGCCCCCAATCCCAATCGGACGCTGATAAAGGGTGCGGTCTGCGGCATACGGGTGGAGGAAATCGAAGACCCTCTTATGCGAGAAATCCGGTACTTGGATAAGCTCATCGACGAGCTTGCCAAGGGCAAGCCTATGGAAAAGATTCTGCGGAAACAGGAGGAACCAACCATGTGGGTATGCCCCCAATGCGGCCGGTCATTTCGCAGAAAAGAGCAGGATCATTATTGTGGGAAAGCGCCGGAGACGATCGAGGAATACATCCTCAGCCAGCCGGAAGATGTACAGCCTTATCTGTGCCAGGTCAATGACGCAATCAAAGCCAGCATCCCGGACCCAAAAGAAAAAATCTCCTGGAGTATGCCCACCTATTGGAAGGGCCGCAACCTGATCCAGTTTGCGGCATTCAAGAAGCATATCGGACTGTACCCCGGCCCGGAGGCTGTGGAAGCGTTCGCCGACAGATTGACGGACTATAAGACCAGCAAAGGAGCCATTCAGATCCCCTACAGCAAGCCGCTCCCGTTAGAGTTGATAGGAGAGATCGCGGCGTGGTGCGGGACAAATAACCAGAAATAGGGACTTGTCCGCACATTTTTCAGCCCACTGAAAAAGCCCCAGAACCCTTGCAAACACTGGGCTCCGGGGCTTTTACTTAAATCGCTAACTTCGGCGAGGGTCTGCGTTTGGCAAAGGACCGCCTTGGTCAGAAGAACGTCTACTTTGTAAATCCCTCTTTTGATAAATAGCACGTTGCATATCAAAGCCCCACGGCGGACTTCCGCCGTGGGGCTCTTGCAAAATCTGCATAATATGTGAGATAATGCGGCGACTACTTCAGCACAGCCCGATGGAAAACCTTTTTCCCCTTCTTGATAATCACGCCCTCGCCCGCAAACAGCTCCTGGGCCAGAACGGCGTTGACGTCCGCCACCTTCTCGTTATTCACCGACACGCCGCCCTGCTGGACCAACCGGCGGGCCTCGCCCTTCGAGGGCGCAAGGCCGCAGGCCACCAGCAGACTCAGCACGCCGATCTGACCGCCCTCAAACTGGTCCGCCGCCAGCTCCGTGGAGGGCATACTTGCCTTGTCACCGTCGCCGCCGAAGAGGGCGCGGGCCGCCGCCTGGGCCTTGTCGGCCTCCTCCTGGCCGTGAACCAGACTGGTCAGCTCCCAGGCCAGGATCTCCTTGGCCTGGTTGAGCTGACTGCCCTGCCAGCCGTCCATCTCGCGGATTTGCTCAATAGGCAGGAACGTGAGCATGCGGATGCACTTCATCACGTCGTTGTCCTCCACGTTCCGCCAGTACTGGTAGAAGTCATAGGGGCTGGTCTTGTTGGGATCCAGCCACACGGCGTTTCCGGCGGTCTTGCCCATCTTGTTGCCCTGGGAGTCGGTGAGCAGAGTGATGGTCATGCAGTGGGCGTCCTTGCCCAGCTTGCGGCGGATGAGCTCCGTGCCGCCCAGCATGTTGCTCCACTGATCGTTGCCGCCGAACTGCATGTTGCAGCCGTAGTGCTGGAACAGGTGGTAGAAGTCGTAGGACTGCATAATCATGTAGTTGAACTCCAGGAAGCTCAGCCCCTTCTCCATGCGCTGCTTGTAGCACTCTGCCCGCAGCATGTTGTTCACAGAGAAGCAGGCCCCCACCTCCCGCAGAAGCTCCACGTAGTTCAGGCCCAGCAGCCAGTCCGCGTTGTTCACCATCTGGGCCTTGCCCTCGCCAAACTCAATAAACCGCTCCATCTGCTTTTTGAAGCAGGCGGCGTTGTGGTCAATGTCCTCCTTGGTGAGCATCTTTCTCATGTCCGTGCGGCCGGAAGGGTCTCCGATCATGGTGGTGCCGCCGCCGATGAGGGCAATGGGCCGGTTGCCCGCCATTTGCAGACGCTTCATCAGCGTCAGCGCCATGAAGTGGCCGGCAGTCAGGCTGTCGGCAGTGCAGTCAAAGCCGATGTAGAAGGTGGCCTTGCCTGCGTTGATCATCTCTCGTATCTCGTCTTCGTCGGTGACCTGGGCGATCAGTCCCCGGGCCACCAGCTCCTCGTATAACTGCATTTTTTCAACTCCTTTGTTTTTCTCTTCTTTTCTTTTGAAAAAGAAAAGAAGCAAAAGAAAACTTTAACGGCCTTCGGCGCGTCCTATCGCGGGTACATGATATTCTCCGCCGGTTCCTGTCGCCGCATAAAATAACACCCCCTGTCCTTCCCCGCTTAGGCAGGATATAGGACAGAGGGCGATCATGTCGCTGTACCACCTCTGATTCGCCGCCCCCTCGCGGGGCGCGGCCTCAGAAAGTCCGGCAGGACTTTCACGCTGTATCGGGCGCACCCGGCGGAGCCTACGGCAGGTACTGCCCTCAGTCCGCTGCTCAGGGATGTATTCCCGCCGTCTCCCTCTCCCCTTTCCACCATCCAGGGGCTCTCTTTGCAGGGCAAAACGGCGCTACTTCTTCCCGTCATTGCGTTACCAGAGGGTAGTATAGCTGGAAAACGGGGTTTTGTCAATGATTATTTTATGCAGAGGCTCCTCTCTCTTTTGTGTTGCAGCTTTTTAGCTTATGTTTTGTATGCTATCAGCGCCTAGGCAAATTGTCCCCCAAAAGGTAAAATATATTAAAATACAGGTATTTATCAACATGAAGGGTAAGGATCAGGGAATTGTGATGCGTGTAATGCGATTCAAGGGAGAAAAAAATCTTATCCATATGCAATTACAGCTCATGCGTGTCCGCCGTGACCTCTCTCAGAGAGAGCTGGCGGCACAGATGCAGATATTGGGCACAAATATTGATCAGCAGGCCATCAGCAGCATTGAAAACAACAAGCGGGTTGTCACCGACTTTGAGCTGGCCTGTTTTTGCAAGGCTCTGTGCTGTACAGAGCGGGAACTCCTTCAGGATTACTACAGGAAATATGACCTCTAGGTACGGAGATTAATTTTGTGAAAAGATTCATCCCATGTAGGGGCGAGCATCGCTCGCCCGTATGTAACATATACCGCCGCGTTTCCATCAGAAGGACGCGACTGCGGCCGCCGAATGGTGCCGCTGGAGGCTTTCGTTAGAAAACGGGCGAGCAATGCTCGCCCCTACACAGATTTCTGCCTACTGCAACAAAATTTCAATGAATACAAAACCACACGATCCGTAAAAGATCGTGTGGTTTTGTTTGTCCTGACCTGTATGCGCAAAGAACCCCAACAGGCGCTAAAACAGCGTGATCTGGCTGGTGTCTGCCATGCCCGCGAAGGCCCCCAGAGCCTTGAGCTGGTCAATGTGGGTCTTGGAGAGCTTGTTGCAGCACAGGGAGAACTCCTCTATGGAGATGAACTCCTTCCCCTGCCGCTTCTCCACCGTGTCCGCCGCCGCCGTCTCCCCCAGGCCCCGCACGGCGGTGAAGGGCGGAATGAGAGCGTCGTCCCCCTTTACCGAAAACCGGGTGGCCTGGGACTCATAGATGCTGATGGGCTCAAACCGGAACCCCCGGAGGTAGAACTCGTAGCACACCTCCAGCGTCACCGCCAGATCCTGCTCCACCGCCGTTGCGTCCTTGTTGTTCCAGATACTCAGAAGCTTCCGCTTCACCGCCTCCAGGCCGGCGCAGCAGTACTCCGCGTCAAAGGCCTTGGCGCGGATGGAGAAGAAGGTAGCGTAAAAGGCCAGCGGTCTGTGCGCCTTGAACCAGGCGATGCGGAAGGCCATCATCACATAGGCCACCGCATGGGCCTTGGGGAACAGATAGCCGATCTTGGCCAGAGAGTCGATGTACCACGCCGGCACGTCGTGCTCCTCCATGGCCTCCTTCCAGCCCTCCTCAAAGCCCCCCTTCTTCACCTTGCCCTTTCGCACAGACTCCATAATCTTGAAGCTCATCTTGGGGTCCAGCCCCTTGGAGATGAGGTAGAGCATGATGTCGTCGCGGCACCCCACCGTCTCCAGAACCGTGGCCGTGCCGCTGGTAATCAGGTCCTTGGCGTTGCCCAGCCACACGTCGGTGCCGTGGGAGAATCCAGACAGCCGCAGCAGGGTGTTGAAGTCCTTGGGCTGGGTGTCCACCAGCATCTGCCGGGTGAACTTGGTGTTGAACTCCGGGATAGCCACGGCCCCGGTGGGCCCCAGGATCTCGTCGTCCTCAAAGCCCAGGGCCCGGCTGGAGGTGAAGAGGCTCATGGTGTCCTCATCGTCCAGGGGGATCTCCCGGGCGTTGACCCCGGTGAGGTCCTCCAGCATCCGGACCATGGAGGGGTCATCGTGGCCCAGCATGTCCAGCTTCAGGAGGTTGTCCTCCATGCAGTGGTATTCAAAGTGGGTGGTGATAATGTCGCTGTCCGCCGCGTCCGCCGGATGCTGGACCGGGCAGAAGTCCTCCACGTCCAGATCGTCCGGCACCACCACCAGCCCCCCCGGGTGCTGGCCGGTGGTGCGCTTCACGCCCACGCAGCCCAGGGCCAGCCGGCTCTCCTCCGCGTGGCCCGGCGCGAGGCCCCGGGCCTCCAGGTACTTCTTCACGTACCCGTAGGCAGTCTTCTCCGCCACCGTGCCGATGGTTCCGGCCCGGAACACCTGGGTCTCCCCGAACATCTCAATGGCGTGGCGGTGGGCCCGGGCCTGGTACTCGCCGGAGAAGTTCAGATCAATGTCCGGCACCTTGCCGCCGCCGAAGCCCAGGAAGGTCTCAAAGGGGATGTCGAAGCCGTCCTTCACATACCGGGTCCCGCACAGGGGGCAGTCCTTGTCCGGCATGTCCGCTCCGCAGCCGAAGGATCCGTCAGTGATGAACTCACTGCTCCTGCACTTGGGACAGCGGTAGTGGGGCGGCAGGGCGTTGACCTCGGTGATGCCGGACATGTAGGCCACCAGGCTGGAGCCAACGGACCCCCGGGAGCCCACCAGATAGCCGTTCTCCAGGGACCGCTGGACCAGCTTCTGGGCGGACATGTACACCACGTCGTACTTGCCCAGAATGCCCCCCAGCTCCACGTTCAGCCGGTCCACGATGAGCTTTGGCGGGTCCTCCCCGTAGAGCTCGTGGACCTTGTCCCACACCAGCCGGTTCAGATCCTCCTCCGAATTTTCCAGCCGGGGCGGGAACAGCTTCCCCTTGGGCAGCAGGTCAAAGGTCTCCACCTGATCCGCAATGGCCCGGGTGTTGGTGACCACCACCTCCATGGCCTTCTCCGGCCCCAGGTAGGCAAACTCCTCCAGCATCTCGTCAGTGGTGCGGAAGTAGATGGGCATGGGGGCGTCGCAGTCGGCAAACTTCTTGGTGTCCAGAAGGATGTGGCGATAGATCTCGTCCTCCGGGTCCAGGAAGTGGACGTCTCCGGTGGCGCACACCGGCTTGCCCAGCTCCTCTCCCAGCCGGACCACAGTGCGGTTGAACTCCCGCAGCTCCTCCTCGTCCCTGACCTTGCCGTCCCGGAGCATGAAGGCGTTGTTGCACAGGGGCTGGATCTCCAGGTAGTCGTAGAAGGCGGCGATCCGCTTCAGTTCCGCCCAGTCCTTGTACTCGATCACCGCCTGGAACAGCTCCCCTGCCTCGCAGGCCGCGCCCACGATCAAGCCCTCCCGGTGGGCGATGAGCTCGTCCTTGGGGATGATGGGATTGCGCTTGAAGTACTTGAGGTTGGAGGCGCTCACCAGCTGGTAGAGGTTTTTCAGGCCCACCTTGTTTTTCGCCAGCAGGATGATGTGCCGGGGCCGCCGGCTGGCGGTTCCCCGCTTCCGCAGCTGGGGCATGGCGGGGTTGATGGTCTGGAGGGAGTGGACGTCCAGCTCCTCCTCCAGTTTCCTGAAAAAGTGGGGCAGGAAGAGGCCGCAGGTGGCGGCGTCGTCGCTGGCCCGGTGGTGCTGGAAGGCGGGCAGCTGCAAATGGTCGGCCACAATATCCAGCTTGAACTTGTTCAGCTCCGGCAGCAGGTTCTGGGCCAGAATCAGCGTGTCCACGTAGGTGGGATCAAAGGGGAGCCCCTCCGCCCGGCACCCGGCCCGGATGAAGCCAATGTCAAATTCCGCGTTGTGGGCCGCCAGGGGCCGGTCCCCCACAAAGGCCAGAAAATCCGCCAGGGCCTTGGCCGGCTTGGGCGCGCCCCGGAGCATCTGGTCGGTGATGCCGGTGAGGGCGATGATCTCCGGGGTGAGGTGGCGGCCCGGGTCCACGAAGGTCTGGAATCGGTCGACGATCTCCCCCTTCCGGATAATCACCGCGCCGATCTCGGTGATGGCCTCCTGGGTCACCTTCAGGCCGGTTGTCTCGATGTCAAAGGCCACGTACTCGCCGTCAAAGGACGCGTCCCGGTCCCCGTGGACGGCGATGCGGTCGTCTAAGTTGTTGACAAAGTAGCCCTCCATACCGTAGATGATTTTGATATCCTTGGCGGAGTGCCACGCGTCGGGGAACCCCTGGACCACGCCGTGGTCGGTAATGGCGATGGCCGGGTGGCCCCAGGCCTCCGCCCGCTTGACCAGATTCCCGTCCGGCCCGGCCTTGGGGCTGAGGGGCGAGAGGGCGTCCATGTTGGAGAAGGTGGTGTGGGCGTGGAGCTCCACCCGCTTTACCTCCGCCCGGTCCTGACGGGTCTCGTGGGAGTAGGTGACAATATGTACGGGGCTGATGACCACGTCTGTGCCATCCCGGTCCAGCTTCACATAGCCCTGGACCTTCAGCCACATCCCCGGCTTGATATCCTTTTTCAGCTTGGAGAGCTCCTCCTTGTCCATGACCTTGCACACCCGCACGGAGGCATTCAGGTCGGTCATGTCAAAGGTCAAAAAATACACCCCCGGCCGCCGGGTCTCCCGCAGGTCGGAGGAAAACACCTTCCCCGCCACCACCACGCTGCCCATCTTGGGGTTGAGCCCGGTCATGGGCTGGACGGTCCCCCGGATGGCGCTGCCCATAATGACCTCCCCGCTGGCGGAGGGGCCCTTCCCCCCAGCCGGCGCCTGGGGTGCGGAGACGGTCTGAATAACCGACACGTCCTCCAGGCCGTAGGCCTGGGCCACAGCGGCGGAGAGCTGGCTCATCCGCTCCCCCATGTCGGCGAGGACCGTGAGGGCCATGTGCATGGTCCGACGCTCCCGCTCCACCTCCACGGCAGTGAGGTAGGCCCCGTCCAGGGCCACCCGGGTCTCCCTGTCCAGAGGCAGGGCGGAAAAGAGTTCAAAAAATGGTATCTTCTGCGACATTCTCCACGTCCTTCTTCATCTGATTACAGCTTGCCGATCTCCTCCATCAGCGCGTCCACCAGCTGCTCCTGGGGCACCTTCCGCAGAATGATGCCCTTGGCGAAAAGGAGGCCCTCCCCCTTCCCGCCGGCAATGCCCACGTCGGCGGCAGCGGCCTCCCCGGGGCCGTTGACCGCGCACCCCATCACCGCCACGGTGATGGGCTTCGTGCAGCCGGCCAGCCGCCGCTCCACCTCCTGGGCCATGGGGATGAGATCAATATTCGTGCGCCCGCAGGTGGGACAGGAGATGAGGTTGGGCCCCTCCTGCCGCAGTCCGGCGGCCAGCAGGATCTTCTTGGCCGCCCCGATCTCCTCCACCGGGTCCGCGGTCAGGGTCACCCGCAGGGTGTCCCCGATCCCCAGGCACAAGAGGCCGCCAATGCCCATGGCGGACTTGATGACCCCCATGCCCGGCGTGCCCGCCTCCGTGACCCCCAGGTGGAGGGGGTAGGGACACCGCTGGCTGAGCAGCCGGTAGGCCCCCATGGTCACGGGCACGGAGGAGCATTTGACAGAGATGCAGATATCCGTGAAGTCGAACTTCTCCAGCAGCGCCGCATGGCCCAGCGCACTCTCCGCCAGGGCCTCGCTGGTTGCGCCGCCGTACTTTTTCAGCAGCTCCTTCTCCAGGGACCCGCCGTTGACGCCGATGCGGATGGGGATCCCCGCCCGGCGGCAGGCCTCCGCCACGGCCTGTACCCGGTCCTCCCCGCCGATGTTGCCGGGGTTGATGCGGATCTTGTCAATGCCCTGGGCCACGCACTCCAGGGCCAGCTTGTAGTCGAAGTGGATGTCCGCCACCAGTGGGATGTGGATGCGGCTCTTGATCGGGCCCACGGCCCGGGCCGCCGCCATGTCCGGCACAGCCACCCGCACGATCTCGCACCCCGCCTCCTCCAGCCGGAGGATCTGGTCCACCGTGGCGGACACATCGTCCGTCTTGGTGCTGCACATGGACTGGATGGACACCGGCGCGCCGCCGCCCACCGGTACCGCGCCCACCATAATTTTCTTTGTCATGGTCAATTCACCAGCTTCATCACATCGTTAAAGGTCACAAAGAGCATCAGCCCCATCAGCAGGGCAAAGAACACCATGTTGATGGCCGCCTCGTACTTCATGGGCACCTTGCGGCCAAAGAGCTTCTCTGACAGGGTGGACACCAGCAGAAACAGGATGTGTCCACCGTCCAGGGCGGGAATGGGCAGCAGGTTCATCACCGCCAGATTCACCGCGATCATGGCTCCAAAGTAGGCGATGTTCTCCAGGGCCGCCTTGACGCTGGCGCTCTGGGCCCCCACCTCGTTGATGGTGGAGACGATGCCCACCGGTCCGCTCAGATCGCTGACCCCGGCGCTGCCCGTCACCAGCATCTTCAGGCTGTACCAGACAATGCGCACAAAGTCCACCGCGTTGTACCAGGTGTACTTCAGCTTCAGCCCCAGGGTGGCCTCCTGGACCAGGGCGGTGCGGGTGAAGCCGTAGCCCTGGTAGGTGTCCCCGTCGGGGCTTGTGTAGGTCCCCACGGCCAGATTCTCGAACGCCACCTTCTCCCCGTCCCGCAGCACCACCAGATCAATGGGCCGCCGGTCCGCCAGCTGCAGCAGCAGATCAATGTCGCTGGCCAGATACACCCGGGAGCCGTTGATGGAGTAGAACACGTCCCCCTCCTCCAGGGCCGCGCCGTTCACCTGCTCAAATTCCGGTGCGCCGCCCTGGATCACCGGCAGCAGGAAGCCCTTGGCCCCCATGTTCAGCGCCAGCAAAATCACAACGCCCACCAGAAAATTCATGGCCGCCCCGGCGGCAAACACGGCTACCTTCTTCCAGAACCCCTGGTTGCCCAGGCTGTGGGGATCGTCGGACTCCTCCTCCTCCCCCTCCATGGCGCAGAAGCCGCCGATAGGCAGGGCCCGGATGGTGTACTGGGTGTCCTTCTTCCCCTGCTTCTTCCACACCACCGGCCCCATGCCGATGGCAAACTCGTGGACCGTTACGCCGCACAGCCGGGCCGCGATGAAGTGGCCCCACTCGTGGGCCGCGATCAGGATGCCGAAGAGCAGTATTGCCAGGATGATATACATAAGCGATGAACCTTCCTACAGGTAATCATACTTTTTCTTGAAAGAAAAAGTATCAAAAAGAACTTTTAGACGCGGTTGTGAATACAGGTTCTTAATCGGGCTTACACGAAAAACAGAACAATCCCCAGCAGCATGGCCGCCCCACCGCCGATCCGGCCCACGGCAAGGGCCGCCTCAGAGGGCTCCGCGTCCTTGTACCGCCAGCCGTGGCTGAGATACCACGCGGCCCTGGGGGCCAGTGCGTTAAAGGCTCCCACAGCCAGCAGCAGAAGTCCCAGCAGCGGGTTTCCGCTCCGCGCTCCTGCCCCGCCCGCAGAACCGGAGGCTGATTTCAGCGCATTCATCAGATCCCCCGGCCCCACGGCCTCCTCCCAGTCCTCGCTCCAGCCGCCGTGGCCTATTCCTCCGGACTGCTGCCAGTAAGCTATCGCGCCATTGGGTGCGGTAAACGTCACCTTTCCGCTGCCATCGGTACTGTAGGCGCAGACCACGCTGTCAAAGGAGATGGTCTGATTCTCCTGGTCCACCTCGTAGGCCCTCCCACCGTACTCCACGGTGCGGAGCCGGCTGCCCGCCCGCTCCCCGCAGGCGCAGAGCAGGACCACCGCCGCCGCCAAGGCAAGGACCACCAGTCTTCTCATGCCATTCCTCCCACCGCCCGGGCCACATAGTCCCGGGCCAGCCGGTCTGCTTCCAGTATATCCTCCAGGGAGGGATTTGATTTCACCAAAATTGTGTTCAGCGCCCCCTCCACCAGCTCCGGGATCCGCCCGAAGGGGATCTCATCCCGGAGAAACAGCGCCACCGCCGCCTCGTTGGCCCCGTTGAGCACGGCGCAGCTGGTGCCGGCGGTTCTGGCGCAGTCCATGGCCAGCCCCAGGCAGGGGAACGCCTCCAGGTCCGGCGGCGCGAAGGTCAGGGGCGGGCAGGAGAGAAGATCCAGGGCCGGCAGGTCCGAGGCCCCCCGGCGGGGATAGGTCAGGGCGTACCGGATGGGCAGACGCATGTCCGGCGTCCCCAGCTGGGCCAGCACCGCCCCGTCCCGGAACTCCACCATGGAGTGGATGATGCTCTGGCGGTGGATCACCACGCTCACCTGGTCCGGGGGCATGGCGAACAGGTGCATGGCCTCGATGAACTCCAACCCCTTGTTCATGAGGCTGGCACAGTCCACGGTGATTTTTGCACCCATGGTCCAGTTGGGGTGGCGCAGGGCGTCGGCGCGGGTCTTACCGGCGGTCTCCGTCCGGCTCATGCCGTAGAAGGGGCCGCCGGAGCAGGTGAGGATCACCCGCCGGACCTCCCCGCCGGTATCCGGCCCATGGCCGCCCTCCGGCCGCCGGTCCCGGCAGCCCTGGAGGCACTGGAAGATGGCGGAGTGCTCACTGTCCACGGGGATAATCTCCGCGCCGTACTTCTCCGCCGCCGCCATCACCAGCTCCCCGGCGCACACCAGGGTCTCCTTGTTGGCCAGGGCCACCCGCTTGCCCTGTTCAATGGCCGCCAGGGTAGGAAACAGCCCCGCCATGCCCACCACGGCGGTGACCACCGTGTCGCTCTCCGCCAGGGAGGCCGCCCGGCGCAGGCCGTCCACCCCGTAAGCCACCTCAATGGGCAGCCCCTCCAGCCGCCGGGCCAGCTCCAGGGCCGGCTCCAGCTCGGACACCACAGCCAGCTGGGGGCGGAACTCCCTGGCCTGCTCCTCCAGAAGGTCTATATTCCGGCCCGCCGTCAGGGCCGCCACCCGGACTCCCAGCTCCCGGCACACCTCCAGGGTCTGCCGGCCGATGGAGCCGGTGGAGCCCAGGAGGGAAATCGTCTTTGTCATAGCTCTCTCCCCTTTTGTCTATAGGCGCTTGAACAGTCTGGCGCTCCACAGCTCCATGCCCAGCTCCTCCACGCAGAAGCGCAGGAGCGCCCGGTAATTCTTCGACACCGCGCTCAGGGTGATGCAGGCCGCCTCGTGCCTTACCTGCTCCTGGGCATAGCGGAACAGGGCCGAGCCGATCCCCGCCGAGCGGCGCTCCGGCGCGATCTCCCGCAGCGCTGTGCTATCCATGGCTCTGCACCAGCCCCGCCAGATGGATCAGCACCTCCAGGGCCGGGGCCACGAAGAGCACGCTGTCAAACCGGTCCAGCACGCCGCCGTGCTCCAAGAAGATGCGGCCATAGTCCTTGATTCCGAACTCCCGCTTGATGAGGGAAAAGCTCAGGTCCCCCAGCTGGGCCACCACGCTGCACGCCAGCCCCACCAGGGCGATGGCCAGATAGGGGATGCTGTAGTCAAGGGCCCCGTTCATCACCAGGGCGAAGAGCGCCCCCGACAGGGCGTTGGCCGCCAGGCCGCCCAGGGCCCCCTCCACGGTCTTGTGGGGGCTGACCCGGGGGGCCAGCTTGTGCTTCCCCAGGGACCGGCCAGCGAAAAAGGCCCCCGTGTCGCTGGCAAAGGAGAACAGCAGCGGCAGCAGCAGAAAGGCCCGGTGGAGTCCCAGCCCGCTCAGGCGCAGGAAGGAGGAGAAGGCGTAGGGGATGGCCGACACGGCGAAGAAGCCCGCCATGATGTGGTGGAACCTCACCTCCCCAGCCCGCCGCACCGCCGCGCCAAAGGCCAGGAGACAATACAGGATCAGCAACGGCAGCAGCCACGCGGGCCTTGCCCACTGGAGGAAAACCGCCCCCAGGGCCCAGGCCACCGTCAGCCAGCACAGCGGCCCGCCGGCGCCCGTGGCCCCCGCGCACTTCATCAGCTCATAGGCCGCGACGCCGGACAGCGCCGCCAGGGCCCAGGCCAACGCCCACACCGGCGCCCACAGGGTCAGCCAGAAAATCAGCGGTACGCCCACCGCGGCCACCAGTAATCTCGATTTCATAGGGAAACGCCTTCCTCTCTTCTCTCGTTCGCTGGATTCCTACCGCTTCACCCCGCCAAAGCGCCGGTCCCGGCGCTGGTAGGAGGCAATGGCCCGGTGGAGCTCCTCCTTGGAGAAGTCCGGCCACAGCACATCCGTGACGTAGATCTCCGTATAGGCGCACTGCCAGAGCAGAAAATTGCTCAGCCGCAGCTCCCCGCCCGGCCGTATGAGCAGATCCGGGCTGGGAATGCCGGCGGAGTAGAGGTAGCTCTCGAACATCTCCTCTGTCAAGTCCTCTGGCTTCACAGTCCCCGCGGCACAGTCTCTGGCGAATGCCTGTGCCCCGTGGACGATCTCCGCCCGGCCGCCGTAGTTGATGCAGATGCTGCAAAGGCAGCCGGTCAGGCGGTCTGAGATGGCGTTGCACTGGTCCACCAGCTCCCGCAGCTCCCCGCTCAGGGGCGTCATGTCCCCCATGAACCGCAGGCGCACATTGTCCCGCTCCATGGTGTCGATAGCCTCCAGGAGGTACCGCTTCAACAGAGACATGATGGTATCCACCTCGTCCTGGGGCCGCCTCCAGTTCTCGGTGGAGAAGGCGTAGACCGTCAGGTACTCGATGCCGATATCCCGGCAGTAGGTGGCGATGGTGCGGAAGGTCTCTGAGCCCACCTTGTGTCCCGCCGTGCGGGGCAGACCCCGCCGCTGGGCCCAGCGGCCGTTGCCATCCAATATAACAGCGATGTGGCGGGGCAGACGGCCAAAATCCACCTGCCCCGCCGTATCATCACTTTTTTTCCAAAATGCCAGCTTCATTTGCTCCTGAAAGGGCCCCGGCGGATCAGACCGCCAGCAGCTCCTGCTCCTTCTTCGCCAACAGCTCGTCGATCTCCTTGCACATGTCGTCGGTCATCTTCTGGATGTCCTTCTCCGCAATCTTCATGTCGTCCTCAGTGATCTCGCTGTTCTTCTTCCGGGCCTTGAAGGTCTCCACCGCATCCCGGCGGATGTTGCGGATGGCCACCTTGCCCCCCTCGGCGTATTTGGCAATCTGCTTGACCAGCTCCTTGCGCCGCTCCTCGGTGAGCTGGGGAAAGGCCAGACGGATGACCTTGCCGTCGTTCTGGGGGTTGATGCCCAGATCAGACTCCTGAATGGCCTTGCAGATCAGCTTCACCGCGCCCGCGTCCCAGGGCTGAATGGTGAGGGTCCGGGGGTCCGGGGAGCCGATGGAGGCAATCTGGTGAATGGGGGTGGGAGTGCCGTAGTAGTCCACCATAATCCGGTCCAGCACGGAGGCGTTGGCCCGGCCCGCCCGGACAGCGGCAAAGTCCGCTGCCACGGAGTTGATGGATTTGCGCATTCTTTCCTCAAATTCTTTATACTCGGTTTTCATTTCGTGATATCCTCCTTCACAATTGTACCGATCTTCTCGCCCTTCAGTGCGCGAATAATATTGTAGGGGTCCTTCAGGGCAAACAGCAGCACGGGGATGCGGTTGTCCATGGACAGGCTGGTGGCGGTGGCGTCCATAACCGCCAGATGCTGGGAGAGCACGTCGTCGTAGGAGATGGCGTCGTACTTCACCGCGCCGGGGTCCTTCACCGGGTCCGCGCTGTACACGCCATCCACGTTCTTGGCCAGCAAAATCACGTCCGCCTCAATCTCCGCAGCACGCAGCACGGCGGCGGTATCCGTGGAGAAGAAGGGGCTGCCGGTGCCGCAGCCGAAGATGACCACCCTCCCCTTCTCCAGGTGGTGGATGGCCCGGCCCCGGACATAGGGCTCCGCCACGGCGCGCATCTCCACGGCGGTCTGCACCCGGGCTGCCACGCCGCGGCTCTCCAGCACGTCCGCCACAGCCAGGGCGTTCATCACCGTGGCCATCATGCCCATGTGGTCCGCCCTGGTGCGCTCCATCCGGCCGCCGCCGTCCTTCACGCCCCGCCAGAAGTTGCCGCCGCCCACCACGACGCCCACCTGGACGCCCATGTCCACGGCCTCCTTGACAGCGTCGCACACACGGCCGATCACGTCGAAATCCAGGCCGAAATGGCGCTCTCCCGCCAGGGCCTCGCCGCTGATTTTCAGCAGCACTCTCTTATATCTTGGTTCCTCCATAGGCTTCTCCTCCGCTCTCTTTTTCTTCGCCATACGCTGTTCCCTATTCTAATATATTTTCGTCTATTTGAAAAGTAGTATTTGTAAATTTTTTGGACATTGGCCCGTCCGCCCTGGGAAAAGGGCAGAAATTTTTCCATTTCCGCTGGTCTGACGGTAGATTTTTCCTGCCGGATGCTCTATAATAGCAGCACACATCCTACGAACAAGGAGAACGGCCATGGTTATCATTGATTCCACCCGCTGCACCGGCTGCGGCCAGTGCGCCAAAAACTGCGCCGTCCACGCCATCGTCCGGGAGGAGGACGGGACCTACCGCTGCAACAGCGGCTGGTGCTTCGCCTGCGGCCAGTGCGTGGCCCTGTGCCCCGTGGGGGCGGCGTCCATGCCGGAGCTGGAGGAGCCCCTCCCCTACGACAGCGCCGCCTTTGACCTGGACCCCCAGGTGCTGCTCAACGCCATGCGCTTTCGCCGCAGCATCCGGCAGTTCACCGGCGAGAAGGTCCCCCGGGAGGAGCTGGAGCTTCTGCTGGAGGCCGGGCGCTGCGCCCCCACCAGCTCCAACAGCCAGTCCGTGGGCTTCACGGTGCTGGACCAGGAGTTCGAGGCCCTGCGGCCCCGGATCTGGAAGAGCTTTGCCCGCCTGGCCCGGGAGGGGGGCCGCAAGCTGCTGCTGCGCCGGTACGAGAGCTATCTGGCCCACCCGGAGGAGCCGGACTCCCTCTTCTACGGCGGCACGCAGATGATCGCCGTCACCTCCGAGCCCCCCATAGACGGCGCGCTGTCTCTCGCCAACATGGAGCTGATGGCCCACGCCCTGGGCCTGGGGGCCCTCTACTGCGGCTTTGCCGTCCGGGCCATTAACGGAGATCCGGACCTTCGGGCCTATTTCGGCGTTACAGAGAGGCGGAAGCTGGACGGATGCCTCATTGTCGGCCGCACGGACCTGCGATTCCACCGCACCGCACCCCGCAATCCCCCTCGTGCCGCCTGGAAATAAGGCGCAAGCGGGCCCCGCCACTTTGGGCGGGGCCCGCTTCTTGATTTTCTTTTTGATTCTTTTTCTTTTTTCCAAAAGGAAAAGAATGGATACGTTACGCCAGCACCGCCTCCAGCGCCGCCGTCAGCTCCTCCCTGCCGTCGCCCCGCTCGGCGGAGAAGGCCACCAGCCGGTCCTCCTCCCGAAGCTCCAGGGTCTCACGGATGCGCTGCAGGTTGGGCTCGATCTCGGACCTTTTCAGCTTATCCAGCTTGTTGGCCGCCACAATCACCGGGCAGCCTGTGTCATAGAACCAGTTGACCATGGTGACGTCGTCTGCAGTCGGCTTGTGGCGGGCATCCACGATCTGGACCCCTGCGGTAATCAGTCCGGAGGCGAAGTAGGCCTCCATCAGCCGCCCCCACCGGTCCCGCTCCGCCTTGGACACCTTGGCATAGCCGTAGCCCGGCAGGTCCACCAGATAGGCCGCGCCGTCCAGGCGGAAATAGTTGATCTGGCTGGTCTTGCCCGGCGACGCACCCACCCGGGCGAAGTTCTTCCGGTTCACCAGCCGGTTAATTACCGAGCTCTTGCCCACGTTGGACCGGCCCGCGAAGGCCAGCTGGGGCAGTCCGTCCCGCAGAAACCCCTCCCGGGAGGCGGCGGAGAGCACAAATTCAACCTTATTGAAGTTCACTGACGTCCTCCTACTGCCGCAGGGACGCGTCCTGCACCTTCTGCTCCACAGGGACAAAGGCCGTGATGATCTCCTCACGCTGGCGCTCCGGCTCCTCCCGCCGCTCCGGCGGACAGAGCGCCTGGGGGAGAACGTCATCAATGGTCTCCGCCGTGATGAAGCGCAGGCTCTCCCGGACCACGGGGTCGATCTCCGTCAGATCCCGCTGGTTTTCCCGGGGAATCAGCACAGTATGGATGCCGCTGCGCTTGGCAGCCATGGTCTTCTCCTTCAGCCCGCCGATGGCCAGCACCCGGCCCCGGATCGTCACCTCCCCGGTCATCGCCACGTCGGAGCGAACCTTGCGGCCTGTCAGAGCGGACACCACGGCTGTGGTGATGGCGATGCCGGCGGAGGGGCCGTCCTTGGGCACCGCGCCCTCGGGGAAGTGGATGTGGATGTCCCGGTTCTTGTAGAACTCCGGGTCCACCTCCAGCTGAACGGCCCGGCTGCGGATGCAGCTGACGGCGGCCTGGGCGGACTCCTTCATCACGTCCCCCAGATTGCCGGTGAGCTCCAGCTTGCCGGATCCCTCCATTACGTTCACCTCCACCTCCAGCAGCTCGCCGCCCACCTCGGTCCAGGCCAGGCCGTTGACCACGCCCACCTGCTCCTTCGCCGCGGCCGGCGGCAGGTAGCGGCGCACCCCCAGGTGCTCCTCCAGGTTTTCCTCTGTAACGGAAACACGCTTTACACCGCCTGTCACCAGGCGCATAGCCGCCTTTCGGCACAGCTTCCCCATCATCCGCTCCAGGGAGCGGACGCCGGATTCCTTGGTGTAGCCGGTGATGATGGCCCGGATAGCCTCGTCGCTGACCCGGAGGGCAGTCTTGGTCAGACCGTGCTCCTTCATCTGCTTGGGCAGCAGGTAGCGCCGGGCAATTTGCAGCTTCTCCTCATCGGTGTAGCTGGTCAGCTCAATGATCTCCATCCGGTCCAGCAGGGGCCGGGGAATGGTGGAGGTGGTGTTGGCGGTGGTGATGAACAGCACCCGGCTCAGGTCCACAGGGATCTCCAGGAAGTGGTCCCGGAAGGCGTAGTTCTGCTCGCTGTCCAGCACCTCCAGCATGGCGGCGGAGGGGTCCCCCCGGTAGTCGCTGCCCATCTTGTCGATCTCGTCCAGCAGCAGCAGCGGATTCATGCTGCCGCTCTGGGAGATGGCGTTGACAATCCTGCCCGGCATGGCCCCTATGTAGGTCTTCCGGTGTCCGCGGATGTCCGCCTCGTCCCGCACGCCGCCCAGGCTCAGACGGGCCAGCTTTCGATTGAGGGCCTGGGCCACGGAGATGGCCACGGAGGTTTTTCCCACGCCCGGCGGGCCCACCAGGCAGATGATCTGCCCCTTGGCCTCCGGATTCATCTGCCGCACGGCGATGAACTCCAGGATCCGCTCCTTCACCTTCTCCAGGCCGAAGTGGTCCCGGTCCAGGATCTTCCTGGCCGCAGTCACGCTGGCCCGCTCCTTGGTCTCCTCCCCCCAGGGCATCTCCAGACACACGTCCAGGTAGTTGCGGATCACGGAGGCCTCGGCGCTGGCATAGGACTGCTTGGCCAGCCGGTCCACCTCCTTGAGCAGCTTCTGCTCCACCTCTTCGGTGAGCTGCCGGGCCATGATCTTGGCCCGGTAGTCGCTCAGCTCGGTGTCCTCATCCTCCCCCAGCTCCTGCTGGAGCAGGCGGATCTGCTCCCGGATGATGTGGTCCCGCTGGACCTCCCCCATCTCCCGGCGGATCTTGCCCTCCAGCTCGTGCTCGCAGGAGAGGACCTCCGCCTCCCGGGCCAGCAGCTCGTTGACCTTCCGCAGGCGGGGCACGGGCCGGGCCTCCTCCAGCACGGACTGCTTATCCTGATACCGGAGCATGATGTTCTGGGCGATGAAGTCCGCCAGATGGCCGGGATCCCGGTCCTCCATGGCCGCGGCCAGCACCTCCCCGCCCAGGCGCGGGGCCAGGGCGGCGTATCCGGCGAAATTGGCGTAGGTCTGGCGCAGCAGGGCCTCCAGCTGGGACGCGGACAGACGGGCCTTCCCCTCCCGCAGGGGCTCCACGTTGCCCTGGAGATAGGGCTCCGTCTGCCACAGCCGGCGCAGCTTCGCCCGGCTCCGTCCCTCCATCATCACCCGCACGGCGGAGTCCCCGATGCGGAGGATCTGCCGGATCACCGACACGGTGCCCACGCTGTACAGGTCCCGCTCCCCGGGTTGGATCTCCCCCAGCTCCCGCTGGGCTACCAGAAAGATGAACTGGTCCTGCTCCATGGCCCGCTCCAGGGCACGGATGGAGATATCCCGCTCTACGTCAAAGCTGATGACGCAGCCCGGGAAGATGGTCAGCCCCCGCAGGGCCAGGACCGGCATGTTCATGGTTGTATTTTCGATCATATCCATTCATTGGATCTCCTTAAAAAACAAGTATACATTCTTTTTCCTGAAAGAAAAAGAATCAAAACCAACTCCGGATCCCCCGGGCTGCCAGCGGTCCAAGCGCAGACAGCCCGGGAGGTTCAGAGCTTTTCTTTTGATCCTTTCCTCTGCTCACAAAGAAAAGAATGTATACTCCTATGAAGCCGTGCTCGCGGAGTGCTTGGCCGCCGCCTGCTCCCGGCCGCTGGCGCGGACCAGCGTGGGGCCGCACTCGCTCCGGACGCAGGCGGGGGTGATGACCACCTTCTCCACCGTGGGATCGGAGGGGATGTCGTACATGATATCCGTCAGCAGCCCCTCCATCACCGCCCGGAGCCCTCTGGCGCCGATGTTTCGCTCAATGGCCCTGTCGGCCACGGCCTCCAGCGCCCCCTCGTCAAAGGCCAGCTCCACCTTGTCGTACTCCAGCAGCTTCTGGTACTGCTTGACCAGGGCGTTTTTCGGCTCGGTGAGGATGCGCACCAGATCCTCCCGGTGCAGGGAGTCCAGGGGCGCGATGATGGGCAGGCGGCCCACCAGCTCCGGGATGATGCCGAACTTGAGCAGGTCGTGAGGCTGGACCTCCTTGAGGATGGCCCCCACATCCCGGTCCTTCTTGCTCTGGAGGGGGGAGTCAAAGCCCATGCTCCGCCGGTCCGTGCGCCGCTCGATGATCTTGTCCAGGCCGTCGAAGGCGCCGCCGCAGATGAAGAGGATATTCTTGGTATTGATCTGGATGAACTCCTGGTGGGGGTGCTTGCGCCCGCCCTGGGGCGGGACGTTGGCCACCGTGCCCTCCAGAATCTTCAGCAGGGCCTGCTGTACCCCCTCGCCGGACACGTCCCGGGTGATGGAGGTGTTCTCGCTCTTGCGGGCGATCTTGTCGATCTCATCCACATAGACGATCCCGTGCTCCGCCAGATCCACGTCGTAGTCCGCCGCCTGGAGCAGACGCAGGAGGATGTTCTCCACGTCATCGCCCACGTAGCCGGCCTCGGTGAGGGTGGTTGCGTCGGCAATGGCGAAGGGCACCTGCAATGTCCGGGCCAGGGTCTGGGCGATATGGGTCTTGCCGGAGCCGGTGGGACCGATCATGAGAATATTGCTCTTCTGCAGCTCCACGTCCTCGCCGCCGCCGAACTGGATGCGCTTATAGTGGTTGTACACCGCCACCGACAGCGCCACCTTGGCGCTGTCCTGGCCGATGACATACTGATCCAGGATCTCCCGGATCTCCCGGGGGGTGGGCAGCTTATCCGGCAGGTCAACCGGCGAAAAGCCTTCCTGTCCGCCCAGCTCCTCATCCAGCACGCTCATGCACAGATTCACGCACTGATCGCAGATGCGGGCCCCGGGGCCCTGAATCATCCGCCGCACCTCCTCCTCCCGCTTGCCGCAGAAGGAGCAGCGCAGAGACTTTTTCGTCTCGTCATTCATGGACTAATTCCCTTCCTACCACTGATAGATACTTCTTACCTGGAATAGATCACCTTGTCGATGATGCCGTACTCCTTGGCCTCCTCGGCGGTCATGAAGTTGTCCCGCTCGCAGTCGGCGGTGACGGTCTCAATGCTCTGGCCGGTGTTGTCCGCCAGGATGCTGTTCATCCGCCGCTTGATGATCTCCAGCCGCCGCAGGTGGATGGCCATGTCTGTGATCTGGCCCTTGGTGCCGGCGGAGGGCTGGTGGATCATGATCTCCGCGTTGGGCAGGGCCAGACGCTTGCCCTTGGCGCCGGAGGAGAGCAGGAAGGCCGCCATGCTGGCCCCCATGCCCATGCAGATGGTGGACACGTCGCACTTGACGTACTGCATGGTATCATAGATGGCCATGCCGTCGGTGATGGACCCTCCGGGGCTGTTGATATACAGCTGGATATCCTTGTCCGGGTCCTGGGCCTCCAGATACAGGAGCTGGGCCACCACCAGACCGGCGGTGGTGGCGTTGACCTCCTCGCCCAGGAAGATGATGCGGTCATTGAGCAGACGGGAAAAGATGTCGTAGGACCGCTCCCCCCGGTTGGTCTGCTCCACTACGTATGGGACTAAACTCATGATAGAATTACCTCCTGAATGAATGGGGTCTCCCTCCCCCGCCCGGCAGGCGGACCCGCCGCCACACTATTCTAACCTCTTGGGGAAATTTTTAGTACACTATTCCGCGCTCTCCCCGGCGGGGGCCTCCTCGTCCTTCTTGGACTTCTTCTTGGGCTTCTCCTCCTCGGCGGGCTTGACGGCCACAGCGCTGTCCGCCACCACGGCCACCGCCTTGCCCCGCAGCACCTGCTCGCGGATCACCTCGGCATCCATGTACTTCTTCATGTTCTCCACGTCCATGCCGTACTGCCCGGCCATCTTGGCCAGCTCCGCCTCCACCTCCTCGTCGGTGGCCTCCAGGTTCTCGGCCTCCACAATGGCGGCGATGGTCAGATCCATGCGCACCTGACCCAAGGCGGGGGTGCGGGCCTCCTCCAGAAGCTTCTCCTCGTCCATGTTGGTCATCTTCATGTACTGGTCAAAGGGGATGCCCTGGGCCTGGACCTGGCGGCGCAGGTTCTCCATGTACCGGCGGGCCTGCTCCTCCACCATGGCGTCGGGGATATCCGCCTCCATGAGCTCGGCGGCCTTGCCCATGACGATGTCCTCAAAGGCCCGCTTGCCGGCCTCCTCCCGCTCCTGGGTCAGCTTGGCCTTCACGTCCTTCTTCAGCTCAGCCAGGGTGTCAAACTCGGACACGTCCTTGGCGAACTCGTCGTCCAGGGCGGGCACGTCCTTGATCTTGACGGCGTTGAGCTTGATGTGGAACACCACGCTCTTGCCCGCCAGATCGGCGTGGTAGTCCTCGGGGAAGGTGATGTCGATGTCCTTCTCCTGGCCGATCTCCATGCCGATGACCTGATCCTCAAAGCCGGGGACAAAGCTGCCGGAGCCGATCTCCAGATCGTGGCTGTCGCTCTTGCCGCCGTCAAAGGGCACGCCATCCAGGAAGCCCTCAAAGTCGATGTTGGCGATGTCGCCCTTCTTCACGGCCCGGTCCTCCACGCTGACTATGCGGCTGTTGCGCTCGGCCATCTCCTTCAGGCGGGCGTTGACGTCGGCGGCAGTGACCTTGACCTCCGCCTTGGGGGCCTCCAGGCCCTTGTACTGGCCCAGCTTCACCTCGGGGTACACGGCAACGGCGGCCTTGAAGGAGAAGCCCTCCTTGCCCACGCTGAGGAGCTCCACCTCGGGGTAGCCCACCACCTTCAGCTCCTGCTCCTTCACGGCGGCGCCGTAGGCGTCGGGCAGGGCGATATTCACGGCCTCCTCGTAGAATACGCCGGCGCCGTACATACTCTCGATCATCTTGCGGGGGGCCTTCCCGGGACGGAAGCCGGGCACACGGATGCTGCCGCGCTGCTTTTTATAGGCCTTGTCAACAGCAGCCTCAAAATCAGCCGCGCTCACCTCCACGGTCAGCGCAACCATGCTTTTTTCTAATTTTTCACAGCTTTTCACACTCATTATTACTTTCCTCCGTTTACTGTCGGCCTCTCACAATCAGCCAGCATTGTATTGTATCACAGCAGGTTCGATATTTCCAGTGTTTTTTTCTTTTTTCTTATAAAAATTAACAATTTGGAGGAGGAACCCGCCCCACGGGCTCCTCCTGTCCGCCTGAGGGCGGGAGGGCGGCCTATTTTTCCTCCTTCATCGCCGCGGCCAGGGCCTTGGAGAGCTGGTCCGGACAGCTGGTGGGCTTCCAGCCGCACTGGATGCCCTGGAGCTTTTCAATGGCGTCCTGGACGCCCATGCCCTCCACCAGGCGGGAGATGCCCTGGAGATTGCCGTTGCACCCGCCGGTGAAGCGGACAGACTGGATGATCCCGTCCTCCAGCTCCAGATCAATCATCGTGGAGCAGACGCCGGTGGGCCGATAAGAAAATGTCATGCCGATTTCTCCTTTACATGTATTCTGCCGTCTTAGGGCTAAAATCCGTTCTAGGCAGTTATAGGCATACGGGCAATAGTATAGCAGATATTTTTCAAGGCCGCAAGTCTATTTCCGGCGGAAAATCCGCCTGACGGCAGAAAAAGGCCGCCCCCGCCCTGCGGGCGGAGACGGCGCGGGACAGAGGGTCAGACCCTCCTGTCCAGAATCCGGCAGACGAGCTCCATGTCCAGGCTCCCCCGCACCCCCTGGGCCAGCAGATCGTACTGCCGCTCCCTGTAGGCCGCCGCGTCAAAGGCGCCCAGGGCGGAAAAATCCACGCCCCTGCGCAGACAGAGCGCCCGCAGCACCCCGTCCGCCACCTCCGGCGCGTCAAAGAAGCCGTGGACATAGGTGCCGTACACGTTCCCGCCGCCCGCCAGCACCGGCGGTGCGGCGGCCTCCTCCGGGACGGCGCGGCCCATGTGGATCTCATAACCCTGATAGGCGAGGCCGCTGAGGGGGGCCAGCGCCCCCTCCACCCTGCCCAGGGTCCCGCTGGTCTGGGTCTGGCGTTTGTCGCCTGCAAACACGGTGTCCATCTCCAGCAGGCCCAGACCGGCGATCTCCCGCACATCGGCGGCCTCCACTCCCTCCGGGTCCGCGATGGACCGGCCCAGCATCTGATATCCGCCGCACACGCCCAGAACCACCGTCCCCCCGGCCGCCGCCTTCTGCACCGCCGCCTCCAGGCCGCTCTGCCGCAGCCAGCGTAGGTCCCCGATGGTGCTCTTGGTGCCCGGCAGGAGGATGAGATCCGGGTCCCGCAGATCCCGCACCCGGTCCACATACCGCAGGGATACGCCGTCATACCGCTCAAAGGGGCTGAAATCGGTGAAGTTGGAGATCCGGGGCAGGCGGATGACCGCAATGTCGATGAGCCCCCGGGCCCCGCCGCCGTCAAAGCGGGCGGAGAGGCTGTCCTCGTCGTCGATGTCCACATGGAGGTAGGGCACCACCCCCGCCACCGGCACGCCGCACAGCTTCTCCAGGGTCTCCAACCCCGGCTCCAGAATGGCCCGGTCCCCCCGGAACTTGTTGACCACGATCCCCTTGATCCGCGCCCGCTCGTCCTCCTCCAGCAGGGCCACTGTGCCGTAGAGCTGGGCGAACACGCCGCCCCGGTCAATGTCCCCCACCAGCAGCACCGGCGCGTCCACCAGCCGGGCCAGCCCCATATTCACGAAGTCCTCCCGCTTGAGGTTGATCTCCGCCGGGCTCCCGGCCCCCTCGATGACGATCACGTCAAAGTCCCGGTCCAGACTGCGGTAGGCGTCCAGAACCGCCGGAAGGAACTCCGCCTTGCGCCGGTAGTACTCCATGGCCCCCATGTTCCCCAGCACCCGGCCCCCCACAATCACCTGACTGCCCATGTCCGTGGTAGGCTTGAGGAGGATAGGGTTCATCCGCACGTCCGGCGCTATCCCCGCCGCCTCCGCCTGGACCACCTGGGCCCGGCCCATCTCCCCGCCCTCCCGGGTGATAAAGGAGTTGAGGGCCATATTCTGGCTCTTGAAGGGCGCGACGCGGTACCCGTCCTGACGCAGCACCCGGCACAGCCCCGCCGCCAGCAGGCTCTTTCCCGCGTTGGACATGGTGCCCTGAATCATGATGTTCTTGGCCATGAATTGCTCCCCTTTTATCTAATGATATTTCCCGGCGGCAGGAGGTCCCCCAGCGCCGCCAGCAGCGCGTCGTTCTCCTCCGGCCCCCTCACCGCCACCCGGTACCACCCGGGCCCCAGGCCCTGGTAGTTGCCGCAGGAGCGGATCAGGATCCCCCGCTCCAAGAGAGGCCCGGCCAGCTCCACCGGGCTCTTCAGCAGCAGATAGTTGGCCTGGGAGGGGCACACATACAGCCCCAGCCCGGCCAGCCCCGCCGCCAGCCGGGGCCGCTCCCGTCCGATCAGGGTCCGGGCCCGGGCCAGATACGCCCCCTCCTCCAGGGCCGCCAGACCGGCGGCCTGGGCGGGCACGGACACGTTCCAGGGCTGGGTCAGCCGCCCCATGGCCTCCAGCAGCGCCCCGTCCCCGCACAGGCAGTACCCCAGCCGCAGGCCGGCCATGGCGTAGGTCTTGGTGAAGGCCTTGAGCAGAAAAAGGCCGGGAAACCGCTCCAGCTGGTCCGCCAGGGACGCGCTCCGGCCGCCGTCGCTCAGCTCCAGAAAGCACTCGTCCACAAAGAGGCGCAGCCCCCGCCGCCTACAGATTTCACAGATCTCCGCCAGCAGGCCCGGGTCCGCCAGACGGCCTGTGGGGTTGTTTGGCGTGCAAAGGAAAATTACTTCACAGTCAATAGTTTCCAGTGTGTCCAGGAATTTCTCCGTCAGCGCAAATCCGTTCTCCTCCTCCAGGGCGTACCGCTCCACCCGGCAGCCGAATGCCTCCAGGGCGGCGGCGTACTCGGAGAAGGTGGGGGCCAGCTCCAGCGCCCCCCGGGGCCGCAGGGCCCCGCAGTAGGAGAAGATCAGCTCCGCCGCGCCGCACCCGCACAGGATGAATCGCTCCGGCACCCCCTCGTAGGCGGCCAGCGCCCGCACCAGCTCCCGGCAGCAGGGGTCCGGATACCGGTCCAGCAGCCGGGCGCTGGCCTCCACCGCACGGACCACGCTGGGCGGCGGCCCCAGGGGATTGGTGTTGACGGAAAAATCCAGCCGGACCGGCTGGCGGTAGACGTCCCCGCCGTGGGGATTTTCTCTCTCATACAGCATAGTCGCTCACCCTCAAAGGCCCATCAGCAGCCATCTGGTCCCCGCGCACACCGCCAGGGCCAGCGCCGCCGTGACCGTCATCAGCCGGCAGGCCCGGGGAATGTCGCCGGACCGGATCTCCTGGGCCGGATCACCAATCGTTGGTTTCTCGTGGAGCACGCCGTGGTACCACGCGTCCCCGGCCAGGCGCAGGCCCAGAAGACCGGCGCAGACGGACTCGGTCTGGGCGGAGTTGGGGCTGGCATGGTTATGGCGGTCCCGGCGAAAGATCCGGAAGCCCCGCCTCACGTCCATGCCCAGGCACCCCCCGGCCACCAGCATCAGCAGGGCCGAGAGCCGGGCGGGGACAAAGTTCATCACATCGTCCAGCTTGGCCGGGAAGAAGCCGAAGTCCCGATAGGGCGGCTCCACATAGCCCAGCATGGAGTCCATGGTGTTCACCGCCTTGTAGAAGAACCCCAGGGACGCGCCCCCCAGGGCCAGGAACACCAGGGGGGCCACCACGCCGTCGGAGGTGTTCTCCGCCACGGTCTCCACCGCCGCCCGGGTCACTCCGTCCCGGTCCAGCCGGGCGGTGTCCCGGCCTACGATCATGCTCACCGCCCGGCGGGAAGCCTCCAGGTCCCCGGTCTCCAGGGCGGCGTACACCTTCATGCTCTCTGTCCGCAGGGACTTCACCGCCAGAATCTGCCAGCACATCACGCTCTCCGCCGTTAGCCGCAGCCATGGGCTGATAGAGGCGCACACCCAAAGAACCAGGGCCGGCAGGGCCGTGGACACGGCCGCCGTCAGCAGCCACAGCACCCCCCCTGCCCTGCGCTCCCCCTCCGGCGTGCGGGGAAAGATGGCCCGGAGGTAAGGCTCCAGGGCAGAGATCAGCCGCCCGATCCAGATGACCGGGTGAGGCATGCCCCGGGGGTCCCCCAGGAGCAGGTCCATCCCAAAGCCGATGAGCATGGCATAAAGTGAGATCATAGCATCACCCCTTCTGCATGGTGAAAAGGTACACCGGGTTCTGTCCGGTCATCAGGTGGTAGTCCCCGGCCACGCGGCCCCGGGCGGACGTCAGACACAGCACCTCATGCTCCGCAAACTGGAAGTCCCGGACAATCCCCGTCAGCTCCGCCACCGACTCCAGCGTGACCGCGGCGGCGGCGATCCGCACCGCCGGGTTTTTCTCCAGCAGCAGGGACACGATCTCCCGCAGACCGCCGGAGCTCCCCCCGATGAAGGCGTGGGTGGGGGCCGGCAGATCCCGGCAGACCTGGGGCGCGGCGCCGGGAATCAGCTCCAGGTTTCGAAGGTGGAACCTCTCCCGGTTCTCCTGGAGGAGCACCAGGGCGTCCTCCCGCTTCTCTATAGCGTACACCCTGCCCCGACTGGCCTGTAAAGCAATTTCTATTGACACCGATCCTGTGCCCGCGCCCACGTCCCAGCACAGGGAGTCCTCCCGCAGGCGGAGCCTTGAGATGACCAGGGCCCGGATCTCGCTCTTGGTCATGGGCACCACCGGCCCTTCCCCGCCCCGCTGGAACAGCTCGTCCGGCAGGCCGGGGGCGCAGGGCCGGGCCTGCGGGTTCTCGATGAGCACCGCGCTGAGGGGATCGAAGTCCATCCCGGCCAGCTCCGCCGCCGTGCCGGTGGTGACGCGCTCCTGGGGATACCCCAGCCGCTCCCCCACGCTGACCCGGACCTGTCCCATGCCCGCCTGGGTCAGGCTCCCGCACAGCCCGGACGCATTGGCGCCGCCCCCCACCAGCACAAACAGGCGGCGGAAGCGGCCCGCGTCGGGGACCACGTCCCCCTCCCTGCCGTGGAGGCTGAGGCAGGTCACGTCCTCGTAGGAGGTCCTCAGCCGGGCGCACAGCACCTGGAGGGAGCTCAGCCCCGGCAGGACGTCCACCTGGCAGTCCGCCAGAGCCGGCAGGAGCCGCTTCGCGCCGCTGAAAAAGCCCGTGTCCCCGCTCAGCAGCACCGTAAACCGGCGGCAGTCCGGTCTCTCCTGAATGCACCGGGCGATATCCCCGGGGGACACCGCCTCCTGTCCGGGCTTTTGGGCCCAGGCGGCGGCCTCCAGCATCCGCCGGGCCCCGATGAGGCAGTCCGCCTCCCGGATCGCCCGCCGGACCTGGCCGGTCATGGCCTCCCCGCTGCCCGGACCGATGCCCGCCAGGGTCACGCGGGGCCGCCAGCGGAGACCGAACCGCCGGCGGATCTCCTCCGCCGCCCCGGCGAAGTCCATGCCCTGCCGCTGAGGCGGCCGGCCGATCACCACCAGGCCCGCCCCGGCCTCGGCCGCCGCCTCCGCCTTCTCCTGAAAGCCCCCGGCCGCGCCCCCCTCCTTGGTCACCAGCCAAGCGGCGGAGACGGCGCGGAGCATGGCCAGATTCATTTCCCTGGAAAAGGGCCCCTGCATGGCCAGGATGTGGGCGGGGCTCAGCCCCGCCGCCTCGCAGGCCCGCAGGGACGCCTCCATGGGCAGCACCCGGGCGTAGGTCCTCTGGGCAAAGCCGGGGATGGAAGCAAACCGGCCCAGCTCCTTGCTGCCCGTGGTCAGCAGGATGTTCCCCGGCCTGTCCGCCAAAAGGGCGGCTGCCCCCGCCGCGTCCGGGGCCCACAGCGCACCGGCTGGCAGGCCCTGCTCCTCCCGCAGAAGGCGCAGATAGTCTGTCCCCGCCGTCTGACAGGCTCCGGCGATGTGCTCCGTCACCTCCTTGGCGTAGGGGTGGGTGGCGTCCACCACCAGATCAAACCCCTCCCGGCGCAGCAGAGCCTCCATCTCCTCACGGCTCAGCCGGCCGGCTGAGATGGTGAGATTCTCCCGGGCCGCCAGCAGGGTCTCGCCGTACTCCGTGGCCACGCAGGCGGTGACAGCCACCGGCTGGCCCTCCAGCAGCTCCACCAGCGCCCGCCCCTCGGTGGTCCCGGCGAAGACGCACAGTTTATACATCCCTGTACCCCCTGGGGGTCACCAGCCTTCCGCCGATCACCCGGGTCTGGCTGTTGCCCACAAAGACGGTGCAGAACATGTCCGCGTCAAAGTTCTCCAGCGCCGACAGGTCCATGAGCTCGTACCCCTCCCCGGTCCGGCCGATGTTCCGGGCCACGCCGCAGGGCCGGTCCTTGGGCAGGACCCGCAGCAGGATGCCGCAGGCCCTTTTCAGGTAGTCCGGCCGGGCCCGGCTGGCGGGGTTGTAGAGCACCAGGGACAGGTCCGCCGCCGTCGCCGCGGTCAGCCGCCTCTCGATGGTCTCCCAGTCCGTCAGCCGGTCACTGAGGCTGACCACGGCAAAGTCGTGGGTCAGGGGCGCGCCCAGCAGGGCCGCCCCGCTGCAAGCGGCGGTGAGGCCGGGGACCACCTCGATCTCCGGCTCCTCCGCCTCCCCCCGCAGCTGGTAGAGGAGGCCCGCCATGCCGTAGATCCCGCTGTCCCCGGAGCAGACCATCGCCACGGACGCGCCCTCCCGGGCCCGCTCCAGGGCCATGCGGCACCGGTCCGTCTCTTTTGTCATGGGCGTGGTGAAAAACTCCTTGTCCGGATACCGCTCCCGCACCAGATCCACGTACACGCTGTATCCCACAATCACCTGACACGCCCGCAGGGCCCCGTCCGCCCGGACGGTCATATTTTCGTAGTTCCCGGGGCCGATGCCCACCACTGTCAGCTTACCCAAAGCGCACCTCCCAATGCTCCACCGCCGCGGCCACGGTCACCCCGTTTCGGGCGGTTTTTCTCACAATCAGTTTTTCGGCCCCCAGCAGGGCCGCCCTCTCACACACATTGTCCACCCCCGTGACAGAGCGGACAAAGGCCGAGGGGGTAAAGTCCCCCTCCACCGCCGCCAGCTCCCCGGCGGCGTAAAATACGGCGGGCCAGCCCTGCTCCCGGCAGAAGTCCAGCAGACCGGGCTCGTCCCGCTTGAGGTCAATGGAGCACACGCACTTCACCGCCTGCGGACAGATGTCCCAGTCCCCCAGCACGCTGGAGACTGCCTCCCGGATAACCTCCCGGGCGATTCCCCGCCGGCAGCCGATCCCCAGGCGCACCACTTTGGGCGACAGCGCCAGGGACACGCCGAAGGGGCCGCCCTGCCGCCAGGAGACGCAGATGCCCACCGGCCCCCTCTCCCCCGATATCACGCCCGGGGGCAGGTCCCCCACAATGGGGAAGTCGCTCCGCAGGGGCACCGGCCCCTCCAGGATAGCGGCGGAGACCGCCTTGGCGGCGGCGCGGCTGCCCAGGTGGAGCCCCTGCTCCGCGGCCCAGGCGTCCACGGCAAATCGGTTGTTCACATCCGTGGCCGTGGTGACCACCGGCAGGGCCTCCAGGTGTGCCGCCAGCTCCGATGCCCAGCGGTTGGCCCCGCCGATGTGGCCGGAGAGCAGGGACACCACGAATCGGGCGGTCTCGTCGATTGCCACCACGGCGGGGTCCGCGGCCTTGTCCCGGACGTGGGGGGCCACCGCCCGGACGGCGATGCCGCAGGAGCTGACAAAGATCATCACGTCCGCCCACCGGAAGACAGGGCCAACAAAGTCCGCCAGGGGCGGATGAATCGGCGCAAAATCCCCCTCCGCCAGACGCTCCGGGACAAAGGCCCGCCATTGGGCCGGGAGCTCCATCACCTGCCGGGCCACGCCCATGCCCCGGCGGCTGAAGGCGAAGACCGCCGCCTGCACCGGCCTGCCGTCCCTCGTCAGAGGCAGATTCACTCCGCGCCCCTCCGAAACCCGGTGGTAAAGCCCGGATCGTAGAGTTTGGAGCGCTCATAGTCCTCCCCCAGGCAATTCCCAACGATAATGAGGGCTGTCTTGGTCAGGCCCGCCCCCTCCACGGTCTCCGCCAGGGTCCCCACGGTACAGCGGAAGACCTTCTCCTCCGGCCAGGTGGCCTTGTACACCACCGCCGCCGGGGTCTCCGGGGGATAGCCCCCGGAGAGGAGCTCCTCCTGGAGCTTTTGGGAGAGGCCCGTGCTGAGGAAGAGGACCATGGTGGACCGGTGGGCGGCCAGGGAGCGGATGGACTCCCGGTCCGGCACAGGGGTGCGGCCGGCGGCCCGGGTGATGATGACCGTCTGGCTCACTTCCGGCAGGGTGTACTCCGCCCGCAGGGCGGCGGCGGCCCCGCAGAAGGAGCTGACGCCGGGACACACGTCGTAGGCGATCCCCAGCGCCTCCAGCTGGTCAAACTGCTCCCGCACCGCGCCGTAGATACTGGCATCCCCGGTGTGGAGCCTGACCGTTGTTTTGCCCGCCGCCTCGGCGGACCGGACCACGTCCAGCACCTGCTCCAGGGTCATCTGCGCGCTGTTGTGGATCTCACAGTCCTCCCGGACGTATTGCAGCAGCTCCGGGTTCACCAGACTGCCGGCGTAGATCACCACGTCCGCCTCGCCCAGCAGCCGGGCCCCCCGGACGGTGATGAGGTCCGCCGCCCCGCTGCCCGCTCCTACAAAGTGAACCATACGATCGTGCCTCCTTTGATTTTTCGTGGACATTCTTTTCTTTTATAAAAGAAAAGAATCAAAAGAAAAAATAGGTGTTCACAGCGCTGCCGGTTGTTCTGCCGGCAGCCTGGAAAAAATCTCTCAAGAACGTCTGATTTGTGCAAGCAGACGTTCGGCGTTGGGCGTACTGCCCAAAACGCCCCGGGTTTTGGAGAAGAGGATCATGCCCGTCTCCAGATCCTCCCCGGCGCGCCCGGCCAGGTGGAGGGCCGCCCGGTCCGTCACCCGCTCCAGGGTGCTCTCCGCCAGCCCCGCTTCCTCCAGCACGTCCAGCGCCCCGTCGCAGGAGACACAGGAGAGCACCCGCTCCGCCTCCTCCGGACGCAGGCCGCAGGACGCGGCGTGGGCGGCCAGGATCTCCATGCGGCAGTCCCCATACTTGGAATGGGTGTTCAGCATTCCACCGGCCAGCTTCACCAGCTTGCCCACGTGGCCCACCAGCAGCGCGCCTCGAAACCCCAGCTGACGGCACAGATCCACGCCGTCACCGATGAAGTTGGACACCTGCACCGCCCGGTCCGGGTCCAGGCCCAGGCCCTCCCGGATAAAGTCCGCGCCGTAGTTCCCCGGGGTCAGCAGGGCGCAGGCCGCCCCCTGCTCCCGCCGCTGGCGCAGCTCCACCGCGATGGTGTCCACCAGGGCCTTCTCGCTCATGGGCTCCACGATGCCCGTGGTGCCCAGAATGGAGATGCCCCCCTGGATGCCCAGCCGGGGGTTGAAGGTCCGCTTGGCCAGGGCCTCCCCCTCCGGCGCGGAGATGACCACCCGCAGTCCGCCCCGGTGGTCCGCCAGCGCCTGAACCTCCTCCACGCACGCCCGGATCATCTGCCGGGGCACGCTGTTGATGGCCGCCGCGCCCACCGGCTGGTCCAGGCCCGGGGCCGTCACCCGGCCCACCCCCTGTCCGCCGTCGATGTCCACGCCGCCGCCGTCCCAACAGGAGACCCGGGCGACGATGGGGGTCCCGTTGGTCACGTCCGGATCGTCCCCCGCGTCCTTCCTCACGGCGCACTCGGCCCAGTCCTTCCCGGCCCGGGCCTCCTCCACCGCCAGCTCCAGCAGGACGCCGCCGGGGGTGCGCAGGGATATTGTGTCCGGAGCGCGGCCCGTCAGCAGCAGGAGTGCCGCCGCCTTGGCCGCCGCCGCCGCGCAGGAGCCGGTGGTGTACCCCAGGCGCAGCCGCTTTCCTTCCTTTATCATGTACTTCTCCATCAGCCGCGCCTCTCCCGCCGCCGGGCCAGACATGCCTCGTAGAACCGCCGGGCGCAGTTCAGATTAGCGTAGAAGTGGAGGTGGGGGAATCCGGCGTAGAGCCGGTCCGTGGCCACGGCGCAGTCCCAGCTCCGGCCGCTGGGCTTGACGGCGGTGAAACCGTCCCCCGGCTGCCGGGCGTCCCAGTGGTGGAACTCGTGGCCCCGGATCTCCTCCCCCGCCCGGCAGAGGAGGTTGTCTGCCTTGGCGCGCAGGGTCACATAGCCGAACCGGGTGAGCCGGCCCCGGTCAAAGCAATCCCCGGGCAGAGCGCCCACCATGGGCTCCCCCCCGATGGCCTCGGTAAGGTACATGAACCCGCCGCACTCGGCCACGCAGGGCGTGCCCTCCTCCAGGGCCTGCCGGACCGCCCGGCGCATGGGCTTGTTCTCCGCCAGCTGCCGGGCGCAGAGCTCCGGATACCCGCCCCCCAGGCAGAGGCCGTCGATCCCCTCCGGCAGGGCCTCGTCCTCCAGGGGGCTGAAGCGCACCAGCTCCGCCCCCATCTCCTCCAGGGCTCCCAGGCTGTCCTCGTAGTAGAAGCAGAAGGCCCGGTCCCGGGCCACGGCGATGCGCACCGGCTCATCGTATTGGGGCAGGTCCGCCGGCTGAAAGTTCAGGGGCGGCGCTGTTCCCGCCAGCTCCAGCAGGCCCTCCAGGTCCACGGTCTCCTGGGCCTGCCGGGAGAGAAGGGCCAGCTTTTCCCGCAGGTCCGCCACCTCTCCGGCGGTGACAAGGCCCAGGTGCCGGCTCTCCAGGCGGCACGCCGGCAGCTCCGGCAGATACCCCAGCGCCCGCACCCTGCCGCCGAACCGGGCCTCCACTGCCGCCGCCAGGGCCGGGTAGGTCCCGCCGGAGCAGCGGTTGAAGAGGACCCCCCGGATGCGGCTGTCCTCCTGAAAGTCCAGAAAGCCCTGGACCACCGCCAGCACGGAAAGGGCCGCCCCCTTGGCGTCCGCCACCAGCACCGCCGGCGCGTCCAGCGTCCGGGCCGTCTCCCAGGAGCTGGCGGCGGTGGAGGTGAGTCCGGCGCCGTCATAGTAGCCCATGACGCCCTCAATGACGGAGATGTCCCGGTCCGCGCTGTTTTTCGCCAGCAGCAAACGCATGGTGTTCTCTGAGAAGAAGAATCCGTCCAGATTGCCGCTCCTGGCCCCGATGATCCGGCTGTGGAACATGGGGTCTATATAGTCCGGGCCGCACTTGAAGGCCCCCACCCGCAGCCCCCGGTCCACCAGGGCCTGCAGCAGGGCGCAGGCCACGGTGGTCTTGCCGCATCCGCTGCTGGTCCCGGCCAGCAGCACCCGGCGGACTGTTTGCTCCAAGTCCGCTCCCCCCTCCGTGTTCAAGTTTCAATCCATCTGCTATTCTACCGTCTGCCGCCGCCCTTGTCAACAAAGCACTGACAGATTTTTCACAAATAACCTTTTGACAAGGGCGGGCCCCCGTGGTAAGATAAACGGGACTACTTTCAGGAAGAGAGGGCGGTTCTATGGAGCGTCTCCTGCTGCACACCTGCTGCGCCCCCTGCAGCGTCTACTGCGTGGAAAGCCTGCGGGCCGAGGGACTGGAGCCCGTCAGCTTCTGGTACAACCCCAACATCCACCCCTACCAGGAGTACAAGGCCCGGCGGGACGCCCTCACCGGCTACGCGGAGGCCATCGGCCTTGCCCTGGTGGTCCGGGAAAATTACGGTCTGCGGGAGTTCGTCCGGGCGGTGGCCGGGGACATCGACAGCCGCTGCGCCCACTGCTACGCCTGCCGTCTGGAGGAGACCGCCCGGTACGCCGCCCAGAACGGCTTCACCCACTTCTCCACCACCCTGCTGGTGAGCCCCTACCAGGACCACGAGGCCATCTGCCGCACCGCCCAGACCATGGCGGACCGCTATGGCGTGGCCTTCCTCTATCGGGACTTCCGGCCCGGCTTCCGCCAGGGGCAGAGCCGGGCCCGGGAGATGGATCTGTACATGCAGAAGTACTGCGGCTGCGTCTTCTCCGAGGAGGAGCGCTACGAAAAACAGATCCGCCGGGACCGGGAGCGGTTCCCCCTGTGAGGCGCTTCTCTGACTGCAAGCAGTCCGGCGAGCGCCTGTCCCGCCGGACCGATCCGGGCCGCCCTGTGTCTCCGCACAGGACGGTTTCTTTTTGACGTCCCGCGCCGCGATTCTCTTTCCCGCGGTCCCCACCCCCCCTCCCGCCGGCGCAAAAACCGGCCCGCCCGGCCGCACCCCGCCGGCGATTTCCTCCCATAGGCTGAAAAAAACAGCCTCTTGACGGGAAAAAGGCTGGATTTCCCCTTGTATTGTCCGCAAAATTGGTATAAAATAGAAATATACCATTTCAAACATAAGGGAAAGGCGGGTGGAATATGTTTCGCATAGGGGACATGGTTGCCCATCCCATGCACGGGGCGGGCATCATCGACAACATCGTGACCGAGCGTATCGCGGGCGCTGAACAGGACTACTATGTATTTCGGATGCCTGTGGGAGGACTTGTGCTGAAAATTCCCACCGCCTCCAGCGGCTTGGTGGGGCTCAGGAATATCCTGGACCCCGTGCGGGCGGCCAGGCTCCTCAGCGACATGGCCGCCCTGGAGGTGGACCGCTTCACCGGCAGCTGGAACCAGCGCTACAGGGAGAATATGCTGAAGCTGAAAAGCGGCGATCTCTACGAGGTAGCCCGGGTCATCAAGAGCCTGCTCCGCCGGGACAGCGAGCGGGGCCTGTCCACCGGGGAGCGGAAGATGCTGCGCACGGCCAAGCAGATTCTCATCTCAGAGATGGTCCTGTCCATGGGGCAGGATTACCAGGCCATTGAACATCTCATCACCACAGCTATGACAGGAGGCGTCGCTCTGTAATGAAGCTGTTTTCCAAGCTGTTCGGCAAAAAAGAGAACAAGGCGGACCACCCCTTTTGCAGCGTCATCGTGGCCGCCGCAGGCTCCTCCCGGCGTATGGAGGGGCAGAACAAGCTGATGCTCCCCCTGGACGGCATCCCCGTGCTGGCCCGGACCCTGCTGGCTCTGGACGGGTCCAGGCTCATCGACGAGATCGTGGTGGCGGTTCGGGAGGAGGATCTGCTCCCCACCGGCGATCTGTGCAGGCTCTACGGCGTGACCAAGCCGGTGAAGATCGTCCGGGGCGGCGAGAGCCGGCTGGATTCCGTGCTGGCCGCCGCCATGGAGTGCCGGGAGGACGCGGCCTTTCTGGCGGTCCACGACGGGGCCCGGCCCCTGGCGGACCCGGAGCTCATTGACCGGGTGGTGGCCCTGGCCCACCGCACCAACGCCGCCGCCCCCGCCGTGCCGGTGAAGGACACCATTAAGGTGGTCCGGGACGGCCGGGTGGAGAGCACCCCGGACCGCGCCCTCCTCCGGGCCGTCCAGACCCCCCAGGTCTTTGACGCGCAGCTCCTCCGGGCGGCTCTCCAGTCCGCCCAGACCCTGGGCGCGGAGATCACCGACGACTGCTCCGCCGTGGAGCGGCTGGGCAAGGAGGTCTATCTCACTGAGGGCTCCTATGAGAACATCAAGATCACCACGCCGGAGGACATGCTTCTGGCCTGTGAGCTTTTGCGCCGAAGGGAGGAGCGGCCATGACGCGGATCGGTCTGGGCTACGACGTACACCGGCTGACGGAGGGCCGCCCCCTGGTCCTGGGCGGCGTGACCATCCCCTTTGAGCGGGGCCTTCTGGGGCACTCCGACGCGGACGTGCTCCTCCACGCCCTGATGGACGCCCTGCTGGGGGCGGCGGCCCTGGGGGATATCGGCCGCCTCTTCCCGGACAGCGACGAGCGCTACCGGGGCGCGGACAGCCGCGTCCTGCTGCGGGAGGTTGCGGACCTGCTGGAGCGCAGCGGGTTTTCTGTGGGAAACGTGGACGTGACCCTGATTGCCCAGCGGCCCAAAATCGCGCCCTATGTGCCCCGTATGCGGGAGAACATTGCCGCCGATCTGAAGCTGCCCCTGGAGGCGGTCAGCGTCAAGGCCACCACGGAGGAGGGGCTGGGCTTCACCGGCTCCGGCGAGGGCATGGCCGCGCAGGCGGCGGCCACACTCTGCTGAGGGAGCCTGAGTCCACATGCTTGCAGCGAACCGCCCCCGCCGGTACGGCTCTTTGCGCTGCCGCAAAGATGAATTTGAGGAAAAAGCACAAAAAGAAGCAGACAGCCCGCGGAAGCTGCCTGCTTCTTGATTCTTTGGGGTTACTCCTCGTCCTCGCCGGCGGGGGCGGGAGTGGGGGCCAGCAGGGCCCGGATGGACAGGGAGATCTTCTGCTTCTCCTCGTCCACGGCGGTGATCTTGGCGTCCACCACCTGGCCCTCGGACAGTACGTCGCCGGGCTTCTCGATGCGGTGGTCCGCAATCTGGGAGATGTGGATCAGACCGTCCACGCCGGGAACCACCTCGGCAAAGGCGCCGAAGGTCATCAGCTTCACGACGCGCACAGAGGCCACGTCGCCGGTCTTGTAGGTGTCCATAAACACCTGCCAGGGGTTGGTGCTGCGGTCCTTCACGCCCAGGGAGATCTTCCGCTTCTCCGGGTCGTAGGAGATGACATACACCTCCAGGGTATCGCCAATGGCCACGATCTCATTGGGGTGCTTGATGCGGCTCCAGCTCAGATCGGTGATATGTACCATGCCGTCCACACCGCCGATGTCCACAAACACGCCGTAGCTGGTCATGCTCTTCACCGTGCCGGTGTAGTGCTTGCCCACCTCGATGCTGCCCCACACCTCGGCGGCGGCGGCGGCACGGGCCTCCTGCTGCACAACCTTGATGGAGCCCACCACACGGCGGCGGGCACGGTTGACCTCGGTGACGCGCAGCTTTACATGCTGCTTGACCAGCTCGGTCATGGCCGCGTCGCGGGGCAGACCGGACTGGGACGCCGGAACAAACACCCGCACGCCCTTCACGGACACCACGACGCCGCCCTTGTTCTCCTCGGTTACGACGCCCTCCATGATCTCCTTGTTGGCACAGGCCTCCTCAATGTTCTCCCACACCTTAACGGCGTCTACCTTCTTCTTGGACAGAGTGGCGTACCCCTCCACATCGTTGACGCGGATGACGAACAGCTCCACCTGATCGCCCACCTTCACCACGTCCTCCGGCTTCACCGAGGGATCGTCCGTCAGCTGGTCCACAGGGATGTAGCCGGCCTGCTTGCAGCCCAGATCCACATGGACTTCCGTGGGGGTAATAGCGGTGACAACGCCGGTTACCTTCTCTCCTGTATTTAAAGTATTGGTATACTGCTCTACCAATTCGGCAAAATTTTCCATGCCCTCGCCCTGGATTTTTTCTTCGCTCATCGTCTTTTTGACCTCCTTTATGATGCTCGCAGGCGTGGAGGCCCCCGCCGTCAAACCAACCACGCGGCACCCGCACAGCCCCTCCCAGGGCAGCTCGTCCGCGTTTTCAATCTGGAAAACACGGGAGCAATATAAGCGGCAGATCTCTGTCAGGTGCTTCGTGTTGGCGCTTTTGGGATCGCCAACCACCACCATAGCGTCCACCCTGGCGGCGAGGAGAGCCGCTTCCGATTGGCGCGTATGCGTAGCATTGCATATTGTATCAAATATTTTCAGATTTGTACACTCTTTTTTTAGAATTTTTAAAGAACTTTCCCAAGTTTCTCTCCGAAGGGTGGTCTGGCTCACGACAGTAAGGGCCATTCCTCCCGCATTTTCAGCGGTTTGCGCCCACTGCTCCACTTCCTCCGGGCCAGAAAATACCATGAGATTTCCGCACCAGCCCCCCACGCCCAGCACCTCCGGGTGGCTGGGGTCACCGATCATCACCGGCTGGCGGCCCTCCGCCTCCGCCGCGCTGACAAGCTGCTGGACGTAGGCCACCTTGGGGCAGGTGGCGTCCACAACGCTGGCGCCCCGGGCCTTGAGGTCCTCGTAGACCGCCCTCCCGACGCCGTGGGCCCGGAGCAGAACCGTGTCCCCGGCCTGGGCCTCCTCCGGCCCGGAAATGGCGGTCATCCCCTGCCGGGCCAGATCCTCGGTCACGCGCTGGTTGTGGATGACGCTGCCCAGCATCCTGGGCTTCTGGGCGGAGTCCGCCAGCTCCTGGGCAATCTTCACCGCCCGGGCCACGCCGAAGCAGAACCCGGCGCTTTTGGCCTCGATCACTTCCATCCGTCCACCTCGCTCAGCTCATAGATCCGGCGCAGAATCTCCTCCGCAATCTCCCGGTTCTCCTCCGCCGTGGGCCGCCGTCCGGCGATCACAGGGGTGTAGGGCTGACCGAAGACCACGGTGGTCCGGCGCAGGAACTTCTTCCGCTTCCCGCAGTAGACGGGGACCATGGGGGTTCCGGTGCGGGTGGCCATGACCGCCACGCCGCCCTTGGCCACACCGCCCCCCTCCTCCTCTACCCGGGTCCCCTCGGGGAACACCAGCAGGCGGCCCCCCTCGTTGAGGGAGCGGATAGCGGTCTTCATGGCTGTGAGATCGTTTCCTCCCCGCTTGACCGGGAACACCCCCGCGCTGCGCAGGAACCACCCCACCACCGGGATATGGAACAGCTGGTCCTTGGCCATCACCGTCAGCCGGGAGTCGATGGGCAGGGCCACGGCGATGAGAAAGGGGTCCCACCCGCTGACGTGGTTGGCGCACAGGAGAGCGCCGCCCTCCGGCAGATTCTCCAGCCCGACGGCCCGGTGGGGGAAGAACAGCCGGATGAGAGGCGCGATAAAAGCGTATACGACGCGGTAAAAACGGTTCATAGCGCAATCCGCTCCCTGATGATGTCCAGAATCTGCCGCAGGCTCTGCTGGAAGGTGTTGCCGGTGGTGTCCAGCACCACCGCGTCCTCCGCCGGACGCAGCGGCGCGGCGGCGCGGTGGGTGTCGTTGTAGTCCCGCTGCTCGATCTCCCGCAGGAGCTGGTCAAAGTCCTTGGCCGTGCCCCGCTGGCACAGCTCCTGGTAGCGCCGCCGGGCCCGGTCCTCCACGCTGGCGGTGAGGAAGATCTTCACATCCGCCCGGGGCAGAACAACGGTGCCGATGTCCCGGCCATCCATGATGACTCTGCTTTGCTCCGCGAGCGAGCGCTGCATATCCAGCAGAAAGGAGCGCACCTCCGGCAGAGCGGAGACCCGGGAGGCCGCCATGGACACCTCCGGCAGGCGGATTTTCTCGCTCACGTCCTCCCCATTCAGATACATCCGCTGCGCTCCGTCCGCTCCATAGTCCATAGAGATCCTGGTCTCCGGCAGCAGCGCCGCCACAGCGGCGGCGTCCTCCGCACCGCGGCACAGAGCCGCCCAGCCTACGGTTCGGTAGATAGCGCCCGTGTCCACATAGACGAAGCCGATCTCCCGGGCCGCGGTGCGGGCCAGGGAGCTCTTCCCCGCGCCGCTTGGGCCGTCGATAGCAATGGAGTATGTTTTATCCTTATCCATGTTGTTCCTCTTTTATTATAGTAGTTGTGTCTTCATTTATGAACAAGCGTACTTCTTTTACATGGAATGGTGCAATAAAGCCTGCTTGAAGATCCTCTAACATTCTTTTTTAAGAAAAAAGAATGATCACTTCCCCCCACAGGCCAGCCCCGCGGCCCGGCCCGTGGACCAGGCGATTTGCAGGTTGAACCCGCCCGTATACGCGTCCACGTCCAGTACCTCCCCCGCAAAATGGAGGCCCGGCAGGAGCTTTGAGCCCATCGTGGAAGGGTCCACCTCCTTCACCGCCACGCCGCCGGCGGTGACAATGGCCTCCGCCACAGGCCGGGGGCCGGTGATCTCCACCGGCAGGGCCTTCATCAGCTCCAGCACCCGCCGCCGCTGCTCCCGGGTCAGATCGTGAACCTTCTGCCGCAGGGGCACCCCCGTCAGCTCCGCAAAGGGCTCCGCCAGCTTTCTGGGCAGCAGATCGTCAAATGCGTTGACAAAATCGCTGTTGGCGTGCTTGGCAAAGTCCGACACCAGCCGCTTGTCCAGGGCCTGCCGGTCCAGGGCGGGCTTCAGATCAATCTCCAGCCGGTAGCTCTTTTTCTCAAAATACCGCATGTGGGCGGAGGCGGAGAGAACCATAGGCCCGCTGACCCCGAAGTGGGTGAACAGCATCTCCCCGAAATCGCTGTAGATCAGCTTGTTATTCTCATACGCCCGCAGGGCCGCGTTGCGCAGGCTCAGGCCCTGGAGCCGGGGACACAAATCCCCGGCGGCGCACAGGGGGACCAGCGAGCCTCGGGGCTCCACCACTGTGTGCCCGGCCTGCCGGGCCAGACGGTAGCCGTCCCCGGTGCTGCCGGTCAGGGGATAGCTCACGCCGCCGGTGGCCACCACCACCCTGCCGGCCAGATACGCCTCCCGCTGTCCCCGCACCCCCTCCAGGGCGCCCTCCCGGAGGAGCAGGGCCTCCGCCCTGTCCCGGACCACCCGGACATTCAGCTGCCTCAGCCGCCGCTCCAGGGCGGCGCTCACGTCAAAGGCCCGGTCTGAGGCCGGGAACACCCGGTTCCCCCGCTCTGTCTTGAGGGGGACGCCCAGGTTCTCAAAAAAGGCCATCAGGACGGCGCTGTCAAACTGGGCGTAGGCGCTGTAAAGGAATTTTCCATTACGCGGCACGCTGCGCAGAAACTCGTCCCTGCCGCAGTTGTTGGTCAGGTTGCACCGTCCCTTGCCGGTGATATTCAGCTTTTTCCCCAGCCGCTCGTTGGGCTCCAGCAGACAGACGGAGGCCCCCAGCTCTCCGGCGGCAATGGCGGCCATCATCCCTGCGGGGCCGCCCCCCACCACCGCCACGTCAGCTCTCATCGCTGTAACCGAACACGCCGTACTCGTCCCAGATGCCCTCCAGGCGGTTGAAAATCTGGGCGATGTCCGCGTCCTTCCGGTGCCCGGCGGACACAATAATGGCGTTGAGCAGGCTGAATGGGGCCACCAGGGAGTCCACGAAGGAGATCATGTCGCTGCGGGCCAGCAGAGCCGAGGAGGCCAGGGAGTACAGGGGGGACATGGGGCTGTCGGTGATGGCAATCACCTCCGCCCCCCTGTCGTGGGCAAACTGTACCCCCTTCACCGTGGACTGGGAGTACCTGGGGAAGCTGATGCCCACCAGCACGTCCCCGGGGGCGATGCGCAGGATGCTCTCCAGGATGTCCCCGGCGCTGTTGCTGGTGACCAGGGTGACGTTGTCAAAGATCAGATGGAGATAGAAGTGGAGGTATCCCGCCAGAAAGGAGCTGGACCGGACGCCCAATATATAGATGTGCTTTGCCGCCATGAGCTTGTCCACCACTGCGGCAAAGGCGGTTCGGTCCACCTCCTCGATGGCGATGCGGATTTTCTCCATGTCCATTTGCAGCACCGAGGACACCACGTCGGAGCTGAAGAGCCTGTCGTTGGAGGTCTGGATGCGCTGGATGGAGGTGAGCTTGCTGCGCACCAGCTCCTGGAGGGCCCGCTGCATGGCGGGATAGCCATCGTAGCCCAGCATGGCGGCAAAGCGCACCACCGTGGACTCGCTGACCCCCACCAGCTTGCCCAGCCTGCTGGCGGTCATGAAGGCGGCCTTGTCGTAGTCGGAGAGGATATAGGCGGCAATCCGCTTCTGTCCCTTGGAAAAATGGGCCGTATTCTCCCGTATCGTATGTAGTACGTCCTTTTTCATCGTGACCTCCTCATGAACTGCGCCCCAGAAGCTGGAGGCGCTCCGCCTCTGTCAGGGGACGCCAGCGGCCCCGGGGCAGATCCCCCAGCGGCAGAGACCCCTCCCTCACCCGCACCAGCCGGACCACCTCCAGCCCCGCCAGCGCGCACATCCGGCGGATCTGCCGGTTGCGCCCCTGGCAGATGGTCACCGACAGCACCCACCGGCTCCCCCGCCGCTCCAGAATCTCCACCCGGGCGGGGGCGATGGGGCTGCCGTCCTCCAGGGCCGAGAGCCCGGCCAGCCGGTCCCGGCACCCCTCCAGCCGTCCGGAGACCGTCACCCGGTACTCCTTCTCCATGGCGTGGCTGGGGTGGGCCAGGCGCTGGGCGAAATCGCCGTCGTTGGTCAGCAGCAGCAGGCCCTCGGAGTCCATGTCCAGCCTTCCCACCGGGTAGACCCGGCCCCCGCAGTCCGCCGTCAGCTCCGCCACAGTGGGCCTTCCCCGTTCATCGGAGAGCGTGGTCACATATCCCCGGGGCTTGTGGAGCATGAGATAGAGCCGCTCCCCCGCCGCGGTCACAGCGCGGCCGTCCAGGCGGATATCGTCCCTCAGCGGGTCCGCCCGGTCCCCCAGGCCCGCCGGGCGGCCGTTCACGCTCACCCGGCCCGCCCGCATCAGTTCCTCCGCCTGCCGGCGGGAGCACAGGCCGGCGGAGGAGAGAATTTTCTGGATTCGTTCCATGTTGTCCTTTCTCCCCGCCGCCGGGGGCCCCGGGGCGGCGACTCTCTTCACGCGCTCAATAGGTCCGCTGGTCCGCCGCCGAAGACGGCGAGAACAGGCGCTCCCACCACCGGCTGCCGCCGCTCTCCTCCACCTCCCGCCGGGCGGAGGGCGCGGCCGCCGCCATGTCCACACTGGCCACCAGCTCCCCGTCCAGATAGGCGCACACCTGGCCGATCACCTGCCCCGGCACCACCGGCGCAGGCACCGACACGGGGCAGCGGGCTACCACCGTCAGACGCTCTCCCGGGGCCAGGGGGTAGCACAGATCCTCCGCCGCCATCAGGGGCACCGAGGCGGCGGTGCCGCCCCGCACCAGCGTGGAGGACAGGACCTGTCCCCCGGCCGCGGCCGTCTCCATGCGGTAGCCGGCAAAGCCGTAGTCCAGCAGGGCCATGTGATCGTTCCAGTCGTCGCCGTCCCGGAGGGTGACGCACACCAGGGTCATCCCCTCCCGCTGCGCTGCTGACACCAGGGTTCTGCCCGCCGCCTTGGTGAACCCGGTCTTTACGCCGATGCACCCCTCACACAGGCGCAGCAGCTTGTTGTGGTTGGCCAGATACCGGTCCCCGATGGTGATGGAGGCCGTGGAGACAATCCGGCGGAAGTTCTGGTCCTTCAGGGCGTGGGCGGCCAGCACCGCCATGTCCCGGGCGCTGGCGTAGTGCCCCTCCGCGTCCAGGCCGTTGGGGTTTGCGAAGTGGGAGTGGGTCATCCCCAGCGCCTCCGCCGTCTCGTTCATCAGCGCCACAAAGTCCTCTGTCTCCCCGGATACACAGTGGGCCACCGCCAGAGCCGCGTCATTGCCGCTGACCAGCATGAGCCCGTAGAGCAGCTCCTCCAGGCACAGCACGTCCCCGGGCTTGAGGTACATGGAGGAGCCCTCCGCCATGTCCTGGGCCGTAACGGTGTATTCCTGCTGAAGCTGGCCGTGCTCCAGGGCCACCACGGCAGTCATGATCTTTGTGATGCTGGCGATCAGACGCTCCTCATCCCCGTTCTGCTCGTACAGCACCCGCCCGCTTCTCTGCTCTATCAGCACGGCGGATGCGGCTGAGGTGCTGACAGCGCTGGCCTGACAAGTGAATAGGCTTGTCAGAATTGAAAAGCATATGGCTGTTCTCCAAAAACTGCGTCCAGACATACAGGTCCACCTCCAAGATCAGTCGATGGACCTAGTATGCCTCCTGAACGCGGTCTGAAACCACGAAAAAAATTCCTGAGCCCCGCCTCTTTTTTGTCGAAAAAAAGGAGGCAGAGAGCCCTATGGTCTAAGAGCCTGTTTAATATCTCGACGTGTATGGATTGGCGAGTGGATTTTTTGCCC
>ERZ779637.138-NODE-138-length-52411-cov-6.590515_pt1 | contig 52411 bp, 45 predicted proteins | sample MGYA00514196_ERZ779637 | MGnify/ENA primary metagenome ERZ779637 (study PRJEB29562, sample SAMEA4376700) | mouse gut metagenome | isolation source: Cecum | study: EMG produced TPA metagenomics assembly of the A DSS colitis mouse model was used to assess the...
ACCCGTGACCTCCGCACTACCAATGCGACGCTCTACCGACTGAGCCACAGCAGCACTTACATTGTGATTAAAGGATATCTCCAACCACCGGAATTCATTATATCAATTTGGATAAGCTTTGTCAACAAAAAAAACTACCGGATTAAAAGAAATCACAATAAGACTTACTTAATATAAATTCCACCTTGTCTGCCACGTCTTTGCCAAGAGCACGAATGGAATTTTCGGCAAGATTTCTGTCGTTGTCGTTAATACAGAAAATGCAGGATTCCCTTCTCCTTCTGAATAATCCGGCTTTATTCCATCTGACAAAATAGGAGATCCTGTTTTGAAGAAGAACCCGTTCAATTTTACTTTTTATATCCATGTCAGATATTTCACATAATTGAATCTCATTATTTACTTTTAATGAAGTATAAAGTGGCTGTTCCATCGTCAGTTCATTCCTTTTGTAAATAATTGTTGAAAAATATTCATATCTGCCTTATCAGCAACCATTATACCATAGCTTTTTAATATTTTCACTACTCTTTTAAAGAAAAATTGAATAAATGCGTATTTTTAAGCGCATCTTATCAAACACCGGTCATCGGAAACAAACGGGCGTTCCTGTTTCCGGCGGCCGGTGCAATATATATTTGCTTAATATACATTATTTTGTAAGCGCTTTGGCGATAGTGACAAGACTCTCCAGCTTAGACCGGTTCAGGCTCCGTGCATACTGAAAAAGTTCTCGCATTTCTGTGGGAGCAATATTTCCTTCATCAAAGAATTCCTGCGGAGTGATTTCAAAGTATTCACAAATATAAAAGAACCCATTCATGGAAGGAAAAGATTTTCTGTTTTCAATATTACTGATATATCCTGCGTTCTGACCAAGAGCCAGACTCATTTCTCTGGCTGATACGCCTTTCTGCATACGTAATTCAATTAAACGCTGGAAAAAGAAATCCTCATACATAAAAACCACCTCTATTTGATTGTATGTTATAAGTGGTTTTCAGTTAATGGATTTGATGCGATATATCCATTGACCTATTGGATTTAAAACGATAAAATATATAATATATTTATTTTAATCGGATACATTTATTCATAGATGTATAATAGGAAGGAACAGGCTTATAATGAAAAAAGGTTTTGGAATCTGGACAGGTATACTTTTTGCAGGAAGCCTGGTGTGTTCCGCGCTGATTGCATTTTGGACCGCTTCTCATACGGGAGGACATGTTGAAGATTGGGCGCTTACAAATATGGAAACCGGAGAAATTATTCCGTTTACGTCCGAAACGAATTCACCGGGTATGCCAGGGAAAAAAGGCGCTTTGTATAATATCATCCTGGCAAATCAGGACGGTAAAATCATTTTTATGGGAGAGATGAACCGGGAACGGCAGTATATAACCGGTGACTTATTAAGTGAAGACGCGTATCGTGCGATGGCGTTAATACATCAGACAGATGGCAGATCGTATCCGCTCAAAAATCACCTATCAGCAATTGTGACAAATGATTACTATATTTCCCTTACCGAACAGACGGCGGAATTTTTCGGACAGGAAAAAAAACGGTATAGATTATCCATATTTTACTGTCCGGTCAGATGAACGGGAAGTGATTTCTAAAAGATTTGTGAACATGCAGGAAAAATGTTGCATAATAGAGGGGAAAAGTATAAAATTAAAGCGATAGCAATAGTAAAGAAGCCTGATGATAGGAGATGAGGTATACAATGGATTTTTTTGAAAAAGTAGGAGAGACGATTACAAACGTCGGAAAAAGCGCTACGGACAAGGCAAAGGAACTGGCAGAGGTTGCAAGTTTAAAAAGTCAGATACATACCTGTGAGGAGGTAATCAGAAAGAACTACATTGAAATCGGAAAGATATATTATGAGAGCTTCGGAGACAAACCGGAAGAAATCTTTGTCAAACAATGTACAGCCATTAAAAATGCCAGGGAGGGCAAGGAAGCATTGAATGAGAAGATCAATGAGATCAAAAATGTGTGATTTGTTAATCAGTTTTCTATAATAAATTTTGTACAAAAAAAATACCGCCAATCCTTCATAATGAGGACTTGGCGGTATCTTTTTTGTTATTGAGCAGGAGTCTCTTCCGGCGGCGCCTCCGGTGGAGGTGCGGAACGAGCGAGAATCTCCTGAAGCTGCTGCTGATAAATGGCTTCATAATTCGGATCGGCAAGGAATGCTTCGTTGTGCGGACACAGGTGCGTTACAATCGGAACCGTTTCGCCTGTTTCCGGATCAATTGTGGTAGTAGGAGTAGTGCTGCCGTCCGGATTCAAGGTGTTGGAGCCTTTTTGAAGAGCCGGATCTTCTATGGGAGTCAGTTCAATAATTCCTGCGATCTGGAACGGACAAAGAGACGTAGCCGGCAGGCCGCTGTATTGGCAGTAATTCCCCTGATAATGAACGTCGCAGGTAGTTGAAGGAACGGTGCCTTCTTCGAAATATTCATTTGTCAAAGCTCCGTCACACCATCCCGCAATGGGAAGCTTCCCGGATTTGGAGCAGACTGTGGCGGTAACGATTCCCTGCGGCTGTGAAGGAAAGCCGGGATTGGGCAGATCTTTGTGAATTTCCTGCATAACAAGTCTCCAGAGAGACTTGGAAAGATTCCGGTCCGCTTTGGGGAGCCTTCCGTTACAGTCATAACCGGTCCAGACCGTCGCCGTATAGTAGGGGGTAAATCCGGCGAACCATACGTCGTTATAGTCGTTGGAGGTGCCTGTTTTTCCTGCAATGGCCATACCGCCAAAGTTTGTCATGGTGGCAGTGCCGTGCATGACAACGTCCTGCATGGCGTCGGTCAGTAAAAAGGCAGTCGTTTCTTTAATTACACGGTGGCTTTCCGGCTGGGTGTTATCCAGAATGACGTTTCCGCTGCGGTCTACAACTTTCGTGTATAATTTCGGTTTAATATAAGTTCCCTGATTGGCAATCGAGGCATAAGCCGCGTTTAATTCATAGTTTGTAACGCCGTTTGTCAGGCCGCCCAGAGCAAGCGATTGTACAATATCGGATTTCACTTCGTCGCCGACCTGTTTAGAGGCTACTAAGGTTGTAAAACCAAAATTCTGCAGGTAGTCAAAGCCCAGCTGCGGCGTAATAACGGTCAGGTTCTTTACCGCGACTATGTTCAGGGATTCCTGAATACCGTAACGTATGGAACAAAGTCCGCGGTAAGAATTATCATAATTGTTGACGGGAGTGCCGTCGTTGTAATTAAAAGGCGCATCGTTTCGCACGGTTGCGAGAGTCAGGCCTGCGTTGTCAAGTCCCGGTGCGTAAGCGGCCAGTACCTTAAACGTGGAACCGGGTGAACGGGTGGAAGAAGTTGCCCGGTTTAAAGTCCGGCTGCCTTCTTTTGTACCCCGGCCGCCTACAATGGCAACTATATATCCTGTGGACTGGTCTTCGATTGTCATACAAACCTGGGGCTGCGGCGTCAGGGAGATGTTTTCGGCGAGCATTTCACCCCCGGTTTCGGCTAACATGGCGTTTTTGTATGTTTCCGCGTATTGCCGCGCTTCGTCCTGAGAATCGAAAAGGCAGTCAAATTTGCGGTCTTCCTGCTCTTTAAAGTACGTCTGAAACGTTTCCGAACCGAAATTATGTTTTTCTCCGTCGGCTGTTTCGATAGTCAGCTGGTAACTTAAAAGCCATTCCGTACCGGACGGGAAATTTTCTTCGTTGGTGAAAACATCGTCAACAATACGCTGAATGGAAGGGTCCTGCGTGGAATAAATTTTCAGGCCGCCGCTGTAAATCATGGAATAAGCGCTGGTATCGCTTTTGCCTGCCGCGATCAAATCCTCGTAAACCTGTTCCGTAACGGCATCCACAAAATAAGAAGTGGTTTCATTACTCTGTACGACTTCATTAACCTGCTTGATGCGTTCGTATACATTATCGGACAGAGCTTCGTCGAATTCTGCCTGTGTGATATATCCCTCCTCCAGCATATGGTTTAAAACTTTTGCCCTTCGTTCGGCATTATTGTCCGGATGAGAGATCGGATTCCATTTGGAAGGATTCTGGGTAATAGCGGCAATGACTGCGCACTCGGACAGAGTCAGTTCGCTTACATCCTTGTTAAAGTAGCGGAGGGACGCAGCTTGTACACCCAGCGTATTCTGTCCTAAGTTAATGGTATTCATATACCGAAGGAGTATTTCGTCTTTACTTAACTCCTTTGTAATTTCCAGGGCAAGGTACTGCTCCTGAAGTTTACGCTTTACACTTTCAATAAGTCCGTCTTCCTCCATCCAGCCCGTAAATACCGTGTTTTTAAGAAGCTGCTGGGTGATCGTGCTGGCTCCTTCTTTTCGTTTAAAGCCGCTTTGGATAAACGTTATGCCGGATCGTACGATACCATGCAGGTCGATTCCATTATGTTCGTAAAAACGCCGGTCTTCAATGGCCACGAAAGCATGAGCGAGATTCTCGGGAATCTTTTCCATGCCCACGGGGATCCGGTTGGAATTGCTTGCTACCAGTTTGGCAGTCTGATTACCTTCTATATCGTAAACGAAGGTTGAATAACCGCTGGGAGCTACTTCGTCCGGTGAAATGACGGGAGCCGTATCGATAATCGCCCGGAACATTCCGATCCCGGCAGACACGCCGATTACGCATACGGCTATCATACCGATCAGAAGCAGCTTCACGCAATAGAGCGTGAGCTTATGTCCCCATTTGGTTGATTTAGCGTTCAGCGCCCGCTGCTTTTCACGGACGCCCTTTTTTCCATAATTCATAAGTAATTCACCTCTTTAGATGGTTTGCCTGATAAGCAATACTGCATTAATTATAGCAAAAAAACTGTGGTAAATAAAGGTTTTTATTGACATATTAAGAATTGTTCACAAAATCTTTCGGTTTTATGCTGGAATCAGTCTCAAAATATGGTATATTTATAGACAGGAAAAGTTGGGAGATGTGATGTTATGCAGGAGTACAAAGAGCCGTACCGGATTCTTACGGCGGGGGGAGAAGGGGAGATTACAGAGAAAAAATCCCGTTTTATCGCTACCGTGCGGAGTGTGGAATCCGAAGAGGAGGCACAGCGTTTTATCGGTGAAATGAAAAAGAAATACTGGGATGCACGGCACAATTGTTCTGCCTATGTGCTCGGACCGAAAGGGGAACTCAGCCGCTGCAGCGACGACGGTGAACCTTCCCAGACGGCGGGCAGACCGATGCTGGAGGTTTTGCTGGGAGAAGAAATCAGGAATGTTGCCGTTGTGGTTACCCGTTATTTCGGAGGAGTGCTTTTGGGAACGGGCGGACTGGTGCGGGCATATACCCAGGCGGTCAGGGAAGGCATAAAAAATTCGCAGACGGCCTGGATGCGTTACGGCATCCGCTACGGCTTGGATACAGATTATAACGGGATAGGTAAAATTCTTTACTTTCTTTCGGAAGCAGGGATTGAGCCGGAAAGGGCGGAGTATACGGAAAAGGTGTATCTGCAGGTAATGCTCCCCTTTGAAATTGCCTGGAAAATGGAAAAAGATATTACCGAAGCTACAGGCGGAAAACCAAAAATCACGGAGATTGAAAGGGCGTATTTCATTGACAAAAGGTGTTCCCTTTAGTATAGTTTATTAAGTACATTTAAATTACCGAAATTTTGGAACCATAGTATTTTTTTGAAAGGTGGTGGTTTTTTTGAAGAATAGAAGTAAAACATATAGTACGGATATTCCTCTCCCCGGGCGGAGCATAAAAATCACAACTGAAAAGGAGAAATGCTATGGAAGAGATCAGAGAATTACTGGATACCAAGCAATATACCCGCCTGCGGCAGAGGCTGTCGGAACTGAATGACGCAGATATTGCGGCGGTTATGGAAGAACTGGAAGAAGAAGAAATGCTTAAGGTTTTCCGCATTCTTCCCAAAGACATGGCGGCGGATGTGTTTTCTTATCTGGAGGTGGAAAACCAGCAGACGATAATTACTTCCCTTTCGGATAAAGAGGCGGCCAATATTATCGATAATCTGATGGCCGACGATGCGACGGACCTGTTGGAAGAGATGCCGGCGAATGTGGTTAAAAAGCTGCTTGCCAACGCCAGCCCCGATACCAGAAGGGATATCAATCATCTGCTCCGTTATCCGGAAGATTCCGCCGGAAGCATTATGACGGTGGAATACGTAGATCTGAAAGAGAATTTAACGGTAGCGGAAGCGATCGACAGAATACGGAAAGTAGGACTTGACAGCGAGACGATTAATATCTGCTACGTGCTGGACCCGGGACGGAAACTTGTGGGTACGGTAGCGCTGCGTTATTTGCTGCTAAGCGATCCGGATGCGGTGATCGGCGAAATGATGCATGAGAATGTAATTGCGATCAATACGCTGATGGACCAGGAGGAAGCCGCAAGGCAGTTTAAAAAATATGATTTTACGGCAATGCCGGTGGTAGACAATGAAAAGCGGCTGGTGGGTATCATTACCGTAGACGATATTGTGGACATTATAGAAGAAGAAACTACCGAAGACATGGAGAAGATGGCAGCGATTATGCCGTCCGACAAACCCTACATGCGGACCGGTATCTGGGAGACTTACAAAAAGAGAATTCCCTGGCTGCTTCTTTTGATGATTTCCGCGGCCTTTACAGGCAGGATCATTACGGCTTTTGAAGACGCCTTAAGCGTTTATGTCGTGTTAACCGCGTTTATTCCGATGCTGATGGATACCGGAGGCAATGCGGGAGGACAGGCGAGCGTGACTGTGATTCGCGGATTGTCTTTGGGAGAAATCGGCTATAAAGACGTTTTACGCGTCGTATGGAAAGAAATCCGTGTGGCTTTTATGTGCGGCGTGACTCTGGCCGCCGCAAATTTCTGCAAGCTGCTGTGGTTTGACCGGGTAGGAATTCCGGTGTCGGCAGTAGTCTGCCTGACTCTTGTGGTAACGGTCGTTATTGCAAAGCTTGTAGGGTGTACGCTGCCTGTTCTGGCGAAGCGTCTCGGATTTGATCCGGCCGTTATGGCAAGTCCGTTTATTACAACCATTGTGGATGCGTTGTCTCTGCTCATTTATTTTTCTTTTGCAACCAGACTGCTGGGGCTGTAACGGACGGGAGGCTTATTTATGAATCAAAATGAAGAGAAACTGGGAACGGCGCCGGTGGGAAAGCTGCTTTTTGAACTGGCGCTTCCTGCTATTGCCGCGCAGATTGTTAATCTCTTGTATAATGTTGTAGACCGGATTTATATAGGACATATTCCGGAGGTAGGGGCGGCGGCGCTTACGGGGCTCGGAATTGCATTTCCCATTATTATTCTGATAGCCGCATTTTCCGCATTGTTCGGATTCGGCGGCGCTCCCCGGGCAGCCATTGAAATGGGCAGGGGGAATCATGACCGTGCGGAAGAAATATTGGGAAACAGTCTTTTCGCCCTGCTTGTTTCCGGAGGGATTCTGTCCGTTATATTTTTCATATTCGGAGATACGTTTTTATATTTGTTTGGAGCCAGTGAGGATACCATCGGTTATGCGTCGGGATACCTGCATATTTATGTTCTGGGTTCCGTGTTTGTTTTGATAACCACGGGAATGAATGCTTTTATTACCTCGCAGGGATTTGCGCGGATGGCAATGTTTACGACTTTGATAGGCGCCGGCCTGAATATCGTGCTCGATCCTGTATTTATATTTGGATTTCGCATGGGCGTAAAAGGCGCAGCCCTGGCCACGATACTTTCGCAGGCCGTATCCGCTGCATGGGTATTAAAATTTTTGTTCAGCGACAGGACGGTTTTAAAAATACGCCCCAGGAATCTACGGATCCGTTTCCGTGTGATTGCGCCGGTTATGGCGTTAGGCGTGTCGCCGTTCATCATGCAGTCAACGGAAAGTCTGATCTCCGTCTGTTTCAATACGTCTCTGCAAAAGTATGGCGGCGACGTTGCGGTAGGCTCCATGACTATTATGGCGAGTCTGATGCAGGCGGTTATGATGCCTCTGCAGGGACTGACCCAGGGAATGCAGCCGATTATCAGTTACAATTACGGAGCTTCCAGGCTAGACAGGGTTAAAAGGGCTTTTATGCTGACTTTGTGTTCCTGCGTGCTTTATACGGTGGCTGTCTGGCTGATGATACAAATATATCCGCAAGTGTTTGCGCGAATCTTTTCCACGGATCAGGAGCTGATCGATTACTGTGCGTGGGCCCTGCGGGTATATTTCGGAGCGACGTGCCTGTTTGGAGCGCAGATGGCCTGCCAGCAGACGTTTGTTTCCCTTGGGAAAGCGGTACATTCTCTATTCCTTGCTGTTTTGCGGAAGATTATTTTATTGATTCCGCTGATTTATATATTGCCGCCGTTTATGGAAAACAAAGTGGCCGCGGTTTTTCTGGCAGAGCCGATTGCAGATTTTCTGGCGGTGGTATCGACGGTAACTCTGTTTTTCCTTACGGTAGGCAGAAAAATGCTGTGGAATAAAAAATAACAGATTAGGAGGATGCATATGCAGCAATCATTTTCAAGTCCGGTAATTGCCGGAATGGTCTTCAACACAATCGTTGGAATCGGACTGCCGTTCGTTCTGGTTTTACTTTTGAGAAAAAAGTATAAGTTACGGCTGGGCGTTTTGTTTATCGGTGCAAGCGCATATATTCTTGCGGATATGTTTGCGCTGAGTCTGGTTAATACGGGGATACTCAGTATTCCTGCACTTGCGGAATTTTTTGAAGCCAATACGGCCGTTTATGCTTTTGTCTACGGGATTATTTACGGACTGATCCAGGTGGGCGGTTATTATTTGATTATGCGCTATATGATGAAGGAATTTTACCGGAAAGAGAATTCCCTGCTGTTTGGCGTAGGCGTCAGAATTATCGATACGGTTATGGCATACGGAATTAATTCGGGCTTCAGTCTGATTATGGTAGCGTGGGCTGTCAACGCGCGGGGAGCGGACGCTTATCTGCAGACGCTGGACCCGGAATACATGGAAGAGAACCGTGCGATTCTGGAGAATATGATGCAGATGCCGGTTGCGGAGATTGTACTGGTCGGTACGGCGGGAATTTTTATGATGCTTTTATCGATTGCCGTTTCCGTGCTGGTTTTCCAGGGAGTAAAGAGAGAGGGCAAAATCCATTTACTTGCCGTGGCGGCGGCCTTAAGCGTATTAAACGGTTTCATGCTGGCGCTTTACAATGATGGGACGATTCCTGACGTTGCGTTGTACGTACTGCTGATGGGGCTTCTTACGCTTGTTTCCTGTGCGCTTGCGTTTATTATTTACCGAAACGACAAAGATGAAAAACGCGGAAAGAATGATTTTATTGCCGAACCGGTAAATTCTGCGTCCGCCGGGACAAGCATGCATGATAAGATAGCCAGAGTTTCTCAGATTAATGGAAGAAACGGAGATTCGGCTAAAAAATAATGTAACGGTTTTATACATTATCAAATGGGATTTAGCATATAAAAAACAGAGGCGTTTGCGGCCTCTGTTTTTTATATGCATGAAACGAATTCATTTTTTCATGGACGCCCGCTTCCTTAAAGTGGGATCTAAAATCTTTTTGCGGATGCGCAGGGACGTGGGAGTAACCTCTAACAGTTCGTCCGTATCGATAAATTCCAACGCCTGTTCCAGAGAAAGAACTCTGGGCGGCGTCAGCCGGAGAGCTTCGTCCGCGCTGGAGGAACGGGTATTGGTCAGCTGTTTTTTCTTGCAGACATTCAATTCAATATCTTCCGCTTTTCCGTTTTGACCAACGACCATTCCGGAATATACTTTTTCGCCTGGACCGATAAAGAGAGTGCCGCGTTCCTGGGCATTATATAATCCGTAGGTAATGGCTTCTCCCGCTTCAAAAGCAATCAGGGAGCCCTGTTTACGGTATTGAATATCGCCCTTATAAGGCCCGTATCCGTCGAAAATAGTGTTTATAATTCCGTTTCCTTTTGTGTCTGTCATAAATTCGCCCCGGTATCCGATCAGTCCTCTGGAGGGGATTGAGAATTCCAGACGGGTATAACCGCCGGAAGCGGAACCCATACTGCGGAGCTCACCCTTGCGCTGGCTCAATTTTTCGATTACGGCCCCGGAAAACTCGTCCGGGACATCTACGTAGGCAAGTTCCATTGGCTCCTGTTTTTTTCCGTTTTCGTCGGTGTGATAGATTACTTCGGCCTTGCTGACCGCAAATTCATAACCTTCCCGGCGCATATTTTCGATCAGAACGGAGAGATGAAGTTCTCCGCGCCCCGATACTTTAAACGCTTCGGTAGTGTCCGTTTCCTCCACACGGAGAGACACGTCGGTATTTAATTCTTTAAAAAGCCGGTCTCTTAAATGGCGGCTGGTAATATATTTTCCTTCTTTGCCGGCCAGCGGCGAATCGTTTACAATAAACTGCATGGCGATTGTCGGCTCCGAAATTTTCTGGAAGGGAATCGCGCAGGGATTGTCCGTAGAACAGAGCGTGTCTCCGATATGAATATCCGCAATACCGGAAATAGCCACGATGGAGCCGATGTGCGCTTCTTTCACTTCTGTTTTGTTCAGGCCGTCAAATTCATACAGCTTGCTGATTTTAACCTTTTTCTGCTTGTCCGGTTCATGGTGATTGACAATTACTACTTCCTGATTGACGCTGACGGTTCCGTTATCCACCTTGCCGACTCCGATCCGTCCTACATATTCATTATAGTCGATGGTACTGATCAGTACCTGGGTTCCGGCTTCCGGATCACCTTCGGGAGCCGGAATATACTGAAGGATTGTCTCAAAAAGAGGAATCATATCCCTGCCGGGAACATTCATATCCAGTGTGGCGGTGCCGGCTTTGGCGGAGGCAAAAACAAAGGGGCAGTCTAACTGACTCTCATCCGCATCCAGATCTAAAAATAATTCCAGCACTTCATCGATAACTTCGGCGGGTCTTGCCTCGGGACGGTCTGTTTTATTAATGCAGACAATAACGGGAAGTTTTAACTCCAGAGCCTTTTTCAGAACAAATTTGGTCTGGGGCATGGCACCCTCAAAGGCATCGACTACCAGTATAACGCCGTTCACCATCTTCAGTACGCGTTCCACTTCTCCGCCGAAATCGGCGTGGCCGGGCGTATCAATAATGTTGATATTAGTGTCCTTATAAGTGACCGCGGTATTCTTGGATAAAATGGTAATACCGCGTTCTCTTTCAATATCGTTGGAATCCATGATCCGTTCGGCCACTTCCTGACCGGCACGGAATACGCCGCTTTGTTTTAACAGCTCGTCCACCAGTGTGGTTTTACCGTGGTCAACGTGGGCAATAATGGCTACATTCCTGATATCTTCTCGCTTTTGTTTCATGAAAAACTCCTTATGATATAAAAAATATGAAAATAACGGTTTTCAAAACTGTTTTAGTATAGCACCACTTTTTTCGGTTGGCAAGCGTTAACGCGGATAAACTGCAAAAATCGGTTTGCGCGATAACTAACAGTACTAATTTGACTCCAAATATAGTATAAATATATTGCATTACAAATATTGCCCCAAGGCGGGCAGCGTCGGAAAAAATTTCTTAAGGTGTAAGAAGGGAGAACTAAAAATGACAGATAAGGTTATTGAAAACAACCAGGTGACAATGATGGGGGAAATCGTAAGTCCATTTTCATTCAGCCATGCAATCTTTGGGGAAGGATTTTATATGGTAGATTTGAAAGTGAATCGTTTGAGTGAGTCCGCTGATATTATTCCTCTTATGGTCTCGGAGCGCCTGATTGACGTGACGGAGGATTATCAGGGTTATTATATTGCAGTAAACGGGCAGTTCCGTTCCTATAATCGTCATGAAGAACGCAAAAACAGACTGGTATTGTCGGTTTTTGCAAGGGAGATTGAGTTTGTGGAGTCTATGGAAGAGAGCGCCCGCAGCAACCAGATTTATCTTGACGGTTATATCTGTAAGGAACCTATTTACCGCAAAACGCCTCTTGGAAGGGAAATTGCGGACCTGCTTCTTGCCGTAAACCGTCCGTATGGAAAATCGGATTACATTCCCTGTATCTGCTGGGGACGCAACGCCCGGTTTGCCAGCGGCTTTGCGGTAGGCGAAAGATGTGAGATCTGGGGAAGAATTCAGAGCAGGGAATATATGAAAAAGCTGGATGAGGAAACTTTGGAAAAACGTGTGGCGTATGAAGTGTCCGTCAGCAAACTGGAATTGAGAGAAGAATAGTTGCCCAAACGAAAAAGATATGGTATGATGATTCAAAATGGAACAAGTTGGCAGTTAAAAAGAAAGGGTTCCTATGAGTAAAGGTATCATACAGATCTATACGGGCGACGGCCGGGGCAAAACGCCGGCGGCAATTGGTAAAGCAGTTCAGGCGGCGGCTGAAGGCGCGAATGTTGTGATTATTCAGTTTCTGAAGGGAAAAGGTTTGCAGGAATCCGAATTTTTAAAAAAACTGGAACCGGAGATTAAGTTGTTCCGTTTTGAAAAGTCGGACGGCAATTTTGAGATGCTTTCGGAAGAAAGAAAAGCGGAAGAAATTATGAATATCCGCAACGGTATGAATTTTGCCAAGAAGGTATTGTGTACCGGAGAGGCGGACCTGCTTGTTTTGGATGAAGTGCTGGGCCTGATAGAAAAATCGATCATTACGGTGGAAGATTTGGAGAATCTGCTGCAGTGCAAATCGGAGGAGACAACTGTCATTATGACAGGGATTGTTATGTCGGACGAAGTGTGCATGCTGGCTGATAAGGTTTCCAGGATCGAGACGGTTAAGTTCAAGACATGGGATTCTACCGAAGAATAAAATAAATAAATTAATTTCATGGCATCTACACGTTGACAGATAGGCGTTTGGGTGCTATGATTGTTTTTAATGATAGAGGTTGCGTGATTCATGAGTAGCTTTTCGGATGTGACAGTCACAGAGGAAGGAAAGGGAAAGGGGAGAGCGCCGAAAGAGGAGATGCACTGCAAGTCAAATCTTGGGCATATAGTTAAGAGCTGTATGACTGTCATCTGAAGCAGATGGGGCGCTATCAAAGAAGGACTTTACAGGCCGGCCCCTTTTTGCGCCGGTTTTTTTGTATTTAAAGCATAAAATCTAACATAACCATAATGAAGGAGGAAAACAATGGCTGTTTTTACAGGCGCAGGTGTTGCGATCGTGACACCCTTTTATGACAACGGAGAAGTAAATTACGACAGGTTTGCGGAACTGATCGAGTTTCAGATTGCACACAAAACGGATGCGATTATCGTATGCGGTACGACGGGAGAAGCCTCTACTTTATCCCATGAAGAGCATTTGGAGGTGATCAGATATTGCGTGGAAAAAGTGAACGGAAGGATTCCCGTTATTGCGGGTACGGGGTCAAACAGTACGGAAACGGCAATATATCTTTCTACGGAAGCGGAAAAGTACGGTGTGGACGGTCTGCTTCTGGTGACGCCTTACTATAATAAGGCGACGCAGAACGGATTATATGCGCACTTTAAGGCGGTGGCGGACGCTGTTAAGGTTCCGATCCTGTTGTACAATGTTCCGGGCAGAACCGGATGTAATTTGGCCCCGGCTACGATTGTAAAGTTGTGCAGAGATGTACCTAATATTGCGGGTGTGAAAGAGGCCAGCGGCAATATTGCCCAGATTGTAAAGCTGATGTCCCTTGCGGATGGCCAGGTAGATCTGTATTCGGGCAATGACGACCAGATTGTTCCCGTTCTGTCTTTGGGGGGAAAGGGAGTAATCTCCGTATTGTCTAATGTGGCGCCGGAAGAAACCCATGACATCTGCGAAAAGTTTTTTAACGGCGATATTGCGGGCAGCGCCGCATTGCAGTTTCGGGCTATGGAGTTGATCGACGCGTTATTCTGCGAAGTGAATCCGATTCCCGTTAAAAAGGCGGTCAGCCTGATGGGAATGGAAGCGGGGCCGTTGCGGATGCCGCTTACCGAGATCGAGGAAGAGAACGCCGAAAAATTGAAAACCGCCATGAAAAAGTTTGGTATTTTATAAAAAACGTGATAAAATAATACAAGGATAAAATAGGAAAGGAAAGGCAGGTTGAAATCTGCCTTTTCTTTCATACGAAAGGTATGGGGATAAAAATGATAAACGCGATTATGCATGGATGCAACGGTAAAATGGGACAGGTTATTACCGGGCTGGCAGCAGAAGATCAGGAAATACGGATTGTGGCGGGAGTTGACGCTTTCGACCGGAAACAGGTTACGTACCCGGTATTTTCGTCGCTGGAGGAATGTACGGTGGAAGCTGACGTTGTAATTGATTTTTCTGCGGCTCCTGCAGTCGATGAACTGCTGGCTGCCTGTATACAAAAAAAACTCCCCTGTGTTTTATGCACTACGGGACTTTCCGGAGAGCAGCTGCAGCGGGTACAGGAGGCATCCGAACAGATAGCGGTTTTAAAGTCGGCCAATATGTCTTTGGGAATTAACATGCTGTTGCAGCTGTTAAAAGAGGCGGCGGGACTTTTGGCGCCTGCTGGTTTTGATATTGAGATCGTAGAAAAGCATCACAACCAGAAAATTGACGCCCCCAGCGGTACGGCCATAGCGCTGGCGGATTCCATGAATGAAGAATTAAGCGGGGAATATGATTATATTTTTGACAGAAGCAAAAGCCGTGAAAAAAGGAGCAGGAAAGAAATCGGAATCAGCGCCGTCCGGGGCGGAACGATTGTAGGAGACCACGACGTGATCTTTGCGGGGCCCGACGAGGTAATAACGTTTTCACACCGTGCGTATTCCAAAGCGGTTTTTGGCAAAGGCGCGCTGCAGGCTGCCAAATTTCTGGCAGGAAAGCCGGCCGGCATGTATGATATGAGTCATGTGATTGATGCGCAGATGGGATAAAACGGGAGCCGGCGACAGAAATGGAGGATTAGTATGACGGAGAACAGGCGGATTACCAGGCATTACGACTGGTCACAGGAGAGCGGCGGTATAGAAGAACAGGAACTGAAATATTTGAAAAGTCTTGCCAAACAGTATCCGACGATTGCCGCTGCGTCCACGGAAATTATTAATCTTCAGGCAATCTTAAATCTGCCGAAAGGGACGGAGCATTTTCTGACGGATATTCACGGGGAATACGAACAGTTCAATCATGTATTGAAAAACGGTTCGGGGTCCGTGCGCAGGAAAATTGACGAGGAATTTGGGAATACCCTGAGCCAGAAGGATAAAAAAAGTCTTGCGACCTTGATTTATTACCCGGAAGAAAAACTGGAGCTCGTTCTCAAGGAAGAGGACAACATAGAAGACTGGTACAAGATTACCCTGCACAGGCTGGTGCAGATTACCAAACGGGTATCTTCCAAATATACGAGGTCTAAAGTAAGGAAAGCGCTGCCCAAAGATTTTGCTTACATTATTGAAGAGCTGATTACGGAAAAGGCGGAGGTGCAGGATAAGGAAGCCTATTATAATGAAATTATCCATACCATAATCCGGATCGGAAGGGCGCCTCAGTTTATTACGGCGCTAAGTTATCTGATTCAGCGTCTGGTAATCGATCATTTACATATTGTTGGTGATGTGTTTGACAGGGGACCGGGTCCGCATATTATTATGGATACCTTAAGCCAGTACCATTCCGTAGACGTACAGTGGGGCAACCACGATATTGTGTGGATGGGCGCCGCAAGCGGGCAGACGGCCTGCATTGCCAACGTGCTTCGCATGTCCGCACGGTACGGGAATCTGGATACGCTGGAGGACGGGTATGGAATTAACCTGATCCCTTTGGCAACCTTTGCCATGGATACGTATGCGGATACGGACTGCAGCTGTTTTATGATTAAGTACAATACGGATTATAATACAAAGGATTTGAGCCTTGATATGAAGATGCATAAGGCGATTGCCATGATTCAGTTTAAACTGGAGGGGCAGCTGATTATGCGGAGACCGGAATTTCATATGGAGGACCGCCTTTTGCTTAATAAGATTGATCCAAAAGCACGTACGATTCAGGTATACGGTAAGACGTATCCTATGAAGGATGTGGATTTTCCGACGGTGGACTGGGAGCACCCTTATACCCTGACCGAAGGCGAACAGGCTGTTGTGGAGCGTTTAAGGCAGGCGTTTATACATTGTGAGAAGCTGCAGAGACATGTACGCTTTCTGTTTGCAAAAGGCAGCCTGTATAAAGTATATAATGGGAATCTGCTGTACCACGGATGTATTCCCATGGAGAAGGACGGAACTTTTTCCGAGGTGGAGATATACGGTAAGAAGTATAGCGGAAAAGCGTTATACGATGTTCTGGATCATTATGCAAGAAAAGGTTTTTATGCCGATGAGGATATCGACGAAAAAATAAAAGGGCAGGATATTCTCTGGTATATATGGTCGGGATGCGGTTCGCCGGTATTCGGCAAAGATAAAATGACTACCTTTGAAAGATATTTTATCGAAGATAAGGAGACCCATAAAGAAATTAAGAACAGCTATTATCGTCTGATAGAAAACGAGGGAGTTGTTAACAGCATATTCAGAGAGTTCGGCTTGGACCCCATGAATTCTCATATTGTCAACGGACATGTGCCGGTGGAACTGAAAAAAGGCGAATCTCCCGTTCGCTGCGGCGGGAAACTGCTGATTATTGACGGAGGATTTTCAAGAGCTTATCAGGATAAAACCGGAATTGCAGGGTATACTCTTGTTTATAATTCACACGGTATGCGCCTGGTGGCGCATGAACCTTTTGAATCTACGGAAGCTGCCATTAAAAATGAGTCGGATATATTTTCCGATTCCGTAATTATTGAGACCAGTTCCATGCGCAGAAGGGTTGCGGATACGGATATCGGAGCGGAGCTGCGGGACAGCATTTATGAGCTTGAAGAACTGCTGCGGGCATACAGGGAAGGGCTTCTTGTAGAAAAGGGAATGTAGAGGACAAATGAAATGTCCATACATTGACAAAAGAACGATGCAATGCATGGACTATTTCATTTTTCGGATACTACCTTCCGCCAACTACATCGTCCGTAATGTTTTCCACACCGTTTGCGGCGTCGTCGATCATATCGCCGACAGCGTTGCCTGCATCATCTATTATGTTGCCGGTTCCGTCTGTATCGCCTGTGTTATTGTTATCGGTGTTGTTGGTATCTGAGGTATTGCTGCCTGCGGCATCATTTGTGCCGTCTGTGGTGTTATTGTCCGTACCGTTTGTGGTGTTGTTGTCCGTGGTACCGTTTGTGGTACCGCCTGTTGTGCCTTCCGTCGTGGAATTTCCGGCCATATCGCCTTTATTATTCGCGTTATTGCCGTTGTTATTTCTGCCGCATGCTACAATAAAGCAGGTAAGGGCAAGAACTACTGAAAGCACAATTAATTTTTTAAACTTTTTCATATGACTTTCACTCCTTCATCCTGTCTGCAGAACGCACCGTTAACATTGCAAAGGGTGGTTCTTTTGTTATTATGTGTGGGAAGTAAGGTTTTATACATGAAAAAAAATTTTCTTAAAATTGGGAGAAACTGAATGGAATTCAGACCATGTATTGATATTCATAACGGCAGGGTAAAGCAGATTGTAGGAAAAAGTCTTTCCGATGCGGATAATCATGCAAATGAAAATTTTGTGGCAAAGCTGGACGCCGCATATTATGCCCGGCTTTACAAAAGCCTTGGTATCCGGGGCGGACATGTGATTATGCTGAACGCGGCGGAAAGCGAATATTATGAGAAAACAAAGAAGGAAGCGCTTGCGGCTTTGTCTGCATGGCGCGGCGGTCTTCAGGCAGGAGGCGGAATTACGCCGGAGAATGTGGAAATGTTTCTGGATGCCGGGGCCAGCCATGTTATCGTTACTTCTTATGTATTCAGCGGCGGACAGATTCATTATGACCGTCTGAAGGAGCTGGTAAAGACGGCGGGAAAGGAACATCTGGTTCTGGATGTAAGCTGTAAAAAGAAGCGGGACGGTTATGTAATTGTGACGGACCGTTGGCAGAAAGAAACACAGATTACGGTGACAAAAGCACTGTTGTCCGATCTGGCACAGTATTGTGATGAGTTTTTAATTCATGCGGTAGATGTGGAGGGAAAGGTAAACGGAATTGAAAAGGAACTGGTATCGTATCTTGGCGAGTGGGAAGGAATTCCCGTGACTTATGCGGGAGGCGTACATAATTACGAAGATCTGTGTCTGTTAAGGGAACTGGGAAAAGACAGGCTGCATGTTACGATCGGAAGCGCTCTGCAGATTTTTGGCGGAAGTATGGAGCTGGATCGGGTATTGGAATATTGTACGGACAAAAAAAGAACCAATCGGTGATTGGTTCTTTTTCTAATCACTTACAATAATGCAAATTCCAAATATAAATACCGGTTATCCTTACTATATTAAGAAAAGGCACATAATGTTTTGATTATTCGGTTGTTATAAGCGGTTCTTATAACTTGGTTACGTTCACAGCCTGAGGGCCTTTCTCGCCGTTAATTACGTCATACTCAACGGCCTGGCCTTCTTCAAGAGACTTGAATCCGTCCATATTAAGGCCTGAATAATGTACAAATACGTCGTTGCCAGCTTCGTCAGAAATGAAACCATAACCCTTTTGGTTGTTAAACCATTTTACTGTACCTTTGTTCATCGTAGATACCTCCAAAAAAGAATAAATAAACGTTGCACAATTGCAACATGATTAGGATATCATACATTTTCCTAAAAGTAAAGCAAAAAAAAGTATTAAAATAGACTTTCTATTGTTTTTTGTTTTACATTGTGGTATTTTAGAAAACAGCTGACAAGACAGCAGACTTGACAATTTAATTCACTTATTTACTTTAGGAGGTAAGCATGGAAAAATTAAAAAAAATATTAAATGAGATTTTTATCGACGGATTAAGCGGTATGGCGCTTGGATTATTTTCAACGCTGATTGTCGGTACAATTTTGGAACAGATTGGAAGTATGGCCGGAGGCACGGTCGGATTTTATCTTCTTGCGGTCAGTAAGGTAGCAAAGACATTGACAGGTGCGGGAATTGCCGTGGGAGTGGCATGCAAATTTAAAGAAGGAGCCCTTGTAACCGTATCCGCGGCGGCGGCCGGTATGATCGGAGCGTTTCCGGGAGTAACCGAAATGGAGAATTTTGTACTAGGAAAACCGGGAGAACCGCTGGGAGCGTTTATTGCGGCCATGGCGGCCATTAAACTGGGACATCTGGTGGCAGGAAAGACTAAAGTCGATATTCTTGTAACGCCGCTTGTTGCAATACTTACAGGAGCAGCCGCGGGTTTTGTAGCGGGACCTCCTATCAGCGCGTTTATGACGTGGCTTGGAGGTATTGTGAATTTTAATGTGGAAGCGCATCCTGTTATCGGCGGAATTCTTGTGTCCGTACTGATGGGCATGATTCTGACGCTGCCAATCAGTTCCGCAGCAATCGGAGTGTCCATGGGACTGAGCGGGCTGGCGGCAGGCGCGGCGACCGTCGGCTGCTGTTGTAATATGGTCGGGTTTGCCGTCGCAAGTTACAGGGAAAATAAAATGGGAGGATTGATTGCACAGGGCGTAGGAACCAGTATGCTGCAGGTGCCCAATATTGTGAAAAAACCGCTGATCTGGCTGCCGGCAATTATATCCAGTGCAATTTTAGGTCCGGTTGCGTCGGCAGTTTTACATATGACCGGTACGCCTGTAGGATCCGGCATGGGATCGGCCGGCTTTGTAGGACAGTTTGCGGCGTATGCCTCCATGACCGAAGGCGGAATGGGAGGCGTTCAGGTATTGCTCCTGATTTTAATTATGCATTTTGTTTTACCGGGCGTCCTGGCCTTTGGCATTTCGGAAGCGATGCGTAAATGGAAGCTGATCGGGGATTCCGATATGAAGCTGCAGATATAAAACGTTACAAAATAGCATTAATATATTACAAAAATATTAAATTGTACTGTACGGAATGGAGCACTTGTGGTAAAATAAAAAGGATTTACCGGAGGAGGCTCGTTAAATGAAACCTTTTAAAAGTAAAAAGCACAAGAAAAAAGTAAATCATCTGATTTTGTTTACATCGGATGCTGTGGACAGTAAAGTACGGCAGATACGTTTATCGCCCGGAGGTTTTCGTTTTCTGATGTTTGTGATCTGCATCATTGCCGGAGTTCTGGCAGGCTATTTTGTTTATGGAGGAACCATTTACCAGCATTTTCTTGAGAAAGCGCGGGAACAGGAGGAAATTATCGCCGAATTAAACAAAGAGAAAGAACTTATGACTGCCCAGAATGCGGAGCTAAACGAAAAGGTAGCGGTTTTAAGTGAAACAGTGAATCAAAAAGTACAGGCGGAACAGGAAGCGGAGGCTTTGGACGTACAGATGAGCCTGCCGACAGACTTTCCTTTGACCGGTTCCGCACAGGTGGAAGAGACTACCATAGCAGCGGTCAGAGCCGCAAACGCACAGGAAGACGGTGAGGAACAGCAGCAGGATGAAAATACGGAGGATGGAGAACGGCCGGTCTGCATATTTACGGCGTCCGAAGGAACAACGGTAGTTTCATCAGGGAACGGGACCGTGGCGTCGGTGGGGGAAGATGCAGATTTCGGATATCGCATTGTTATTGATCACGGTAACGGGTATCAGTCGGTTTATCTGAACCGTGGCGAACCAATGGTAAAAGAGGGAGACAGCGTCAATCGTGGCGTGACCCTTTATGTAATCGGCGGTGATAACGCGACCCTGGGATATCAGATTACTCAGGAAGGCGTATATGTGAACCCGATGGAAATGATCGCAATCAGCGGTTAATTTTAAAGACTATGCAGTATCATGGAAGGGAGAGGAGTTAGTATGGATAAGAAAAACGATATGAATGCAAAAATCAGGACAATCCTGGGAGAAGGCACTACGGTGGACGGTGATTTCCATTCCACAAGCTCTGCAAGAATTGACGGCACGATCAATGGAAACATAAACGTTGACGGAACACTGGTATTGGGTGTGAAAGGAAGAGTAAACGGAGATATCCAGGCGACGGCGGCTCTGATCGGCGGTGAAGTAATTGGAAACATAGACGCTTCCGAGAAGCTGGAGGCATCTTCAACGGCCAGAATTATCGGAAATATCAGAACACAGATTCTTGTAATTGATGAGCGGGCTGTTTTCCAGGGCGGCTGCGATATGAATCAGGATTCTTCCGCCAGCAAAAAGAGCGCAGGAAAAACCGGGAAAGCAACCAGAGCGGCAAGAAAGTCGGCAAGAGCTGCGATTGAAGACGCTTTAAAGGATGTGGATGAAGACGGAACGGAAGAGCTGCGGATGTCAGGGATGGCTTCTGAGCAGGAACCTTTTTCCCAAACGGGTTCTATGCAATAAGGGATTATGGCATCCTGCAAAAGCACGGTGACACAGAGAATAATAAATATTTCTGAAAATATGCGGCAATATAAAAAAGAGGATATTCCGGAATCTAAAACCGGGACATCCTCTTTTAAAATTCAGTATTGTTTCAGGCCTTCATTCTTTCGAAGACCAGTTCATAACCGTCGTTGCCGTAGTTTAGAGACCTGTTTACACGGCTTATTGTTGCAGTGGAAGCGCCGGTTTTTTCGGCAATTTCCAGATAGGTTTTATGGCTTCTTAACATGGCAGCGACTTCAAAACGCTGTGAAAGAGACAAAAGCTCATTTACGGTACATAAATCTTCGAAAAAACTGTAACATTCATTTCTGTCTTTCAGACAGAGAATTGCATCGAAAAGAGAGTCCACGGCTTCGTTTTTTAGTTTTTTATTCATCATGACACCTCACAAATTTAGTTAATGCCCTTATGCTGTAAACTATGAAAGATTACATATGAAATTTTAACATATTAAAGTTATAAAGTAAACAACAATTTACAAGATTTGTTAAATATAAGAAATGCTTGTCATGTGGTTTTGAATACTATATAATGTAAGGAAAGTAACACCAAAGAGAGGTACATTTATGACGATTGATATGCAGGACATGTTAAACAGTATTCTGGACAGTTTGGAACGTATTGAGTATATCAGGCCGGAGGATATCCCCAATATTGATTTATATATGGATCAGGTAACAACTTTTATGGACAATAAGCTCCGCAGGACCGCAAGGAATCCGGGCGACGATAAGATTCTTACCAAGACGATGATTAACAATTATACGAAAAATGATTTGCTGCCGCCGCCCGTTAAGAAAAAATATTCAAAGGAACACGTTCTGCTGCTGATTTTTATTTACTATTTTAAGGGTATCTTATCGATTCATGATATTCAGGTATTGTTCGCACCGATTACCGATAAGTTTTTTAAGGGAGACGGTGACTTTTCACTGGAGCAGATTTATGACGAAGTATTCGGGCTGGAGAAAGAACACGTGCAGAGCCTGAAGGAAGACGTTATTGAGAAATTCCGGCAATCGGGAGAAACCTTTGGAGAAGGTCCAAAGGACAGCGAAGAATTTTTGAAGCTGTTTTCTTTTATCTGCATGTTAAGCTTTGATGTTTACGTAAAAAAGCTTATCATCGAAAAATTGATCGACGGCATGAAAACCGATAAAAAATAACAGGGCGCCGGTAAGACACAAATTTCTTTCCGAACATATAATAAAGCATCACGAAAAAATGGAGGTTCTTTATGAAAAAGAAGCGTTTCACATTTCAGGTGATGCTTTTCTTATGCGCTGCGTTTTTGTTTGGGTGCGGAAAAGAAGGGGAAAAGCAGGAAAGTGCAAATGGGACAAAGGTCGTTTTGAATGAGGTGGCACATTCTATTTTTTATGCTCCAATGTATGTGGCCATAGAAGAAGGGTACTTTGAAGAAGAGGGAATTGACATTACCCTGATCACCGGATTCGGCGCGGATAAGACCATGACGGCGGTACTTACGGGAGAGGCCGATATCGGCTTTATGGGCAGCGAGTCCAGCATTTATACTTATTTGGGCGGTACCGACGATTATGTGGTGACCTTTGCGCAGCTGACGCAGCGGGCCGGTAATTTTCTGGTATCGAGAGAACCGGTTGAGAATTTCTCATGGTCGATGTTAAAGGATAAGGATGTTCTTGGAGGCCGCGCGGGCGGTATGCCGGAAATGGTATTTGAGTACATCTTAAAGAAAAACAATGTAGATCCGCAAAATGACGTAAGGATTGACCAGAGTATTGATTTTGGCTCTACGGCGGCGGCTTTTTCAGGAGGACAGGGAGATTTTACGATAGAGTTTGAACCGCATGCGACGGCGCTGGAGCAAAAGGGCGACGGATACGTAATAGCTTCTCTGGGAGAAGATTCCGGTTATGTGCCCTATACGGCGTTTTCCGCACGCAAGAGTTATATGGAAGAGAATCCGGATACGATCCAGAAGTTTACAAATGCGCTGCAAAGAGGAATGGATTATGTACGCAGCCATACGCCGGAAGAAATTGCAAAAGTGATTAAACCCCAGTTCGAGGAAACGGAAGAATCACAGATTACGATGATTGTGGAACGTTATTACGCACAGGACACATGGAAGGAAAATCTGATTTTTGAAGAGGAAAGCTTTATTCTTTTACAGGATATCCTGGAGGACGGAGGAGAACTTTCGCAAAGAGTGCCCTATGAGCAATTGATTAATACCGAATTTGCCGTTAAAGCGGCGGAATAAGAGAAAAATTTACCCTATATGTCCGCAGCTGCCGGAAAGGACATATAGGGTATTTTTATTATTCTTCTATGTGAATATTTTTAATGGCCCATAACTGAAGCGCCTTTGCATTGGTGGAGATTTTTTCAAGGGAATCCAAAATTGCATGAAAGGTGGGACGTTCATTTTCGGAGATGATGCCGTCCTCGGAAATAGCGATAAGAGACATGCGAAGATTGTCAATATCTTTCAGGGAACCGAGAACCTTAAGCGCCAGACGGTCAAAGTCGTCGATCATAACTTCTTTAACAGTCATTTTTCCTATCGGACATTCTCTCGCGCAGTAGGAATTATAAAGTTCGGGAGAATTGTAAATTTTGGACATGGCGAGCACTTCTTCCGGATAAGGGGTTACGGATTCCAGTTCGATCCGTGCAAGCCTGGTGCGGTCCATGTTCAGAAGTTCGGACGCTTTTTCGCGGCTGCTGAAGTCGGAATTGGTTTTTGATGCCTCGTATCGTGCCTGGTAATACATATTATCGGCGGCTTTAGTTGCTTTTTTACCCATTTTCAATTCTCTCTTTTCTTTTATATAATATAAGTGTCAATAAACAACAACCCAATAAATCTGCACTTGGGGATTTATATTCCAGTTTAGAAGAAAACGTATGAATTGTAAATAGGTAATCAGAAAAAACCGGTTTAATTCCCCGAATAAAGGAAACAGAACATAAAATTATATCGACATATGTTCTGAAATCATTTATAATTAGGATTATGGACAGAGAACAAGGAGGATGGCAGCATGGGTATTTTAACAAGATTTAAGGACATTATGTCTGCGAACATCAACGCATTATTAGATAAGGCAGAGAATCCGGAGAAAATGATCGATCAGTATCTTCGTAATCTGGAGAATGATCTGGCAAGCGTGAAAGCGGAGACTGCGTCCGTAATTGCCGAAGAAAAAGCGGCAAAAAGAAAGCTGGACGATTGCAATGAAGAAATTGCCAAAATGGGTGAGTACGCGAAAAGAGCCGTGGCAGCAGGCAATGACGACGAGGCAAGACAGTTCCTTTCCAAAAAGGCGGAGCTTACCGGCAGGCTGGAGGTTCTTCAGAAACAGTATGACCTTTGCGCAGACAGTGCGGAGAAGATGCGCGCCATGCATGATAAGCTGCAAACGGATATCGTCTCCTTGAAGAATAAGAGAGATACCTTAAAGGCTAAGGCAAAAGTGGCGGAGACCCAGAAGAAGATGAACAAGATGGGTTCCGGACTTGAGAGCGCAGGAAGCAATCTGGCGGCGTTTGACAGAATGGAAGATAAGGTTAATAAGATGCTGGACGAAGCGGATGCCATGGCGGAGCTTAACGCGCCTAAGAAGGATTCTATTGAAGAACTTGCCAAAAAATATGAGAGTACTTCTGCAGACTCGTTGGTAGATGATGAACTTGCAGCTTTAAAAGCAGAAATGGGAATGTGAGGTTAAAATTATGGGTTTGTTTTCAAAGCAGCTGGCAAATGTTGTAGAGTGGAATGAAGTCGGTAATAATGTATTGTTCTGGAAGTGGAGCAATCAGGAGATTAAGAAAGGCTCCCGATTGATTATCCGTCCCGGACAGGATGCGATTTTTCTCTATAACGGAAGGGTAGAAGGAATATTTGAGGATGAAGGAAGCTATGATATTGAATCGGAGATCATTCCGTTTCTTTCCAGTCTCAAAGGTTTCAAGTTTGGTTTTAATTCGGGACTGCGGGCAGAAGTTCTCTTTATCAATACGAAGGAGCATCTGTTAAAGTGGGGAACCAAGAATGCCATTAACCTTCCGGCGCCCGGGCTGCCCGGCGGAATGCCGGTTCGTTCTTTCGGCACGTTTAGCTGCAAGATTGCGGACCATATGGTTTTGATTGATAAGCTTGCAGGTGTGAAGCAGATGTATACGGTTGAAGATGTTAAGGAGCGTATTATCTCGGAGCTGGATCAGCTTTTGATGAGCTGGATTTCCAGGGAAGGGCACGATATGTTCAATCTGCAGGCGGATGCACGAAATATAGCCAAGGGAATTATGAGCGATCTGGATATGGATTTGCGCAAGATCGGAATCGGGATTACGGATTTCAATATCGAAAGCTTCTCCTATCCGGAGTCGATTGCCAAAATGCAGGAAAAAGCGGCGGCGCAGTCGATGGTAGGCGATATGAACCGGTATCAGCAGATGGCTGTTGCGGACGGGATAGAAAAAGGCAAGGGGGGCGCGTCCGTTGCAGGCGATATGGTCAATCTCCAGATGGGTATGATGATGGGGCAGCAGATGATGTCGCAGATGCAGAATACACAGGGGGCTGCGGGCGGCATGGGAGGCGTTTCCAAGTTCTGTCCGAATTGCGGGCAGCCCACGGAGGGACTTAATTTTTGCGGGAACTGCGGATATAAATTAAAATAGAGTTTATAGAAGGGGATGTCTGACAGCATCCTCTTTTTTAATTAGAAAGGTTGTCAATACAGACCACAATAGAGTATAATAAAAGTACCGGTAACGGGCAGAAAAAATGCTGGCAGGGAGAGTAAACAGCGTTATGGAAGCAACGAAAAGAATAAGGGAACTGGAAAAAGAGCTTGCCAGTACACAGGAAAAGCTGCGGGATACTAAATCTATGATGGACTCACTTGTTCAAAATGTGGTCAGTGGGATTATGCGGATACATTTTGACGGGGTGTCGGCGAAGGTTATTTATTTGTCGGATTCGGTATTCAGGCTTTTGGAATATACAAAAGAAGAGTATCAGAAACTGCAGGAGGCTGACGACCCATGTGGTTTTTGTTTTTTCAGGCAGTATCGGGACGCTATGATGCAGGGGGCAAGGGAGGCTGTTCAGGGAGCGCCGATTGCTCCGCTGGAGTGCTGCCTGACAAGAAAAGACGGTTCCAAAGTGTGGATTGATCTGCGTGGGGAGGTTATATCCAGAACGGATCAGGATATTTTAATTCAGTACATATTAATTGATACGACCAAAACACATAATACGCTGGAACAGATTAAAAAAGAAAAGAAAAAGCTTGATATCATTGCAAAGATTTCGGCCGATCTTTTATTTGAGTATGATATCCGGCAGGATATTATGTATTACACGGTACAAGGCCGGGTTAAGCTGGATTCCGAACAGATTGCGCCGGATTACTTTAAGACGATTCCGGCACAGATTCACCCGGAGGATGCAGATGCGCTGAAGGATTTCTGCGATCAGATGCGGGGCGGTAAGCAGCATGTGCACACACAGCTCAGAAAGCGTTTTCTTGACCGTAAATATCATTGGGTAGAGGTTGACGGACGGACTATTTATGAAGCGGACGGAACGGCGGACCGGGTGATCGGTAAGATTTGTAATATTGACGAGCGCATGGAAAAAGAGGAAAGCCTGAAACGAAGTTCGGAACGGGATTCCTTAACGGGCTTGTATAATCACATGACCTGTAAGGAAAAAATTCAGCGCCAGCTGAAGCAGATAAAGCCGGGAGACCGGTATTATCTGATGATCTGCGATATTGATAACTTTAAGAAGATTAACGATAATAACGGGCATTTGTTTGGGGACGCCGTTATTTGCACTTTTGCGGACGAACTGCGGAGTCTGTTTCCCAGTGCAATCAAGGGGCGGATCGGCGGCGACGAGTTTCTTTTTATGGTAAAGAATATGGTGCGCGAACTGCTTGAGGAGAAACTGTTTCAGTTAAACGAGCGTTTTTCCAAGCTGAATGCGGATGACGGAGAAGTGATTAAGATTTCCTGCAGTATCGGCGTTGCAGTCTGTACTTATGAGGAACATGATTATGAGAAGGCTTTCCGCTATGCGGATTATACTCTGTATAAAGTTAAAGACGGTAATAAGGGAACTTTTCAGACGACAATGGTGGGAGACGGCAGTATAGAGCAGCACCAGAGTTATCTGGAAAGCAAGGGAGAAGAGAAAGATTATATTCAGAAAGACAGTCTGATTCACAGTGATGAAGAGCTGGTATTGTTTTCCCTTGAGCTGCTTGATAATGTAAAAGACAGCCGCAGCGGGCTGAAAATGATGTCTGATCGTGTCTGCCGGTATTTTGGCTTTGACGATATTGTATTTATAAAGAAAAGAAAAGAGGCGTATGAGAAGCTTTACCACTGGGGGAACGCATCCGGTTTTCCTTTTGAAAGCCAGATTATGGAGGAAGATGCGGACGGATGGAAATATGTAGAGAGTAAGTTTGACGAAAGAGGCGTGGCGATTCTGACCAGAAAGGAATTGGAGAAAATTCCCGGACGCGTGGTAGGTTCCCTGTTATTAGTCAGGTATGAAGAGTCGGACGGTTCTTCGGGGATTGTCATTTTTATAGATCGGATTACGGTAAGAAACTGGGAGGGGGAAAGCGGCACGCTTCTACGAATTTCCAGTATCATCTGTAACCGTATGTTTCAGATTCAAAGCGAGGAAAAAAATAAAGAGGAAATAGATTACCGCATTAATTACGACGGATTAACGGAGCTTCCTTCTTATTCCAAATTTTTATCTCTATGCGGACAGTATATTCAGGAGAGAAGATTCCGGAAAGATGTGGAATATTGTTTTATCTATACGGATTTCGCTAATTTTCAGTATTTAAACGAAGTATACGGATATAACGAAGGCGATATGGTCCTGAAAAGCTTTGCCGCAAATCTTCGCACAAAATGTCCTTACGGGGTATATTTTACGAGGATTACGTCGGATCATTTTGCGGGTTTTTTGGAGGTTCCGAAGGATACGGAACCGGCGGCGGCAGTTCGCAGATTTCTTAGTGCTTTTTGCGCGGAAAAAAATAAAGAATATTCACTATGCAATCTGATTGTTATTTGTGGAATATGTAAAATGGACGGGGATACGGTTTCTTTGTCGGCTATGATAGACTGTGCCAATACTGCCCGCAAATACGGAAAGAAAAGAGCGGAAACCAGCTGCATTGTATATAATGAGCAGATCAGGGAGCGCAACGAATCGGAAAAGACAATTGTGGCAAACATGACGAGCGCTTTGGAAAATAATGAATTTCAGGTGTATCTGCAGCCAAAGGTGAGCTTGCAGGATGAAAGGTGCGTGGGGGCGGAAGCGCTGGTGCGGTGGGTTAAACCGGACGGAAGCATGATATATCCGGATCAGTTTATACCTTTGTTTGAGCAGAACGGATTTATTACCCGGGTGGATTTTCATATTCTTGAGCAGGTGCTTAAGTATTTGCGGGAGGTTCTTGACCGGGGAGAAGCGGTAGTGCCCGTATCTGTCAATTTTTCCAGGCTGCACAATGATGATGCGCATTTCGTGCAAAAGATAAAGGAACTGTTAGACGGTTACGGGATTGCGCCCGGGCTTCTGGAAGCAGAGGTGACGGAATCGATCTATATGTATGATCTGAATATATTAAGAGAAAACATTCGACGGCTGCAGCAAATGGGAGTCAAAATTTCCATAGATGATTTTGGCAGCGGTTATTCGTCTCTGAATGTCCTTTCCAAAGTGTCTGCAGACGTGATTAAGCTGGACAAACAGTTCCTGGATGATTACGACGAGGACTCTTCGCCGGAGTTTATTAAATATCTGATTACCATGATTAAGCATCTGGGATATCAGATTATTGCGGAAGGCGTGGAGACAAAAAGGCAGGCGGAAATGTTAAAAGCGGCGGAGTGTGATATGGCGCAGGGGTATTATTATGCGCGTCCCATGCCGGTTTCGGAATTTAATAAGTTTTTGCAGAAACAGAACACAGGCGCCGTGCAGGAATGATTCCCGTATGCCGCACATAAATATCAAATAACAGAGGAACAGTAATGAGTATATATGATACTTTAAACGAACAACAAAAGAGCGGGGTATTTACGACGGAAGGACCGGTTCTCCTGCTGGCTGGGGCAGGTTCCGGCAAAACCAGGGTTTTGGTGCACCGTATGGCGTATCTGATCGACGAGATGGGAGTTAATCCGTGGAATATTCTGGCCATTACCTTTACCAATAAGGCGGCGGGCGAGATGCGGGAGCGGGTAGACCAGATGGTCGGCTTTGGGGCCAGTCAGATCTGGGTCAGCACCTTTCATTCCACCTGTGTGAGAATTCTGCGCAGATACATTGATAAAATCGGATTTGACACAAATTTTACGATTTATGATACGGATGACCAGAAGTCTGTGGTAAAAGATATCTGTAAAAGATTTAATATCGATACCAAGCAGTTAAAAGAAAGAACGCTTATGGGAATCATTTCTTCTGCCAAGGACGAATTGATCGGTCCCGCCGAATATGAGTTAAATACCATGGGGGATTTTACGAAAAAGAAAATTGCCATGGTTTATAAGGAATACCAGACCGTATTAAAAAAGAATAATGCACTGGACTTTGACGACCTGATCGTAAAAACCGTTGAATTATTTAAAGCCTGTCCGGAGGTTTTGAATTCCTACCAGGAGCGGTTCCGCTATATCATGGTAGACGAGTATCAGGATACCAATACGGCACAGTTTGAACTGATCCGCCTGTTGGCACAGAAATATCGGAATTTGTGCGTGGTGGGAGATGACGATCAGTCCATTTATAAATTCCGCGGAGCCAATATTCGTAATATTCTGGATTTTGAAAAAACGTATGCGGACGCAAAGGTGATTAAGCTGGAGCAGAATTACCGTTCCACCCAGAATGTGCTGGACGCCGCCAACGCGGTGATTCAAAATAACCGGGGGAGAAAGAGTAAGACTCTCTGGACGGAACAGGGCAGCGGCAGCCGGATTCATTTCAGGCAGTTTGACAACGCTTATGAGGAGGCGGAGTATATTGCTTCGGAAGTGGCGGGAAAAGCTAAAAGAAGAGAGGCGGATTACGGGGATTGCGCGGTGTTGTACCGGACTAATGCGCAGGCCAGGCTTTTGGAGGAACGTTTTGTTGTGGAGGGCATACCCTATGATGTGGTAGGCGGCACAAATTTTTATTCCCGGAGAGAAATTAAGGATATACTGGCTTACCTGAAAACGATTGACAACGGAAAAGACGACGTGGCGGTAAGACGGATTATCAACATACCCAGAAGGGGAATCGGCGCGGCCACGATAGCAAAAGTGCAGGATTACGCCGGGCAGCAGGGAATCAGTTTTTATGAAGCCCTAAAGGAGGCGGAGCAAATCGCTTCCGTTGGCAGAGCAGCCGCTAAAATCCGTCCTTTTGTGGACTTAATCCAGACTTTCCGCAGTAAGCTGGAGTATTATTCTCTGACCGACCTGATGGACGATATTCTGGAGAAAACAGGTTACGTGAAAGAACTGGAGGAATCCGACGAAGAAGATGCGCAGGATAGGATCGCCAACATTGACGAGCTGGTCAGCAAGGTTGCGTCTTATGAGGAAAGCCATGACGAACCGTCTTTAAGCGAATTTCTGGAAGAGGTAGCGCTGGTGGCGGATATCGACCGTGTGGAGGACGGAGACAACAGGGTTCTGTTAATGACGCTGCACAGCGCCAAAGGACTGGAATTTCCGGTAGTATATCTGGCCGGCATGGAAGACGGTCTGTTTCCCGGATATATGTCGATTGTGTCGGATGATGCGGACGACCTGGAAGAAGAGAGGCGTCTGGCCTATGTGGGAATTACCCGCGCAAGGGAAGATCTTACGCTGACCTGTGCCAAACAGCGGATGCAGCGCGGAGAAGTGCAGTATAATGCAGTCAGCCGGTTTGTAAAAGAGATTCCTGTGGATTTACTGGATCAATACACGCCGTTGTCCGAAAGGCGTCCGCAGGATACCAATACACAGGCCGCAGGCATCCAGCGTCCGAGAGCGATTCTGCGTCCTCATGCAACGGCAGTACAGAATAAACCGTATATAGCAAGAGGCGTCGGCGCGCTGAATCAGGCCGCCGGAATTCATACGGGAGCAGGCGTTTTTTCAGCAGACGCTCCGGATTATGAAGCGGGGGACCGTGTACGCCATGTCAAATACGGGGAAGGAACCGTTATAAAAAAAGAAAAGGAACCGAGAGATTATAAGGTGACCGTAGAGTTTGACAAAGCGGGAACCAAAATTATGTATGCAGCGTTTGCAAAATTAAAAAAGGTATGATGAAAGAAAGTATAGTAAAATTTTGCAGAACGTGGTATTCTATAGATAGTAAATGAAACTCGAAATTACAAAATAAAATATAATGGCAGGTGCAAATAGAAAGGAGAAAGTTATGAATAAGCTGGAGAATATTTTGGAGTTATCTAAGATTAACGAGTTGTTAGGTAAAAAAGAGGAAAAGAAACAGTGCAATGTGTGGCTGTGGGTTTTGGCTGTGATCGGCGCGGTTACGGCAGTAGCGGCGATTGCATATGCCGTATACCGTTATCTGACGCCGGATTATCTGGAAGATTTTGAGGATGATTTCGAAGACGACTTTGAAGATGATTTCTTTGAGGATGAAGAAGAAAGCGGAGATAACGAATAATATCTCATTCTGACAGGAACCAGGAAGCCTGCTCCGGGAAAGCTTGGAGCAGGCTTAAATTGCGTACAGGTAAATGAAACGAAGAAGTGCGGAGGCAGGAGATGAAAAAGGGACAGATATTAACCGGTATGGTAGAGCGGGTAGATTTTCCCAATAAGGGAATTGTAACGACACAGGAAGGAAGCTGTGTGGTAAAGAACAGTCTGCCGGGACAGGAAATCTCGTTTTGTGTGCAGAAGGTTCGGAACGGGAAGGCGGAAGGAAGGCTTTTAGAAGTATTGAAAAAATCCCCTTTGGAGACAAATGAAACGTGTCCCCATTTCGGCGTTTGCGGAGGCTGTACTTTTTTATCGCTGTCTTATGAAGAGCAGCTTAAGTTAAAGGAAACACAGGTAAAAAAACTGCTTGATTCCGTTCTCTGCCGACAGGAAGCGGCTTGGAGCTTTGAAGGAATCAGGAAAAGTCCGATGGTTTACGGGTATCGGAATAAGATGGAATTTTCTTTCGGGGATGAAGTGAAGGACGGCCCGCTTTCCCTGGGCATGCATAAAAGAGGAAGTTTTTATGATGTGGTTACGGTGTCCGGCTGTAAGATTGTAGATGAAGACTACAGGACAATTTTGCGGGAGACGCTTGCGTTTTTTGGTCAGCGCGGCATATCTTTTTACCACAGGCTGCGTCATACCGGGTGCCTGCGCCATTTGTTGGTTCGAAAGGCTGCCGCGACGGGAGAGATTCTGGCTGCGCTTGTGACGACTACGCAGAATCCGGAGGTGACGGATGAATCCGGCGATATGATGCGGGAATGGAAGGAAATGCTTCTTTCACTGCCTTTAAAAGGAACCTTTGCCGGGATTCTGCAGATTGACAATGACTCCGTGGCTGATGTGGTAAAAAGCGACGCCACGCATGTACTGTACGGCCGCAATTATTTTTATGAAGAGCTGCTTGGCCTGAAGTTTCGGATTTCCGTTTTTTCTTTCTTCCAGACAAACAGCTACGGTGCACAGGAATTGTATCAGACGGTACGGGATTACATAGGAAACAGTGTAACGCAGGATACGGTGGTGTATGACCTATACAGCGGTACAGGTACGATTGCGCAGTTGATGGCGTCCGTGGCCAAAAAGGTGATCGGCGTGGAGATCGTGGAGGAGGCCGTGGAGGCGGCAAGGCAGAATGCGGCACAGAACGGACTGGCAAACTGTGAGTTTATCGCAGGAGATGTGCTGAAGGTAATGGACGGGATTGAAGAAAAGCCGGATTTTATCATATTAGATCCGCCCAGAGACGGGATTCATCCAAAAGCGTTAAGAAAAATAATTGCTTACGGGGTAGAGCGGATCGTGTATATTTCCTGCAAGCCTACCAGCCTGGTCCGCGATCTTCAGGCGTTTCTGGAAAACGGATATCAGGTGGAAAGGGCGGTGGCTGTGGATCAGTTCGCATGGACCGGAGGGATAGAGACGGTTGTGCTTCTATCCAATACATAAGGAGAATATTTATGAGTGAACACTATTGCATTGCAAGATCCATCATCTGCGCAATCCTGTGTATGCTGCTTGTGAGCGGCTGTTCCGCCGCACACAATACACAAAAGGAGCCGCAGACAATCGGGAATGAAACGTCAGAAAATAAAGAAACAGAAGAATCTCTGGCAGAAGCAAACCATGATGATGCGGAAACGCCAACCGATCCCATGACTGAAGAATTCATGTCTGATCCCGTAGTAATAGAAGCTGATTGGACTCATTATTTTAACGGCTTCAATGGGGCGGCGGTAATCTATGATGCGCCCGCCATGCAGTATACGGTATATAACATGGAGCTTGCCCGGACCAGGCGGTCGCCGTGTTCAACGTTTAAAATAGTTTCTTCGCTGATTGCGCTGGAAAATGGAATGATTGATCCGGAACATTCAACGCATACATGGAGCGGCGAGATATTCTGGAACGAAAAGTGGAACGGAGATATAGATTTTGAAGAAGCGTTTCGCGAATCCTGCGTCTGGTATTTCAGAGAAGTGGCGGACGAGATCGGACAGGAGTTGATGCAGGATGAATTGAATAAGCTTATGTACGGCAATTGTGATATTTCTGACTGGGAAGGCCGCCTGAATACCAATAATAACAATCGTGTGTTGACAGGATTCTGGCTTGAATCATCGCTGCTGATTTCTCCGAAAGAGCAGACGGAAGTATTAGAGCGTATCTTCGGCGGAGAATCCGTTTATTCCGAAGAGACGCAAGACGCGCTGAAACGGGTTATGCTGGCGGAACAAAATGAAACGGAATGTTCCCTGTACGGCAAGACCGGAATGGGAATGGATCATGGAGCTGTTGTTGACGCATGGTATGCCGGGTTTGCACAGGGGGAGGAAGGAAATATTTACTTTTGCGTATATCTTGGCAGGGCGGAGGATAAGAATGTATCCAGCGCTGAAGCAAAGGATATTGCAATCCGCCTGGTCGCGGACTATGTAAAAAATGAAAGGTATTAATTCCGAAGCTTCAAATCAGATAAAGCAGAAAAAGTAAGTTCCGCGGCGGCATCACCGGTGTCATGATATCCGATACACAGGTCAGACACTATCCGCTGGGCGAAGCCGCTGCACATTTGACGGGGTATGTGCAGAACGTTACCGCGGAGGATCTTGAAGAGCATGAGGGAGAAGGTTATACGGCCGCAAGCGTGCGGCATGGACAGGATGTGCGTCTGACCATTGACGCGGAGCTTCAAAGGGAGATTTATGAACAGTTCCGGGAAGACAAGAGTTGTTCCGCCGCTATAAATCCGTATACCGGGGAGGTACTGGCCCTGGTCAGTATGACGGAAGATGTGAAAGACAGAGGCGGCTTATATAAAAAGCGGTTGCATTTCGTTCTCTTTCCGTGTATAATTGGGGCAGATAAAAGCTGAAAAGAAAGGGCACAGAGGTGCAGGGTGGGAAGATGATTATCAGATAATTGGATTTGGTTCGTGCAGCTTATTTTATCGGTCAATATGCATAATGGATATTAACCGGTATGTATGTCAATCAGTTTGTTTGCATATGCCAGATTAGATTATCGCGCCCTATTTCCCTTTTGTATCGCAGCTTTTGCTTACTATACAGGGTTTCTTTGCGTGAGTCTGTTTTCGGCTGTGAAAACGGACTTTTTGATTGTTACGGAAAGGAGACCTGTGTGTTACAGATTAAAAATTTGACGATTACCCATAAAAAAGATTTAAGGACGATTGTAGAAAATTTCAACTGTGTTTTGAACGACGGTGACAAAGCGGTTATAATCGGCGAAGAAGGCAACGGAAAATCAACGCTGCTTCAGTGGATTTACAGTCCCGGACTGATCGGGACATATTGCGAGGCAAAGGGGGAACGGATCGGTTCCGGTCAGCGTTTCGGATATCTGCCCCAGGAACTGCCGGCGGATGACAGAAATAAAAGCATTTATGAATATTTTACGGACGAAGAGGCGTTTTTTAGTCAGACTCCGAAAGAACTGGGGAGAATGGCAAGAGAATTTTCGCTGGCGCCGGATTTTTATTACGGCGGGCAGACCATGGGAACGCTGTCCGGCGGCGAAAAAGTAAAGGCACAAATGCTCCGGCTGCTTATGGCACAGCCGGATATCCTTCTGCTGGACGAGCCCTCCAATGACATTGATATTGAGACGCTGGAATGGCTGGAAAGACTGATTCTGGAATGGAACCGCATCGTATTGTTTATTTCCCATGACGAGACGCTTATTGAAAATACGGCCAATGTAGTGATTCATATGGAACAGATCAGGCGAAAAACACAGTGCCGGTATACGGTGGCGCGTATGCCTTATTTGCAGTACCGGCAGGAACGGAGCAGCCGGTTTGAAATACAGGCGCGCCAGGCAGCCCTGGACAGAAGGGAAAAAAAGCTTCGGGATGAAAAATACAGACGGATTTATCAAAGTGTGGAACATGCGCAAAACGTAATTACGAGGCAAAATCCCCATGGCGGGCAGCTGCTGAAAAAGAAAATGCATGCGGTAAAGTCCCTGGAACGAAGGTTTGCCAGAGAGGACGCGGCAATGACAAAAATGCCGGAAGAAGAGTCCGCCATTTTCTTTAAGATCGGTGATGCGGAGTCGGCTGTCCCAAAAGGGAAAACGGTTTTAAAGTTTACGCTTGATGCGCTTTATACACCGGATAAGGAAAGAATATTATCGCACAATATTGTTCTGCAGGTCCGGGGACCGGAAAAAATCTGTATTATCGGAACGAATGGGGCGGGCAAAACAACGCTGCTTCATCAAATTGCAGCACAGCTTCTTAACAGAACGGATATATCCGCGGAATATATGCCGCAGAATTATGAAGAACTTTTAACGTTATCCATGACGCCGGTGGATTTTCTCGACCGGACCGGCGATAAAAATGAGCGGACCAGAATCCGTACCTATTTGGGAGCGCTGAAATATACGGCGGAGGAAATGGAGCATACTAATGCAGAATTATCCGGCGGACAAAAGGCGAAGCTTCTCCTTTTGAAGATGAGTCTGTCGGGCACCGACGTTTTGATCCTGGATGAGCCTACCCGCAACTTTTCTCCCCTGTCGGGACCGGTGATCAGGCAGGTGCTGCAGGAATTTCCGGGAGCCGTTATCAGTATTTCCCACGATCGGAAATACATGGAAGAGGTATGCGATAAAATATACAGACTGACGGAAAACGGACTGGAGGAAAGCGGTATTTGAAAATATTATAAACAGCGCCACTTGCATTTTTTCATATCTACGTGATGATTCTCCTTAAACAGGACTCCTTCGCCAATCAGAAGTTCCTGTTGTTCTTTAAAATGCGGAGCCGGACGTCCGGCGTGGTTCACGACCCGGTGGCAGGGATAGTCCCCGTAATATTCGGACATGCTAAGAACTTTTCCGACAAGTCTTGCATTTTTATCCCTGCCGATTAGCTTCGCAATCTGACCGTAAGAAGCAACCTTCCCTTTGGGAATTTCCTCCACGACGGAGAGGATTTCGTAGATCAGTGTTTCGGTGATTACAGATGCCATATATCAAACCTCCATATCAGGGATAGTGTAAAAGTAATATAATGTTATAATAAACGTGCAAAAATAAATGATCAAGTAAAAATGATATAAGATTGGAAAAGTCAGTTAACCGAATTAGGAGGGAACTATGTGAAAATAACAAAGACGTTTATTAAGAAGTATTGGAATAATTCTTCCGTGCATTTTATTGAAGCCATATGAAAATTATTAATGCGTGAAAAAGTAAGGTATGCTATACTATACTGAATAATAGCTGTAAATAAGCGTAAGGAGAGGGTACAAATCATGGAAAAAAGCAAAGAAATCAGAAAATTATGCGAAGAAAAACAAATCCGTATGATCGACTTTAAAATGACGGATATCGACGGACGGTGGCGTCATATTACGATTCCGGTGGAGCGGCTGGGAGAGGATACGTTTACATATGGTATCGGTTTTGACGGGTCCAATTACGGTTATGCGCCGATTGAGAAAAGCGACATGGTGTTTTTGCCTGACCCGGATACGGCGTATGTCGATCCCTTTGCGTCCGTACCGACGCTGACCATGTGCGGCAATGTGTGTACGATCGGAAAAGGTGAAAATAAACCCTTTGACCAGTATCCGAAAAACGTGAGCTTAAGAGCCATCGAATATATGAAGGAAAGCGGGATTGCGGACCGGATGGTAATCGGACCGGAATTTGAGTTTTATCTGTTTGATACGGCCCGTTTTGAAGTTTCTCCGCAGCAGTGCGGATACCGGATCGATACCAGGCAGGCGGATTGGAACAGCAGTCTCGATACGGAGGGTAACAACGGTTATGAAGTCCCTCATAAGGGCGGCTACCATGTGGCTTCTCCCCAGGACGTAGGTTATGACCTGCGCAGCCGCATGTGCATGATGATGGAAGACTGGGGCATTAAGGTGAAATACCATCACCATGAGGTGGGCGGACCGGGCCAGATGGAGATTGAGGTGGAGCTTGCGGATATGCCTGCTATGGCGGACAACACCATGATTATTAAGTATATTATTAAGAATATGGCGGCTAAGGAAGGGAAAACCGCAACGTTTCTGCCCAAGCCCATATACCAGGAAGCCGGCAGCGGCATGCATGTGCATATGCTGCTACTCAAAGACGGAAAGCCGCTGTTTTACGATGCGGAAGGTTATTCCGGATTAAGCCGCACGGCGCATTATTTTATGGGCGGACTGCTTAAGCATATTGCGTCTTTATGTGCTTTTACCAACCCGTCCACCAATTCCTTTAAGCGCCTGGTGCCGGGATTTGAAGCGCCCGTTACCATCGGTTACGCAACCTCTAACCGAAGCGCGGTAATCCGCATACCCGCTTATGCCAAAACGCCGGAAACCAAACGCTTTGAACTGCGCAACCCGGACGCGACGGCGAATCCTTATTATGCCTACGCAGCTATATTGATGGCGGGACTGGACGGGATTGCGAATCAGATCGACCCGCAGGAAAGCGGATGGGGACCATACGACTTTAATTTATATACGCTGTCCGAGGAAGAGCAGAAGAAGATCAAAGGTCTTCCCAAATCTCTGGGAGAGGCGCTGGACGCGTTGGAAGCGGATCACGATTATCTGACGAAAGGCGGCGTTTTCCCGCAGCGGCTGATCGATGTCTGGGTAGCCCGGAAACGCGGAGAGTTAAAGAAGATGGAGCAGATACCGAATCCGGCGGAGTTTAAGATGTATTACGATTTATAAACCATACGCAGGGGGGATAAGAGAATGAAAAGGAAAAAACACACATACCGCTATTAGAGCTGGCAGGAATTCCGGGAGGCATTTATGCCGGAATGTTTGAGGCGCAGGCGCAGTATTATGTATAATAAAAGAAAGGTGGAAATGTGTATGAAGGTTTTGATGATTAACGGAAGTCCCAGAGCAAAGGGAAATACTTATGTGGCATTGCATGAGATGGAGAAGGTATTTGAAGGGGAGGGAATAGAAACCGAGATTGTACAGATCGGGAATCAGGATATACGGGGCTGTATTGCCTGCGGTACCTGCGCAAAGAAAGGACAATGCGCATTTGACGATATGGTCAATCAGACGGCGGCAAAGTTTGAGGCGTGCGACGGACTGGTAGTCGGAAGTCCCGTTTATTACGCTTCCGCCAATGCCACCCTCGTAGCGTTTCTGACCCGTCTGTTTTACAGTACGCCGTTTGATAAAACCATGAAGGTGGGGGCAAGCGTCGTGGCGGCAAGAAGGGGAGGCCTGTCCGCAGCCTTTGACGAACTGAATAAGTTTTTTACGATTGCCGGTATGCCGGTAGCCTCGGGCCAATATTGGAACAGCGTTCACGGAAGGACGCCGGGCGAGGCTGAGGGCGATGGGGAAGGTCTGCAGAGTATGCGTACACTTGCCAGAAATATGGCCTTCTTAATGAAGAGTATTGCGTTGGGAAAAGAAGAATACGGACTTCCCGAAAAAGAAGCCGTCGTAAGGACGAATTTTATACGGTAAGCTTTTTGTTTCAAATAAGAAACGGAGAACGGTGTGAAGACCGCGCTCCGTTTTCTTATGTTTACCGTTTTTCCAGTACGAGTACCTGGCATGATTTAAGGCAGAGAAATCCTTTTTGTATGTGGAGTTTTGTCTGGTTGTTCAAAAGAACCGGACAGTCTGCAATATGCCGGACGGGCAGAAGGGTGTCCTGTTCGCCAAAATTTGCAAGAATCATAACGGACTGGCCGTCAAGGCTTCTTTCGTAGGCAAAAATGTGCTCCTCCTCTTCAAAAAGCGGAGTAAACGCGCCGTAAGTGAAGAGGCTGCGGTAAGCTTCCGATTTGCGAAGGGCAAGCAGTCTTTTGTAATAGGAGAGAACGGAGTGTTCCTCTTTCTGCTGTTTTTCCACATTTATGGTCAGATAGTTTGGATTCACTTTAAGCCATGGGGAGCCGGAAGTAAAACCGGCGTGAGGGGAAGCATCCCACTGCATGGGAGTTCTTGCGTTATCACGGCTGTTTTGGCAGCAGACGGCAAGCGCTTCGCTATCCGTCAGTCCTGCGCTCCGTGCCAACCGGTATTCGTTTAGTGTGCTGATATCGTCATAGTCGTCTATTGACTGCATTGGGCAGTTGCGCATACCGATTTCCTGTCCCTGATACAAAAACGGGATACCTCGCAGCAGGACGCTGACGGTTCCCAGCATTTTGACGCCGTCGTCGTTTTTGGCATATTTCGGCAGATACCGGTCGGCGCTTCTTGGTTCGTCATGATTTTCAAGAATATTTGCCAGAAAACCTACGTCCTGACATTCCGACTGGGTATGAAAAAGTACGTTGCGGAAGGCTTTAAATTCCACAGGCTTGCTGTCGTACCAGCCGTGTTCACCGAGGGAAAGGGAATGGGCGGAAAAATCAAACATAGTGGAAAAATGTCCGTTTTCTCCGATAAATTCATGCAGCTCTTCTTTTCTCATGTTGAAGACTTCGGCCACGGTAAAAGCCCCGTATTCTTCAAAGGTATGTTTTTTCAGGTCTTCCAGCAGTTCTCCGATGCCGCGTACGTTTTCGATCATGTGGCAGGGACTTGCCAGGCCGTCCGCCCCGTCCGGTTCGCAGCTTGGAAAGGCCGGATCTTTTTTTATATTCATAATGGCGTCGATGCGGAAGCCGGCAACGCCTTTTTCCATCCACCAGTTAATCATTTGGTAAAGCTCTTCCAGCAGCCTGGGGTTGTTCCAGTTTAGATCCGGCTGTTCTTTTGCAAACAGGTGCAGATAATAATAATCGCTGTCAGGGAGCTTTTCCCATGCGCTGCCTCCGAAATAGGAACGGTAATTATTGGGGGGATTTCCGTCTTTTCCTTTTCGGAAATAGAAGTATCCGCCGTATTCTCCTTCCGGGTTCTTTAACGCTTTCCGAAACCATTCGTGCCGGTCGGAGCAGTGGTTGATAACAAGGTCCATGATAACATACATGTTTCTTTTTTTTGCTTCTGCCAGAAGAAGGTCGAATTCTTCCATGGAGCCGAAACGTTCGTCTATTTTGTAATAGTCGGAAATATCGTATCCCTGATCGACAAAGGGAGATTGGTAGACGGGGGAAAGCCACAGGATATCAACGCCCAGCTCCTGCAGGTAATCGAGCTTGCCGATGATCCCCCGTAAGTCGCCGATTCCGTCCCCGTTTGTGTCGTAAAAGCTTTTGGGATATATTTGATATGCAATTTTATCGTGCCACCAGGCCTTTTTCATAATAGAATCCTCCTTTTGTGTTTGTGATTACATTATATTAGCTTAAAGGGAGGAATTCTTGCTTATAATTGACTTGTTTATAACACTATTTTGACTTTTTACGGTATTCGCTGGGAGTAACGCCTTTGATTTCCCTGAACTTTCGGATAAAGTATCCAATATTGTCAAAGCCGGAATCCGCGGCAATGGTAATTATTTTTTCATTGGTTTCTGCCAGGGCTTCGGCAGCTTTTTCCATACGGACTTCCTGGATATACCGGGTTGCGGTTTTGCCTATGTTTTCCTTAAAGTAACGGCAGAAATACTGGGGGTTGAGATTCACAAGAGAAGCAAGGTCTTCAAGCTTTATGGGAGCGGCGTAGTGCTCCTGGATATAGCTGAGGACTTTTTTCAGGTTTTCAATCTGCCGTTCGCTTTTCGGATCAAAATTGCCGCTGCATTGCAGAAAGTTTTCCTGATAAAGGGTTGCAAGCAGATTGTAAAGCGTCGCCTTAATCTGTAAATAAAGCGCGTTTTTCTCAAATTCACGGGACGGTGAACAACGGTTCATTTTTTGGATTTTTTCCGCAATCGTCAGGTAGCGGTCTTTGATGCGGGAAAAAACAGAAGCGGAGGGTTCCAGCAGAAGCGGCATTTTCATGCGGCCTTCTATCAGAGGGCGTATTAATTTGGCCTGGACGGAATCATAGTGCTCGAAGCTTAATATGTTTAAATTGAAAACCACGGCGCTTTCCAGGGCATGCTCCGGCAGGAGAAGGGAGTGAAGCTCTCCGGCGTGGACGCACATAATGGCGGGCGCTTTGATTTGGAATTCTTTTGTATTCAGCCAGGCTTGAAAATCCCCTTTTTCAAAAAATATCAGTTCCGTTTCGTCGTGCCAGTGAAGAGGAATCTGCCAGCTTTCCCTGCCCGCCCATTCGTAGAAGGCGAGGGGGAAGCTTACGGTTCCGTGGCGGGCGTTTTCTTTTAAAGAGTGCAGATCCATGTTTTTTGTCCTTCCGGTAAATTTCGTACTTTTAAGATAAAGGATTTGGATAGTAAATGCAAGTTTAGGAGGAAATAAAAAAATAATCTTGAAAAATCACGTGTTTTACGTTAGTCTTTCTTTATAGCTTAAAACAGAGACGTTGGAAAAGGAGGATCTTCATGAAAGCAAAAGTGTATTTTTCAAGAATTATCTCCCCGGAGAAAGTGTTGGAGTTGTATAAGCTTACGGATAAAGAGCTTCCCGGAAAGATTGCCATAAAATTACATTCCGGGGAAACCGGCAACCAGAATTTTCTGCAGCCGGAATTTTTCAAGCCTGTTATAGACCATACGGGCGGAACGGTTGTAGAGTGCAATACGGCCTATGAGGGAACCCGCAATACCACGGAGAAACATTTGAAAACCTTGGAGGAGCACGGGTGGAGCCGTTATTTTAACGTGGATCTGCTGGACGCGCAGGGGCCGGATTTGGAGCTTCCGATTCCCGGCGGAAAACGGATTCAGAAAAATTTTGCAGGTAAAAATCTTGCGGATTATGATTCCATGTTAGTTTTGTCACATTTTAAAGGACATCCTATGGGGGGATTTGGCGGAGCTTTGAAGCAGCTTTCCATCGGTGTGGCGTCTTCCTATGGGAAAGCGTATATTCACGGTGCGGGAGACCCGGACGCCATATGGACGGCGGATCATGATTCGTTTCTGGAATCCATGGCGGATGCGGCGTCTTCCATTGTGGAATTTTTCCACGGCAATGCGGTTTACATTAACGTAATGAAAAATATGTCCGTAGACTGCGACTGCTGCGCCGTAGCGGAGGATCCCTGTATGGAGGATATCGGAATCCTTGCTTCCTTAGATCCTGTGGCAATCGATCAGGCATGTCTGGATCTGGTTTACGGGGCAACGGATGATCCGGGAAGAGAACATCTTCTTGAGAGGATTGAGAGTAGAAACGGAGTTCATACGGTGGAAGCGGCAGCTGATTTGGGAGTCGGACTGCGGGAATATGAGCTTATAGAAATTTAAAATAGAAGCGTGTACGGACGTACGATGAAAAAGGAGCAGCTATGAACCGCATGAACGGCTCATAGCTGCTTTTATCTGTGCAAATATTTATCAGTGTTCTGCCTTGAGGGCTTCTTCCTGTTCTTTCTGGATTTGGTCAAAGAAAGAGAGCATCGGAGCCGGCGGCGTACCTTTTCGTTTATGGTTCAGTTTCCTTTGAACATAGTTGTTGGTTATCGCCATCACCGTACCGGATAAGGTCAACACGCCGATCAGATTGGGAATCGCCATCAGGCCGTTAAAGGTATCGGATAGATCCAGGGCAAGATCGGCAGTCAGGGTGGAGCCGGCTACGATAACCCCAAGAAAGATTACCTTGTAAATAACAGTGGATTTGGTTCCAAATAAAAATTCCCATGCCTTTGTACCGTAGTAGCTCCAGCCAAGTACGGTGGAGAAGGCAAACAGGGTAACGGCAACTGCCATGAAGATGCCGCCGAAAGCGCCGAAGTGCATGGTAAACGCTTCCGTGGCAAGACCGAGTTTGGTGGCGCCGCTTAAGGATGCGCCGGTATGTAAATCCACGATGCCGCTGGTAAGAATGATAAGCGCCGTCAGGGTACAGACAATAATCGTATCAAAGAACACTTCAAAAATTCCCCACAATCCCTGTGTAACGGGTTCTTTGACATTGGAAGCGGAATGTACCATAACGGAGGAGCCAAGGCCCGCTTCGTTGGAAAATACGCCGCGCTTAAAGCCCCATGTGACGGCCTGTTTGATTAAAGCGCCGCCAACGCCGCCGCCAACGGCTTTCATGCTGAAGGCGTTGGTGAAAATGGATGCAAAAGCCGGTCCGATCATCCGGTAATTCATCAAGATAATCACGAAAGCGCCGATGATGTAAAAAACGGCCATAAACGGAACGATTTTCTCATTGGCTTTTGCAATACGCGTGATTCCGCCGATAATAACAAGGGCGGCAACGAGCATCAGAATACACCCCAGAATCAGGGAGTTTACCGTCGTGTTATCCGTAAAGGCAAAGATACCGGCAATACTTTCTTTAATGGAAACAACCTGTCCCATGTTGCCGATACCAAAGGAAGCGAAGATTGCAAAAACGGAAAATAAAACGGCGAGAATTTTGCCGAGGGTTTTGCAATGTTTTTTGGAACCCAGTCCGTCACGCAGGTAATACATGGCTCCGCCGCACCATTCGCCTTTTATATTGCGGCGGCGGAAAAAGATGCCGAGCACATTTTCCGAATAGTTGGTCATCATGCCGACGATTGCGGCAATCCACATCCAAAATACGGCGCCGGGGCCGCCCATGGTGATCGCGTATGCAATACCTGCAATATTGCCGGTTCCAATGGTTGCGGAGAGCGCGGTGCAAAGCGCCTGAAACTGGGAGATGGAATGTTTGTCGTCGGATTTCAGAATATCTTTTTTCTTAAAAAGACTTCCGATGGTTTCCTTCCACATGTGGCCAAAGTGAGTAAACTGAAAAAATTTGGTGATAACGGTCATCAGTACGCCGGTTCCGATTAGAAGAACCAGCGCGGGAACGCCCCAGACAATGCCGTTGACCACTCCGTTAATTTGAGCGATAGTATCTGTCATATCCTTAATCCTCCTGTATGATTCTGTATAATGGTATAAGAAATAATGGAAGAAGTCAATAATAATATGTATAGATTTGCATAAAGATGAAATGTTTATGGATTCTGATTATAGTATTCCAAAAATAAGATAACAAAAAAAATCAAAAATTACCAAAATTATGAAAATATGTAGTGCGTGTGAGAAATCTGTATGATATAATTATATCAGGCATTTGCACGGCAGCTATGTCAATTTTATTAGGAGGAGAGAGGATTTTCTATGGCAAAGTGGGTGTATCTTTTTGAGGAAGGCAATGCAGACATGAGGAACCTTTTGGGTGGCAAGGGCGCGAACCTTGCGGAAATGACCAATCTTGGTCTTCCGATCCCAAAAGGTTTTACTGTTACAACGGAAGCCTGTACGGATTATTACAAGCAGGGCAGGCAGATCTCCGATGAAATCAGAGAGCAGATATTTTCGGCGTTAGGGGTTTTAGAGGAAAAGCAGGGGAAAAAATTCGGCGATGTAAAGGATCCCCTTCTGGTTTCTGTCCGGTCCGGCGCGAGAGCGTCCATGCCCGGTATGATGGATACCATTTTAAATCTTGGTTTGAACGATACGGCGGTAGAGGGGTTTGCGGAGAAAACGGGCAATCCCAGATTTGCATATGATTCGTACCGCAGATTTATACAAATGTACTCGGATGTAGTGATGGAAGTTCCGAAATCTTTTTTTGAAAAGATTATAGATGAAGTGAAAAAAGCGAAAGGCGTGGAGTATGATACGCAGCTGACGGCGGAAGATATGAAGGAGCTGGCGGAACGTTTTAAAAAGGTATATAAGGATCATATGAACGGGGAAGAATTCCCTCAGGATCCCAAGGAACAGCTTATGGGAGCCGTAAAGGCGGTATTCCGTTCCTGGGACAACCCGCGGGCCATCGTTTACCGCCGTATGAACGACATACCGGGTGACTGGGGAACCGCCGTCAATGTACAGGCTATGGTATTTGGCAATATGGGCGATACTTCCGGTACGGGCGTTGCATTTACAAGGAATCCATCTACCGGCGTTAAGGGAATTTACGGAGAATATCTGATCAACGCCCAGGGAGAAGACGTAGTAGCCGGTATCCGGACGCCGCAGCCGATTACAAGGCTTCAGGAAGATTTACCGGAGTGTTATCAGCAGTTTATTGATATTGCGAATACGTTGGAAAAGCATTACCGCGATATGCAGGATATGGAATTTACGATTCAGGAGGGCAGGCTGTATTTCCTTCAGACAAGAAGCGGCAAGAGAACGGCGGCAGCAGCATTGCAGATTGCCTGCGATCTGGTGGATGAAGGCATGATTACTCCCCAGGAGGCGGTGTGCCGCATCGAGGCGAAATCGCTGGATCAGCTTCTTCATCCGAATTTTGATGCGGATGCGCTGAAGCAGGGAGAAGTAATCGGACAGGCTCTTCCGGCTTCACCCGGCGCGGCGGCGGGCAAAGTTTATTTTAACGCTGCAGACGCAGTGGCTGCCCATGATAAAGGAGAAAGAGTTATACTGGTACGTCTGGAGACGTCGCCGGAAGATATTGAGGGAATGCATGCGTCGGAAGGAATTCTTACGGTACGCGGCGGCATGACCTCCCATGCGGCGGTTGTTGCAAGAGGCATGGGGACATGCTGTGTATCCGGCTGCGGTGAAATTTCAATTAATGAAGAAGCAAAGACTTTTGAGTTAGGCGGACACAGTTTTACGGAAGGAGATTATATTTCTCTGGACGGTTCAACGGGTAAAATTTATAAGGGCGATATCAAAACGGTGGAAGCCGGCATAACCGGTAACTTTAAGCGCATTATGGCGTGGGCTGACGAATACCGTATTCTGAAGGTAAGAGCGAATGCGGACACTCCTTCCGATGCAGCCAATGCGGTTAAGCTGGGAGCGGAAGGAATCGGCTTATGCCGTACGGAGCATATGTTCTTTGAGCCGGATCGAATCCCCAAGATTCGTAAAATGATTCTTTCCGGTACGGTGGAGCAGAGAGAGGCGGCGCTGAATGAGTTAATTCCTTTCCAGAAGGGAGACTTTAAAGCTCTTTACGAGGTAATGGAAGGAAAACCTGTGACGATTCGTTTTCTTGATCCTCCGTTGCATGAATTCGTGCCTACGGACGAGAAGGACATCGAGCAGCTGGCCGCAGATATGAGCCTGACGGCCGATCAGGTGCGTGCGATCTGTGATGATCTGCATGAGTTTAATCCGATGATGGGACACCGCGGATGCCGGTTATCCATTTCTTATCCGGAGATTGCCAAGATGCAGACCAGAGCGGTTATGGAAGCTGCCATTGAAGTAAAGAAGGAAAAAGGTTTTGCTATCGAACCTGAAATTATGATTCCTCTCGTCGGCGACAGAAAAGAGCTTAAGTTTGTAAAAGACGTTGTGACGGAAGTAGCGGAACAGGTAAAGAAGGAAATGGATTCCGACATTTCATATCATGTAGGAACCATGATTGAAATTCCGCGCGCGGCTCTTTTGGCGGACGAGATAGCCGAAGAAGCAGAGTTCTTTTCTTTTGGTACCAATGACCTGACGCAGATGACCTATGGATTTTCCCGTGATGATGCCGGTAAATTCCTTGCAGATTATTATAAATGCAAAATTTATGAGGCAGATCCGTTTGCAAAGCTGGATCAAAGCGGCGTGGGCAAGCTCGTTAAGATGGCGGCGGAAATGGGACGGCATACCAGAGCCGATCTGAAGCTTGGTATTTGCGGCGAGCACGGCGGCGATCCTTCTTCGGTAGAATTCTGCCATAAGGTAGGGCTGAATTATGTATCCTGTTCACCGTTTAGGGTTCCGATTGCACGGTTGGCGGCGGCTCAGGCGGCTATTTCCAATTGATGCCATATGCACGTAGGCAATGAGCCGTGCGAGGACTGGCAGAAACAGCCGTTGGGAGCTTGCTCACAAAAGGCTGTTTCTGGCTGGACTCATAGGGCGAAGCCCGTGACCGACATGAAGTGAACTGTCGAAGACAGTTTGCGGAATGGAGGGGAGCATGGCGGAGTTTGGTACTCGCAGGCAAAAGTATTGAAGAATGGCTTAAAATCAAGGGTTTTTAGGCTTGGTGGGGTTCACCGGAGTGTTTGGTGGACCTCTCTTTTTTTCGTTTTTGATGCCGCTGATAATATGGCGATTGGGGCGGAATTATATTATCAGGCAAAAGTCTGCAGTTTCCGTGATAGTATTTGAGTTTTGCGTGAAAGTATAAGGGGTTCCGTGTTTGTTTGGAGTTTCGCCTGTTTGTAGAAAAATACTGTTGGAATTTGGCAATATGGTGATTGCGGAACACCTACCTTGCGACAAACTAAGTTACGTGTGTAGATTGTAATTTGATAGAGAATATGGTAATATGACATTAATTAATATTGGCATTTTTACAGAAAGTAAAAGGAAAAGAATTATAAAAATGTCACTGGTTCTATGATATCTTAGCAACTTATTTAGTTTTGAATAAAAACTAAATAAAGAATATACTGTTGTGTGATTTCGGAGAAAGGGGAATGTAAATGAATTTACAGCAGATGGGATTTTTGAATGATATACAAGTGAAGAGAGCAATAGCGGACGATAGAATGGCAATATGCCCGTTCAGACTCGATAATTTGACTCCGATTGGATATAATCTAAGCTATTCCAGATTTATAGTATCGATTAGAAAAAAAACTTTTGCCAAAATATATCATAAAAATAATGAATGGTTCTTTTTTCTGAAACCAGCGGAAACTGTTTTAATATTAACACGAGAATCTATATGGGTTTCTAAGTTTATAGGTGGGACGTTTCATTCTAAAGTAAGTCTGGTAACTAAAGGGCTGGGACATGTTTCAACAACACTGGATCCAGGTTGGCAGGGGCAACTTTTAGTGCCTATGAACAATCCTACAAAAGAAAAAATAAAAGTAGTGATTGCAAGAGATTGTAACGGAGCAATGGAATATGAAACTTTTATCACAATGGTATTATATTGGGCGGTAGAAGCTTCTTTGAATGAGAGAATGAATAATAGTTCAGCCCGGATAGAGATATTAGAAGAAATTTTGGAGAAGAAAAAGAACAGTAGAGATTATGAAAAATTAACAGAAATCATAAAGGATTTAAAAGACAGTACGGGGCATATAGAGTTATATGGAAATCTGAATGATCCGATTAAAAGAAATGCTAAAATCAAGGAATTCGAGAATTCGCATAAGGAACTGTTAAGGAAAATGGATGATCAGTTTAATCAAATCAATAAGATAAGTACCAGAAACTATAATTTAAGAATGATGTTTTTTGGGGTGTCAGTTGTATTTCTATTTGCTGTTATAGTGGGTTTGATTACGTTTGGATTCCATTATAATAGTGGAAAGTATCGAGAATATGTGAATTATATCGTGTCTGCACTGGTACCCTTTGTTATTATGGGACTGACCCATGTAAAGGGTAAATACATATAATAACAAACAATGCCGCATATTTCGAACTAATAGACAAGAAAAGATTCATCAAATCATTCTAGTACTCTGTACTGAAACCCCTTGTACAAATATTTCGGTCTATTTTCCCGATTGCACAAGTCCAGAATACTCAGCGTAGCTTACTGCGCCTCCGTTTCTGAACTTGCACACTCGAAAAAATATCCTCAAAAATTTGCATAGGAACTTCGGGTACGAGGTACTAGATGGTGTATAGTTTAATGGAGAATTAAAAAGGGGATGAGATTATGGAAGGAAATATGACAAGTCAGTATATTAATGAAATACATGAGCAATCCAACCATTACATAATTATTGGGCTGACAGGGAGATGCGGTTCAGGGTGTTCAACCGCAAGAGATATTCTTTGCGGAGTTGACAAATTTAATCCTGAAGAATTTCTTGGGAATATCAATGCAAATCAGGTCTATAATCAGGACAGGGATCAAAAGATTATTCTAAATTATGCACGAGAAAATCCGATTATATTTCAATCTATAAAAGTTAGGGATATTCTGACTTCTTTTATATTGGATAAACCAGATAGCTTCTTCAATTTACTAAATGATACTTTTCCAGACTATAAAGGAGATGGGAACAAGATAAAAGAAGATTTTGTACAATACTTTTCAGCACATACATATTTTAGGAAAGAGGAGATACAAGGTTTTGAGAAATGCGCAGAAGAAAATCAGGTTATTTGGGAAAAGATAAATGAGAATGTATATCAATTTATTCAAGATATCAGTAAACAACAATATGATTTCTTGTTTGATGTTTTAGGAAAGGTAGGGGGCATAATAAGGGAGTTTCTGTTATCTATAGACAATAATGCGTATACGCGTGTATATCAGCACGTTGGAAACATTGTCCGTACATACGGATTTCTTGACGAAATTAATGATAGAACAACGGTGAAAGAAAAAGCGATACATTCTGTAATGGGTAGAATCAATATGCTGATAAAAATATTGCGTAGAAAAGCATGGATTTTATCTAACTATGAAAAACAGGGAAATGAAAGAAAAATGCCTATTACAAAATCAAGCGTCTGCATGGTAATAGACAGTATCAAAAATGTATTTGAAGCAAATTATTTAAAATCGCGATATACCTCATTTTATTTGATGGCTATTACATTAGATGATGAAAGAAGAAAGCAACGTTTAAACCTGAATAAGAAAATAGCCGAAAATCAAATGCAGGTAATTGATGCACGAGAACAGCCTTCACAAGCCAAACGTATTTTAAAAAAGTACAAAAAAGACCTTTATTCCGAAAACAGAAATGGAAGTGATACTGTAGGTGAGATCTTGTTCGGAGAAAAAACAAAAATGGGTAAACTGTTTAGAGAAGCTTATGAGAATGATTCTTATCTTTTCAAAATGCAGGATGTAGATAGCTGTATACAGAAAGCGGATATTCTAATAAATAATAGTGGAACGAAAGCAGACTTAAGCTTAAAGTTGGTGAGGTATGTTTGCTTAATGCAGCATCCAGGATTGGTACCGCCGACTATTGACGAAAGGTGTATGCAGGTTGCTCAAGCTGCAAAACTTAATTCGGGGTGTGTTTCGCGGCATGTAGGTGCTGTAGTTAGTGATAGAGACGGTAATATATTATCTGTTGGATGGAATGATGCTGCTGCATCAAAAGGGAATGAATGCATAGGATGCGTTAGACGGTGTTTTGATGAATTGTTTTTGCAAGAAGACAAGAAAGCATACAGTTATTATGAACTGTATGATTCGGAGTTTCGTAAAGCTTTGCGGGACATTATGGAAGACAACATTGATGGGGGTGTTAGAAAGGATGCGTCAGATGAAGAAGTGTATGACAAATTTATGGAAAGTATTGAATCTCAGCGTAACGGGTTACCGTTGAATTTCTGTTTTAAAGATATTTATGCTTTTATGACACATGACCGCAATCAGGTGCATACGCGAGCTCAACATGGGGAAGAAAACGCACTAGAGGCTTGCGAGAAGAATAAATGTGAAGGAGGCACCTTATACACAACGTCTTCTTCTTGCGAATTATGTGCCAAGAAAGCACTAAGCTATAATATCCGTCGTATGGTATACATCGAGCCTTATACAGGAATCACAAACAACCATGTATTGGGTCATATGGTGGATTATGGCGTGGATGTTACGCACGGAAAGGAAATTTGTCGGGAATCCATGAACGTAGAATTATTTACTGGAGCGACACAAAATGCCTATGTAAAACTATATACTCCAATTTTCCATATGAAAGACGAATTAAAACTCAGAGGTATTAACTTGTCATCAGGAAGACATGAGAGCACAGAAATTTCTGTACACTTGGAAGGAAATTTTCGAAATTAAGAATAAACAAGGAAATTTTTCGTATATGACTATTTATGTAAATGACTGAAGGGATATGAAAATCAAAAACTTTGAAGTGCCGGAGAAGTTTCAAAAGTATATGATAAAGCCCTTAGAGTAGAATAATTTGTTTAAAAATGCTGTTGAAATTTGGGGAATATTATCGAATCTTGTCAAGGTGTCTTAGTTTCCGGCAGATACAGACACGGAAAGCCCACAAATCCCGTAAACACGGCACTTTCGGCACTACATAGGTTTCAAATTTACATTATTTCCGTGTGCTTTTAGGGGCATTTTTACATTAGTTAGGTTGCGAACTTTTGTTCTGGGGTTCTTTTGCCTGATAGTATATACTCGTAGGCAAAAGTCGCTTATTATCACGGAAACTCGGATACTCGCAGGCAAAACCCTTATACGAACACGGAAACTGTCTGTATTATCACGGAAACAGGCTGGGAGTTTTCGTGATAATATAAGGGTTTCCGTGATAGTATGCAGAGTTTCCGTGTTTGTATATGAGAAAAACGGTAAAAACTTAATGGATAAATGACAATGT